>Ga0074196_10724_pt1 | contig 61589 bp, 66 predicted proteins | sample EPASupsiteSAE300_FD_64214 | JGI IMG/M metagenome (GOLD analysis project Ga0074196, IMG submission 64214) | Bioremediated contaminated groundwater from EPA Superfund site, New Mexico - Sample SAE3-00 | ecosystem: Environmental > Aquatic > Deep subsurface > Groundwater > Contaminated ... | reverse complement strand
CGCATTCGAAACGTCGAGGTGCCTCGCCGCCGCGGCAAAATTAAGACACTCCGCCACCTTCATGAAGGTGCGCATTGAAGTCAGATGGTCCATTACCGCGTCCGTAGAACTCGAATTAGTGCCACGGCTCGCGTTATCTGATGAATACATCGCATATGCCACGCGAGTCGCGAAAGTTCACTTCTCTGGTGAAGCACGGATGGTGCCGCAAGCACTGGCTGGGCGATTATTATCAGGACGGCAGCTTAACGATTGCTTAACCGTGATTCGGCGCTGGCAGCCCTGCCGCTTGTTGGGCGCGTCAGCGCATGTGCCGAGCGGGCGCAGTCGTCTGCTGATAGAAACCGATCCCCTGAACGATCCAAATAGCCATCATGCCAAACGCAGCGTCTATTTCGGCTTCGATCAGTAAACGGTTCGACCCGATTACTAGCCCCTTCTGACATAACTCGCGCGGTGTCCGACGAGTCATCCGCCGCGACACATGCTCATTCGAGGCAGTACGGACGAGCGCGGGTCGAGTGAATACAACCTTGCGCCAGGTCAGAAACGTTAAGAAACCGTTCTGCAGAACCTTGCACTTCTGGGAGTCCCGCGTTCCCAAATGGAGGCGGTGAACTTCCGAAAGGAAAAACCGGCGGCGACAGGTCATGACGAGGCATCGTGGGCGAGAAAATGAAGGGCAGATCTTTTTTCATCGGCAATAACCTGCGGCCGCGTGAGCCGGTAAGGCGATGCGAAAAAGGAGCCGCCGGTGGATTGGCGGCCCGAGGGGAAGTGTGGCCGAGGATTGGTACAAGGTGGCCACACTTCGCCAGCATCGCATTCAGATACTTAACCGAACCTTAACCAATCGCACGCGCATGCTTCGCGTGTAGTTAGACGCCCGGTGCCGAGCAACGACCTGGGCGCTTTGACGGTCAGTCAGGGGCCGACTTCGAACAGGATTGGAGCCGTTTTGCATGGGAGAATTTCATGTCAAAGGGATAGTTAGCGAAAGCACTTTAACTGACGGTTGACCGATATCGGCAGTCTTGCCTCGCATCGAACAACTGCGACGGCAACCGGCGGATTGGAGGCGCGACGCATCGTTGCCTTTCGGGATGCTGCTGCATGGCGTGCCCCTTCCTTCATGTCGCCGGGTGGTTAGCGAACTCTGTCTTTTCGAAGAACCATTAAGGCTCGCTTAAGCCGGATGGGCGTACTGTTCTGATGTCGTTCGCACGTTGGACGGCCGAGAGGTTTGGACTGCATGTCAGTCATAAATGAGTGTTACAACCCACCCGATGTATCTTCAACCTGCTTTGACAGTTCAACTAGCACTTCGAGCGGCAAAGGGTGCATCGCTCGGATCATCGCTAAGCCAGTCACATATGAACACTCCAGATACGATACGTTTCCGTAGAACACCGGCCCGATATGACGTGGCTTCACGGTTTTTCCATTGGTTGTGTGTACTGCTTCTTGTCGCGCAATTCAATATCGGCTGGTTGATGCCGGACGCCGACTCAGTCAAGACGCCCTGGGGCCTCGTCGCGTGGCACATTGGAATCGGGACTGCGCTGTTAGTGATTTTCTCCACAAGGCTTATATGGGTCGTCATGCGTAAGGCGCCGGGCCCGGGCGAACAGCGTTTGGTTCTCAGGTTCCTGGCGGTAGTCGTCCACGGTTCGATGTATGCGCTGATGCTGCTCGTTCCTGTGCTCGGTTGGCTAAATGCAGACGGTCGTGGCTGGATCGTCAGACTCGCGGGCATATGGAGGCTACCTGAATTCGCGACGGCTAATTCAACGGCAGCCGCCCTCGGGGAATGGCACAGCACAAGCGCCATCGTTCTTTCGATCCTTATTGGTCTGCACGTTTTCGCGGTGTTTGTGCATCAGGTCGGATTTAGAGACAATCTGCTGCGACGCATGTTGTAGCTGAGTTGGACGCTGATCTGAGGGAGTGTCGACGTGGTTTCCATATCCTCTTACAGGAACGCCGGGACCTTGTTGCCTGTGACGGCGGCGTCAATCCGTCCGGGTCGGATCGACCGGGGAACCGTTTCGATTTGCAACTCAGAAGGTGCGTCAGGCGATCCCGGTTGATAGTGGTCAATGGAGCCCTCAGCATGGCTAGCCAACGGGTGCGTGAAAGCGCGTTCCTGCCGCCGGTGAGATATCCTTAAGACTCGCCGATGCGATATCCGCAGACATGACAAACAGCGACTTCGATTCAGCTACCTCGTCTCTCGCCTCGTTGTTGAGGCAGCGGAACCACAACAAGAGAGCAGTCAGCGCCATGTTCTCTTGCGTTTCCGTTCTCCACCGCCAGCACTTCCCTATGCGGGGCGGCTCCACGCGACTATCGGAGGTCGATTTGAAATTCCGGAAACGTGACTGGCTTGTTGAGGCCACGCAGTGGTTTTCACCGGGAGATCACGCGGCCGTAGAACAACGCAACGGCGCATGGTCCATCGCTACGGCCGAAGGATGGAGCGACGTGCATCCTGGCGACTGGGTGATCACTTCATCCGACGGCTCGGTTCACCGCATCAGCAATCAGCTTTTCTACGATCTCTATGAGCCTCTCGCGTAGCCTGGCGGGTTACCCCCGCACTTCTCAGGAAACCGTTGCTATGCTTCAACCGGTCGTCGGACCTGTCGATTCGCTGTCGTCGCGTGAGAGTAAGCAAGGGAGAACCGGGCTGCTCCTTACAGATATCCACACTGGCATCAACGATGCCTGGTTGACGTAGTCACTGATCGTCAGTTACCGATGCAAGACATGCGTAATCTACGAATTACGGGCTGAGCGAACCGTCGATGAGTTCAAACTTGTAGTGGCGATGTGCCCCTGGCGGCCGCGGCAACATCTGCTTGCGGCCGGGACCCACTCGTTCGAATTCTCGGTCGATATCCTGGTGGTACGTTTCGCGCGAGCATTGTGTCCACCAGACCGGAAATCGGTCCTCGAGATCTTTTTTTTCGCCTTGAATATTGCAGTGAGCGAAAGCAGAGATCGGCTACGCCGCGGTGATCGGATGTCGAGACGTCGAAGCGCAGTTTCGAGTTCGATCGAATTCGTCGAAGTACCCTCCTCGGGCGCGTTAGCCCGCTTTGGCAGCCACCTCCTTGGCGAGCAGGCGTTGCGCCTGCTGATCGCCTTTTCCTGCTTCCTGCGCGGTTTGAACCGACGTCTCGCTTGCTTCAGCCATCAATGCGCGCGCGGCGCTGCTGATGTTGACCGTGTACGACGACGTCGACGTGCTGGTGCTCGACCCCGTAGCCGACGAAGCGGTCGTGCTCGATGCCGGCGCCGTCGACGCTGAACTCGAAGTCGATGCGGTGGACGAAGGAGCTGTTTGTACGGTGCCTTGACCGATTGCCTGAATGGACATCTAAATCTCCCGATAGAAAAACGTGTGTACTGCGTTCTATCTAACGGCCTGGATCTAGCGCGCTTGAGAAGTATATTTTTTGAGTTTTTCGAGATCCTTAAGCATTTCCTAAGGCTCAGTCACGACGGCATTCCTAGGATTACATTTTCCTATCGTGATTCGCCGGTGTCGTCGGTATCTTCCCTAAGGTTTTCATCAAGGTTCGCCGTTGCAGATTCGGCGCCCTGAGTGAGCGCTAGCGCGGCTGTTTGGGACGTCGAATAGAATGCTTGTGAACGGGAGCATCAGCTTGCTAGAGTGCAGCGCCCTGGGAATCCGGGAGACTGTTTTGCTTGAGTTACGCCGCGATGGCAGACCCAGCGAGTTGCTCATCATAGGCGGCTTCAGCCTCGGCCGGCGCTATGTTGCCGATGGGCTCATGTGGCCGGAGGTGACTAAACCAGTCGACTCATCCGAGCCTGGCCATCTCGACGACCTGCAGGTTACGCCACGGCCGCGCCGATGATTCACTTCGGTCTTGTACCGGCCGTTGAGCGTGTCGGCCAGGACAGTATCGTAGCTGTCCCCGGCTGCCAGTCTACGGTTCGACGCCTGCCTCGGCCAGTTGCGCGCTATGGCGAATGCTGACGTACTGGTCGCGTCGGAATTTAGCAACGCTTAAGGAACAGTTAATCTTTCAAGGAAATGGGCGAGCTATGCTCAGCGCCGCAAGATCGCCATCCAATTTATGTAGCCCATTTCGTCGAGAGGCTTCGCTATGAAACGTATCGCCCTCGCTGTGTTTTCAATCACCACACTTGGCATCTGTGTTCAGGCCCAGGCGCAGAGTTCAGTGACGCTCTACGGTCTGATTGACGAAGGCTTTAACTTCACCACAAACGCTGGTGGCCATCGCGGCTACCAGATGGTCAGTGGCGACACGGTTGGCAGTCGGTGGGGGCTGAAAGGCAGTGAGGATCTGGGTGGAGGTCTGAAGGCAATTTTTCAGTTGGAGAATGGTTTTAACACGAATAACGGCGCTTTAGGGCAGGGGGGGCTGATGTTCGGGCGGCAAGCCTATGTCGGTCTGACTTCAGAGCAATTCGGTACCCTCACCATGGGACGCCAATACGATCCGACCATAGACATGTGGAGCGGTTTCACCGCGGCAGGAAACTGGTCGGGTGACCTGTCAGCGCATCCGTACGATAACGACAACGCAGACTGGGATTACAGAATCCAGAATTCGGTCAAGTACGTGTCGCCGACGTTCGCCGGGTTTACCGGCGAAGCCCTGTATGGGTTTAGCAATCAGGCCGGAGGCTTTTCACAGAACCGGGTCTACAGCGCGGCTGCCCAATATCAGATGGGCCCCCTGTCTGCTGCAGTCGCATATCTAAAGACCGATAATGGTGGCTCTACCGCCAGTGGCGCAGCGTCCAGCGCGACTGTGGTGTTTACAGGTAGGTCCCAACAGAATATCGATGCAGGGGTAGCTTACAAATTTGCTGATAAGGCAATTCTCTCGTTTGCCTATTCGCACATTGACGTCTACGATCCGACCAGCAACGCGTATTTCACGAATCAACCAGTCGCAGGCACGCAAAAGTCGTGGAAATTCGATAACTTCGAAATCAATGGTCAGTATTTTTTCCAGCATGACCTGTGGTTAGGCGCGGCATATACGTACACGCGGGCCCACATTGCCGCTGTGAGTGGAAACTCGGAGCCCAACTGGAATCAGATTTCGCTCATGCTTGACTACGACCTTAGCGGGCGCACGTCTGTCTACCTGCAAGGGGCGTATCAGCACGCCGATGGCAAAACGGGGGGGGATTTCGACGTAGCAAACATTGTCGGTTCGCCGGGCCAGTCGTCAACGGGCAATCAGATGGTGTATCGCGTGGCGATGACCCATCACTTCTAGGCTTTGTCGTTCCGCCTGCACAGCGAAGCACGTCAGTGGCTCGGGCGATGCTCCTCCATATTGTGGGGCTTCCCTCTGACTGAGTTTGCAAGAACTCTGGCGGAGGCGCCGCAATATACGGATCACCGTCCACTTATACGCGCAATGCGCGCGGATCCGCCCGGCGCTCTGGTCGCCGGGGGAAACGTTCGTCGCGTGACATGCATTGCATATTGTCCTGATGAACCGGGCTCAGACGAACGGGTTTCTGGCGCGCGAGTTCGATCCAGAGAGAATCGGTCGATCCCGGGTGAGCACCGCGCGGACGCTGGACAGCCGTAACCCGCTGCGAACGTGCACGGTCTGGCGTATCAAAGCCGACCGACTTACGGATTCGCCCCTGCCGTCACGCGAAGCGAAGATAAAAGACAACACCGCGGATTTTCGAACTATTGCGGGAAGCTACCGAACTGCAAGGAGATATTTCATGAGATCAAGGACACCCGCTCTGCTGGTTGTCGTGCTGGCCGGGTCATTGGCCGCATGTCAATCCGGCGTGCATCTCAACTCTGATTCCGATAGGGCTGAAAAGGGGGCGCTGGGCACTCGGACTAACCCGGCCGGCCTTGCGCAGATCAGTGGTGACCCGCTGAATGACCCCAGCGGTCCGCTCGCCAACCGCAGCGTTTACTTTGGCTTCGACGAATTCACGGTCCCACCTGAGTACAAAGCGCTGCTGGCAGCGCACGCCCAATATCTGAAGGCTCACCCGGAGCGATACGTGCTTATTGAGGGGAATGCCGACGAGCGCGGTTCAACTGAATACAATCTGGCGCTCGGGCAAAAGCGGTCCGAGGCTGTGAGCAAGGATATGTCAATGCTCGGCGTCCCGGCCGCTCAAGTCGAATCGGTCAGCTTCGGGAAAGAGCGACCTGTTGCGATTGGCCACGACGAAGCATCCTGGGCCAGGAACCGTCGCGCCGATATCGAATATCGGCAAGGAAGCGCCCAGGAGTGAGTGTTTGAAGATGCTGTTTCCTCGCGTGTGGCAGCGCGGCGGCCTGCGTCCCGCGAGCGATGTCGCATCTCTGTCAGACAAAAAAAGAGGCCGCGGAGGCGGCCTTAAATCGTTACAGCGGGGAGACACGGATTGTCTCCTGAATTCCTGAAGCACTGCTTAAGACGGAACTATTTGTCGCTGCGTTTTTTCGGTCGTTGTCGAGTGCACCTAGCTGCAGTGCAATCCGTACGACCCCGTATCGTATTCCTTTCGTTTGCCGTTTTTCCCGGCTCCGGCAAGAGAGGTCCTAGCAACGCCGAGTGCAACCGGTGTCGATCGACGGCAGGATGCTTGTCAGCGATGGGACCTGCCGGAATGGCCTGTGCGGGCACGCACTCACATCAGTGCCGTCATTTCGTTCGCCTGTTTCGCGAAGCGCTCGCGGTCGGCGCCGCGCAGCCGATGATGCTGTGGCAACGCGACCGTCAACGGATCATTTGGGACGTGATCCAGTCGCACCTCATAGTGCAGATGCGGACCGGTGGCCCAGCCGGTCTGTCCCACGTACCCGATCACCTGGCCGCGCTTGACCTTGCGCCCAGGCCGGATGCCTTTGGCAATCTGCGATAGATGTGCGAAGCGCGTTGAATACGGCGGCTGGTTTCTTACGATGACGATCTTCCCATATCCCGTTTGCATTCCGGCGAACTTGATTGTTCCGTTAGCCGTCGCGTGCACCGGTGTGCCGATCGGGGCAGCAAGGTCTACGCCCTCATGGCTTTGCCAGCGATGCGTCACCGGATCGAGCCGGTGAGGGGAGAAGTTCGACGAGACGCGCGTAAAGGTGAATGGATAACGTGAAAAAAAGGTCTGGTGGGACTGCCGTCCTGAGCGTAGTAGAAGGTTTTGCCATTCAGATTCCGGTACAGGAAAAACTCATGGACGATGGTGTCACTGGATATTTTTGCTGCGACGGGCAACGGGCGGGTTGTTGCGCTTAAGCCATCAGGGTCAGCTTCTTGGAAAACAAAAGAGACGTTATCCCCTTTTCTCAGGTCCCGCCTGAAATCGAAGTTACCAGAAAATGCTTCGGACAGCGACGTCGTCATCGGCTCGCTGATGCCCAGATGCTGTGCGGTTTCGCTAAACGTGTTGGCGATCGTCGCGGTCTTCACCACGAAGTCCGGCTTGTCTGGCTTCGCGAATGTCGGCTGGAGCAATACCGGTTGTGCCGGCAACACACTAAGGGGAACCGCATTAACATACGCTTGCTGGATCTCCGTAGGAGCTGGCGTCCGGACGGCATTGATAGCCCCGCAGCATGCGAGCAGGGCAGCGACGCATGCAGAAATCAGAACTAAACGCTGCGTCGACTTGCTTGGGCGACCTTGCGCGGTCGGAGGCGATAACAGTGACATTGACCAGGTAGGCAAAATTGCCGGCTAGTTTCGCGGCCTTGCCTTACTTGACTGGCGCGTCCATTAACCGGCTTGGATTGATGACACTCAGATTGACGTGCTGGATCTGGCGCCAACCCAACGGGCGAGCGTAAGTATCGCTGCCGTGCCCGGGATGTGGCCGATTGAAAAAAGGGTGCAAGCACTGCGTGCTAACGATCGTCGCGGCTGCGCGGGTCGCGCTGGTTCGACAAGTCGGTTGCTATCGCCCACAATCAGAGCATGCCGACGCATGAAAATTATCCAGGTCTGTCTCACACCGGGTGCCAACGAATGATTTGTCGCGTTGGCGCTCCCGGCTCGTCGGTGCGGCCTTTGCCGCGGGCTTCGTCACGCTTCTCATGCTGGCCTTCTGGGCGCAGGGAATTAATGACGGTTTCTATCGTCGGCAAGACAGTTGCGACGAGTGCGGGACTTAACGATCCATGCGTCGCGCGGTCGGATCCTGGGTCGCGACGGTTACCCGCTCGCGCTCAGTCTACCTACCCGTATATTGTGGGTCGACGCGTCGGACAAGAACGATCGCGTCTGGGCGCAGCAAGCAGGTGCGCTCGCAAAACTGCTGGCCATCGAGCAGTCCGATGTAGAGCAGATATTTGCGCAGCATCGAGGGTTCGCCTACCTTAAGCGCCAGGTTTCGGTCGAGACCGCCGACCGTGTGATGCAAATGAACGTGCCCGGCATATTCGCGCAGCAAGACTACCGGTCCTAGTATCCGGAAGGCGAAGTTTCGGCTAACGTCATCGGCTTCTCAGGGATCGACGGGGTTGCCCAGGAAGGTATTGAGAGGGCGGAGAACAGACAGTTGAAGGGTATGGACGGAGACCGCAAGATCTTGCGCAATGCGCGGGGGCCAGGCAATCCAGGCGCTCAGCTCGGTCCCTCCCCGTGAGGGCCGCGATGTGAAGCTTTCGTTCGACCAGCCAATCCAGTACGCTGCCTTCAAAGCGTTAGAAGTCGCGGTCAAAAAATCGGGCGCCCGATCAGGATCGGCAATTGTGCGCGATGCTCACACGGACGAGATCCTCGCGATGACCAATTGGCCAAGTTATGATCCCAACAGCAACATCGCCCGGACGGGTAGGGCGATGCGCAACCGGGCCGTAACGGATGTATTCGAACCCGGTTCGGTGATGAAGCCATTTACAGTCGCATTGGCATTGCAGCAGCACCGGGTCACCCCCAATTCGATCGTACCGACCGACGGCGGCCACTTACGTCTGGACGGTGCGACGATCCACGACGACAAGACTTTCGGTACGCTGACTGTCACAGGTGTCGTCCAGAAATCGAGCAATGTCGGAACAACAAAGATAGCGATGCTGATGAAGCCTGCGAGCATGTGGAGGAATTTCGACCAAATTGGACTTGGGCACTCGCCGCACGCAGGCCTGCCTGGCGCTTCGGGGGGAGACTCCGGCCGTTCAAGGATTGGCGGCGTATCGAGCAGGCGACGATGTCATATGGCTATCGCTTGTCGGCGTCGCTTCTACAACTCGCGCAAGCCTACACTGCAATTGCGAATGACGGGCGTTTGTTCATGCGACGGTATTCGCGCAAAATCAGGCGCAACAGCGGGGAAAGCGGGTTTATTCGGTGCGGGTGGCACGACAGGTTCGAAGAATGATGCAAGCGGTTGTCTCGGCCGAAGGAACGGCTCCGCAAGCGGCGGTACCTGGTTGCAGCGTCGCAGGTAAGACAGGTACCGCGTATAAATGGACGAGCAAGGGATATGACCGCACCCAGTCGTGCGTCCTTCGTCGGTATAATTCCGCCCAGGCGGCCGAGGGTGATCATTGCTGCTTCGATTGACCGCCCGGAGCGAGGGTCCCATTTTGGCGGGGCTGTCGTTGCTTCTCCTTTTGTCGACATTGCGACCGAAGCGATGCACCGGTTAAACGTCGCCCCTGATCAACCATTCGGCAAGCCTTTCAATTCTGCCGGATCCTGACAAGGGCACGGTGACCGAAGCGACTTGATATGACAGCGTGCAGGATCCATGCGGTGGCAACGCGGACCGATTGCTAGTGAGTTCCTCGAGCTCGTGCGAAAGCACGGTCACATGCATGAGGAAGACCCTTAAACAATCGGCATTGGACTGGGCTATCTGCTCATTGCGAAGGCATGACCGCGAACGGGCACCTGGTCGGCTTTATTTCGACGTCGCATACACCGTCAATGGGTGTGACGATGATGGATGTCGGGGAAGTGCGCGTGCGTGTGGGTAATGGGTATGTGCTGATGCGGATGTGTGTGCGGCTCCTCACTGTTCCACTCGAAGTCGTGAGCATGCAAGTGGTGCTCGTCGTGGCGATGTCGATGATTGTGCTCCTGCATGTCATGAGTGTGAGGATGTTCGTGACGCTCGCGAATATGGAACCAGACGCCCAGCGCCATCAGCGCGGCAGCAACCCAGAATAGCGGTGAGGGGAGCTCTGGCCAGAGAATGAACGACAGAGCGACGCCGAACAACGGCGCCACCGAGAAATATGCACCGGTCCGCGCGGTACCGAGGTTGCGCAGTGCCACGACAAAGAGGACCAGGCTCACGCCATAGCCGGCGAAGCCAGTCACCATGGCAGCCACCATCGTGCCAATGCCGGGCGGATGCGCACCCAGCAGAAGCGCAATGGCCAGATTGACGCAACCGGCCATCAGCCCTTTCAGGCAGGCGATGACCATCGCGTCGTTCGTTGATACTTTCCGCGTCAGATTGTTGTCGATGGCCCATGCAACGCAGGCCCCGACAACCAGTAGCGCACCTGTCGACGCGCCTGCGGCGCCCGGCTGCCAGGACAGCACTACGCCGCCTGCGACTATCGCGACCATCCCTAGAAATATCTGCAGGTCGACGTTCTCGCGGAAGACTACCCACGCAATCACTGCTGTGAACACACCTTCGAGGTTCAGCAGCAGCGAGCTGGTTGCGGCCGGGGTCGTATTCAGGCCGAGCATCAACAACGCTGGCCCAGCGACGCCGCCCGCCGCGATTGCGCCAAGCAGCCAAGGTACTTCGGCGACCTGAATACGGCTTTCGTTTTGCCGTTCGCGCGTGGTGAGACGAATCCGCTGGACGAGAATTCCGATGGCAAGTCCAATTCCGCTACCGAGGTAGAACAGGCCGGCGACCATGAAAGGGGACAGAGAACCGAGCAGAGTCTTGGCGAGCGGCGTGGTCGCACCGAAAAGCGCGGCAGCAAGGAGTGCGGTGAAAGCGGCGTTGTAACGTGCGTGCATGGAATGAAAGGCTGCAGACTGAAGCTGGATTTGCGAAATACTCTACCCGTTTAACGGGTGGTGTGCGGACGTCCAGATTATCGACCAGATACCCCGGGTCACTATGTAAAACTCCGAAAGAGTATATACTCTAGGGGGATATAAGGGGAACGCGATGAGTCATACAGTTGAGGAAAAGCAGAAACTTCTTAACAGGGTTCGCCGCATCAAGGGGCAGGTGGAGGCCATTGAGCGAGCGCTTGAGGAAGAGCATGGTTGCTCAGACGTCTTACAGCGGATTACGAGTTGTCGGGGAGCGATGAATGGCCTGCTTGCCGTCGTGCTCGAGGACCACATCAGGAACCACCTTGTCGACGCGGAAAGCGGCGAGGAGCCAAGTGACAGTGCGACCGAACAGCTCATCGAAGTTGTTCACAGCTATTTCAAGTAAGCAGAGTCCGAAATGAGTGATTTCAAAAACGCCGCGTTCGGCGCAGGGCACGACCACATCTTTCTGGGTGCTGGTCATGAAAAAAACGAGCGTAAGACGTGGGCCGTGATTGCGCTGTGCAGCGCGATGATGCTGGTTGAAATTGTCGGCGGGAGTATGTTCGGCTCGCTTGCGCTTGTCGCCGACGGCTTGCATATGTCGACGCACGCCGGGGCGATGCTGATTGCGGCTCTCGCGTACACCTACGCGCGCAGGCATGCCACCGATTCCCGTTTCGTGTTCGGTACCGGCAAGCTCGGTGACCTCGCGGGCTTTACGAGTGCCATCGTGCTCGCAATGATTGCGCTGCTGATAGGCTACGAGGCAGTGTCTCGTTTCCTGTCGCCGGTACCCATCCACTTCGGCGAAGCGATTCCTATCGCGGTGGTCGGCCTGCTGGTCAACCTGGCGAGCGTGTGGCTGCTGAGCGGCGGCGATCACGGACACAGTCACGGGCATAGCCACGGACACGGTCATGGTCACGACGAGCATGCTCACGAAGATGCGGTGCAGAAGATATTCCTGTCGTCCGGTGTGTTTGCTGTTTCCATCTTCGAGGACGGCGTGCCGCCTGTTTTCCGGATTACGCCTGCGACGGAGGGTTCACGACTGGACGCCTCGACGGTGTCCGTTGCTACGGTACGACCGGATGGGACGCAGCAGGTATTCGCGCTGGCGGACCGTGGCGGCTATCTGGAATCGAAGGAAGACATTCCTGAGCCACACGCCTTCAAGGCCATCGTGCGGATGCCGGACGGCGAGCATGAGGTGGAATTCGCAGAGCATGAGCATGGCCACGATGCACATGACGCCGCTACCCGGGACCACAATATCCGCTCGGCCTACATCCATGTGATGGCGGACGCAGCAGTGTCCATACTGGCAATCATCGGTCTCCTCCTGGCGCGCACATTCGGATGGATGTGGATGGACCCGCTGGCGGGTGTTATCGGGGCGCTGGTGATTGCGAATTGGTCGTACGGGCTGATGCGTGACACGGGTGCAATCCTGCTCGACATGAGTCCTGACCGGCGCATGGCAGAAAACGTTCGTCAGGCGATCGAGGACCGCGGCGACAAGGTTGTCGACCTGCACGTATGGCGAGTGGGTCCGGGTCACATGAGCGCCGTGGTGTCAGTGGCGACAAACGAGGCACAGCGTGATTCGCGCTTCTATCATGCAGTGCTCGGGCATTTCAAGGGGCTGTCGCACGTCACTGTTGAGGTACAACCTTCCCGAGACAAAATCGCAACCGCGATATAGACCCCCCCGGTAAGCCGCATTGGTATTGCCCGCGGCGTCTGGATGAAGCGTGAGCATCCATGCAAACACCGCAAGGCTTAACGTCGGGATATCGTAATCACAGATTGCCGCTCGCCGGGAAGCCCACCGCAGGCGAATAGCAGCTCAGAAATTCGAGAACGACTGTCACGACCAAACGACCGGATGTCTTTGTGCCTAGTGACAGTCCAAGGTCCATGCAGGCGAAGGAAACGACCACCGCCGGGCGAAAAATTGGCAGGAGCGCTCGCGCGCCTCGACCTTCGAGCCGCTCCTGTTACGCTGATTTCGCTCGCTCCGTCAGCGTCTTTCGTTTGCCCTCGCAACGAGCACGGTCGTCCATCGCGACGCCACCCAATCACCGGCCGCTCGCAGCAGGCCGAAAGCCTGTCGTCACATTACAGCATCATTTGCCGGCGTGCTTTGACTGCCATCTTTGCATGAATCCTATTTCGTCGTGTTGGGCCTTGATAATGTTCCTGGCCAGCTTTTTCAATTCAGGGTCCTTGCCATATTTCAGCTCCACCTTCGCCATATCGATTGCGCCTTGATGGTGGGGAATCATGTGGGCCACGAAGTCCTTATCGGGGTCGCCGGTATAGGGCGGGGCGCTCATCTCCTTCATCATCTTTTCGTCCGCTTCCTTGAAGGCTGGCGTCGACGGGCTCGATCCGCTATCGGCCGAACTGGACATGTTCATTCCCGGCATGGATGCACCTTGTTGAGCAATGGCGGGAAATGCCGCGACGACAAACGTGACGCTCGTTACGAGGGACGCGGCGCGCAGTGCGAGAGAGTTTTTCATCGTTAATCTCCTTCAGGAAAAGTTATTCGGACTGGTCGTGATGATGGTGAGAGTGGTCATGGGTGTTATGGCGCCTGTGCGAGCCCTGGTCATGCTCACCGTCTTCCATCATATGCATCATTTCCGGTCCGCCGGTTCTAAAGAACACGACGGTCAAGACAACGAATACAGCGCCAAATATGATGTCCAGAACCGTCGTGTAGTTGAAGGTAATCGCTGCGCCCACGACGGCCGTATGCCGTTCCCGGGGAACCCAGCCGAGCGCCTGGAACAGGCCTTCGACCAGCAGCGCGGCGACGACCATCGAAAGGTAGAAGGTGACTGCCAGGAAGGCCGTCATCTTTCCGCCGTAGTATTTTCTGTAAATGTTGAGAATCGGAAGGATGATGAGATCGCCAAAGATGAAAGAGGCGACGCCGCCGAAGCTGATGCCGCCATTCCACAACACTGCGGCGAGCGGTACGTTACCTACGGAACAGGTAAACGACGCAACGGCAATCAGCGGTCCGACAAACGCACCCCAAATCATGGCGGTCGTTGGATGGCTGACGAGGAAAAATTTCTGCCAGAAACTGTCCGGCACCCATGCGCCCAGCGCACCTGCGATGAGTAGGCCGACGCCGATGTCACGCCACAGCATCGACCAGTTCATCACGTAGCTATGGCTGATTGCTATCCATCCCTCTCTGGACGAGAGGCGTTGCTTCCAGGTCCCGTGCTGTTCGCCCATCGACATGGCCGCGTGGCCTTCCATGCTGCCGGCGATACCCTTGTCCGCCTGCTCGACAGCTTCGCTTTTCAGCGAGTCCTTGAGAAAGAACCGGAAGAGCAGCACCAGGACGACAATCATGATTGGGCCACCGATGAACTCAGCGGCGGCGAACTGCCACGAAATTAGCACCCACATCAGCACGCCGAGTTCGAGTACGAGATTCGTCGCTGCGAACTGGAACGCCATCGCGGCCGTGAAGTCACCGCCTTTGCGCACAATGGAGCGGGCCATCGCGACGGCAGCATAGGAGCAGGAGGAGGACGCCGCGCCAAGCAGGCTGGCGAGCGTCAGTGACTTTGGCGAAGCATCGGGGAGAAGCCTCGACATCTCGGACTTCGAGACCACGACTTCAATCACGGCAGAGAACAGGAAGCCGAGACTTAATCCCCAGAAAATCTGCCACAGCATTGTGAAAGCCATCCACAGCGCATGACCGAGGGCAGTGACAATCTGCATCGCAACCTCCTGCGTGGAAACTCCTAGACCAGCGGCGCACGGTTGTAAAAGTAAATTCCGTGGGGTGATTTCCCGACCTTGATGGTGTTGACGAGCTTCAGCGTTTTCATATCGATAACGCCGACGTAGCGGGTGAACCGGAAGGTCACCCACAGATACCGTTTGTCCGGTGTGAGTTCCATGTCATCGGGGCCGGGTAGCAGACCGGTGATGGTCCCAACGTTGGTTAGTGAGTTCTGGTCGAGGATGCTGATGGTGTTGCCAACCCGGTTCGACACCAGAATGTGCTGGCCGTCGACTAGCGAGCGGAAGTTATGGGCGCCCTTGTCCGTGTGGATGGTCTTCACGATTTTGCGCGCGCGCCAATCGATGACCGCGACGTAATCTGCGCCGGTCATGCCAATCAGCAGATACTTGTCGCCCGGCGTCAGCCAAAGGCCTGCAGGCGCTTTCCCTACCGGCATCTTCCACAGTACAGTCTGGCTTGCGAGGTCAATCGCCGCGACTTCACCGGAGACCTGCAGCGTGACGAAGACGATTTTACTGTCAGCGGAAAAAACCATGTGACTGGGCATCGTTGCCAGCGGCACGCGTTTGGCCAGCGAGAAGTTCTTTCCGTCGTAGTGGTAGATGTCCACGCGGTCGAGCCGCAGCCCGTTCGTGACGAACCATTTCCTGTCGTACGAGAAGCCGAGCTGGTACGGGTCTTCGATGTCCGGCATCCACCGCTGAATCTTGCCGCTTTTCGGGTCAAGAAAGACGAGATTGTTGGCCACGGAGTTCGCGATAATCAGTGACTGATTGTCGGGTGTCGCCATCAGGTGGTGAGGCTCCTTTCCCACCGGGAACGTGTCGACGACCTTTTGCGTTGCCTCGTCAATCAGGCTCACGCTTGCGTCGGCCGAATTAAGCACGATGACGTTCTCGGCGTGAGCCGGAACCTGGAACGCGAGAACGGACAATAAAGCGCAAATTGAGAACCGCATTTCAGCTATCTCCGTGGGGAGCGTCACTATCTGTTGACCGTTGGGTGAAATCCCGCTTCTTCAATCACGGCGACCAGACGCTCTGGTGGCAACACCGAATCGACCTTCACGATTTTGGTAGTGACATCGATGTCGAGCTTCGCCGTCGGGTCGACGTTAGTGACGGCGCGCGTAATCGAGTTGGCGCACCCGCCGCATGACATATCCTTAACCTCGAATTCCATTTTTGCCTCCAGTAGCAAATCAGAACCCTTAGCATGAACCTTCCCATGGCAGGAAGGTCAAGTGCCTGCGTGACGCGCCTGCTGCTGATTCGCGTCCGAACCGCCTAGACCGCGACCGGACGCGGAAAATACAAGGTGAAAGTCGTCCGTTCGCCATAGCTCGCGACGTCGACCTTCCCCCGATGCAGTTCCATGATGGATTTCACGATAGCAAGGCCGAGACCGGCATTTCGGGCTGAACCGTGCCGTGACGCGTCGACTCGATAGAAACGTTCGAAAATCCGGTTGACGTGTTCCGGCGCAATGGCATGTCCCTGGTTGGTCACTTCGACGACTGCGTACTTCGGCGAATCGAACGAGGACAGTTCGACGGAGGAGCCAGCGAAGGCATGGTCAAGTGCGTTTGAAATCAGATTGCTCACGGCGCGCCTGAACAAAGTCCCATCCGCAGCTATCCGGGCGTTCCCTTCTACAGCAATTTGCACACCCGCTTCTTCGGCGAGCCCCTGAAAGTAGGACGCGAGCCGGCGCAATTCGTTTGCCGCGTCGAACTCTGCGACCTTGATGAGCTGTTGCGCGTTGTCTGTGCGTGCGAGGAACAGCATGTTTTCAATCATCCGCTGCAGTCGCTCGCACTCTTCGATATTGGAGTCAATGAGCGCTTCGTACTCTTCAGTGGTTCGGGTACGTGACAGCGTGACCTGAGATGAACTGATGACGTTGGCGAGAGGCGTGCGCATGTCATGCGCGAGGTCAGACGAAAACTGCGAAAGGCGGACGAACGCGCGCTCGAGCCGGTCGAGCATGCGATTGACCGAGAACGTGATTTCCTGAAGCTCGATTGGGGCGCCCTCGATATCGAGCCGTTCGCTCAGGTTATGAGCTTCAATCCGTGAAGTTTGACGCCCAATGCTTCTAACCGGCGAAAACCCGCGTTGGGCGACCGCGTATCCCAGCGCCCCGACGAGTGCCGCGCCGACAGCCACGGCAAGCCAGATATCTATCCGATAGCTTTCCAGCAACGATTGGCGGTCGGCCGCCGCGCGAACGAGCAGTACCCGAACCGAATCGCCAGACGGCAACCTTTCATCGGCAAAGATACAGCGCGATGGACCAATGTCAGGCGGCTCACAGGCATACGGCGCATTCGGGCGGTGGGTAGCTGGCGTAGCCGCCAGGTCGACCGATGACCTGTCCGAATGCTGAAGCAGCACGGTGCCTTGCCGGTCGGATATGGCGAGATAAACGCCGGGATGAGAAAGCAGCACCTCGTGGAACACCGAGGGCTTATTACGCACGGCCTGCGCTGAACCGGTATCTCGTGCCAGTTGAAGAAACTGGCTAAGCTTGCCGCTGATTTCGATGTCATCGCGTCGCTGCAACTCGGTCGACAACGCGTTGTACAGAAATGCGCCTGTCAGCGCGAAGACCAGGATGGCGACCGTTGAGAACGCCAGGGTCAATCGTTTGAGCAGGGAATACGAGGACGTACCGGTCGTCACGAACGGTCCTCGAGCACGTAACCCATGCCTCGAACCGTGTGTAGCAACTTTCTATCAAACAAGTTATCAATCTTCGCACGCACGCGCTTGACGGCAACATCAACCACATTCTTGTCGCTGTCGAAGTTCATGTCCCAGATTTGCGACGTGATGAACGTGCGGGTCAGGACCTCGCCTTGCCGCTCCGCAAGTAACTGAAGCAGCGCGAACTCCTGAGCAGTGAGGTCTATGCGGGTCTCACCTCGCCGAACCCTGCGCCTGATGAGGTCCACCTCAAGGTCAGCAATCGTCAACACGTCGCGAGTGCCACGCGGAGCGCGTCTTAGCAGCGAGCGAATACGCGCCAGAAACTCCGCATAGGCGAATGGTTTTGACAGGTAGTCGTCGGCACCGAGCTCAAGTCCCTCCACCTTGTCGTCTACCGTATCTCTGGCCGTCAGTAGCAGTACCGGGGTTTGCTTCTGCGCCCTGAGACGCTTAAGCACTTCGAAACCGCCAAGCTCCGGGAGCATCACGTCGAGAACGACCAGGTCGAAGTTTTCGTGCAATGCGAGAAAGAGGCCGTCTTTGCCGTTATCTGCGATGTCGACCGTGTAGCTGGCCTCCGTCAGTCCTTTGTGCAGGTAGGAGGCCATTTTGGGCTCGTCTTCGACTATCAGTATCCGCATGGGAGGGGTCGGCCTGGTGGTCGTCGCCGGTTATGAGCATTAAATCAGTGTACCCAGCGTAGTGCCGGGAAGGTGTATCGAAAATGACGGGAAAATGACAATTTTTTCATCTTCGGCCAACCTGAAAAGTTGGTCATTTTCCGGCCACACCTTCGTCACGTACGCGGCGATAAGGTTCGAGGCGTGCACCCGACGAGCCGCTGCGCCCGTAGAGCGCGCGGGTTACGCAATGACACATTCCTGACCTTACAGTCTTCTTAATCTGCGTGCTAGACTTCGCAACCATGTCATATTGGCGCAAACTTTTCGTCATCGTGCTGCTGATACTGAGCCTTCCGGTTCAGTCCTTCGCGGCCATCTCCATGAAATGCGAGTCATCGCATTTCGTGGGTGACGGTGCGTCCGCGCGCCATGCCGACCTGGGCGAGTCAACTCATCATCATGTGCATGGTGGCATGATGGCTGACGGCGGCCATCACAGCCATCACCATGGCGATGCGCATTACGCTCATTCGTGCTCGACATGCGCATCCTGCTGCTTCGGTGCGGCCCTGCCTGCCGTACCGACAATCGCGACTTCCGTCGACGCGATTCATTTCGCTGTTCCGTTTCCTCCCTCCGCTGGTGTCGCGTTGTTTCTGACTGACGGCATCGAACGACCTCCCCGAATCTCTCTCGTCTAGTCCTTCTGTCGCGGCTTCAGGCTGCGATACGCAATTCGTCCTGGTGGCCGCGCGTCGGCCATCCAGGTGACTTACGACGAGAAAAATTCCATGCGAATGTTTATTGCGGCGCTGTTCAGCGCGGCGGCAGTATTGCCGGCACTCGTGCACGCCATGACCACACTTCCTGACCCGACCGACGCTGCCGCATCGGTTCCGGCGGTCAGCGTGCCGTCCGCATTCGCGGACTATCAGCCGTACCGGGACCAGAAAGCTCCCGCCTGGCAGGAGCTCAATCGGGCGGTGTCGAGTTCATCGGGGATGAAAGCAATGAGCCACGGCAACATGCCGGCTGGCAGCACCGACGCCGGGAGCAACGGCCACAGCCCAAACCATGAGGGACCGGCGGAATGACCTCGCATTTCTTTTCGCGCGGCCGCATCGTTGCTGTCGCCACTGCTCTGTTATTTCTCGCCGGCTGTACGACGTTTTCGAACGACGGGGGCTTCAACACCGTTTCGACGACCGCTTCCGGGCGTCTTGGAAACGACGCGGTACTGGTGAAGACCGATGAGGACCGCAACGCGGTTGCGACGCGCACGCAGGAACTGCTTGCCACGCCTTTGAGCATGGATGATGCCGTCCAGATTGCGCTGCTCAACAACCGGGGACTCCAGGCATCGTACGGCGAGCTCGGTATCTCCGAGGCGGACCTTGTTCAGGCGGGTCGGCTGCCGAACCCCGGTTTCACGTTCAGCCGCACACATGGGAACAACGACCTGAGCATCAGTCGCACCTTCACGCTCGGCCTGTTGAATGTGCTGACGCTGCCGCTCGCGACGCGCATTGAGAGCCGCCGCTTCGAGCAGACCAGGCTGCTCGCTGCGAATGCGATGCTCAAGGTGGTGGCGGACGCCCGGCGTGCCTATATCAGTGCGGTCGCAGCCGAGCAGGCTGCCGTATATGCCACGCAGGTGACGGATTCAGCGGAGGCCGGTGCCGAACTCGCGCTGCGGATGCAGCAGGCCGGCAACTTCAGCAAGCTCGACTACGCGCGTGAGCAGGCTTTCTATGCCGACGCCGTGGCGCAACTGGCGAAGACGCGCCAGCAGTCTGTATCTGCGCGGGAAAAGCTGACGCGCACGATGGGCCTGTGGGGTGCCGGGACGCAGTACACGCTTCCCGACCGGCTGCCAGACCTGCCCAAGAATCGCCCAGAGCTGAACGACCTCGAGAGCTTCGCGATGCAGAACCGGCTGGACATCCAGGCGGCGAAGCTGCAGACGCAGAGTGTTGCATCCTCGTTGGGTCTCAGTAAAGCGACACGGTTCATCAACGCGCTGGACGTCGGCTATCAGAATAACTTCACGACCTCCGACGGCCATGAGCAGGGCTACGAAATTAGCGTCGAGATTCCCATTTTCAACTGGGGCGGCTCAAAGGTTGCGCGCGCCGAAGCGATTTACATGCAGTCGGTCAATCGCGTTGCCGAGACGGCGATTAACGCAAGGTCCGAGGTTCGCGAATCGTACTCGGCCTATGTCACCGACTACGACGTGGCGAAGCACTACCGCGATGAAGTCGTACCCGTCCGCAAAATGATTTCCGACGAGCTGCTGCTTCGCTACAACGGCATGCTCGCGAGCGTGTTCGAGTTGCTGTCCGATTCGCGTGACCAGGTTGGCGCGGTGAACAGCTATATCGATGCGCTGAAGGACTACTGGCTCGCGGAAACCGACCTGCAACAGGCAGTCGGTGGCCGTCTACCGCCACTCGCGATGGCTCCAGTGCCATCCGCACCCACGACGCAACCGGCGTCGCCTACAGAATCCGAAGGTAAATGAAATGGTGTCACGTCGAAATTTTCTTGGCGGCTCGGGGGCCGCATTGCTGGGCGCGGCCCTGGTGAGCAAGGCTGGCGCTGCGTCGCTGCCTGAGGCGCCCACGATGGCCAGGGCCACCATGCAGCCGCCGCTCGCGCCTCCCAATGGCCGTTCCTACACGCCCGTCGCAACGCTGAACGGCTGGTCGTTGCCGTGGCGCATGAAGAACGGCTGGAAGGAGTTTCACCTGATTGCTGAGCCGGTAGTGCGCGAGATGGCGCCGGGCATGAAAGCAAACCTCTGGGGGTATAACGGCCAGGCGCCCGGCCCGACTATCGAGGCGGTCGAAGGCGACAAGGTTCGCATCTTCGTGACCAACAAGCTTCCTGAGCACACCACCGTTCACTGGCACGGGATGCTGTTGCCATCGGGCATGGATGGCGTCGGCGGGCTTACGCAACCGCATATTCCTCCGGGCAAAACATTCGTCTACGAATTCGAGCTGGAAAAGCACGGCACCTTCATGTATCACCCGCACGCCGACGAGATGGTGCAGATGGCGATGGGGATGATGGGGACGTTCATCGTTCATCCGAAAGACCCCGGCGTCATGAAAGTCGACCGTGACTTCGTGTTCATCATGTCCGCGTATGACATCGACCCGGGCAGTTTCACGCCGCGCGTGAACGAAATGACCGACTTCAACATGTGGACCTGGAATTCACGGGTCTTTCCGGGCATCGACCCGTTGCCGGTGCGCGCCGGAGACCGCGTGCGTATCCGATTCGGCAATCTGACGATGACCAATCACCCCATCCATCTGCACGGCTATCACTTCGAGGTCGCGGGCACGGATGGCGGATGGATTCCGCCGGCCGCGCGCTGGCCTGAGGTGACCGCCGATGTCGCGGTCGGCCAGATGCGCGCCATCGAATTCACGGCGAACCGGCCCGGCGACTGGGCGTTTCATTGCCACAAGAGCCATCACACGATGAACGCGATGGGGCACTCCGTACCGAACCTGATTGGCGTGCCGCAGAAAGACCTCGCGAAACGCATCAACAAACTCGTGCCCGACTACATGGCGATGGGCAGCACAGGTGGCGCGATGGGCGAGATGGAGATGCCCTTGCCTGACAACACGCTGCCGATGATGACCGGCACCGGCCCATTCGGCCCGCTGGAGATGGGCGGCATGTTCACCGTCGTGAAGGTTCGCGAGGGGTTGGGACGCAAGGACTATCGCGACCCGGGCTGGTTCAAACATCCCAAAGGAACGGTTGCCTACGAGTACACCGGCAAGTTGCCGGAGAGCTGATTTTTATCTGGTCGGACGTGGAGTCCGGCTCAACTTTTTATTTAACGCAGGAGAAAGAGTGATGAAGAACGTATTTGTATCGATTGCAGTTGGCTGCGCTTTGGCAATTTCGGCATCGGCCTTTGCCGCCGGCGCGACGGGCAACATGGACATGGGCGGCAGTAGTGCCAAGCCGGCCGGTGAAACGGCCGGCATGTCCCATGGGGAAATCAGGAAGGTCGATGCCGCAGCCGGAAAGCTGACCATCAAGCACGGTCCGCTGGAAAACCTGGGCATGGACGCCATGACGATGGTTTTCAGGGTCAAGGACCCGGCAATGATTTCGCAGGTCAAAATTGGTGACAAGATTGATTTCGTGGCCGAAGAAGTGGACGGTGCACTGACCGTGACGAAGCTGCAGAAGAAGTAAGGGTTCACAGGGCGTTGCTAGAAAACGCAGGCGACACCCACCTTGACTATCCAGGATGCACAAGAACATGAAAACATTTACTCGCAAGCAACTCACGGGTCTGGCTACGGCCGTCGCCATCGCTTTTGTACCCGTTGCAGCATTCGCACACGGTAAGCTCGAAAGCGCCGTCCCGGCCGCCGGCACTACACTCGAAACCGCGCCGGACGCGCTGCGACTGACCTTCAACGAAGACCTTGAGTCGACCTTCAGCACGGTTAAAGTGTCCGACTCAACCGGTGCAGTGATAACCAGGGAAAGGGCCAAGGTCGACACCTCCAATCCTCGCTTGCTGACAATTGCTCTTCCGAAACTGGGGTCCGGGGCCTACTCTGTGGAGTGGGCAATCATGACGCATGATGCCCACAAGACCAGGGGCACGTACACCTTCCAGGTGAAGTGATGAACGACGGTCTCCTTGGCATCCTGCGGCTTGCGTTCGTTGCCCTGCAAAACCTCAGCTTCGCGGTTGTCGTCGGCGTGCTGCTCAGCGACCGGTGGCTCGGCCGCCGAACTTCGCCCTGGCAGGCGGACGTGAGCCGGCGGCTTGTTTCCGCTTTGCGTCTGGCGTCGCTCGTTGCACTGCTGTCCAGCACGTTCTCCTTCTGGATTCATTGCGCGCTAATGAGTGATTCGACGCTTCTGGAAGCTGGTCCTGCGGTCCGCTCGATGCTTATGGAGACCGGTTTTGGTCATGCGTGGCTGGTCGGCGCAGGTCTGATGCTGTGCGTGGTCATTCTTTCGTTTATCCAGGCCGGGAATTCAATCCGATTTTCTCTGGCAATCTGCCTGGCTCTAGCGGGTGTAGCTTTGGCTCGTAGTAACGGGGGGCATCCCGTCGATGCTGGTTTGTTCAGCTTACCCGTATGGGCAGACTGGGTGCATCTACTTGCCATCAGCGCATGGGTAGGGCTCGTGCTGGTCACGACGTACGTTGTCGCGCCGCGTTTTTTGAACGCGCCCGGCAGCGAGCGCGTGAATAGCGCCGCGTATATCCAGTCTTTGTCCGATGCAGCAACGGTCGCGCTGATTATTCTTTTCCTCACGGGTGCCTATAACGGCTGGCGTGGTGTCAGGTCGCCGGGCGACCTGCTGGAATCGGGCTACGGACAGATTCTGTTGTTGAAACTCGCGCTGGTGTTCGTGGCTGCAGCGCTCGGCGGACACAACCGTTTCTTCGAGATGCCCAAGCTGCTCGCATCGCTGAAGGATGCCTCCTCGACGTCGCCCGTGAAGCCTCTAAAACGCTTTGCCACCGTGCTGCATATCGAATCGGTGGTGCTTGCAGGTGTGCTTGCCGCCGCAGCTGTTCTTGTTTCGAGTCCATTGCCAGGGACGTCGTAGCCCAGTCGGCAGCGTTTGTTTTTCACGTCCACGCAGATGGTCACCGCCGAAGGGTCAATGGAGGGCTCACCTAGCCTCGATTGACCTCAGGCATCGGCCATCTTTTACGGGACCCGGCAACACGTCCGGGTCCTTTTTTTATTCCCGCGCGTCGTCAGTGGCGGAATCGGTGTTTCTCCCGGCGGCGATAGCGTCTGTTTGACCAACATCTTGTTCGGATGGCTAAAAAGTCATTTTCGCGCCACGGGACGTTCAGACTTCGCTCTCCAGAATAGAGCCTGCATGGAATGAACTTAGAGCCTGCATGGAATCAACTCTCATCGGTTCCGCATCGCTCTGGGGGAAACGCACATGTCACTCAAAGCCATCCCCGCCGCGCTTATTGCCGCGACGCTCGCCACTTCTGCATTTGCCGATGCAGACCACAGTTACCCGAACGCAGCTGTTTCGACCACGGTGCCGCTGGCGAGAAGTGCGCGTCCACCGACATCCAATGTGACCGTCCTGACCACCGAGGCATCGCAGCAAGGAAAGACCAGGGAGCAGGTCGTGCAGGAACTCATTCAGGCGCGGCGCGAAGGCCTGGTCCCTGCCGGGCACGCCGACTACCCGCCAGGTCAGGTGACGATTGAACGCAACCAGGCGCGCATGAAAGTTACCGCTCCGAAATGGGCCAATCAGCAGTAAGGCAATTATTCCGATAACGGTGCGTCGCGAGTAGGTCCGGCGACGCGCATACTGGCCAGCCCGAGCTGGGGACGCCCAAATACCTTTTCCGGTCCGAAGATGCAGATGCCTTCCGTAGCCTATGTGCGCATCATCGCAATGGCGGCAGGTGTTGTCGCGCTTGCTGGCTGCGCGAGCGTCACCACGTCGGCTCTGTCGGCCGTCGATAGCGGCCAAGCCCCGGATTCACGCTCAGGCAAGTCACCGCAATTGCCGAAGTCCTATCCCTGTCAGAACTTGCACGTGAAGTTGCCGAACTGCCCGCCAAGATAACGTTGGACACGGGTACCGGCGCGTCATGCTGGCGCTGGGCGCCGCGCCCCTTCGCCCAATGGCCAGTTGGTGCCGGCTGTGTGATGAGCCTAACGACAAAATCCCGGGGACATGGATAGAATTGCTCCGCTATAATTCCAGCCATGAAATTCCTCCGGACATTGCTCCTCCTGCTGCTCTGCACTGCGCTGCCCATCAGTGGGCTGGCAGCGAGCGGGCTGACCGGCGCGTGTCCGATGCAGATGAGCATGGGCCCAGGTGAAAGCAGCGCAATGTCATCGGACATGTCCGGATGCGAAAACATGAAGTCGGCACCGGCCGGGAAGACCAAAGGTTTTTCCTGCAAGGTGACGGCGCAATGTCAGATCGGCAGCCTCTATCACCCGGTCTCCAGCACCGAGGTGTCCCGTCCCGCCGGGCACACCAGCCCCGTCGTTTTCCACTACGCACAGTCGCTGTCCGTCCGTGAGCCGGGCGGTTTCTGGCGCCCGCCCCGCGCAATCTAAACCCCGTGTAAATTCGCCGCGTTCGCGGTGAGGTCGTCCTGCGTCCAGGACGTGATTCCGTATGGAATTCGACCGTTTGGGGTTAGAACATGTCTTTAACATTAGGCACGCCGTCGTTACGGCGTGCAACGGTGCACGCGCGCACGCTTTTTGCACTGATCGCATTTACAAGTGTGGCAGCGCATGCCCAGCAGGCAGCACTCACACTCGATGCCGCATTGCAATCCGCGACGGATCGCTCCGCTGCGATGCAGGCCGCCCAGTCATCCGTGCAAGCCAGCTCGGAGGCAGTCATCAGTGCTGGCCAGTTGCCGGACCCGATGCTCAAGGCCGGCGTCGACAACCTGCCGGTGAACGGACCGCAACGGTTCACGATCGGGCAGGATTTCATGACGATGCGCCGCATCGGCATCGAGCAGGAATGGGTTTCGCCTGAAAAGCGCCGACTCCGTTCGGCGCTAGCCAGCCAGGTGGTCGACCGCGAGAGGTCGGGCTATCTCACGCAATTCACCAACACGCGTCAGCAAACCGCGACCGCGTGGCTCAACGCTGCCTACGCAAAAAAGGCGGTGTCGTTGCAGCAGGAGCTGGTCATGCACATGACGCATGAGCTTACGGCCACGCAAGCCTCCTACCGGGGCGCCAAAGCGTCGGCGGGCGACGTTACGCAAGCCCAGCTCATGCTCGCGCAGACGAAGGACCAGCTGCTCAAGTCGCAACAGACGTTGCAGACCGCACTCATCGCGCTGTCGCGCTGGACCGCTGCTCCGGTCACTGACGTAGCCGGCGAACCGCCGGCGCCCCAGTCGTTCGTGACTTCCCTGCCGCCCGAGGAGCTGCAGCACGTGGAGCCGGCGCTCATCGCGGCTTCTGCAGAGATTGCCGTCGCGGATGCCGACACGGCTGTCGCGAACAGCGACCGGAGTCCGAACTGGAGCTGGGAAGTCTCTTACCAGCAGCGCGGAGGAGGGTTCTCAAACATGGTGTCGGTAGGGGTGAGCATCCCACTGCCCATCAACCGGAAGAACCGCCAGGACCGGGACGCTGCCGAAAAAGCAGAGCTCGGAACCAAGGCGCGCCTGATGTATGAGGACACCCAGCGGCAGGTCGAAGCGGATGTCCGCACGCTGTCGGCCACCCTGGCTAACGGCCGTGAGCGCATCGCGAGTCTCAATCAGGCCCTGCTGCCTGCGGCCGACCAGCGCATGCAACTGGCGACGGCGGCGTACAAGGCCGGCACGGGCTCGCTCGCCGACACTTTCGCTGCCAGACGTGGGCAACTCGACGCGCAATTGCAGGTGCTCGACCTTCAGCGTGATGTCTCCCAGACGTGGGCGCAGCTGGAGTACCAGGTCGTGCCCGCCACCATGTCCGCCGAACAGTGAAGGAGAAATCTATGCAAACGAAACAACTGGTGCGCGCGGTTCTGGCTGTGTTTGCCGCTGCCGCGCTGCTGGGTGCAGGGTATGTTGCAGGCACGCATCGCGAGGCGATGAGTGGCGCAAGCGCTGTCGCGGCTGCGCCCTCCAGCGACAAACTTGACCCGAAGACGGGTCGCAAGGTGCTGTACTGGCACGACCCGATGGTGCCGAACCAGCACTTCGACAAGCCCGGCAAATCGCCTTTCATGAACATGCAGCTCGAGCCGGTCTATGCGGACGAAGGCGGTTCGAGCGGCATCAGGATCGACGCGGGGCTGCAGCAGAATCTGGGGATTCGATACGCAACGGTGCGGCGGCAGGACACGGCCGAAAGTTTCGACGCGGTGGGCACGACGCAGTTCGACGAGTCGATGGCGGACGTCGTCCAGTCGCGGGTGACGGGCTACATCGACCGTCTTTATGCGAGCGCCCCGATGCAGCGCGTGACGAAGGGTGCGCCGATCGCGTCGCTGTTCGTTCCCGACTGGCTGGCGCCGCAGGAGGAATATCTGGCGCTGAAGCGCGGCGGTATGGATGACGGCATGCTGGCCGCTTCCCGCACGCGCATGCGGGCAATGTCAATTCCGGACGGCGTGATTGCCAGTCTCGACCGGACCGGCAAGGCGCAGACCCACGTCACGCTGTCCGCGCCGGAAACCGGCGTACTGACCGAACTCAATGTCCGCGATGGCGCGATGGTGTCGCCCGGGCAGACGCTGGCCAAGGTATCCGGGCTCAGCAGGCTTTGGCTCATCGTCGAAGTGCCCGAGGCGCTAGCCCTTCAGGTGCGGCCAGGGATGACGGTCGACGCCGTGTTTGCCGGTGACCCGACGCAACACTTCACGGGGCACATTCGCGAAATTCTGCCCGGCATCAGCACGAGCAGCCGGACGTTGCAGGCGCGCCTCGAAATCGACAATGCCGGGCTGAAGCTGACACCGGGCATGCTGATGCGGGCGCGTATTGGTGCAGCGAAACCTGTGTCGCGCCTTCTCGTACCTTCAGAAGCGGTGATTACAACCGGCAAGCGGTCTGTCGTGATCGCCAGGAACAGCGACGGGCGACTGCAACCCGTCGAGGTCACCGTCGGCAACGATGCCGGCGACAACACGGAAGTGACAGGCGGCCTCGCGGAAGGCCAGCAGGTCGTCGCTTCGGGCCAGTTCCTGATCGACTCCGAAGCCAGCCTGAAGTCGGTGCTGCCGAAGCTGGAAGGCACCGCTGCGCCCGGCGCCGCCGCGTCTGCAACGTCCGCAGTGGTGCCGGCTTCCGCCGCTGCTGCGACCGCTACCCAAACCTACGAGACGACCGGCAAGGTTGAAAAGGTCACACCCGGTGACATCACGTTCTCGCATCAACCCGTGCCGGCATTGGGCTGGGGTGCGATGACGATGACATTCGGCAAGCCATCGCCAACCGCCTTCCCGGACATCAAGGCTGGCGAAGCCGTGCATTTTGTCTTCAGGCAGTCGGACGACGGATACGTGTTGACGAAAGTCGAACCAGCCGGAGGTGTCAAATGATTGCCCGCCTGATTCGCTGGTCGATCCACAACCGGTTTCTCGTGCTGCTCGCGACCCTGCTCGTGACGGCCTGGGGCGTGTATTCAGTGACGCAGACACCGCTTGATGCACTGCCCGACCTATCGGACACGCAGGTGATCATCAAGGCGTCGTATCCCGGCAAGGCACCGCAGGTCATCGAGGACCAGGTGACCTATCCACTCACCACGACCCTGCTCGGCGTCCCGGGTGCGAAAACCATCCGGGCGTATTCATCATTCGGCGATGCGTTCGTCTACGTGCTGTTTGACGACAAGACGGACCAGTACTGGGCACGCTCCCGTGTGCTCGAATACCTGAATCAGGTACAGAGCCGCCTGCCGCAGGGCGCGACCGTTTCGCTCGGGCCGGATGCAACCGGTGTGGGTTGGGTCTACGAATATGCGCTGGTTGACCGTACCGGCAAGCACGATCTCGGGCAGCTTCGCGCGCTGAACGACTGGTTCCTGAAGTTCGAGCTGAAGTCGGTGCCGGACGTTTCGGAGGTCGCGAGCATCGGCGGCATGGTTCAGCAGTATCAGGTAGTTCTCGACCCGGACAAATTGCGCGCGTATGGCATCACGCAGGCAGCCGTCACGGACGCACTGGGAAAAGCCAACCAGGAATCAGGCGGTTCAGTGGTGGAACTGGCCGAGTCCGAGTACATGGTCAGGTCGTCCGGGTATCTGCGTTCACTGGATGACTTCCGCAACATTGTCCTGCGCACCAACGATGCGGGGACGCCGGTCCTGCTGGGGGACATCGCGCGTATCCAGATCGGGCCGGAGATGCGTCGCGGCATCGCCGAGCTGAACGGCGAAGGCGAAGTCGCGGGTGGCGTGATCGTGATGCGCTCCGGCAAGAACGCGCTGACGACCATCGATGCCGTGAAGGCGAAACTGGCCGACCTGAAACGGTCACTGCCGCCCGGTGTTGAGGTCGTGACGACCTACGACCGCTCGCAACTCATCGAGCGCGCGGTCGACAACCTGAAGGACAAGCTTATCGAGGAGTTCATCATCGTTGGGCTAGTCTGTGCGGTCTTCCTGTTCCATCTGCGTAGCGCGTTCGTGGCCATCCTGTCGCTACCGTTGGGCGTGCTGGCCGCGTTCATCGTGATGCGCTATCAAGGTGTCAACGCGAACCTGATGTCGCTGGGTGGCATAGCAATTGCGATCGGCGCGATGATCGACGCAGCGATCGTGATGATTGAGAACGCTCATAAGCATCTGGAGGCGTACGATCACAAGCACCCGGATACCCCGATCACAACCGCACAGCGATGGGATCTGATTGCGCAGTCCGCAGGCGAAGTGGGGCCCGCGTTGTTCTTTTCGCTGCTGATCATCACGCTGTCGTTCATCCCGGTGTTCTCGCTCGAAGGCCAGGAAGGAAAGCTCTTTTCGCCGCTGGCGTTCACCAAGACGTACACCATCGCCGCTGCCGCCGGCCTGTCGGTGACGCTCGTCCCGGTGCTGATGGGTTATCTGATCCGGGGCCGGATTCCGCACGAGAACGCCAATCCGATCAACCGTGTGCTGATCAGGCTTTACCGCCCGCTGCTCGAAGCGACGCTGCGCCGACCGTGGGTGGCGATCGGGCTGGCGGTCGTCGTGCTCGCCATCACGCTGATTCCCGTGTCGCGGCTCGGTGGCGAGTTCATGCCGCCGCTCGACGAGGGCGATCTGCTCTACATGCCGACTGCGCTACCGGGTATCTCGGCAGACAAGGCCGCCGAGTTGTTGCAGCAGACGGATCGCCTGATCAAGACCGTGCCGGAAGTGGCAACCGTATTCGGCAAGTCAGGCCGCGCGGACACGGCGACCGATCCTGCGCCGTTCGAGATGTTCGAGACGACCATCCAGTTCAAGCCGCGCAGCGAATGGCGTCCCGGTATGACGCCCGAGAAACTGGTGGATGAACTCGATGCGCGGGTCAAGATTCCGGGCCTGTCAAACGTCTGGGTGCCGCCGATCCGCAACCGGCTGGACATGCTGTCGACCGGCATCAAGACGCCTGTGGGGGTCAAGATTTCCGGTGCGGATCTCGGGCAGATCGACAAAATCGCCACACAGGTCGAGGCGGCGGTGAAGAACGTTCCAGGCGTCACGTCGGCGCTGGCGGAACGGCTGAATGGCGGGCACTACATCGACGTCGATATCGACCGGCTGGCGGCAGCGCGCTATGGCATGTCGGTGGCCGACATCCAGTCGGTCGTATCGTCGGCGGTCGGCGGCGACAACGTCGGCGAGGTCATCGCGGGGCGCGAGCGTTTCCCGATCAATATCCGCTATCCGCGAGCGTTCCGGGACTCGATCGACACTCTGCGTCAGTTGCCGATCGTGACCGACCGGGGCGCACAGATCACGCTGGGCGACGTGGCCGCCATCAGGATCGCGGATGGTCCGCCAATGATCCGGAGTGAAAACGCGCGGTTGTCGGGCTATGTCTACGTCGACATTCGCGATACGGATCTTCAGTCGGCCGTGAAGGCGATGCAGCAGGCCGTATCGCGGAACGTCGCATTGCCGCCTGGCTATTCGATCACCTGGTCCGGCCAGTTCGAGTACCTCGAACGCGCGGCGGCCAAATTACGCACCGTGATTCCGGTCACGCTCGTGGTCATCTTCGTGCTGCTGTTCCTGACGTTCAACTCGGCAGCCGACGCGCTGCTGCTGATGTCGACCGTGCCGTTCGCGCTGGTCGGTGGCTTCTGGCTGATCTGGATTCTCGGTCACGCCGTGTCGGTCGCCACAGCGGTGGGGTTCATCGCGCTCTCAGGGGTCGCGGCCGAATTCGGCGTCGTGATGCTCCTGTATCTGAAGGGGGCGCTCAACAGCCGGCTCGAGCAGGGCGCGCCGTTCACGGAGGCGACACTCATTGACGCTATTCGTGAGGGCGCCGTGCTGCGGGTCAGACCGAAGGCCATGACGGTCGCCGTGGTGCTGGCGGGTCTCATTCCGATCATGCTGGGTCATGGTGCCGGGTCGGAAGTCATGCAGCGCATCGCCGCGCCGATGGTAGGCGGGATGGTGACCGCGCCGCTGCTGTCGATGCTCATCATTCCGGCCGCGTGGTTTCTGCTGCAACGCCGGCGCGTTATCCGCACCAAAGAAACAACTCAACCTCTTGCAGTACCTATTGGCACACCCGTGCCGCAAACCCTCCCAGGAGAAAACCAATGAAGAAGTTGCTTATCGTATCCGCGATGTTCTGTACCGCTACTACGTTTGCCGGCGCCGCGCTGGCAGCCGACGAGATGGCGGGTACGAAAATGAAAACAGGTGCCATGGACGCAGCGTCCTCGACAGACACCGCCCTCACTGATGCAGTGGTCAAGAAGGTCGACCCGTCGACCGGCATGGTGACGCTCCAGCACGGCGACATGAAGAATATCGGCATGTCGGCGATGACGATGGCGTACAAGGCCAAGGACGCGTCGATGGTCAAAAGGGCCAAGGAAGGCGAGAAGGTCAAGGTCCGCGTTGAAAGCGTCAACGGCACGCTGACCATCGTGAAACTGGAAAAACAGCAGTGATGGGGCGCTGATACCATCACCCCAGGCCCGTCGCCTAACGGCGGGCCTGGGTTGCGTTTTCGCTCACGCCTGTGAGCAGGAGTACTGCCATGCGAATGACATCATCCAGCACACGCCGCGGCACGCGCTATCTGGCGAAAACGCTGAACCAGGCGTTGCGCATGGTGCTCGCTTTTCTATTTGTGTTCACTGCATTCGCCGCGCATGCAGTGAACGAATCCGATCTGCTGTCACCCGCCGAGGCTTTCCCACTGATGGTCAGCCTCAGTGGGCCGAAGCAGGTGACGCTCGACTTCGGTACCAAGCCGGGGTACTACCTGTACCGGGAGCGCTTCAGCTTCGCTGTGGATGGCGTGCCCGTAAAGCCGGCCGGGATGCCGGCGTCAGAATCGAAGAACGACCCGACGTTCGGGGTGGTGCAGGTCTATCACCGGCCGTTGCAACTCCAGCTTCCTTTGCCTCGCGCTATCGCGTCGAGCATCGTGCTTTCCGTCACGTCGCAGGGTTGCGCGGATCTGGGCGTGTGTTATCCGCCGCTCACGCGAACCTACCGGATCGCGGCCGACGGAACAGTCACTGCCATCGTGCATGACGGGACTTCAGCGGCAACGACAGGGTCCGGTGAAACCACAGTTGCCGGTGAAAATCGGACGCTTACTGCTTTTGGTCTGAACCTGCGACCGGCGAACGGTCTCGGTGTGCCTGAATTCCTCGGCTTCCTCCTTGCCGGCCTGTTAATGGCGGGCACGGTGTGCATGTATCCGCTGATCCCGATCGTGACCGCTGTTATCGGCGGCGCTCGGGAACGGCCGCACCGATGGCGTGGCTTCGCGCTGTCGTTCACGTATGTGCAAGGGCTCGCGCTGACGTATGCGCTGGCGGGCACCGTTGCGGCGCTTGCCGGTATTCCGCTGGTGGCCCTGACGCAGACCCCCTGGGTACTGGCCGGCTTCGGCGTGCTGATGGTGCTATTTGCACTTGCCATGTTCGGGGTGTTCCGGCTGCAGTTACCCGCAAGCGCGCAGACTTGCATGACCGAATGGAGCAATCGTCTACCCGGTGGCCGGATTTTCCCGGTGTTCGTGATGGGCATGCTCTCCGCGCTGATTGTGGGGCCGTGTTCTACCCCGGCGCTGGCCGGTGCGTTGCTGTATATCGCCAATAGTCGCGATGTAATCGGCGGAGCGCTGGCCCTGTATGCGATGGGCATCGGGATGGGTCTTCCGCTGCTGCTGGTCGGTACGTTCGGTGCACACGTCATGCCCAGGTCGGGTCACTGGATGGTCGCGGTTCAGAATACGCTCGGCGTCATGCTGCTGGCAGCGGCCCTGTGGTTCGTCTATTCGTTGCTGCCAGACTGGTTGCTGATGGTACTGGTCGCGTTGCTGCTGGCTGGTTGCGGCATGATGCTGCGCGCCATCGACCCGCTGCCGCCAGAGGCTCCCGGTGTGTTCCGCGTCGGTAAGGCACTCGGCGTACTGTTGCTGGTTGCCGCAATCACAGAACTGGTGGGCGTGGTGTCGGGAAACTTCGACGTGCTTCAGCCGCTTCGGGGTATTACGCAGGGGACCCAGGCGGGGAAGGTCAGTGTCGCCCGGTTCGAACCGATTCAGTCAACCGACGAGCTCGACCGCGCGCTTCAGGCGGCACGTGGCCAGCCCGTCATGGTGGATTTCTATGCCGACTGGTGCGTCACCTGCAAGGAACTGGAGCGCTTTACCTTCAGCGACCCTCGCGTGGTGAGCGCGTTCGCGCACTGGAAACTGCTGCGTATCGATGTGACCAAGAACACCACTGCCGACGCTGCAATGCTGCGGCGCTTCGGACTCTTCGGGCCGCCGGCACTCATTTTCTACGACCGCAATGGCCGTCAGCAGGCTGACGCTCAACTGGTTGGGTTTGTGGGTGCCGACGCGTTCCTCGAGCATCTCAAGCAATGGGACCGCTAGGCCAGCAAACTTGTGTCAGGGAGCTCGCCACATCGTGGCGATGTGTAGCCACAGCGCCTATACTGAAGCCATGAAATTCTGGACCCGATTCGTCGCCTGCTTTCTTGTCGCGTGGTTGCCGCTCGCCGGCTATGCCACGCAGGCGGGCGCGTGCCCGGAGATGTCATCGTCCGTCATGGAGGGACCATTGAACGCCTCGCCCATGACCGGCACGGCGCCCAGTGTGCAAAAGGCTGCCGCGCATGCCGCACGCGCGGTGCTCGGTTGCAATGGGCATCCTGGCAGTCCTTCGTGCGGTATGGCGGCTGCTCTCCCGGCCACACACGTAATGCTCGACATCCCGTCATCGCCCGTGTACCGCGCAACGATTCCTCTTCTCGCCGAGCAGTTCATCCCCGAACCGCTTCAGCCTCCCCCCCGGACCCTGTAGTTCTCCATCGTCGAGTTCCGACAGATTGCCCGGGCCGCGCACACGCGCCACGGGCGGCTCTGATCGGGTGCTCGCACGCTCATCATCTACCACGCTTGCCGTGACGCGGGCCTTGTCCGCGCACGCAGTCGGATAGACACGTCCGTACGACGCAATTCGACCAAAACACCAGGTCTGGAGAAGAACATGAACGCGAAATTTGTACTTATCGTCCCGATCTCGGCACTCCTGCTGAGCGCGAGCGGGTTGAGCATGGCTGCCGCAGGCGAGGGCGCAACCGCCTATCAGAAAGCGCAGCCCGACATGCATGGCAAGGGAGCCTCCGGGATGGGCGGAATGGGCGGCATGATGGGACAAGGGGCGAAGGGCGGCGACATGATGGGCGCCTGCCCGATGATGGGGGGCGCCTCACACCTTGACCCGAAAACCTCCATGCAGATGCAAGGCGAGATGATGAAGGCGATGGGCGACATCATGCTCAAGTACGCCGACAGGCTCGACACGTCGCCGTCGAAGTGATGTCCGCGTCCTGCGTACCTTGAGTCGCACCCGATGCATGGGGGAAGAATTCATGAAGCGCAATGCGAAAGCGATAGCCATGGCAGCGTCTGGGCTCGTGGCCACGGTTGTCCTGGGGTACTGGGCATTGCCTCAGTTCCGGGGATCCCTGCTGAACCTTATCGTCCTCGCCTGCCTGGTGATCTGCCCGCTGTCGATGCTGTTCATGATGCGTGGCAAGCGGTCGGATCGGGATAAGCCGGACAAGCAGGACTGACCGGTCGCGCGGCGCCAGGCTGTACCGGGCCCGCGCAGTAGCTGTCATATCGCGTCGGTATGGCGTGCCACGTCGGTTTATCACACTATCCCGCGTCAGGGTTATAACGGAGACAGCCATGTTCGACAGATCTGGATTCCTGAACGTCGTGATTGCGATCTTCGCCATCATCGGCCTTATCGTTGTGTTTGGCGTGGCGGGGATGGCCGTTTTACATATAAGCATGATGCACGGCATGCGGTTCTGCGGCGCGCCCATGCATGTCAGGCCGCAGTAGCGGTTTGCCGACCGAGGAGAGGCTGTCATGAAACATCAAGACCACAACAGGAAAACGGCGAACCCGCACGGAACGCCTGCGCCCATCGCCACGCCCGCAACCACTCATCGCCCCGACGGCAGGAGATGGCGACTGCTGGCACTGTTCATTCTGGTGTTTGCCGTCTTCCCTGCGGGTTTTGCCTTGCTGCCGCTTATTACGAGGCATAAGCTCCTCAGGCTCGCCACAGCGAAACCGGACTTGCCCGCAGCGCCCGATCGTCAACCAGCGTGGCAGATTGGCATGCTGCGCCCAGACGGATTGCGCATCATTCCAGGCGGACGATCGGATGCGTCCCACGTTCTTGACCCGGCTCAATTTTCCGACAAGGACGTCAGGCACTCGTACTGGGTGGCGACGCAGATTCCGGCGGTACTGAACAAGCTCTACTGCTGGTGTGGCTGCGAGAATCGCGGTGTGCACCGTTCCAATCTGCAATGCTTCGAAGACAAGATGGCGGTCGACTGCGCGGTGTGCCAGGGTACCGCGGAAATCGCTTATCAGATGACGCAGAACGGGGTTCGCGACGCCGGGAAAATTCAGGCTGCGGTCGATCTGAAATGGGCGCCGAAGGGATGATCCCGACGCTGACCCGGACAGCAGGAATAGCACTTCATTCAGCCGCTTTCAGGAGGAGATCATGGAAATCCGATGCGTTGTTGCCATTGTCAGATCTGACGTGCTGGAGAGGCTCGAAAAGAGACTCGGCGCGATTCACGTCCACGGTGTCACGGTCAGCAGGGTCAAAGGGTTCGGCGAACACCCAAACTACTTTTCCAATGACTGGACGACCGATCACATCAAGATCGAAATCTTTACCCGTGAAGCGAATGTCGACGCTCTTATCGCGGAGATCACGGCCATCGCGCACACGGGCGCGGGCGGGGACGGAGTCATCGCGGTGTTGCCGGCCGAAAGATTCTTGCGTATCGGTACCTCGTCTGAAGTGATGCCTTGAGCTGCGGCCGGACTTGCCGTCAATGGCGAACTGGGTAGAACGTTCAATCAATGAGTCTGAAGGCCCGCGGCCGGAGGCCAATATGTTACGACTGGAGGATGCAAAACGGCGTGCCTTTCTGCGCGCGTCCACTATGTCCTGTCTTGTCGCGGTTGGTGCGTCCGGGCTTCTGACGCTGCGCGACGTCCGGGCGCAACCACGTGCAGCGAATCCTCAGTTCGTTCCGGACTTCGAGATCCAGTTGAGCGCACGGGAAGATCACGTGCCGATCCTGCCTGGACCTCCCACTCGCGTCTGGCGTTACGACGGCAAGGTCGAGAAGGGCGATCCCGGCAATCTGGCTTTCCTGTCGAATGGCTATTTGCCCGTGTTGCGCGTGCGGCGCGGACAGAAAGTGCGCGTCGATTTCGTCAACCAGTTAGCTGAGCCGACCATCATCCACTGGCATGGCCTGTACGTGCCGGCAGCAATGGATGGACATCCGCGCAATGCGATCTCGACCGGCGAGCATTACGTGTATGAGTTTGAGGTCGTGAACCGGGCAGGGACGTACTGGTTTCACGCGCACCCCGACGGCCGTACCGGAGCGCAAATTTATTTCGGCCTGGCGGGGGTATTGATCGTCGACGACGACGAGGTGGCCGCCGGATTACCGGAAGGTCCACACGATGTCCCACTCGTGATCCAGGACCGCACGTTCGACGATCGGAACCAGTTCATGTATCTCCCCGAAAGCAATGGGGGGATGATGGGCGGGGGGATGATGGGACGTGGTGGCATGATGGGCCAAGGCGGTATGGGGCAGATGATGGCGCGGATGATGGGTTTCCTTGGCGACCGGATTCTCGTCAACGGCAAGCCCGACTTCGTGCTGTCGGTGGCATCCCGTGCCTATCGCCTGCGTTTGCTGAATGGGTCGAACACCCGTATCTACAAGCTTGCTTGGAGCGACCGGACACCCCTTACGGTAATCGGTACGGACGGCGGACTGCTGGAGCGGCCGGTCACGCGCCAATACATCACGTTGGCGCCGGCCGAACGCGTGGACGTCTGGGTGGATTTCAGTCGCTGGCCGGTCGGCACGAACCTGACACTGCAGAGTCAGGCGTTCGACGGCGTTCTGGCCATGGGCGGCACGACCGGCAACACGTCGTTACCGAGTGGCTCGTCGTTCCCGGTCCTGAAGATCAGTGTCGACCAGCGCGCGAACACCAAGAAGGAACTGCCGGCGCGACTCGCATCACTGCCGGCGGTACGCCCTCAGGACGCCGTCAATGCGCGCAATCCAAAGGTATTCAACATCACCATGGGCATGATGGTCTGGGGCGTCAACGGGCGTCGCTTCGAAATGGATGGCGTGACGAGAGGGGAGACCGTGAGACACAACAGCGCGGAAATCTGGGAATTCCGCAACGAGGAATCGATGATGCTGATGGCCCATTCGATGCATGTTCACGGGCTGCAGTTCCGCGTGCTGGAGCGTACCATCCAGCCGGACTTCAGGCCCGGTTACCGCACGCTGGCAGCGGGACTGATTGATGATGGCTGGAAAGATACCGTGCTATTGATGCCCGGCGAGCGTATCCGCCTGCTGCTCCGGTTCGCGAGCTACACGGGCCTGTTTCTCTACCATTGCCACATGCTGGAGCACGAAGATAGCGGATTGATGCGCAACTACCTGATCGAGGCGTAACGCAGGGAGTATCCGGCCTTGAACGCTACGATCAGGCGAAGTACCTGACCTGAAAGTAACCTGGAGTGAAGCCATGAAATCATCCCGTCGCAGTTTCATGATCAGCGCTGTCGGACTTGCGTCATCGCTCGTCCTGTCGTGTGAAGTGTCAGCCGACGCGGCGCTCGTGCAGGAGTCCGATGCGAACGCGCAGGCGCTTGGATACAGGGCCGATGCGAGCAAAGTCGATCATGCGAAATACCCTAAATTTCAGGCAGGCTAGGCCTGTGTGAACTGCCAGTTTCTCCAGGGTAGGGGTTGAACCAAGATACGCGCTTATGCTCTGCAGGGCATAAGCGCGTATCTTGGTTCAACCCCAGGTTCGGGTTATGAAAACAACCATCCTCCAGTATTTGATGTTGACCACTATCGGGCTTTCTTCCTACACGGGCGCTGATGAACCTCAGCGTCAGTCCGAAATCGCTCAACGAAGCGCAGAAGTAATGCCCTTCAGCCTCAGTGCAACAACGCATATTTTCCGCAAGACAAGTGATGGTGGCACTCAGTGCGTATTCCACACAAAGAGAACAGCCATTCCAGGGCAAAGTGAATCGTGATTCCACGGCAAAGTGAACAAGGATTCCACGCCATCGCGAACAAACGGAGCGCAGCGACGCGGGACCTTTACCTTTTTACTCGGACTGCGGCTTTGCAGTCAATCGACTGCGCGTCTTGCGCAGCGATTCGCCGGAGAGCGTGATGCGATGAGCGTTGTGCACCAGCCGGTCAAGGATCGCGTCGGCGACGGTGGGTTCGCCGATTGCCTCATGCCAGTGGTCCACCGGGATCTGGGAGGTAGCGAGCGTGGATCGGTGTCCGTGCCGGTCATCGAGCACCTCCAGCAGGTCGCGCCGCGCGGAATCGGTCAGCGGCGCCATTGCCAGATCGTCGAGAATCACGAGATCCGTCTTGGCAAGTTGTGCGAGCCATCGCGCGTAGCGCCCGCTGCCGTGTGCGATCGCCAGTTCCTCGTTCAGTTTCGGCACGCGCAGATAGCAGGCGGAGAATCCCTGGCGGCACGCCTGGATGGCGAAGGCGCAACCCAACCAACTCTTGCCGAGCCCGGTCGGGCCAACCAAGATCAGGTTCTGCCTCTCCCGAAGCCACTCACCGGTCAGCAGTCGGGCGGTGAGCGCCCGGTCCAGGCCGCGGGCGGTGCGATAGTCGATGTCCTCGGGCGACGCGTCGGGGACCTTCAGTCTGGCCCGGCGCAGCCGGGCCGCTGTTTGTCGCGAGTCACGTTCGCTGGCTTCGCGCTCGACCAGCAGCCCGAGACGTTCTTCAAAGCCCAGCCGGTCGATGCCGTCCTGGGTCTGTTGCTCGGCAAGCGCCGCGGCCATGCCAGACAGGCGCAGCGCGTGCAGTTTATCGACAGTGGGATGTTGCAGCATAACGACTCCCTTTCAATGGTAGTAAGACGGCCCGCGCACGTTGGCGTGCATGAGCGGCAGGTCAGCCTGGGCGGAAGTCGCTTCGGGCTCCCGGTCCAGGCCGTTCTTCAGCGTCGAGGCAATGAACTTGTAGTTCGGCGCTTTCAGATCGATGGCGCGGCGGCAGGCGGCTTCGAGCCGGTCGCGCCCGTAGTCCTTGCCCATGCGCAGCACGCCCAGGCAGGTTCGATAGGATTGCTGCGGGTGCTTGCGGGCGCCCAGCAGGTGCTGGATGACGGCCGACGTATGCGGGCCGATGTCGGCCGCCCAGTCACGCAGCCGCTGCGGATCCCAGCCTTTGGCGACAGCCAGATGCTCCGGCGGCATATGCGCGTCAATCGTGGTGTGGTAGCGACGGCGAGCGCTTTTGCCGTGGGCGGCAATGCGTTGGCCACGATGGAAGATTTCGACGGTGTTGGCCGTGTGACGCATGTCGACCTGTTCGCGCGCGTAGCGGTACGGCACCGAGTAGTAGTGCTGATCGAGCTCAACGTGATAGTCCGGGCCGACGCGTGCGACCTTCCATTCCGCGTACTGATACGGCCGCTCGGGCAATGGCCTGAGTGCCGGGCGATCGATCTCGTCGAAGACGCTACGGCGGCAGCCAGGCAACTTTTTGAAGGGCCGGTTGTTCAGGTCGGTCAGCAATGCGGCGATGGCGCGGTTGGCCTCGTCCAGGTTGAAGAAGCGCTGATTGCGCAGGCGGGCAAGAACCCATCTCTGCACCAGGAGGACCGATAACTCTGCTTTCGGCTTGTCCCTCGGTTTTTTACTGCGAGCCGGGATCACAGCCACGGAGTAATGCGAGGCCATCTCCTGATAGGTCGGATTGATGTCGGGATCGTAGAATCCGGGCTTGTGCACACCCGATTTCAAATTGTCGGGCACCAGGATCTCGACCAGGCCGTCATAGAACGCGAAGGCGCGCACGTGCGAGCCGATCCAGTCGGGCAACTGCTGGGTCCACGTGAGTTCCGCGAAGGTGAGGCCGGACACGCCGAGCGCGGCGACGAACAGCTCGGCCTCGCGGATTTCACCGGTGCCCGGATTGATGATGCCGAGCTTCTTGCCCGAGTAGTCGACGAACAGCTTCTGGCCCGGCACATGCGTTTGCCGCATCGTGACCGGAAGCCGCTGCGCCCACTCCTGGTAAGCCTTACAGAACCAGCTGTAGCCGCAGCCGTCCGGATGCTGCGCCTTATATTCCTGCCAGAGCAGATCGAGCGTGACGCGTTTCCTGCCGATCTCGCGATGCACCGTCGGCCAGTCCGGCATGCCGCGCGTTGGCTCGCGCCGTGCCGGCGGCGGATACAGCCTCGCCTCGAGCGCCGCGTCATCCGTCAGCAGTTCCGGCGGCAGCGGCCAGCCCAGGCCCGCCAGCCGCGTGCGGCGCAGGTAATGCCACACCGTCGTTGTCGAGGCGCCGACCGCATCGGCGATCTCCCTCTGGTTGCGATTGCACTCGAAATGCAACCGCAGCACTTCCCTGATTTTGCGCATGGTCAACCTGACATTCGCCATTCGGCACTCCCGACAAAACCGTCGATCGCGCCACCGTTGACCCGCGTCGCCGCCACCCCGAAATCCTGTTCGCGATGGCGTGGAAACCCTGTTCTTTTTGCCGTGGAATCGGCATTAACTTTGCCGTGGAATTCGTGTTCTTTTTCCCGTGGAATCCCTGTTTACTTTGGCGTGGAATATTCAACTCAGCGCGTAGTTGCCAAAAATCCATTAGACGACACGCAAGTGCGTCTGATACGCGAGCACCTGCGTAGCATTGAAGAGCAGTTCCGAGACGGAGATTTTTCCGCACCTTCCCTGGGTCACGGGGACGATATGCTGGGCCTCACTCAACTCAAGGCTGCAAAGCCGGGCCAAATCTCGATTGACTACAAGGACGTCAACGCTGGAGGACAGCTGACATTTCGCACTCGCGACACTGCCATGGTAGCTGCTCTTCACGAATGGTTTAGCGCCCAGCTCGTGGACCACGGTTCGGATACGATGGATGGACATCAGCACCAACATGGAGACATGCAGATGCAATAGGTGTGAAGAAAATGTCGGAATCTGCAAGTTGCAAGTCAGAACGGTGTTGCGTGGCGGGATCGCAGGTCAAGGTCAACGGTCTCCATTAGTTTTTCGAATAGAGCCTCATCGGAATCGGAAATTGAGACCGCGCACGAGTCCAGTGGAGCCAAGGGACGCTCTACCTCTGCGCAGACGACAATGTCTCTCGCGTTTGGCATTCTCGTGTTTTTGTGCGGCCGATATTGAATTCTATAAAGTTTGGCGCTCATCTCAGGCTCGGCCCTCAGGTCGCTTACCGTTTTGATCCGACCTTCAAATACAAATCGAACCCACATCTTTTCATGCCCAACGGTCGTGTCTGTCATCACCTCCGCAAGCACCAGGAGAACGAATGGAATGTCGTTCGGGTCGAGGTCGCGGTAGGACCATAGATGCAGCACGTCGGCAACTGAAATCAGGTTGACGAAACGATCTACGGAAAGCGAATTGACCTGCCCAACCATGACGGCGAAGTGCGACCTCCAGTTCGCAATAAAAGCTTCGCGGTTCACACTCTCAACGTCGATATCGGGTAGTCCGCGCGCGAACAGTACCGGCGGCTGGACTGCGCTCGTCGTAAGTGGGCACGGTGATGACGAAAAATGCTGTCGGTGGAAGAACTGAAATCCCCACTCCCCCTCGTTTTCCACAATCATCATCTCGCGACGACAGAATGGACATCTCGCCATTTGCCCTTCAGCGCCATGCAATCTGAGTTCGGCGTGATACGAGGCAGCATCCACGTACCGTTCTTCCTTATGATGCAGTGCCAGTGGTAGATGAATTTTGGGATTTTTCAAAGCGGTGAATTGCGTTCAATAAAGTTTGGTACGGTTAGCCCGCAGTTGCGTATGCCGCCTTGATTCGGTGCAAAGCGATTAGCCGCAGCAAAAACAAAGGGCTGCGACAACATCGGCGCAGCGCTTTGTTCTCAGCAAAGTCGCTTTGGTCTAACGGGCGCTGACCTGGTACCCATCATTCAAAGTCTTCAGAAACGCAATGATGTCGCGAATATCCGCGTCAGTCATCGCCGGCTTGTCGCCGAATTTCCGGTCGAAGGGGGCATCCTTGTCGTCGATGTTCGCGTGAAACTGCACCGGGAGGTCGTCGTACTTCTGAATCTTTCCGTCCGCGCCGCGCGGGTAGAATTTTTGTGGAGCGGTATTACGTTCATTGTAGAACGCCATGACATCCTCGAGCGAGGTATAGACACCATTGTGGAAGAACACTTTGCGCGTCGACACGTTCCGCAGCGTCGGCGTGAGAAACATCCCGCAATATTGCGTCTGGTCTTTCAGGTCCGTTCGGAAAGGACCGCAAATGCCCATGTCGAAAAAACTATGGTCTTTGTTGGCCGCAAGGTGGGTGTTACGGGGCACACCCAGTGCTTCGTACTGGTAGTCGGTGAACATCGGCGGAAGACCGTCAGTGCCCGGCTTCGAAAGGTGGCAGCCAGCACAGTTCGCCTTGTCCGGGTCGTTGAACAGGCGCAGTCCATGCAGTTCCGCCTGACTGAGCCGAGCCTTACCTTCCAGCCAGTAGTCATACTTGCTGGTGTACGGATGGAACGACTGCTCTTCTACCTGATAACGCGCTACAGCAAACATCGCCTCTGACATCGCCAAAGTCGTGTTCTGGAAAACGTTGGAACCAAAAAGCCGAAGGAAATCCTCCTTGTACGGCGTCCGCTCGAGCTTGGCCATCACATCAGCCTGACTCGAATTTGCCATCTCGACAGGATTAAGCATCGGACCGGATGCTTGAGCCTGCAGCGTATCCGCGCGGCCGTCCCAGAACATTCCACCTTGCGGGACCATCGCTGGCGCGGCAGGCGCAACCCCCGCGTTCTTTTGGGCTCTCGCTACTCCCGACACCTGGCTTGCCACCCGCGCCAAATCCGGCGGAGCGTCCGCATCACCAGCATCTGGGCCGATACTGAAGTTCGGTTGCCGGTAGAGGTACATGAGCGACGGCGGCGGCCGGTAGCCTTGCTGCGACAAGGATGGGCCGCCTAACTGGACAGCCAGATTGTTGGCCGGACCATATGCATGCTCCGGGCTGTGGCACGACGCACATGACTGGCGGCCCGAAGCGGAGAGCATCGGGTCGAAGAATATCTTCTTCCCAAGTTGCGCCACTGCACTCAACTGAACCGGTGCAACAGGACGCTGAAGCTCAATAGGGTTAGCGTTCGCGCCTGTGAGGCTTTCGACAATCGTGCCCACTGCTGCAGGCACGCGTGACGGATACAGCAGCGCCCAGCCGCAAAGACCGACTGCGATGAGAACCGCTGCAGCGACAACGCATACAAGCGCGCGCCTGACGCTGAATCGGGATTGGCTCTGAATAGGACTTGTTTCGGTTGGGCGAGCTGAGGAGGCGGGCATATGAGCAACGACAAGGGAGTCTGAAACGAAAAATGTTGCCAACCCGAAAGGGCTGGCAACACCGAAGTAATGTTCCGTTTCGTATCGGCACCCAGGCACCGATACGACTTGCGGAATTTAGATGGCGGGTACCGAAGGAACCACCGAGCCCAGATTCGGGTCGACGAACACAGTCGGGTTGTTGCCGCTGCCGCTGAAGTTGAACAGGCCCATGATGCTGCCGGCCGTTGCATCAAAGGAACCGCCGCCAATGCGTTGGCTGCCCAGCCAGTTGTCTTCGATAAAGCGAACCACCGATGCCTGGCTAATCGGAGTGTGGTCAACATAGTTGACCTTGGCCCACGGCGAAATCACGAGGAACGGAATGCGCGTGCCCGGGCCGCAGCGACCATTAACCGCCGCACCATTCACGCCGTTCGGAGCCGTTCCCGAACCGCACTTGCCGGCGCCGTTCAGCTGGTCCGCCTGAGCGTCGAACGACGAGCTGGTCGGGTTCGCATAAGCATGGTCGTACCAGCCGTCCGAATCGTCCCACGCGACGATAACCGCTGTGCTCTTCCAGTCAGGCTGTTGTTGGAGGAAGTTGACCACCTTGGCTGTGAAAGCCTGCTCGTCGAGCGGGTCAGAGTAGCCGGCATGGCCGTCCTGGAACGCCGGGGCCTTGATGAAGCTCACAGACGGATAGTTGCCGGCCTTCACTGCCGCAAAGAAATCGTCAGAGTCGTACTGGTGATTCGCCGGGTCAGCCGTCTTGCCGTCGGACTCAAGCGTGAAGCCGATGGCAGCCGTCGAGCTCGGGCGCAAGTGCTGCGCGTTTGCCGTCGACGCGTAGTACTGGAACCAGTTGTGGTGCGGAATGTAATCGGCCGTTGCCTGACCGACCGCTGGCGTGACCGTACTGCGCTTGCAACCCGTCGTGCCGTTGCTGTTGGTCGTCGTCAGATTGAAGCCGCCCATGAAGCCGCCCCAGGTGATGCTCTTGGCGTTGAGCAGGTCACCAATGTTCTTGCCGGACATCAGAATCTGGTCGGTCGTGCTGGAGCAAGGGTCGTTTGCCGGGTCGACGTCATTGATGAGGGTGACACCGCCTTGTCCATCGTTGACGTAGTAGGAATGCGATGCTGTCGTCAGATTGAACGGCTGCTGGCTGGTCTTGACCAGTTGCACGCCGTTATTCTGGCCGGAGACAACTTCCAGCGCGCCCGGCGTCGACGGACCGAACGTGTCTGTATACGCGTTATCGCTCATCGCGAAGTGTTGCGCCCAGTTCCACATCGCCGTGACGGTGTTGCCGTCGAAGTAGCCCATGACCTGGCCCGTCGTACCGAAGGCGCCTGCGCCGCCACTCGAACCCTTACCCGTGTACTTCGGGAACAAGTCCGCCGCGCCATTGTTATACGCCTGCTGTTCTGCGGTATACGCGTGGTTCTGGTCGGACGTCGCGGCCTGCGTGCGGTCCAGCCGGAACGGATTCGTTGCGCCCGTGCCGTTCAGTGTATTGATGAAGTTCGGATTGTTGGTCAGAAGCGAGCCGCTCAGACCATTCACGGACGGAGTGCCTGCGGCAGCCGTGAATGCCGGTTCGCCCGATGGGTTCGTCGCATTCGGATAGGTTGCGAAGTAGTGGTCGAACGAGACGTTCTCGTTATAAATCACGACCACGTGTTTGATAGGCGTCGCCGTCGTCAACTGATTTTGTGCGGTCACGGGCGAGAGCCCATTTGAACCGCTGCCACCGCAAGCGTACAGCGAGACCGCCATAGCGACGCCTGATACACCAAACAGGAAAGCTCGGGAAAGCATACGTGTTAACTCCGGATGTCGTTTTGCTAATTATTTTTCGTCCGCCGTCCCATTGCGAAATGAGCGGGCGCGTGCAGGCCGTTCAAAAACCACGCTTATTGAAACATCCGGTCGTTACGGGGACGTGGCGCTTTGTTTACCTAATCCTTACTAAAAAACTACGAAAGGATATTGAATGGTTCGCTGCGCGCGGATTATCTGGAATTTACGCGACACAATTCAGCGCGCTCGCGCAACGTCCGGCTTGCGGCGATCCGCAGTTTCTTCCGATGGGTTGCACTATGCGATCCCGAGCTGGCTGGGCTGGCCACACGCGTTCTTGCCATACCTGCGAAGCGGACCGATCGAAGACTTGTGCAGTCGCTCAGCCGCGCTGAAGTTGATGCGGTGCTTGCTGCGCCTGACCGGTCCCAATGGCTCGGGCGCCGTGATCATGCATTGCTGCTGACGCTGAATACACCGGCGCTCGTGTTTCAGAAATCACGGCGCTTCAGCAGACGCAGGTTCAGTTCGGCAGCAGCACGTTCATTAGCCTGGAAGGGAAAGGCCGCAAGGAGCGAAGCATCCCGCTGTGGTCAACTACGGCCCGAATCCTGAAGGCATGGTTCCGTGAACTGGAGGGCAGCCATTCGTCGGTCGCGTTTCCCAGGCACTGTGGCCGGCAGCTATCGCGTAACGGTGTTGACTACATCCTGCAGCGGGCCATCGGCCGGGCAAGTTCGCATTGCCCACGCCTGGCAGATAAGCGCGTTTCTCCGCACGTCGTGAGGCACACGACCGCCGCTCATTTGCTGCAGGCTGGCATCGACATCAGTATCATCGCCCTCTGGCTCGGTCGCGAGAGTATCGAGACCACGCACATCTACATCGACGCCGAGCTGGCAACAAAGGAGCGAGCCCTTGAGAAGCTGGCGCCCACAGACGCAACTTCACTGCGGTTCAAGCCCACCGACAGCGTGCTTGTCTTCCTTCAACAACTCTGATTATCTACAGTTGATCCGCCGGCAATCCAGAAACTTCGGATCGCCAGTGGACCAACTGCGTACCACCCGGAACTGTATCTAAACGCGTTTATGCTCTGCAGCGCATAAGCGCGTACCTCGTTCATCCCCCATGAATGGTCGCAACCCCGGGAAAGGCGCGTTTGGGGTCTTCCAGCTGCACGATTCAAGCACCCTGCAAACCTGCTCTGCCAAAAGATTCGCGCATCACCGGTGTTGCTCCTGGATTCAACCGCTCTCCAGATTGAGTTTTCGGGGGAATCTTAAGAAATGCTTAAGAGATTCCAGAAAGCGCAAAAAAATATACTTCTCAAGCCTTACATACTAGGGCCGTTAAACCGGACGCAGTACAAATGTTTTTTTCTATCGGGAGATTGAGATGTCCATTCAGGCAGCCGGTCAAAATTTGGCACCGGCGTCGGCTTCGTTTGTCACATCGAACTCGGGTTCTGCGTCGGCGACGCCGGCATTGCGCACCAGCACAACCGCTTCGTCGGCTACGGGATCGAGCAGCAGCACGTCGACGTTGTCCTATACGGTCAATATAAGCAGTGCGGCGCGTGCATTGATGGCGGAAGCCAGCGAAACCTCGGTATAAACCGCACAAGAAGCAGGAAAGGGCGATCAGCAGGCGCAACGCCTGCTATCCCGCGACGCCGCTGCCAAGGCGGCTTAAGCACGCCCCCAGGAGGTTCAGTTCGAACGGCCTGCCGCGCGGACTTGGCGGCGGGTCTTGCTGCATCGGAAGGGCGCGGTATGAAGCGTTTGTGTCAACTGCTGCGCCCCCGGTCTTGCTGGCTCGGGCGGTCGATGACCCGCGAGTCACAGAGGCCGTTTTTTAGATAGGGCGATATTCTTTTATTAATCCTGGCTCCCTTAAGGTTGCCATAAGGACATGTGCGAGACGATCTGAAGCCTTTTGAATACGCTGATGGCCCGCGACGAAAGCTAACTGCTCATTGCCCTCGGCTTGGCTTCCCTGTGTGCTCGTGGAGCGGACATCGGTCAGCGCTCCCGCAACACTCGGAGTGCAGCCCGCCTCATACTTGCAGTCGCAGAATCCGGCAGTTGTTTCAGTAGACTTGCTGCATTGCGAATAGCTGACTGAGCTGCACTATCTCCACGGGCCGCCCGTTCGACCATGAGGCAGTGAACGACTCGGCTTCTATCTGCGGTCAAACATATGTCAATTCATTACGCGGACACAATCTCGACATACGATTGACGTGTGACTGTGGTAGCCGCTTTGACTGTCTTTGCTTGAGGTTGAGTCATTTCATTGTGCGGCCCCTGTCGCCTGACTTTCAAGCGAAAATTTCCATTCATTAGGACACCAATATGAAGATGAAGATTTTTCTGTCGGCAATCTCTGTCGCAGTGGTACTGTCCGCGTGCGGCGGTAGCAGTGACAATGTCACCGCAACGCCAGGGCTGGCTCCCGCAAATACTGCACAGGTTCCTAATACGGCGACTGCTGCAGGTTTTTCTTTGTCGGTATTTGCCAAGGCGCCATCGGCGAACGCAAAGCCGGACTCGATTGTCCAATACAATAATACGATCTTCATCGGCTATCAAATGGCGGGGGACGTCAAGGATGGCTCGGTTCCAGGACTTACCAACACGGTAGTCCAGTACGACTTGAGCGGCAACGTACTCAAAACCTACACAGTACCCGGGCACGTCGATGGGTTAATGGCGCGCACCGATACGAACACGCTGTGGGCTATGTCGAACGAAGACGCAAATCCGGAACTGACCATTATCGATCTTGCGACTGGGGCTCAGAAGACCTATCAGGCGACGGTCAATCCGACCGCGCATGGCGGCGGTTTCGACGACATGCAACTGATGAACGGAGTCGTATATGTTAGCGCCTCCAATCCGAGCACGCCGGGCGCAGCGCCGACTGTCGTCTCGCTTACGCGGAATCCGAATGGCACGACGTTTGATGTTTCCCCCGTCCTTGCCGGCAACGCCTCAATGATCGACATCACGCCGTCAGTTGGCGGGGCCGCGAATCCAACGTTTAACCAGCCCATCACGTTTAATCTGACCGACCCTGACTCTGAAGCGATCGACGCGGCGGGCGATCTGGTACTGGACAGCCAGGCAGACGGGAAACTGGTCTTTATCCATAACCCAGGAGCGAGCCAGAGCGTCAGCATCCTTTCGCTGACGCTCTATAACGACAAGGACGGCCCGACCTATCCGGTTGACGATACCCGCTGGGTTCCGGCGCCGGGACCGAAGGGAACGACATTCATGCTCTTCACGGATTCCAGCAACACGACCTACCGCGTAGATGCGCCGTTCAAGCAGGGCGATGCGTACAGCGCGGGGCAAGGACAGGTTATGCAGCTGGACGGCAAGACCGGCCATCTGACCCCCGTAGTTGCAGGCGTCGGAAGTGCTTCTGCGCTGCAAGATCCGCACGGTGTTCTGTTCGTGGCGCTGTAAGACCATACGGCCATCGCCTTCCCACCCTTTATATGCTTGTTGCACGAAGGGTGGGGGCCTCAGGCGATCCCTAACGCCTGCAATATCGGTAGATGTATTTCAGCAAAGCGATTCGCTTTCGCAATCAGATCGCCGCGGGTGTTCAGCGGGCTAACGGAAACACTTTCTGCGGCGTGAGCCGGCGTGGGGCTCGCGTGCAAAGCAGCTTCGGCGAATTCGGCCCACTGTGTGGGTTCCCTTAAATGACGTCGCCTCGCCAACAGGAATAGCTGCGGCACACGGGGAATCAGAACGCCCGATCCGCACACTGGACTGACCAGGAATTGTATGTCCCCATGCTGGAGCGCCTGCTCGCAAATAGCGGCGTTCAGCCTGTCCGATGACGGACGGGCGAGCTCGATGTGTGCCTCGTCCTGTACATTCAGCAACACGCCGGCGCCCACTAACAATGTCACGGCTTTGACGATGAGGGGGAGCGTAATCCCGTTTCCGCGGACGCTGTTTTCGATATCGGCGAGGCGCGCGGGGTGATGGCTGGCAAGCGCGTCGAGAATCGGACCATATGAGCTATCCGGAAGCGTCGCTTCTCCGAGTGCTCCGCGTATTTTCAGCAGGACCGAAGCTCTCGGCAGCGCCAGCATGACGCGATGCGCGCGCAGCGCCGTCTGCTGCGCGTCCTCATCGAGCGTCCGGCTTCCCTTGACCCAGTAGTCTCGCCGCATCGACCGGTTGATGCAAAAATCCCGTACGGTCTCACGTAAAGCGGTATCTGGAATGCCCGCCAGCAAGGCGCGTTGAGCTGGGTTGAGATTGATCTCGTCGACGTGATCGCGATAGTCCGCAGAACAGCCATAGGTCAAACCGCTCGCGGCAAGCGATGATGTGACCTGAGAGAAAGTCATGGGCTGCCAGTCACGATTGAAATATTCATGCGCGAGGTAGGGCGTGTTCTCCTTGCACAATGCGTCGACACGTTCAGCCAGCTGCGGGTTGACCACTGCGTAGCCGGGTTGCGTCGCAAACACGGACTTTGCGAAGCCTGTCGCCGCCGCAATGTCCGTCTGGACTTGCGTTTCGGTGGGCACGTCGCCGTGCGCATTGAGCCGCGCGCTCGCCTGGAAATGACTGTTCATCAATTCGCGCACCGGCAACATCGCGGCCCACCCAGGCTGGGTGTTGTAGCTCATATACACGACGCCGCCGTCATTGAGTTTGCGTCGTATGAAATCGGCAATGAGCACACGGTTTTCGGCGGAAATCCAGCTCCAGATACCGTGCATGCCGATGAAATCAAATTTCGGCAATTCGTCCCGCCTGCAGAATTCTGCGAAGCTTTCAGCGAACAAGCTTGCCTGCGATCCGGCGCACTGTGTCAGTTGCCGTGCAAAGCTCGCATGAGAAGGGTTGAAGTCAGTACCGAACCATCTTGTGGCTGACCCGGCTGCGTGGATATTCACGCTGATGCCGTGGCCGAATCCCAGTTCGCAGGCGGTACGCGGGGCAGGAGGGGCGAGTCCCGACTGTAGCAACGGAAGTCTAAGGCGCAGCGGATCCAGTTCGTCGCAATAGCCGTATGTGTACGCAATACCATCAATGCTGCCGGCTTCCCACTCACTCACGTTCTAGCTCTCGTTTTCTTGAAGGATCGCCGTGCTGGAACGACGTCTTTCCAACCCACTTTCAACAGAGGCCGGGCGATACGGTCGACGTTGCCGGCCCCGGGTCTCCCGGCCGCCGGGTCGGCATGATGCGAAGCCTCTCATAGCGCGGGCCCCTTTGTCCATCCACAGTCCGACGCCAGACATTCCTGCGCGGTTTGCCGCTCTGATAGCAGGTCCTTCAGGTTCTCATAAGGTAACGTCCCTTACATTCATGCGCCGGCGGCGATGCCGCCCAACTGCTGGCCGGCTGATCCGGGATGCGGTTCGAGTCTTTGGTCATTCGGCACACCTCGTTATCCAATCGATATTCGTCCTTCGACATGAATAGTTCCGACTCCCAGCCCCAGTCCGATGTGTGGTCCGATTGGCTGTTACATATTCGGCACGGAGATGATCCAGGGCACGAACGAGCCCTCCATGTCGAACTGAAACACCATGTGGACCGCGTTCTGGACGGCGCGAGGCTTACCCCCGGGATGACGCTCGCGGACATCGGTGCCGGCGATGGGCTAATCGGTTTAAGCGCGATCGACCGCATAGGCCCATCGCTGCGCGTGCTTCTGACGGATATTTCGGCGCCTTTGCTTCGTCACGCTGAAGCACTCGCAGTTCAGCGGAACATCCAGGATCAATGCGTCTTCATCCAGGGTTCCGCCGAATCACTTGATGGCATTGAGGATGGTGCTGTCGATGCGGTCGCGACTCGGGCCGTTCTCGCCTATGTCACTGACAAGATGGCCGCCCTGCGGGAATTTCATCGGATTCTCAGACCTGGTGGCCGGCTATCGATCGCTGAACCGATCATGCGCGACGATGCAATCGAGGCAAGCTCGCTGCGGAAAATCGTCGAAGGTCTACCCGAGAAAGCCGGGGACAATTTCTTCCACCTGCTGCATCGCTGGAAATCTGCCCAGTTTCCCGATACTGAGGAAAAAATTGCTGCGAGTCCGATTGCCAACTACGGCGAACGCGATCTGGTCCGCTTCGCTTTAGATGCGGGGTTCGCTAATATTCATCTGGAGTTCCACATTGATGTACGCCCGGCCGCGGTCACCTCGTGGGACGTGTTGCTTGGCAGTTCGCCGCACCCTTGGGCTCCGCGGCTCGGCGACATTCTCGCGACGCAGTTCACCGTGGACGAACGACTTTTCTTCGAACAGATCCTCCGCCCGCAAGTTGAAGCTCGCCGATTGGTCATGGCCGAACGCACCGCTTACCTTACCGCACAAAAGCCTCTTCGCTGACGCGCGCAAGCCGCTCCCATCGTTCAGCTCAGTTCCCGTTCGGGAACGCCATCAAGCCCAAGTGAGGCTATCAGGTGCGCTGCGGCTGCGCCCGCCGTCGGGGACTGGCAGCAGAATTTACCCATATTGGATCCCTGTTCGCCACACGATAGCGAGTGAGCAAACCGCCTCTCGGCCACGTATCGGGCGCACCGCCGCCTGCTACTCCGGCAAACTTCCACCGGACAAATACTACTCGCGTACAGCCAAACCTGCGTGTGACATATTGCTGGCGGTTACGGTAGCCAAATGGTTTGCATACCGGTATTGAACCTTGCTGTTTTCAGTGGCGCTGTGACGAGAGCACCGGGCGTTGGATCGCCGAATGACACGGTTGGTTGGCCCAATGTGTCACGCAACTTCCGTCTTGCATCCGACCATGCCGCCTGCGTCTCTAACGCGTCCATGCCCCGCCGGTAAACATCCACGACAATCAGCTTCCAGCCGGACCAAAACTCAGCCCGGCGCCCCGTTTGCCTCGTCGCTGCAGATCTTCGACAGGCATTTTTTGAAACAGGACGGGTTCCTGATCTCCGTACAGCTTGCGAAATTCGCCGAACACTTCGGCGATTGCACGCTGTCGGGCGGCGAGGGTAAGGGTTCTGCGGATGTACGAGCAACCTCTTGCCAGTTCAAGCACGTAAGCTGCGCGAGCATTGGCCGTGGCGCGGCTGCGTGTATCGCCCGTGGTATCAGGTCTCTCGAAAAACTTAAGATCAGGGAAAAGCAGATGCGCCGTGACCTGGAGCAGTCGGCGCGAAAAAAAGCCGGCGCGAAGCCGGCTTGAAAGGGTCTAGCGTCCGAATGCGCTAGAACCTGAGAGGGCCGCATTGTATGCCAAACGGATTAAGCAACGCTTAAGGCCAGAACGACTTGCCAAGAGCCGGAGCCTCGACCAGCACGCGCTGCGAAGTATGATCAATTGCCCGGGCCGGTGTAATGGCGAACCGCCGAGTGGACGACCGCCAGCGCCCCAGTTGGGCGCTTGAGAAGCTAACGTCAGGAGTGGTGTTTTTCTTTTTACGCGGCGTTGCAATTTGTGCAAACCACTACGAGCGGTGAGCGATCGCTCGCCCTGCCGTTGGCGATATCAGTAGGATCCGGTCGGATCGTCGAACTCCAGCAGCCGATCGTCTACTTGCAGGTCTTCGGCGCAATCTCCCTTCAATGGCTGCTCAGCACCCACTGATGGGAGTCGATTCCGGACCGTCTGGCAAAGGCGCTCGCGTACGTGAATACGTTGTGCAGTGTCCATCTGTGCGTAGCGCTGAATTTGCGCCTCCGAAAAGCGTACGGTGAGTACGCATCGTGCATCCAGCGTCGTGTCACGATGTGACTCGATTACCCAGGAGGCCTGGATGAAGAAGGTTTCGCCGTCGTCATAGCTGCTGATCGCGGGCGCCTTGGGCGATTCGAATAGGGTGGACAACGCCAGCTCAATTTCTTCGACGCGCTGGTTCAGGTCTATGTCCTTCATCGCAAATCCTCCGTGCGGCCGAGGCCGAATGTTTGTCCCGGCGCGCTCGAATGCGCTGCGCCGAGGAACTGCTTTTCCTGCAATAGTCTGGGCAGCGAGCGCTTTGGATGGCGCTTTTCGCAGTGTCAGTGCGGCTTACTGCGCGGACGACGCGCCGCTGGCCGCCGTATCCGGCGTGGTTGTGACCGCCGGTTCGCTCGACGCTGCCGCGGGGCTGCTCGCTGGCGAGGCATCGCTCGCACGCCTGGCTGCGTCACTCGTGCCGGGCGTTCCGCTCAATCCCGCAGAATTGCTCGTCACGCCGCTGCTGCCGGAACTGATGGTGTCCTTGCTCGAGTCATCCACTTTCTTACAGCCGGTGGCGGCCATGGCGAATCCTGAAATTGACAGGATCAGCAGAATCTTCTTCGCGTTCCCACTCATCGCGACCTCCGTAAAATGCAGAACACGCATGGCCCGCCTGTTTGATCAGCAAGAATCATGTCCGGCCGTTGCAGCGCTCACGAAAGGCACTCGCACGCAAACCGGGTGACCAGCGGCGGAGAAATAACCGGTCGTGATCTAGAGAAATCCGGGTGGGCCATTCTTGGGACCGTTCCCGCCATAAAATCAGCCGCCCGATATCAGGGGTTGACCTTCGGTCCCTCGCTCAGAAAAATTGACTCTTCAGAGCAGGACAGTTGATGGCCTGCAAACTCTGGCCGAAGTCGAAACGACTCGACAGCCCGCGCGGGCCACTATCCTCCGCAAGTTAGTCCAATTTGCTGTAGTAATGCCGATGCGCCTTCGCGCGATTGCCACAGGACGACATCGAACACCAGCGCCGGCTTCCATTTTTGCTGTCGTCCACGAACAGCCATTTGCATTCATCGTTCGCGCAACGCTTGAGCTTGCTAAGGCGTGCTCCGCCAAGCAGTTCCATCGCTGACCAGAGCACCGGGCTTAACAGGCTGGTCAGGTCGAAGTGTTGCCCGTCGACGCCCCACTCATACCGTCCATCGACGCGCGACAACTCACTTCGGGGTGCCGCACCGTTCAGGTATTCGCGTAGCGCCGTGAGATCTCGTTTGTCTGGCTCCGCACGTTCCACATTGGCCAGATATAACCGATAGAGCGTCTCGCGCAGGGCGATCGCGCCTGCGAGTGCCGTTTCTTCATCCCGCAGGTGTCTCGCGCGAAACGCGTCAATCATCGACGCGGGAATTCCCGCGCTATCGCGGCACCAGGCCAAAACGTCTTCAATCGTCGAGAACGTTTCAGTTGGTGCGTCCGTTCCGCGCCAATATCTCGTGTTGACGAAGTCGACGCTTAGCCCTTCGGGCTGTGCCGGGATCAGAAAGCGCCTGGCGCGCGGAGTTAGGTTTTCCATGACCCAATTCTATCTAACCATCACGGTGGTTGACAAGGAATGAGCCGACTCCTAATATAACCCTCATGGAGGTTATATTTAGACTCCTTACAACGCAGCGGAATGAATCAGGAGAAGATTAGATGATCGACCACCTTTCACTCGGCGTTTCCGAACTCGCCCGGAGCCGCCGTTTCTACGATACCGCGCTGGGTGTACTCGGCTATCTACTGCTCAGCGCCGACGATTCGTCGCTTTCCTACGGCGCAGGCAATCCAACGTTGTGGCTACTTAGGACTAGCCGCCCTGTCGCGGCCGATGCGGAGTCCGGCTTGCACCTGTCTTTCGCTGCCACGACTCCGGCGCAGGTCGATGCGTTTTACCGGGCGGCCCTTGACAACGGTGGTAGCGACAACGGCAGACCTGGGTTGCGCGAGACATATAGCGCGGGGTATTACGCGGCATTCGTGCTCGACCCCGATGGCTACCGCCTCGAAGCGCATTGTGAATTGACGGGGATGCCTAAATGAACGCAACAACGCGGCTAACCGTTGCTGACAGGACAGACAACGCGAGATTTCGAGAGGTTTTGATCGGAACAGCGTGGGGTCTGGTGGTCGTGCTGATCTGGGCAGTATGGGTTGTGTCGACACGCGCCGGTGTCACGACATCCCTGCGCCCCATTGATATCGCGCTCATACGCTATGTATGTGCATCGATCGTGCTGATTCCGTTGTGTTGGCGCCGCGGGATGTCGTGGGTCGCGTCCGACGGACGCACAACGGCACTGCTGGTCGCTGGCGCTGGCGCTCCGTTTCTGTTTGTCAGCGCTACAGGGATGAAATATGCCCCCGCATCGCACGTCGCTTCGGTGATGATCGGTTCGATGCCATTCTTCGTCGCCATACTCGCCGTGCTCACAACACGGGAGCGGCTACGCGTGGCGCAGTACGCCGGCTTTGCGCTGCTGCTGACTGGCCTGTTGATCTTCGGCGTCTTCGATTCGTCGGGTTACGTTGAGGGCGAATGGCGTGGTCACGCCTTGTTCCTGCTCGCGGCGCTGATGTGGGCGATCTACACGATCACTATTCGTCGCGAAAGAATCGGGGCGTTGCACGCGGCGGGCGTAGTCAATGGATGGTCGCTAGCGCTGGTTTTGGTCGTCTACCTAAGCGTGAGGCATCCGAACCTTTCCACAGTGAAATGGCGCGATGTTGGATATCAGGCCATCGCTCAGAGCCTGTCCGCGGTCGTTGGTCTCTATGCGTACGGGCAGTCGGTGAGTCGCTTGGGGGCCGCTCGAGCGTCTATATTGGGTGCGTTGACGCCAGCGGTAGCGACGGCACTAGCCTTTCTTGTCCTTGACGAGCGCCCCTCGGCACTGACGATCGCGGCGATCGTGTTGGTCACGGCTGGCGTGGCGTGCGCGAGCCGGAACGGCGCCACTCAATTGAGAACTGGTCTACCGTCGGGCAAAAATGCGCTAGACGTCGAGGGGCGAAACCGTGCGTAGGCTTGCTTGGATGGCCGGTTGACTTTAATCGCCCCTGATGAGAGAGCACCTGGCAGGGGCGACTTTGGCATCCAATACCGGTAACAACGGTAAGTCCGTCGCGTGTGATCGAACTCGGGCGTACGAGTCCGAGTTCGCCCAGAATCAGCAGGTGGTCATCGTGACCTCACGACTGTCTTTTCATGGCCGAGGTCGAGTGTTCGCGAATAATATCGAAAAGGCATTCGACGTGCTCCGCAAAAACACCATCGATAATTCACGCTCCCAACAGTGAGCAGGAAAACCGTGGCGAGGGCGTTGTCACATTAAGGTGATCGCGGCGCAGAAGTGCAATGGATGGCGCTTTCCTTAGAAGCAGGAGGGATTTTGGACAAGCTCGGTGAAACGATGCCTATTGTTCACGCGGGCTGCAGCCTTGACGAACGCTTGACATAGGTATTGACCATGACATTGGCGAGCAGTCTCGCGCTCGCATTGCTCTTTGGCAGCGGCGACGGCTGAGCGCTTGCGGTCACGATGGTCGATTCGCCATCCTTCTTCGCCACGTATTTGAAGCGGATGTGCTCAATGACGGTGAGCCTGGACGGCTCGTAATGCAGTGTCTCGCTGCGTTCTTCGCCGATCCGTTCGAGCGTATCGAACGCCATCTTCTGTTCATCGCTGAGATCATATTCGATGCATGTGCGGGGCAGCTCCTTCGGCAAAGCAGGACGCCCTTTGCGAGTGTGGCCCGCCACCGGTACTGCGTCGGGCACGGGCGGCACCGGGATATCCGTGGCAGCATCAAACAGTTCGGCCTGGCCGGCCAGGCGCTCGGAACTCACGCCGAAGCGCGCCCGGTTCAGCTGTGCAATCTGATGCTGGAGGATTTCCAGCTGCTCCCACAACGCCCGTGCAAGCCGGTTCTTTTCCAGCGCGAATGCTTGCAGCGCATCGGGCTCGACGGGAATATCCGCGACCGTGACGGCGTTGGGCGGCATGTGAATCATGATGCCCAACTCGAGCCACGTTTACAAGCTCGGGCTGGGGTGGAACATGTCATGCCACGCGCGTCACCGCTGTGGTGTGGTGCGGCTCTCTCGCCGGGATCTCGATGCCTTTGAGAGGTCTGGCCGGGATTCGTGAATACCCGAGGCTTCAGATATTAACGAATCCCGGCCGGCCCTCGATCTGGCATGGTGACGAGATTGTGCGTTCCTCAGATGCCGCCGCATTGCGGAAGCAGTTCCTTGGCCGCAGAGTGCAATTTCGCGATGGCTTCGGAGCTTTGCTGCCGGCGAATGGTGATTCTTCCATGTTTCGCAGGCTTAGCGCGTAAGACACGTACCAACGCACGCAAGTCGGGATTACATCAAGTGGGTAATGTAGCCGTTTGAGCACTCGGGCCACTGCCGGATTCAGCGTCTTCATCAAGCTTTCAGTCGTTCATCCTGATCCGTACATCATAGCGGACCGCGTTATTGCGACGGATCCATCCGTCATCATATGCCGCACGGTTTCCTTCGACAGCGTGATGCCCTGGCATTCGTGCAGCTTCTCGCACGCGAGTGTCGGCCCGAAATCGGCGTAGCGTTCACGGATGATCGTCAGCGCCCGGTCAGCCAGTCCCGGTATGAGTTGCCGGTTGCCGGGACGCCCGCGTTTGCGCGAGATCAAACCCGAGGCACCGTCAGCCCGGTAGCCGATCACGAGACGCTCGATCTGTCGTCGGCTCAGGTCCAGTTGTTCCGCCGCGCGCCACGGCATCACATTCCCGTCAACAACACCCTGAATGACTGGAGTCGGTCGACCTCGCGCATCGTCATGGTGATCGTCCCGGATATCGTCATGCGAGCTTCCCCTCAAAGGTCAGCCAGCATGACATGTGACGTTTCAGCTTTGCCACGAACACGACATTTACATAAAGCCACTTTGTCTCTTTTTATATTTGACGTCTTTCTGTCATTGTCACGCGCACCGCGTCTCTGTAAGACGACGAGGATCTGCGGCTCTCCGGGCGAGGGATTGCCCAAGGTTGTTGATCACCGGATAACGAACCGTAATCAATAGGAACCGTAGAGATTGCATGACCGATAACCTGCCTAACGGTTCGTGGGGCGAAGACTACAAGCGCTGGCTCGCTGAACTCAAACAGCGGGTCGAGGCAGCGCGAGTTCGCGCAGCCACCAGCGTGAACCGCGAGCTCGTTACGCTGTACTGGCAGATTGGCCGGGAGATACTGGACCGCCAGCAACGCGAAGGGTGGGGGGCGGGCGTAATTGACCAGCTTGCCCGAGACCTGAAAGCAGCGTTTCCAGACATGCGCGGATTTTCGCCACGTAACCTGAAATATATGCGCGCGCTGGCGCAGGCGTGGCCTGACGTGGAATTTGTGCAGCAGCCTGCTGCACAATTGCCGTGGTTCCATCTCTGCACCTTGCTGGACAAGGTCAAGGATCGGGAGCAACGAAGCTGGTATGCCGACAAGACGCTCGAACACGGCTGGTCGCGTCAGGTGCTGACGATGCAGATCGAAACAGCCGCCCATGCCCGAGCCGGCAGCGCTGTGACCAATTTCAGAGAAACATTACCTCCGCCCCAGTCCGATCTTGCCCGGGATGCCCTCAAGGATCCGTACATCTTCGACTTTTTCGGCCTCACGGAAGATGCGCAGGAACGTGACATCGAACAGGCGCTCACCCGTCATATAACCCGGTTTCTTCTTGAGTTGGGCTCGGGATTCGCGTTTGTAGGGCGGCAATACCCACTGGACGTCGGCGGCGACGAATTTTTTATCGATCTCCTGTTCTACCATCTGAAGCTACGCTGCTACGTGGTCGTTGAACTGAAAACGACCCCGTTTCGACCGGAGTACGCGGGCCAGCTTAACTTCTACCTTTCTGCGATCGATGCGCAAGTGAAGGCGCCGGATGATCAACCCACGATCGGTTTGCTCCTGTGCAAGGAAAAGAACCGACTTGTCGCGGAATATGCGTTGCGCGGCGCCGCCAAGCCGATGGGCGTGGCCGAGTATCAGCTACTTCGACACGTGCCAGAATCATTAGAAACCAAGCTGCCGTCGATCGACCAGATTGAAGCAGAGCTTCGGCCGGATTTGCCTGACGGCGCCTAGCACCACCTGCGCACGCATGACCAAACTCTGATGCAGCGGACTGTAGTTGACGTAATTAAAGGGATCGACGTTTAATTCGTAATCCTATGTTTACCGGGCCAAAGAGGCTTCAATTTGTGCAGGAGGCTGCTGCACAAATTCTGGATTCGCCCATGCCTTCAGGTTGCTCGGTGACAATTTGCGCAGGGCGGGGAGGGCTGGCTTGCGCTGGATCAGTGTGGCGACACGCTCTTCAAGTTTCTGATAATCGAAACGTCGAAGGGGAAAGATTGCCTGTCTCACGAGGCCACGATGAAGCGTCTCGAATTGACGATTGGTGACCTGCCCGGAGCCTGGCGGGTTTTTCTTTGCCTGCGGGCGCGAGCTACATACGGCGGTGGAATCTCTCAACCGTTCAGTTGCGATTCGACGTTTAGGACGATCCGTGCGACCGGGTTGTTGTCTGCGGATTGCGGCGCGAACTTGATCTGGGCGACGGTGACGATACCGAGAGCGACGACCAGGAGTGCTCCAGACGCGGCGATGCGGGTAAGGTATTTCACAAGGACCTCATTTTGATGATGTAGACAGATACTGGGCGTAGCTGACAGAGGTGTCGACTCAACTTCAGCGCATCTCGGTCCGCAACCCGGCAACGCCCGACGCGGTCGTCGAATCGCGCTTGCCGATCGAACGAAATTTGTGCAGCGCAGTATAACACAACTATCAGACCGTATCTACCGATCACAGGGGCTTGTGCAGTGCACTATAAATGGTTTATCCGTATGCCCGGTGCGACATCCCGTCGCGAGCAGATGCTTAATTGCTTGAGCATTTCGCGTATGAAAGACTCCTGCAGGCCGTAACGGGCCGTCATGCTATGTGGATGATTCGCAGGCATTGACGATGTCGAGGAAGCAGTCTCGACAGTCTCGCCGCTGGAGCCTGCTAGTTGAAGACGGGTTTGCGGACAGTATCAATTGCGCTATAATTAGGTATCAACTGATACTTTTGTCGGGAGCCGCATGTCACTGATTACGCCTGAGGCAGTGGCCGCAGTCATGGAACTGCGGCAGGTCCCGCACACGCTCGCGGAACTCGAAGCACTTGTCCGCGACGGACTGCCCAAGTCCGCGCTGCGCGCGGGCGTCGAACATGCGACGCAGGGCGCTGACGCCCGGCGTGCGCTACTTGCCCGCATCATCCCCGAAGCGACTTATAAGCGGCGTCGCGATCGGCTGACGCCAGACGAATCGGAAAAGACTGAGCGGCTGGCCAGGATCGTAGCGACGACGGCCTACGTCTGGAACGACGAAGAGGACGCGCGGGAATTCCTGTCGACGCCGCACCCGGAGCTCGAAGGGCGGGCGCCACTCGATGTTGCACTGACCGAACTCGGCGCGCGCCGGGTCGAAGAGCTGCTCTGGAAACTGTTTTATGGATTGCCGGCGTGAAGTTGTTTCGGATCGCCGACACTCGACATACGATCTGGAGCGGCACCGGTGCGATGCTGGTGGGCGGCCGCTTCAATAGTCCGGGGCGACCGGTCATCTACGCCGCGTCGACCTTCGCCGGTGCGATGCTCGAGGTTCTTGTTCATGCGCGCATCGGCAAGGTACCGAAGACACACGGATGGGTTGAAGCAGCGGTTCCCGACGATATTCGCGTCGAACTCCATTCGGCCGAATCGTTGCCAGGGGGATGGGATGCGCCAGCACATCAGGCGGCAAAGGAGTTCGGCGACGCCTGGCTGACAGAGTCGCGTACCGCGATCCTGATCGTACCTTCCGTCGTCGTCCGTGCAGAGTTCAACGTGCTGGTCAACCCCGCACACCCCGACGCGACGCGGATTGTCGTGACCGAGCCACAACCCGTGGTGTGGGACGAACGCCTCTTTGTGATGCCGACGGTCGGACACTCCTAGATTACGATGGTGGTCGGCTAGCCTCGCCTCGACGCTTTGCTCCTCAACGGAAATGACTACGGCGCGGCTTCCCGTTTAGTTCGCAATCGCCACTCGCAATCGCCAGCGCAGCGTCTTCTTGTATTCTCCATGTCTGGTTGGGGTCGCTTGAGAAAACGGAAAATAAAGCACGTTTAGCCGGCGACGCCCTGTCGGAAAGGGCGTGGGCTACGGCGCGGCGAACGCTTCGTCCATCTGGCGGGAGCGTTTAGCCTCGTCGC
>Ga0074196_10374_pt1 | contig 68893 bp, 79 predicted proteins | sample EPASupsiteSAE300_FD_64214 | JGI IMG/M metagenome (GOLD analysis project Ga0074196, IMG submission 64214) | Bioremediated contaminated groundwater from EPA Superfund site, New Mexico - Sample SAE3-00 | ecosystem: Environmental > Aquatic > Deep subsurface > Groundwater > Contaminated ... | reverse complement strand
GAGGACTATTTGCTGGATCTCTTACGTTCCGTCCCACCGCTCGATCCGACGATTGATTTCGCATTCAAATCAGCGGCTTAGGCCGAGATGTGGCGGATTTTTAACGAATCCCGGCCAGGCCTCAAGAGCAGGGTCCGAACTGCAGCGCTATGTACGCGCCTGTTGTGGCCAAATTGGAAGTCGATGCGTTCGGCGATCTGCCCTGTCGTATAGCCACCTTGGCCATCGAGGACATTGAGGATTGCTGTTTCAAATTCGGCGAGAGGCATGGTGCAGGGCCCTCCTGGGGTCGTATCAGGATCGGAATGGGTGGCTGCGCCCAAAGCGCAGATAGCCACCACATCATTCCGGAGCCGATTGCGTTTTCTAGCCCCTATTTCGAGCACCACTACCCTCACCTCAGACCCAACGATCGGCGGTCAGTCAAAGCTGACTTGCCCGGCCCCTGAGCGATCCACCGAACGGCGCATTGGGTTGCCTGCAATACGAACATCACCGGAGCCGGACACAGCAACGTTGGCGACTTCTGAACCGTAGGCCCGGACATCGCCGCTTCCCATTACGACGACGAAGACGTCCTTCGCTCGCAGGGCGCCTGCATCCACATCGCCCGATCCGGAAATAGCAACATTCACGAGGTTCACCTTGCCGGAGGCAACAATCGACCCCGAACCGGAGATATTCAAATCCAATGATTTGCCTTGAAAGTTGTCCAACTTCATCGCGCCACTGCCGGAAATGCGAACGCCCTTTAGGTCGGGCGCAACCACTGCCACTTTGAGAGGCTTCGACATCGACACGGCACCTTTGATAGCAACCGAAAGCTTCCCGCCGCGAACGTCCGTCTCGACGAGGGGCAGGATGTTCTGTGGGCCTGAAATGGTGATGCTCGGGATGGAGCCGGCAGCGTAAGTCGCCTCCGCCGGGATAGCCAGTTCAACGGTATCGAACGCACCAACCTTCCGAACATCTGTAGCGTCCGGTCCGACCGATTTCACCACCTTTCCTTCGGTGACGACCTGGCCGTTCACAATGACGACGTTCGGAGAGTTGCGGCCGCTCGAGGACTGGACAACGGTGTTTCCGCTTCCTGAAACGATCATGCTCGAGGTGCCGCCGGCGACGACAACATTCGCAGAGCCGGCACCAGTGGTCGTTTGAACGATCGAATCGCCATCATTCGTTTGAACCGCTGCGGTCGAGCTTGCTGCCGATGAGCCTCCACTGGTCACAATGGTGCCGTTGTTCACGGCAATGGCGGTTCCCCCACCGCTCGCTGACACAGTGACCTTGGCCGCTTCATCGCTCTTGCTACATCCGACCAATGCGATAGTCATCGCAAGGGCCACATATGCCTTCAGGCTGCGTTGCTTCATGTCCGATGCTCATCCTTTGTGGGTGATCTTTTTGCCGCACCCGGTTGTTCCTGAACGGCCCCGTGCGAGAGGGATCGTCCAACGCCCTTACTGGGTCTCCGCCTGCTTGCACTTCTCGAATGCAAGCCTGACAAACCGTTCGTACCACTCCTTGACCAACGGGAGGGTAAGTGCACTCAGCGGGAGATCACGCGCAAAGTACTCGGTGACTGCCCGCGAGCAGAACCGGCAGTCCACATCCTCTCCACCGTATGCCTGGATGATCAGGCTGTACTCGTTCAATCGACCCAGAACAGGGTCCAGGTCGAATCCCTCTCCAGCACGGGGGACAAATGCGACCGACGCGCTTGCTCGGTCAGACACGCCTTCCTCGTGGGATTCACACCAGAATCCCTCTGCTCGCATCACTTCGGCTTCGGCTCGAAAGAAGCTGTGCAAGCCGATGTTCCGAAAGTGAGCTTGGGCGGCTTGGACGCGCGCTTCGCGTTCAGACGTCTTGCTTGCCGCCTGGATGGTCTTGCTAGCTTGCTCTTGAGCGTCAGCAGCTCGAACTTCTTGAAGGATTCTTTGGAATGTGGACATCTAAGTCGTTCCCTTGCTTGATTGACGATTGCCGTGCGCCGGACAGACGGTGGTCGTGCGATGCCAGATTCACCCGCTGCAGGCGTGTCCTATTCGGCGAGTCCTGTGATCACCAGGGTCTGATGCTAGATCGTTTGCAATTCAAATCTAGTCTGCACCTACCGCCCCCCGCATGTTCTCCACCAGCCTTTACCCCCACGATAGGTGGGCTGACGGGACTCACCCTCAACCCCTCTCTAACGGCATGGCTGCCGGAAAGTTCAGCATTGATTGGTTCTTGCTAGGAATCAATTGTGAGAGCGGCCGGCAAGCGGTGTCTGAATTTCGGATTCGGCCGTCTGGAACCGAGGCCGCGTAGTCTTCGGAGAAGTAGCTTCGGCGAACGGCTGGGCCACTCCGTACCCATTTCTGCGAAGCCAGCGCTCGACCTGGTAGTGCGAGCCAGCCCTGGGCATGGCGCCCTACTGGCGGGGCCTGTCCAGTGCAAGGGATAGCAGATTTACCCCGCAACCAGGCTCGACGAGCGATTGCGTCGGTGCCGCTGCTTACCTAGAGTTCCTCTGCAGTCTGCAAAGCGAACCCATTTCTGCGTAGGCCCTGGGATTGGGGAAAGACGGTTCTGACGGACGCGCGTGCGCCTGATTCCTGTCGGAATGTGCTTCAGAAGCCGTAGGGAGCATCGTGCCAGCGCCGAAGGACCTGATAGTCGTTCTCGGGCAGCACGATCAGTCCCCTCACGGCAGCATCGAGGACGTTCTCGATGTGCCCGGAGCGCACAAGGTTGCCGTGTAGGCCGTAGAAGTACCAGCTGAAGGGCGTACCAATATCTTTGTCGAACTGCCTGAGGCGCCCGTACAGAACGTATGGGTCAAGACGCTCGCCTTCCTCCAACGCTGCAACGTTGTGATTGTGTCCCCATACAGGTACGAACGAGACGGATCGACCGCCGGTGGGATCAGTCCAATCGGCCGTCTGGAATACCCAGCGCGAGCAGATCCGTTCGCCGGACGCTCCGGCACTCGACTCTGCCCAATCGCGAAAGAACCGGGACTCGCTGGACTGTTGCTTGTCGTAGCCTGGGGTGAACTCTCGCAACGTTTTGACGGACACCTGATTCGTCTCGAAGTCGATCTCATGCACCAACTGATCGCCGTCTCGACGGTGCCGATCGACAAAGTGCGCTTCAACCAACGAGGTGAAGGCTGCGATGTCGATCCCACGCCCCAGCCGGTAGGTTGGTTCGCCGATGATTCGCCGCTCGAATGACTTCTCGTAGCCGAGCCCGGGCCGCCCGTCTTGTAGTTCACGGACGGTGGCCTCTTTGCCCCATCCCCTCCAGGCGGCTTCGGCGAAAAGCTCCCGCTCGACGAACATTTGGTCCTGCCAGATCTCGAACTGGACAAAGTTGGCCTGGTCGCCGCCCCGATCGTGAACGAAGTAGTGCAGTACGGGCTGACCCTCGGCGAGGAGATAGCCCTTTTCTTTGTGAGCTCGGCAGATTGCGGGAACGTCACCGCCAAACTCTTCCAACTGCTGCCGGACCCACTCTCGATAGTCCGGTGCGACCACGGTGCCGTCAGCATCCAGAATCTGGGCCGGCTGCGCGCACCAATGATCGCGACTGGTGACGTACTGCAAGCCGCGATGCTCGCTACGAGACGCGAACGCCGCCAGCAGCGCAGCGTGCCCACTCATCACTGGGGCTGAAGCTACGATTGTCTCGATGATGTCGGTGTGGACGTCGTACTCGCGGCGCATTGGGAGTCCCGTGAGGCGTCGGCTAGCGCCCTACTTGTGGCGCAGTTTTGGCCGGAAACATCTTGTAGTACTCGTCGTACGAAATAGCGGCCGTCGGACCGGCCGCAACCAGTGATTGACAGAGCTGGATCAAGACCGCATAGACGTGCGCCTCATCACGCGGCAGTCCGCCAGCATCAAGCAGCTTCTTGTGCTTGCCCGTTTGGTGAAACCAGTCGAGCTCAGCTGCGTGCCAAAGGCTTTGCACGAACACGTCAATCGGATCTGGCTGCGTAGACTCCGTCTGTGCCAAAACTGCCGCTTGTGCGAAGGCCTCGAACTCCTTTGTCGGCCGGCGGATGATCTGTTGGTCCATGTAATTGCGTCTTCCAGTGATCGCCTGAGTCGGGAACCGCTCGTGAACGATCTCCGCCAAGCGTTGCCATGACTGGGGGACTTCAGCCTTATTGCACCAAGGCGGAGCCGCAGTCCCGGCCGCCACGAAATCCACAATGCCGGCTTGCCTCATACGATGCTCCGCCTTCTTACCCAATGCCACAACGATGGCTCCAGGAAAGAGGTTGATCTGAGGAACGAGGAATCGCTTTGCACACTCGCGCTCAATCCTTACCGGAAAGCGACCGCCCTCCCTCTTCGCCGAACACAGCACTGAATCCGTGATCCAGGTCCAACGCATCTGCGTCTCGAAGTCAGTGTCCGGCCAGCACAGATTCAGAATCGTGCGCAGATTCTTGTGGAACCGGTCGTTTCCGCTTCGGACGCATTCCCATGCGTAGCGACTGACTGAGCCAAGCATTCCCGTCGAAGTGCCATCGCTTGCATGATTCTCGGTCGGATGGGGGTCACCTGGCTCCGCGCAGACCAGAATCAGCCGGATCTCTTCTGCCCGGCCTATGGCCCCGCAGAATCCCCGAGGCACGTGCCCGGCTTCTGGATCCCATGTGTTCTGGGCGCAAGCTCCCCCCTGGAAACTGGTACAGGGCTCGTATGCGGGCTGCAAGAGGCGAAGAACGTCATTTGTGGGTGTCATCGGCTAGATCTCGCGTCAGCGTGGCGGGCGTCCCCCAATCATTGGTTCAGCACCCTGGCGGCGGGCTTGCACGTATAGCTCCCGACAAACGGCTGCCCCATATCGAACCGTCGAATCTTCAGGTCGCCCGTGACCTTTTGCAGTTCGCCGGTGCGCGGTGCATTTGTAGCCCCACAGGTTCCTGCAACTGCGTACTCGAATCCGATTTCGTCGCGACTCTCTGTGCACACCTTGTACGACGTGCCATCAAAGGTGTAGGTGCTGCCCGGGTTCCCCTTGATCTCAACGGATCCATCCTGGATTCGCAGGATGAACCTGTCAGTGATGACCTCATCGCCATACTTGGCGCGGCCGGAACACAGCAGATCCTCTGCCCTGGCCGTCAGAGCATTGCAAGCGACAAGCAAACCGACTGCCGCCGCCGTCACTACCCTCCGTTTCACATGCGCCATTTGCAAACCCCCGCTCACAGATCGATGCCACCAAGTTCGATCGGCCAAATTGCAGTTGGTAATCCGGCCGTGCGCTTCACGCCCTTCAGCAGGTTCGCGAGTTGCAGGTAGTCGAGATACTCCACCTCTTCCAGGCTGTCGGCAATCCTCATGACCACATCCCAGTTGGCACGCAGAAAGCGGGTGACGGCTACCAGCATCTGCTTTTTGAGGGCAACCAGCTCGCGCTTGTTGGATTCCATCTCGAGGTTGGTCTTGGGTTCCTCGAAGAATGTAATGTCGGCGCGCAATAACAGGTACGGAATCGCCAATTCCTGCCAGACGCGCATGTCGCCGCCGGCGCCAAACCCATGCGTTCCGGTGTCGATCTTCTCAGCCACCAAGCCTGCGAGACAGGTGAACAATTTCCATTCCAGCAACCCGTAGGAAAAGTCACCGTTCCTTCCGCCTGGGAATGACACTTGGCCTACCGAGGGAGAAAGCGTGTCGGTGTCTATGAAGGCCGAAGCGTCCTCAGGGATCCTCGCGCCAAGGGCATACATCACCGCGTGGCCAGCTTCATGAACTGCGGTCTGCCGAAAACCGCCGCGCCTCGGCCGAACAGCAAGAATCTGATGGTATGGCGTCTCAAAGGCGTAGTGGTTGGCCGTCGCCCGCATGACCAGAAAGCGCGCAAAGAGCGACAGGGGATGTCCGAACGCCACCACGACCACGACAGCTAAGAGGATGAATGCACTGAACGCTTGGGGATCGCTCGATGCGAGCGCCATCGCATGCCGCCAGCCGAACCAGCACAGCGCGACGCACAGGAAGCCGTAGCAGACAGAGGCAACGACCTCACCCAGCAGGACAGATCGTTGAAACGCTGGCATGAGGAACCATGATCCGGACACGAATAGGAGCGCGAACCCTACGACCGCACCTCCTAGCCGAGCGGCAATTGCGGTTGCCGTGGTCCCCCCATCCATTCCGATCGCGAGCGCCAAAAGGGCGGCACCGGCTACGCCGAGCACGCCGTGAAAGGCGATGACAATCGCGCGGGTGTTGTCGTCGTAGGCAGACCGTAACCGGTACCGCAGCATCACGTACGTGAGCCGGAAGAATTCGACCGGGCCGCGGCGCGACAAGGTTTCCCACATGGTCTTGGCCACGATAAAGCGTCCATATGGCTTCGACTCCGTGACGGGTTCTGCTTGGTTCTCGCTCATCCTGCTCACCTGGGTGCCTTTGGCGGCGTGCCTGCCATCAGGCTACCAATTGTCGTGCTCATCGTCTTCCTACGCTCCTCGGGGCGGCGGCAGATCACCGAAAAGGCGTTGGAGAACAGCGTCCAGGGTCGCTAGCGTCTCAAAATCTCCGCGACGCAAGGTTCTGTGCCCCGGCCGATCCCCTTTCACCCCATCCTTGTTCGCGCGTGACTGACGCGCCACCTTTTTGTCGCCAACGTCCGGCAAACGCTGACCAGGTAGCCCGCCAAACCATCGGTACCCGCGAAAGGCCAGCTGCTCGTCCACAATGATCCAAAGGACGCAGCCCGAGGGCCGGTCTGCCAGCTTCAAACTGACGCTGACCACGCTCGTCTTGCCGCCCTCTATCGCTGACTTCAACTGGACGTGACGAACGACGTCTTTGTAGCTCAGCACCAAGTCGTAACCGCCGGCGTCGAACTCAGAACGGAGCACCTCGACCTCAGCGACCCCTAGCTGCCATAGGCGCCGAAGGACCTCCCCCACGAAGACGTGCTCAATGATTCTTTCTCGGAGCACCGATTGAACGAAGTGCTGCTCGTTCTGCGCCGGTCCGCTGCCACTCTCGTGCATGCCGGCTCACACGCTATGCGGACTCGTCCCATCCGGATTCGTTACCGACAGTGCAGCCGGTCGAGAATCCCAGCGGGCCTGTTGGTGCTGGCGATGATCTGGGTCGATTTCCACGACAAGGCGGTCTACCTCGGCGGTGAGTAGCGCCGAATCGCTCACCCCCAGCGAGACGGCAGCCTTGCTGAGACCGTATCCGAATTTCTCGACCATGAGGCTTGCCAGGGCCGGCGTTTCAGCACCTCGGCGGACGTCGCTCGTGCGCCCGTCGGCGTATTGCCTGAGTTCCTCAATCAGACGGCCAACTGGCGAGTTGGCGAGCCGTTCAGCGGCGATTTCATCTGGCGTGCGCAGGTGGCGCCGCACCTCGGTTTGGAAACCTGTCACGGTCGGGCTCCATGGGTCGCGGTTGTGATGGTTGGATTTTGAGCGCTGCCAGCACACCCATATTGGCAAGCGTGGCTGAAGACTTCAGCTCGAGCGCGACGCTGAGAAGGCATCGCTCGCTGACAATCCTAATCGAACGGCGGAGTGACGGGCAGTTTCCGTTCGTTGGGCGACCCAGTGCTTGAGCAACACCTTCCCCTACTTACTCGACCACGTAGCTCGAATGGAGTCCGGCGCAGATGCCTGTGCCTCACTGAGTTGCCTCGACAGTTCGTTCGACACAACTGGGAACACGGCAACAATGAACTTCTCGGCCGCGCCAAGAGGGACACGGTCCTGGTTGGCAGCTACCTCGATCGACAGGCCCTGAGGATCGTTTTTGGCCACGAAGAGGAATCCAGTACTGGCCAACAGAGTAAGATCAAATTGATAGGAATACAGGTAACGAGGTTCCTTCTCGCTCAGACGGTCGAGAGGATTGGAGCTGGGGCCGTTGATAGGAATATCCCAGCCGATTGCCTTTCGCCCAATGTCTTTGGGCGCGCGCCCCCTCAAATAAACGTTGCAGAAGACGCGATCCGGTTGGACGAGCGGTTTTTCTGCCCAGCATTGAAGTTGCTCAACATCGGCCGGCAGACTCGATACTTGGCGTGCAGCGTCGGTCAGCTTCTGGTTGAACTCGGTGGCCGGTGGCCAGCTTTCCTGCTTGCCGCCGCACGCAGCAAGAACGGCGGCAACCGCGACGACCGAAACGAACTGGATGACACGATGGAAGGTCATGGACATCTTTCCCCTATACCTCATCTCGTTGTGCTGACGCGCCGACCGCTATTTGGTCGGCGGCTTCTCGCCTGGTCCAGCCGAACGAAGGATGTAGCACTCGCCCTCGACGGGCGTGATCTGGCCTGAATCACTCAGAGTCCAGCACGACGGTCCCGCGCTTTTTACGCCACCGTCGACGATTTGAATCGGAGGCTGCTTCGTGCCGCTCTCTTGGGCAAGGGAGCCCGGAGCGGGAGTTGATTCACTGTACAGAGTGACAACTGTCACGTCCTGGGTGTCTTTCGATGGTGCCCCTTGTCCATTGGCTCCCCCCGCATATGCGAGACCGGAACAGAGGCAGAGGGCGGCAAGTACTGGCAGATGAGCTCGTTTCATGGTGTCGATAGTATTGTCGGCCGGTCCGGCCGGCCCTGTATCCATATCGGCATGAGGGAGGCGAACCTGGAGACACACTATCAACGTGGAGCCGTATTTCTACCCGCAATATGCAAGCCACCCACCTTCGAGAGGCATAGCGCCCTACCGGCGCCGGATGTCTTCTCGCCAGGAAATCCTCTTGAGAATCAGCCACCGGCCACCAGAGCCGCATCTGGAATGCACGGTTGGTGCCAGACTAGACGAGTTCGTAGCCAGGGATCAGGCTGTCAGCTCTTGCCATCGCCGGACAACGACCTTCCAGTACGTTTCCGGTGACACACCCTCGTAGGCTCCAAACGAGAATCCGTCATTCATCTCGATAAGGGCAGTTTCGCCAGTGTGGAGCACGCCAAAGTCAATCACGTACCCTGCCGGCGCCTGCCCCTCTTTTGTGAGCGCATTGATGGCATCACCAATCAAGATCACATCTGGCTCGACAGTGCGGTCGCCACCATGATCCGCGAACCTCACCTCCAGCAGTTCACCATCAGCGACATAGGCACGCCATTCACTGACGAAGCGGACCGGGTCGGAAATCCAGACGGGTCTCGCTTTCGACTGGCCATTGAATCGCGGGTCGTCGACAAATTCCGCAACGAATCCGGTGAAACGCTTCCATCCGTCTGCTGGCTTGATGAATAAGCGTCGGCCCGCCGTCACCATAGCCCGGGCTTCGCGGAGCGAGGAAAGCCTCCTCACTTGGCGATACAGCAGGTGCTCTAGGCAAGACGGGTAAGGCGTATGGATGGGCAATTCCATGCCGATCTGCCGCAGTGCATGCTTGACGAATGGCACCGATCCAACAGCAACGCACCCCTCACCCAATCTAATCCGGCTGCGCTCAACCTGCCCGGTGGACGCCCGCTCAACCGGGAGTCCATATTTCACCGCGAGATCGGCCATCAGCTGTTCTTCGCGGTCAAGGGTTCCATTCCCCTGCACCTGAACCAGCAGCCCTCTAGATTCTTTCACCTGCATCGTTCCCCAACCTTTGAATAGGGCGCCCGGCCCATTGCTGTACGTCTATGCCCTTTCAGCACCCTGCTTCTTCGATTCCGATATGGAAGCAGCGGCGCTTGGCTCCCGATTATTAGTGAAGGTCTTCTTGACTACCGCTGGGCAGCCAGCGACGACGGTTCTGGATGCGACGTCGCGCGTTACAACGCTTCCCGCCGCAATCACTGCATCGTCCTCGATGCGCACGCCAGGCATCAGGATGGCGCCAGCCCCGATCCAGACGTTCTTGCCCACCACGATAGGCTTGGCCTTTGCGGAAGGATCGCGCGCGCGCTCGTCGGGGTCGACGTGGTGGTAGGTCGTGCAAAACTTGACGCCTGGGCCGACTAACGTGCGTTCTCCAATGGACACCATATCCCCGTTCGCAATCGTGACGTCAACGTTCAAGAACGCTTCGGGCCCAATTGAGAGCAGATCTGGCCGCTCAACGTGTAGCGGTGCCCAGACCGTGCATTTCTTGTGCAATCCTGGGAAGGCACTTCTGAGCACACGGCCCTTCTTGTTCTTGGATGCAGCCGAGTAGTTGAAGAAATGCAAAGCTGCGTCAGGCGAGTTGGAGCCGCGCGCCAGGAGCCAGAGGTAACGCATGAAGGTGAACATCGTTCTTCGTCAATATATTGGGTTGAGGTGCTCTGCCCCGGCCGGTCGATTGTGGCCGCAGAGAAGAGACCAGTCATGTGAGGGGCGCCCTGGAGGCGGCAACGGCTTGTAGAGACTGGTCGTGCTGCTCGAACGCCCTGCTGCTTAGAAGCGCAAGCGGTTCGGCTTCATGCCGTCGGCCAACATATTCGCCTCAACGTGGTTAATCAACTTGTTTCCGCGCCAGGCTTTGGAGAAGCGAAAGCCGGTCTTCCGCATGATAGGAGCCGCGATGCGTGCCATCGCATGCATGAACAGGTAATGGATCTTGATCATCGAGGAATGTCGCTGAATGATTGCACCGGCCTGGCGGAACGGCACTCGTTGTTGACGGGATCCAGCCCTCCCCGGCCCAAGACGAGTTATGCTCGTCGCAACCTCGCCGCTAACACGATCAGGGCCACAACCAGTACCGCTACGAAAGCGTACTTGTGTTCGCAGGCGAGCATAAAGGGCTCCGTTCCGAATGTGGGCCAATCTGATATCCCACCACACTGGTTCGGCAACGAGAGCGCATTGGCAATACCGAAGGCCACCCAAACGATCAGCAGCGGCAGTAGTACGCTTTTCATTCCAAGTCACTCCATCTAGGTCAGATCGGCAATCTGCGGCGAGACAATCAACCGCGGTAAGCCACCGCAGCGGCGCCGTGTCGCGCGAGCACTCGTCTGAATCATCGGCCCACTTTCAGCCCGAGCGATCCAGCCAGGGTTACTGCCTCTTCCCGAGTGTTACAGCAGTCGATCCAGAAATCTGTCCCAACAACTCCGATGGCGAACGGCGGCGCCTCGCGACACACATCTTGTGGGTAGACCACCACGTCGGCGCCATCGGCCAGGTACTGCGCCATCTCATTACACGCTTGGCGCGATCGGAGTTCCACCCTTGCAAGGTGCGCCAGTTGGCGCGGCCGTCAGGCCCTCCCGTACTTCCCTTCGAGATTCCGTTGCAACCATTGATACCCCTTTCCATGTCGCAGGCCGACACAACCGCCTAGGCGAGACTGCGGCTGGCAACGATCGCGCGCAGCCTCAGAGTCTCGTCCTGAGACGCGATCAGTTGATCGAAGCGCTTGTTGGCCAGCGTCGTCAGTAAATCCGTTGAGTTCTTGTTGGCGACGTCGAGGCCCTTGAGGATCTCGTGACCGACGCCCGGGCTGCTGTTGAGGTGCAAGTAGTCCTGCTTTAGGGTGTCGGTACAAGTTTGCTGCGCGTTGAGCTCCTGAGCTTGCATGCTTAAGCTCAAAGCCGGCTGGGCCCAGAAGATGCCGCGCAACGGAATCTTGCTCGAGATGCTCCTGTGCATAACACCGGCTGTGCCAACGCTCAGCATTCGGACCGGCAATCCTCGCTGTTCGGCGTGCTGTAGCGCGTGAACGTCGGGGCAATTCGCTGCAAGCCCTCCGTCAACGCACCAGTCGTTATCCACCTCCATTGGCGGGAAATGCGCCGGCGCAGCCGATGTTGCTCGCGTTGCGGCCAGGATCGAGCACGTACTTGCGTTGGCGCCCGACAAGCCGCGACTCGTCAGAAATCGAAGTTCGCCCATGGTCCAGCTCACTGTAGTCAGCAACAGCGGCTTGTCGATCTCAGAGAGCTTTTTGTTCTCGCTGCCGTTGAGACACTCACGGATTGCATCCTCCAGCGGCTCGGCGCTGTAGACCTCTTTGGAGAGGAGCTTCCTTGTCCCGACGAACCATCGTTTGGGGAAAATCTTTGGGCCCCACTTCAGAAGCAGGTCGTACACGTTTGTCGCTGGGATGCCCAGTGTGTCGCGCGCAGTTGTAAATTGATACAGCAACGCAGTTAGGAATTGATACACCTCGTTGTAGGGTTGCTCCTTTTGGGCGGCCCGTGATCAGCTACGAGGAGTACATGGAAATCGAGATTCTGCGTCGCCAGGGAAACAGCCTCAGGGGCATCGCGGTCGAGACCGGCATGGCAGTCAACACAGTCAGGAAGTATCTGGAATCGGGTCCGCCGCAGCGTAAGGCCCGTGAGCCAGTCGTCGGCAAGCTTGCGCCCTTCAAGGCCTATCTGCAGGGCCGCGTCGAAGCAGCGAAGCCGGACTGGATTCCGGCGACGGTGCTCAAGCGGGAGATTGAGGAGCGCGGATACGCGGGCGGCTTACGCCGGGTGCAGGAGTATCTGCAGAAGCTTCGACCCGCTGCACGTCCCGACCCGGTGGTCAGATTCGAAACAGAGCCGGGACATCAGATGCAGATGGACTGGATTGAGTTTCGTAAGCCGGGGCACAAACTCGGCATGCTCGCGGCGTTCGTTGCGACGCTGGGCTACAGCCGTGTCAGCTACGCGGAGTTTGTCACCGACATGCGTATCGAAACGCTGCTGGCTTGCCACGTGCGGGCATTCGAGGCATTTGGCGGCGTCGCCAGAGAGATCGTGTACGACAATATGAAGACGGTGATTCTGAAACGTGATGCCTATGGCAAGAAGCAGCACCGATATCATCCGGGGTTCGCTGACTTCGCCAAACACCATGGGTTCGTGCCTCGCGTGTGCAAGCCATACCGCGCGAAGACGAAGGGCAAGGTCGAGCGTATGAACGGCTATCTGCGCTACAGCTTCTGGGTCCCGTTGGTTTCAATGCTCAAACAGGCAGGGCTCACAGCCGACTGCGGCGTGTGCAACGAGCGCGTCAGGCTGTGGCTGCGCGATGTCGCCAACGTCCGTGTGCACGGCACTACCAAACGGGTTCCGGCCGAGGTGTTGCTCGAGGAGCGGCCGCATCTTCTGCCATTGCCGGCACCCTACGTGGGACGATCGGTTAGAACGGGCGCGACGCCGCATCAGCAGCCGAAACCGGCATCACGGTACGCGAGCTCGGAGTGGAACAAACCGTTGCAGCACCCGTTGTCGGTCTACGACGCGTTCAGCCGCGCACAGGAGGTAAGTGCATGACGCCACAGCTCGAACGACTGACTGTGTTGTGCAAGCAGCTCAATCTGCTGCACTTGCCGACACAGATTGCGCACCTCGGCCAGATGGCCGCGAAACGCGAGCTCGGCTATCTCGACTTCCTCGAACAGGCCTTGAAGGATGAAGCGATGGCACGCGCGGAGCGAATGCGCCGGATGCTGACGCGTCTGGCTGGCTTCCCGGCAATCAAGACGCTTGATGAATTCGACTTCGAATTCGCGCTCGGCGTGCCGAAAGCACTGGTTCTCGAACTCGGCAGTCTTGCCTTTGTGGAGCGTGCCGAGAATGTCGTGCTCCTCGGACCCAGTGGCGTTGGTAAAACCCATCTTGCTGTCGCGCTTGGATATCGTGCAACGCAGGCCGGGTTTCGCACCCGCTTCATCACTGCCGCCGATCTGCTGATGCAATTGACGACAGCGTTGCGCCGTAACCAGCTCGAGGAAACCATCAAGCGGATCACGAAGCCCTACAAGCTTCTGATCATTGACGAGATGGGATACCTGCCAATGGACCGCGAGCAGGCGAACCTGCTCTTCCAGGTAGTCGCTAAACGGTACGAAACTGGCAGTCTGGTCCTGACCAGCAATCTGCCGTTCGGCCAGTGGGACCAGACCTTCGCTGACGATGCAACGCTCACGGCGGCGCTCCTCGACCGGTTGCTTCATCACGCACACGTCGTGCCGATCTCCGGCGACTCGTACAGGCTGAAGGAAAAACGTCAGGCCGGCATGATCAACCGCATCCCACCGCCGCACCTAAACGAAGCGGACGACGTCAAACGCAAACGCAATTCGAAGGAGGCAGCACTCAGCTAAAGACCGTATGCGCGGGTGTATCAAATTTATATTGCGTTTGCGTTCGAAGCTGTATCAACTTGAGATTGCGTTTGACAAGTGCAAGAGCCGCCCCGATGAGGCCGCCGACAGACGTGCCGGCGATCATGTCGAATCGCGTTCCAATTGGACCGGTCCCGAACCTCGGGTTCGCCTCAATTTGTGCGAGCAGTCGCGCAGCGTAGAGGCCCCGATAGCCGCCGCCTGAGATGCAAAGAACTCGATAGGCGTCAGGAACAGACGCGATCTTTACCTCTTCAGGGACCCTGTGATGATGGCGCACGTCGGGCTTCCTAGAGTGAATGGACAGCAACCTGGTTGTTGACCAGCTCGGTGTGATATGGCTCTTTGGGCTCGACAAGCGTGCAGCCATGTTGAACGGCCGTTGCCACGACCATTCGAACGTCCTGGGACGCGGGGAAGTGCGTCCCATTGTCATCGCAGTCGAGTGGGGCGTGATCGATCCAGTTTTCCCAGACGCGCGCTTCTCGCTCGGTGAAGGGAAGGATAACAGCCCCGCCTGACTTCATGGCTCCTACGCGCGCATCCAACGCGTGTAGGAGTCGCCCTTTCGACGGGTCATTCAAATGCGGTGCCGCTGCGATCGCCCGTCTGGCGGCCGACAAGCTGATGACACTGATGAAAATGTCGTCGAGTGGAATGTTGTTTGTCGCAAGCCAAGTGAAGGCGGCAGTCTTCTCAATGCACATGTCAATGAGGGTGTTTGCAGCGAGCAAGTATCCAGCCATGAATGTCCTTTATCGCGGAACTCGGTGATGGCTTTTCGAGCCCACAGCCCGAGCGCGCGGCGGGGCGCCGCCTTCCAAAGACACTGAAGGCAGACCTTGCAGAACTTCGGCAGTCGTCAGAGTCCGTGCCTCGTTCTTCAACAGCGCAAACAGTTGCGTGGCTCCGAGAAGCAGGAACGGCTCGCCGCCCTTATTGATCACCTCGACCGATCCGTCCTTGATTCGATCAAGCACGGCGGCGTAGTGTGTCCTAAAGCTCGAAACCCTCGACAAATTGACTTGGTGGGCTCCGACTCGCTCCGCAACCTCTTGGACGGCGCTCTCAAAGTCCTCACTCACTCGACTGCTGGACTGCAGGCGCACGCCGCGATCAATCGCAAATTCACGCATGTTTCGGCCCTCCGATATCTGATCAACCTGACCAAATTATATGACCAACTCGGACAGAAAAACAGGCAGAATTGGTCAGAAATCCTGTACAACTGGATCAGATTTGTGCAACTTTTGTCGCGTAGAGCGTCGCTTGGAGCACTTCTACGGACGTTCATGCGAGATCAGGCGGGCCACGAGGGAAGCCTGGCTAGGCGGACGGGTTGAGAGTAACGACCTCAAAGCCCTCCGGCCAACTGAAGTTCAGCACTCGGAAGGCATCGCAGTTCTGCGTCCGAAACGAGCGGAACAGCGCGGGCTTCGCTTGCGTCGGCAGGTGGCCACGACAAGGGGATGGCGCCAGGACATTGGCACCCTTACAGGATGTACCGACACATGAAGTGGCCGGAGTGTGGCGGCGATTTCGTCTGCATCGCTCCACACATGCACCTTGCGCCTCAGAACAGATCTCTCAGATCACGATTCTTGCGAATCTGTTCAAGTAGGGCGAGAACCGATCGGTTCAGCCGGTACCGGAGGAACTGTGAGTCTCCCATCAAAGTGCAATCAGCGACGAAACTGAAACTTTGGACGGTGCCGTCTGGGCAGCTCACGTTCCAGTTCTTCAACAGTACGTCAAACAGGATCCGGCAATCCCGCTTGACTACAGCGTTTCGCTTTCGTTGCCCCAGCGGCGTGAATGCTGGCTGCCGGTAGGGAAGGAGATCGGACAGCGGGACCAACGCTTCGTGGCCTTCTAGGGCGACTGGATTTCCCGTCAGGACGGCCGTCAGCACTTTCGCCTCGTAATCCGTCATCCTCAAATCTTGCTTGAGGATCGCCCATGCGGTTGTGCTCACGCTTCCCTTCCTATCGATGGTGATCGTGCCGATTGTTCTGCGCGGCAAGGGCGGCATCCGCAGCGTCGTTGCGCCGCCGTTCCGCATCGGCCGATTGCTGGCGTGCGCGATCGCGACGATTCTTCTTCGAGCTCAGCGGACTGAAGGTGAGCAGCCAGAACGCGAGGGCGATTCCGCCGAACACCAGGCATTTATCGAGGAAGTCTCGCATCCTGCAGTTCCAGTTTCTCTCAGGGCCGCCTACAAGCAGGCCTTGCTTTTCATCTCCCAGCCGAACGCATTCAGCTCGGGATTCTTCACAAACCAATATCGGCACGTACTGCCGTACATATTGGGCGTTGGAGTGCTGACGAGAACCGTTGCCTCATTGCCTTCGGCAGATTGGAGCGTAGTCGTCATCTGGTCCTTCGCAACGCCCGTAGAGAGACTCATGAAGGTCCTTGCGGCGTCCTGTGCTGCTTCAGGCGACCCAGCGGGACCAGACGTGGGTTGCAGTTGCGCAGCAACCGCGTGGGCCTGGGACACGTGAGCAGACGCTGGATTGTCGACTACTGCGTGGCTTTGTGCGACAGCATACGATGCTCCGACTGCACAATAGAGGACTGCGAGAAGTTGAAGAGCAGCTTTTGTAGTCATGGTTCGTGAATTAGGTTGATGTCATGGACTGCCCGACGATGGGCACGCGACCTTGGTGCAGAGCACCTTTCCCTAGCTGGTTTCGCTCAGGCAGTTCTAGACGGCGGACACAGCGCGTTGCCGTTCAAGCTGACGACGGCTTTCGAGCCACTGCGCTCAATCGTGAGGCCTTCGATGGCTTGCAATTCCACTTCAGCCCCCCGGGTATGCGGCATGAAGCAGCGCGGTCGCAAATTCGCGCAAAGTCGGCTCAGCTAGCCATGCATTCACGAGCGTGCCGAGGCTGATAACTTCGCGTTCCGGCAACCGCAAGCCGGTTGTCACAGCCAGGCCGCGCTGCTCCGCCGAGAGCTTGTGGTTTGCCATCTTCTCTAGGAGCTCCATCAAGAAGTCGCGCATCTCGTCGTCGCGGAAATTTTTGGCCACATTGAGGCTTAGCGGCTTGTCCGCAGTCGATGGGTAACGAGCTTCGCCGACAATCACAATGTGACGGTCTTTATTGGAAACGTCGATGCGATCGCCAAGGGGGCTGTTTGCATTTTGCTCAGTCATGCATATTCCCGTGGTTTAGCGGTATGTTAGTGCTCGGCCAATCAAACTGCCGCCTAGGGCAACCATTCGCCAACGTCGGTGTCACGTGCATCGTCACAACCTTGACAGGAACTTCGAAAGACTTGTTCGATTGTTCCTCTGCTTGAGCCGCACCAGCCGTAAAGATGCCGCTCAACAGCATCAGCACGAATGCCTTCTTCATATCTTCTTCCCTTTTCAAACACTAGCTGTTGGCCGGCGTAAGATGCGTCCGCACGCCGGGTTCATTCTCTCTTTCACCAGCCGGAGATCCTGGCAAGCCCTGACGTCGAAATCGCACTCGCAGTCCGGCCTGCAGGTTCCAATCATGTCGGTATTCCAGTGCACTACACCGTGCCGGCCTGCACTGCCTTGTGCTTCGGCTTGTCAACACAGCTCTCTTTGACCAGCTCGATCGTGATGCCTTCCGGCGCCTCGTCGGTTTGGATCGTGCGGGTCTTGCCGTTCAATCGGTATGTGACCTTGTAACCCGTGGTCGTCTCGGTCTTGGTCACCTGGGAAACGTAGCTGACGCAACTGCCACTCGAGCAATCCTGACTGGTGGTTGGAAAAACCGACACCTCAGTAATCGGTTCGACTTTCAGCACGCGGCCGTATACTTTTTGCCGGCCGCAAACTTCCTCTGCGTGCGCGAGGCTGATGCTGAGGGCGATAAGGGTCGCCAGAGTGATTGTGTGTTTCATTGCTACCTAATCGGAGTGGTTTGCTGTCGGCCGACTTATGGGACGCTAGCGCGCCAGCTAGCTGCTCCGCTCAATTGCCGCTCTTTTTTGGGCGGGTGCCGGCACATTTTCCCGTTGTCTAGTCCGACTGGATTTCGCTGATCAGGTACTCGACCCCACCTACTTCCCCGCTGTCGAATTCTTCACGGATCAATGCTGCAAGCGCATCCCTCGTACCGGAGAAGAGCACGGAGTCTTCTTGTTTGGGATTTGGCTTTGCGACCACGCCATGTTTTTCGCAGGCCCGACGCAAATCCGGACTATCTGCGTCAGCAACCGATAACTCGATATGTGGCATTTTCCTATTCCTTTGTCAGTGCTGGTGAGGGTCAGAGGACCCATACGAGTTGCCGCTCACATCTACCGAGCCGACCATTGGCAGGCCCGTCGACGGGTTGATTCCTTCATCCTTGCGCTCCCAATTGGAGCCGCCGCCACCGTTTGCGAACGCGGCGAAAAAAGCCAAGATTGCGCTCATCAAAGCCAGCGTTTCCATCATGCCGAAGTTTCGGAATAGCTCAGCCCGGTCGCTGCCGGAGGCGGCAACGTATACACCGACGAAAACGACAAGAAGACCCAACCAAAACTTGAGATACCTCAGCAGGTGGCGCATCGTGCTTTTCCAGTCTATTGGGCAATCTTTTTCAGCTTCGGGATAGCCGAAGTGACGGAGCTGATGAGGGCGCACGTCGCTACTCCGTCCAAGAATCCGGCGGCGAAATCATTGCCACTGCCATTGTTCAACCAATTTGCAATCGCCACGGCGAGCAGCCCGCCAATGAATGTCGCAATCTCGACCGCGCAGTTGGCCAGCAATCTGTCACTGAACGTTTGGAATTTCATGGGGAGTTTCTCCTATCGGTTCCATCGGAAGCGGCGAACCTGATCTATCACGCGTGCTCCGCGCTCGAACGCACGACGTGCCCGCATCACATGCGCGTACCCGGCCGCCAACGCAGCAAGCCCGCATCCGATAACAACCGCGATCGCACCCGCAGCAGTGGTGACGCCTAAACCCCAGAGTGCGCCGAAGACGATTGCAACGATGAGCCACCAAACCGCGAACGCAGCCATCGTTTGTCAGCACCACTCCGGCGAGCCGCGGACTCGGCCGAACGTGACGTCACGGCTCAGCTTGGCGATGCGCGCATCCAAATACTCGACGTAATCCACCCCCTTGATCCGAGCGACGATGTCGTGCCGAAAAGCCCAAAGGGGAGCCCCCACAAGCACCAGAACAACAATCCAAGGTGTCATCGTTCTTATCCGTGGTTCAAGTGCGAGCGGCAAGCAGCGCAGTAGCCGCTGACGATCTGGACAAACCCACGCACCCTCGCTATGTGGTTCATCGAGTCGCCGTGTTGAAGTCGGATGTTTGCTGCGTATCTGTCAGCCAGGCCCTTCTCCGCTGCTTTTTCCCACAGGTAGTCGAATACCTTCGGCATCACCGCCGAGTTCCAGAAATGTGCCCCTGTCCCTAGCAGAAACAGCGCCGTCCAAACTAGCGCTACTCCCAGCAACTGGCTGCCACCCGCATGGAGCACCTCCAGCGCATGAAACAACATCAGCACGCTCCCCCCTATGCATGCCCACGCAACGACGGAAAACACCTTGGTGCCAAACGGAAGATGTCTCAACACCTCCACGCTCACTGAGCCAAACGTCGCACGCTGCAGCGCACCCCGGTTTGCCTTCATGAGGTGACCTCCAATTTAACGCGCGAGCTGCGCGTCGCCCAGTGCACGACAATGCCGCGCCGGCCTGTGCCCGCACGATCTCGAACCAAAGTCCCAATGCGAATCGTCATCGTCGTTTTCCTAGATTCCGGCGAGCGCCCAGTCGGGGGCATCGCATTCGCTGGAGGACAGACCGCCCATCCCTGCGAAATCAGTTGTCCCCGCCATTGTTCCAGCCTGGCCGGCGTTTTCTAGCCTTCATGAAGGCAACCTGTCACGGTTTCCGTCAGACACCCCTCTAATGAGGGGTGCAAGGCGCACCGGATAGCTATCGATCGAATTGTTAACGGCAAAAATGCCTGAAACTCCAATCTGTTTGTGGTTCTGCCGGGGATTTCGCCCCTGCCAATGTCCAGTGGCCAAAGTCCTGACCGGTCACTGGAATAAAGGCGGCGAGTGCCAGTGAGGCCCGCCCACGCCGCCCTATACTTTATGGCCGGTGCCCTACGCGCCAAACAACCCCTCCCAGGCACGTCGCATCAGGTCCCCTGCAGCACCCGCGCACAGGTTAAGGAACCAGACCCAGGCCATAACAGTGCCAATCCACAGGAACAGGTTGTGGCGCAGGACGTAGGTGAAGGCCGTCAGGGCGACGACCAGGAACAGGACGATGAAAAACATGGGGAATTACTCCAGTTCGGCCCCTGCGGATGCAGGGCGCTCCCCTCGTATAGGCACGCCGAGCGGAGATGACTGGAGTAATTTGCTGACTTGGATGCTGGGCGGCGAACCTAAGCTGCCAAACGGTGCTCGTAATTGGGCCGTTCCTTGTCCTCGAGGATCTCATCGAGGGCATCCAGCGTGCTCCGTTTCGGATTCAGCCAAGCCTCGGCGTTTTCTGGCTTGATCGGAATCAGACGGCGCACGGCCTGCTGACCGCGTCGGGTCCTACCTATAGGCTAACAACCCGCGGATGGCATCGCCGTCAGAGTACTTGTCCTTTGGCGCCGTGCCGAACAAATTTGTGGCGATAAAGAGCCCAAATGCCATAGCGGTTTCGGTACGAAGCCAGTCGAGATGATGGGGAATGATGTTCCACGCGACAATCGCCGCAACGCAGGAGGCCGCTACCCCTCCTGCATACATCACAATCCGTTGCCGCCGCGAGATCGGCAGATACCCAAACTCCACGTAGCCGCCGCAGGGCAGCAGGCCCAATGAAACTGGAACTTGGCTGTCACGCCAGAGAACGATCGCTGGACCATAGCCGATTTGGATTCCGGAGGGGCGCGCACCGTACAGCAGGCCACAAATAATGTGACCGCTCTCATGGATGAAGCTCTCTGCAATGAAGAGCACACCCAGAGCGACGATGAAAGACAAGATATCGCTGATGTCCATCTCTTGAGTCACGGCGCGGTACACAAACCATCCAACAAACACAAGCGCGAGGGGGCCCTCAACCAGCAGGGTGCGGACAATTCTCTTCTTATCTTCCGAGGTCATAGGCGAGCGAGCAGCACAGGTTCGATGTCAGTAGGGTTGGATCAGTGTGACGTTATCCACTCGCGTCGCAAACAGGTTGTCGACCAACAGCGGCTCAAAAAGGAAGTCACCAGGGTCGTTTGCCTTCCACACCAGCATCCCTTCGGAATGTCCCTCGTACTGCCCGCGATGACGCAGGCTGGCCAAAATTGTCAGATCCAATACCGTCATGTCCTCAACCGTCAGCCAGACATGGACAGGCAAGTCCTCACCGTCACGTGGACCTTGCATGATCAGATCTCGAATGCTGTCTCGGCTCGCCTGATAGATGTTCTCGCCGCGGTAATAGACGTTGCCTACAGTGATGGCCAACTCGAACACTTCCCCCACACTAGGTAGATTGCGAAAACTGTGGCGAAAGGCGTGACTGACGCTATGACACGAGTTCGCAACCTTGAAAGGCGAGTTCGCGAGGAACGACGCACCGAGAGGTAGTAGGACCTCTTCGAGCAGGCCACGGTACATCTCTGCATTCGCGGCAGATTGGAAACCGAGCAGCGCGCGCCGTATCTCTGCGTAGTCCGGCATCGAATCAGACTGGAAAAACTCCAGGTAGCGCATGGACTCGATGAATTGTTCCAGGTAAGACGTCCCAGAGAGCCTCATATGACTGTGCATATTGTCAACCGGGGCCTGTGCATCAATTGCCGCGGCCACGCGCGCATCGCGGTTCCCACGTCGCTTCGCCTCACCCATGCTTGAAATTGTCAGTGATCAAGAGTTGAATTCTGCTGTGCGACAACGCCGGATATTGGATGCGCAGAGGATAAGGCATGGTGGGGGATACTGTGTTCTGCTTCGGGCTGCCCGCTCCCGAGATTTCGGATCTTCCAGGGCCTTGAATTGCTCTGTTGGCCTGGTAGGGTCTTAACTCTGGCGGTCGCGCCCAATGGGCATCAATCACCTGGACAGCGTTTGTGCTCGAGCGACCGCCAGACCCGTCCTGGGCACCAGGCCTGCCCGGAAAAACGCTCAGTCGCTCGCTTCACCCACCGCATCGGTAGCGCCGATCTCGGCCGGTTCGAAGCCCGGTACCAAGATTGCATGGCGCGCTTTTGCGTCCCACAATGAATCGAACGGTCCGTGAATGACGGACTCGCGCGACAACATGTAGGCGTCTTCGCCGCGGACGCGCATGAGCGCAATCGCCCACCCGCTGGGGTGCTCCCACCCGTAGTCCGAAACCTGCTTCCAGTTGTCCATTTCGGCCTCCGATACGTGCGGTCCGCCATCAAAATCGCATCGAGTTCACCACAGCGGCCCCTATGGGGGCGCTAGGAACAATCCGTATACTACTGGTTGTTTATACAGCGTCAATTCGAGTGGCCTACAGCGCACAATATGCGACCTATCTTTGGTGCCCGCCCCCGAAGCGGGCGAATCGATGCGGCTGACGAGCAAAAAAAAAAACGCCGGCTCCCGATGAACGGGAGCGCGGCGGTTAGGTTGTAAAGTGGTGAATCACGTCACTCGCTTGAAAATGGAGTGCTCGAGTGAGTGCAGGCGGCTTTCCAGCACCCTGCGAGGCCCAGGCACTCCAACCAACGATCTGCAGACGACAACCTTTGCAGACCTCTGTTTCACTTGTCCGGGCCGGCCTTCGAAGCAGGACCTGCCTCCGAAATTGCCCGTTCGACGATGACGCTGAGGTTGAGATTGCTAAGCGACCGGCCTTTTTCGACCCGGCGCTGACAAGCTTCAAGAACCGCCTCAGCAACAGCCATTGCAGACGACGGTTGATCCGTCACCTTCCCGCCCAGCTCTGTCGGGTCCTCCGGTTGATTGCTGGAGTACCCCGTGCCCGGAACCTTGCCTAGGGACATCTTGGCTGCGTGAACAGCCTTGATGCCACGGACACCAAGCGGCAAAAACTCCACCGCCTGCACCAGATCGCACAAGCAATCGACCAACGCGCGATCATGCGATTCCGGCACCGCCGCGACTCCAGACGAGACCGCAACAGCTTCGAAGTTCCGCGCGAGTTCGAGATCTGCCCAGCGCCCGAATTCCGGATAGTCGGTCGGCTTCTGATCGACTGGCTTCAGCGGAACTGGGTACATCGGTTCGCCGTCCGGAGTGCATTCGAACAACTGGAAGTGGTCCTTGCGTTCTGCCTGGAAGGCGTACAGCTTGCCGCCGAGCCTGTAGTAGACACGGCAGTTGTCGCGATCCGTGCGCACGAACTCAAGTGGAGGATTCGCTTTCGCCCGGGCATCTCGCCAAGCAGCCAGAGACGCCAGGATTTCCTCAACCCACACATTGAGCTTGCGCCCATTCGGTGAGAAAGGCACTCCTGAGACGGAAACCACTCCTCCCGCCGAGACACCCACACTGACGGCTTGGGATACGTTTGGCAGCGTGACCAAACAGTATTCCCACGGACTCACATACCGACCTCGCTCCTCCCATGGGGTGCGGGTCGCTCCGATAGCGGTAAGCGCCTGGTCGAGCAGCGTTTTGCCCTCGTCCATGGTTCGAGCCTCTACCGATTCTGCATGCTGCACCGATTGGATACCCTGGCTCGCCGCACCAGATGCGAACAGCCGATCCGCTTTCGAGATTGCCTGTCGCACCAAAAGGTACGAGTAGTCCGGATACTCAAACTCCGGGCCGGCGAGCACGCGCAGCGCGTTCGCAAACTCAGGGTTTTGGTCGTACAGATCCGCGACCCGCTGATAGGCATATCCAGACAGGACCGCACGTGCCTTGTCGCGCTCCGAGGCCCCTTGCTCACTGGCAGCAAGCTCCCAGCACCAGCCTGACCCCACGCAGAACACGTCGACGAGCTTTCCATCGACTTCGATTTGCTCCATCGAGGACTCGAATACCGCGGCAGGCTCCTCGTGCTCGTCCGTGACACGCACCACACCAGCCGCCTCGTCGAAAGCGACTTCTGCGGGCATCAGCTGTGCAATCAGCCGGACCGACGACGTTGGGAATAGCGGCTGCTGCCATCCGTTCCAGAGAACCCCATTGGTGTACGCCGGAATGTCTTGGTCGGCGGCAAGCCAGTCCCCGGTAACGGCGGTCAGCCGAAACGGGGGCACGTTCGATCGGTGCTGCTCACTGGCTCCAGACGGTTCCCCGCCGCGACCTTGCGCACCGTTGCGTGCACCACCTTGCTGAAAATTCTCGACCTTTTTGTTGGTCATGTGCTTGCTCCAAAGAGAAATGCGAAGCAAGCACTCCAATGCGGAGTTGCGTGCCCCGCTTGGGTTACCAGAATCACCGGCTGGCGGTGAACTTGAAATGACGTTTGACCCCAACCCCGGGGCTATTCCCAGGGTTGAGTCACACTGCATTGACGCGGATGCGGTACCGGTCAGCCGTAAAGCCAGACATGGCACTGATCCACGCCGATCTCCTTCAGCTGCTCGACGTTGTAGGCCTCCAGCTTCGCTTGCGCGTTGATGAGGGTCTCGAAATGGGTGAGCAGACCAACGACCGCTCGGCCCACCACGGAGTCTTCTTCCAGGTCTGCGACCGCCGGCGCCAGCTCGGACCAGATCGCCATATCGACTCGATCCCGAACAAGCGGGCCCTTCCCACTGGCGCTCGATTGCTCGATTGCCTCCGGGCTGCTCCCGCTCTGGATGGGAATCGCAGCTTCTGCCACCCTCACATCCAAAGGAACGTCGCCGATCTTTTCGACCTCTCCCGCATCGGAGCGCGAGTAGTCGACGTGTTCGGCATCCAGCGAGACGGGGTTTCCCGCCTCATCCACGACCGAGATCTCGAAATCGTCCAGGACAGCGATGCCCTGTTTCGAGTGAAAGATGTCGAGCGCAATGGATGCCCTCTTCGCGTCGGACAGCTCGCCGCCATCGAGCTTGAAGAGAACAGCGTAGACGCCTGCCACTCCTTCATCCTCGGCCGTCGAAAGTTCCGAGGCGGCCTGCCGCACGTTAATGCACAGCGCCCTCCTCTCGCCAGTGGACGTGTCGCTGGGTTTCGGATTCGGAACAAGTCCGAGGATCCGCGCATCAGCGGCCAGTCTGGCCAAGCGTGCAGATGGCGACAAATACAAGCCGACCAGCCCAAGGAGCTCGCTGTACTCGTCGCCACCAGGACTGATCTCCCCGTCGGACATCCGCTTCTCGAGAAGCAGGATGTGCCGGCGCGCTTCGACGAGCGAAGTCAGCGCCTCCTTGTAGACCCGAAAGTTCGGGTCGCCCGGATTCTGGCAAGCCAGCTGGAGAGCATCGATAGCCTTTCCAATTGGCGAGTCGAGCTGGACGATACCCAGCCGAGCGTCAACGTACCGTGTCAGTTCACCAAGGTTGCCCGAGATCTGCAATTCCGCCTCGAAATCGGCGGGAAGCAGTGCGACGTCCGTGATCTTCGTCGGATAGAGCCCAGCCGAGGACAGCTGCTGAACGAGTTCCGCTTGGCTGGCTTGAGCCGACACCCAAACGATCAGATGGTCCGTTTTGCTCGACGAACCGTCGAAACCGGCGAGGGTCAATTCGAAAACTTGCATTTGCCTACTCCTGAATGGAAAACGCGGAGCAGGCAACCCCTTCAGGGGCTACAAGCCCCGCAAGGGTTAATGACTCACCGACTGACGGTGAAATTGAAGTTCGGCGCTGAGGCCGATTTGGCTGGATTGAAGGCCCAGCTACCGTGCGAAATACCCGTGAAGGGTACCACGGAATTCCCATCAGGAAGCCAACGCGGGTGCCGCCGCACAATGGCAGCGCCAGAGCTTCCTGCTTGGGTTCGCCGCACGCGCCGGGCTCACAAACGAAAAACGCCCGCACTATCCTTTTTGGGACAGTGCGGGCGCCGACCTGATCACGGCTTGGCCGCTATCGATCTTCCTGCTCAACCTCGGCGAGCAAATCCTCTACCGAGTACTCCTCGCGCGCTCCGAGGTCGACAACATCTTCAACCTCGGGGCTCCCGACAAAGGCTTGCTTCTGGTCCGGCGTCATGAGGCGCCAGCACAGTCGAAGAAGACCTTGCAGATCGCCGACCGTGTGGTCGGCTTCGCCGGCATCCTCTCCATGGTTGTCCGCCGCCTTGCACAACTTGTCGATGACCGATTCGTTCACGGGCATTTTCTTGCTTCCTGAATTGTGAAAGCGGAGCAGACAACCCTTGCGGAGTTGTGTGCCCCGCTGGGTTACTGAGTTCACCGCCAGGCGGTGACTGTGATTGAAGCCGAAGAGATCTCAGCCGTTGCCTGTGAAATTCGCGCACTGCTGAACGTAGCCATCGCGATCTTCAAGTCCGGGCCAGTCCAACTTGCAGCCGCTCATCTCACCGGGGCGGTAGTCGCAGTTGGTACAACCTGCGCACAGATCGTCGTCGCTGATGGACTTCTTCCCGCCCGAAAAGGTGATCGGACGCAGGTCCGGGTCCTCGTTTGGCATTTCCCTACTCCTGAATTGAAATCACGGAGCAGCCAACCCTTGCGGAGTTGGATGCCCCGCATGGGTTACAGAGTTCACCGTCACGCGGTGAGCTGGAGTGAAGCCTGAGCGACCTCAGTCGTACTTCATTTCGATGCTGAGAATGCCGTCGAACTGGTACTTCGGGAACTTCTCCCGCCAGGCCAGAAGTTCCTGTTCGAGTTCGAGGCGCGAGGGAACATACTCGAGCTTCTTGCCGCTCTGCGCTGCCATCATCGCCCGGTAGGCTTCGGCAACCGCTACGCCGAGACCAGGACAATTGGAAGCTGCGCCGCCCGAGGTACAAATTCGGACGCCTTGCAGGGTGCGGCCATTCTTGGGCGCCACTTGGACATACCAGTCACCGTTACCGCCCGGGAAAATGACCAGCGCTTGCTGCTCGTCATCCGGGAGATCCCGATCGTCCGTCAGGTACATTGCACGTTCGAAGTCAGACACGATGCTGCTCCTTTGTGAAAACGTGGGGCAGGCAATCCCTGTCAGGGTTGCGTGCCCCACAAGGGTTATCAAGGCGCCAGCCGAATTTGTCAGCGTGGCGCACCAGGTCGGGCTACCCGAGGTAGCGATTCGGAAGCTGCTTGCCGCAGCGCCGGCACTTCTGGGGGATTTCCGTGTAGTCGGCGTTGGACGAGGCAGGCCCCGCATCCACCGGCACATGCTTTCCGCCGTGAAGCTTGCAAAGCACCCACCCGATGAGGTTCAAGAGCGTGTTCATGCTCGCCTCCTCATCAGATGTTGAGTTCACAGGTGCCGGCAACCGGTACCGGCGACGCCAGCGTGGTAATCAGGTGGAAGCCGGGGTTTCCATCCCGCATTTCCGCCGCGAAGTGCTCGACGGCCTCCGATTGCGAACTCGCAACGTAGATGCCATGAGCCGGCTTGATTTCCGAGTTGCTGCCATTCTTCAGCAGCACCCCCGAAACCACATAACGCGTCGGCTGGCTCACATACCAGCCGATGGCCGCACCGCGGCCTCCGACGCTTTGGGCGTGCGCGGCAAACGCCACCAAGGCCACGGTTACCGCGACCAACAACGTCTTGCAAAAGTTCTGCATGATTTTCTGCTCCAGATGGGAATTGGCGGAGCAGGCGACCCCTACCGGAGCACGCGTGCCCCGCAAGGGTTAAAGGCTCACCACGTAGTGGTGAATTTGAATCGGGCCCAGAAGGAGGCACCGTTGGCTGGATCTCGGACCAGCTGCCGGTAGGAATACCCCTTAAGGGTATCACGTGGAATTCCTGATGGGAACTAAACGGGTCGCCGGATCGTCCGACTCAGCCGTCCGAATCGCCCGTGTGTGTGAGTACCGCCACCTCAAAAAAAACGCCCGCACTGTCCAATCTGGACAGGCGGGCGTTGATTGCTAAGAAACGGGACTACTTGCGCAGGGCGGCAAGCTGACTGCACTGCTCGCCCTGTCCGTTGGACTCGAGCGATTCGAGCATTGCCTTGCAGCGGTCCACCCATCGATCCGCCTTCTCGGCACCCATGCAGCACCGATCAGCGCTGTTCGGATCGGCCAACAGCTCGGCCAGGTTGCCAAGTGCGAGTTGGAGGATTTTGGAATCCTCGCCAGTCCACAGCACGTCTTTGCCTTGCAGCTGGTTGACCAGTGCGCAGACTAAATCACGCTGAGCGCTCATGCCGACTCCCTCGATGCCCAGACGCCGCTCGTCAAGCGAGCTCGTCGAGTGCATGTAGCGGATACCGGTTCCATGCCGGCTACAGGACACGAAGAACAGGCCCTGCTTCGGGTTCGTTACTGCAAACGCGAAGGGCTCCTTGTCGTTGTCGAAGAACAGGATTCCGTTCGGCTTCTCGCGGTAGTAACCGCTTTGCTCCTCGACAGACTGGCTGTCGAAATGCGCAAATCGGCGCCCGTTGATGTCGAGCACGGGGGGCTTGCTGGGCCTGAAGTCCGGCATCAGGAGAGCAACCTCCTTCATTGCCTCCGCCTCTGTCAGATAGAACAGATTGGCATTGCCCCAGCCTTCTCGACCGTCCGAACCGACGAACGTCACCGAAGGTGCTGTCGCGCCGACTTCCGTCCGGACGCCGTGCCAGGTGACCGTTACTGGCTTGACTTCAGCACGGACAAACACGTCATCCCGCATGGTCTGCACGACCTCGTACAAGGTGAGCGGCACAGCCTTTCCGACGAGATCCGCTGCCGTTGATCAGTTGCAATTATGTTCGCCCTACGAAACGCAGAGGAATCAATGTGTTGCGCGGGACACCATAAGCAAGCAAGTTTGTCCTCGAACACTAGTTTCGATCCGGTCCGTGGGCGGCGGCGACAAATATGTTTGCCCCGTCTCGGACTGGATGACTTCGATAGCTAGGAACGGACACTCTACACTGCGACCGTACCGATCTCGGGTGGGTATCAGGCTGAGCTAAGCGGGTAAGAACATTCGGGACACCGCCGCAAACGGCAACCGGAGCAACGCGAATCCCTTCACCCAAGTGGAGGCTATCCTAGTCGAGGAACATAATCATCGACGAGGCTTCGCTGGCGAGCGAGACCTGAGCGCTTTCCGCAGACGTATTTCCATGCCCTTTCGTGTCACAACCAGGGTATCGCCAATACGCCATCCCATGGCAGCCATCACCGCATCAGGGATTTCAAGGATGCGGTCCCCACTCCCGTCCCCGGGATCCAGGAGCCTCGTAATGCGCTTGCTCGCTCCACGCGATGCTCTGTGTCTTTCCGGCATACGAAATCCCTGAATCACGAGACCTACTGCCGAACGCTGCTTGGCGGCAAGGCATAAGCAGCCAACGATTCAATTTACGCCAAAACAGGGTTCGCGAGGGAGTATTCCTCACTTATCGTTCGCCAACTGGCACATCCGGTGATGGAAGGCGATCTTGTCGCCGGTCGGTGGAGAAATATCCCCTTCTCGCCAATCCGGCATGAATACCCAACCATGTCGTGCGCAGGCAGCAAACATGAGCTCGGCGATTTCACGGGGGTCATGCAACTCAAAGATCGGTCCACCTTTGATGCTGCCGATCAGCATGTCAAGTTTGTAGTCGTACGTCACCCTTCCCAGGGGGATATTGGGTTCGTCCATACAAGTCAGCATCATTGATGCTTCTTGCAGCCCCTAGAATAGGCGGAGGAACGGTAAATTGACCAAATCCATCGTTAGGCCGATGAGCTATCGTCAGACTATCAAGCCCGTGCGCAACAGGATGCGCAAGTTCGACTACCACTCGGTCCTGACGGCGGCCTCGAACTACTTGATCGAGACGGACGCGCACGGCGCCGATCGTGAGCGTGCGGCAAGGTTGCCCTGGGTGGCAGAGCGGATCGCGGTGTGGGCTCTGCGCGATGAGCCGTCCATGTACCGGCACGCCAAGATGTCGCAGAACGACCTGCGGGCGTGCATCAACCAAGCGTGGAACGGGATCGACGCGTCTGATGTGTGGCGTAAAAGCGGCCACCCGCTGCCACTGTTCATGCGGCAATGTCTGCTCGCACAGGTGCCCCATCAGCAGAATCGCGGAATGGGTGCGTTTGCCCGCCAGATCGATTTGCTTAGCCGGCTCAAATCGAACAGCCGCCTGCGTCAAGTGATTGAGAACCATGTCGGGATGCGTGCCGAGGTCTATCTGCAGGTAGCAATGTTTCTGTGGCTGAAGGCCTCGGTGGGGATCGGGGATGTCTTCGAGCCGGCCTATTTGGAGACCCTCACGCGTGCCTTCGGCCCTGGGGCGATGCAAAGCTTCTGGCGCACAGTGATTACACCGCGCCATGTCGCAGGCCTTGCATTGAAGGACTTTGACGACGACGAGTGGTTCCAGCCCAATGTGCTCTACCGCTTCCCCTTCGTCGAATTGCACGGGCGGCTGTATTTCTGGGGCGCGCCGTGTCTGCACCGGCATATCGAATTCGCTTTCAGCGACATCGTCGCGAACGCCAAGGATAAAACCGCCAAGCAGGCTTTCGAGGACGCGTTCGAAGCGTACACCGGGGAATCGTTGAGGCGTAGCGGCTTTCCCGTGCTCGACGAAGACGATGTCCGCCGGCGATTCCAGGTAGGCGGGCCATGCAGCGATTTTATGGTCATCGAGGATGATGCAACCATCGTGTTCGAGGTCAAGAACAAGTCGCTGTCGCTAGATCTCCCCGCGTCGGCCTCGGTGAACAAGTACAAGACAAAGTTCAAGGAGACGCTGCTCAAGGCGAATACCCAACTGGCCAACGTTGCCTCTCACGTCCGGAAGGTGCCAGAGTTCGTCAACAAACCGATCCATCGGGTCATCGTGACGTATGGTGATCTGATGCTGGGTCGGTCAGACTACCTGTTTCCCGACGAGGATCAAGCGCGCGATCCCGTCTTGATTCTGAGCATCGACGAACTGGAGCAGATCGTCGAAGCGGTTCGCCTCAAGCAATGCACGATGGGCCAATTCTTCGCAGACTTTCTGACGCGCAACAACGAGCCAGCGCGAGCGCTATTTTCGCCGGGCCACCTTCTATCGGAAGCTCCCTATCAATTACACAAACCGCCTGCACATCTAGTTGCGGTCTATGACGCGGTATTGGAACCAATAACCGAGCGATTTGAAGAGTTGAGCGCACAGGGCGCCACCCAAGCTTCCGCGCTATGACGATGGCGTCTGCCTCGTGCGCGAAGGTCGGTGGGTATAGGCAGGCTTGATGCCACGCGCCTCAAGCTTGCCCACAGCCCGCGCAATCAGCGTGTAGGCTCGCTTGAGAAATTCATGGCTGGTCATGAACCGCCCGAGTTTGTCAGCCGACATAGCGCGCTCCTCGTTTTGCCATAGTAAGAATACGCCCACCTCTGACTAGGGGAAACCAGCCGGAGCGGCTGTCGGCCCCAGGCGCGATCAGATACCGACAAGGCCTTACGCCGGCCAGGATTTGACGGGGTGTTTGTCAGGCTTGGTTTGTGCAACATGGAGGTGTTGTTGATGAGGAGCTCGCTGGCGATTCAGCTTCAAGCCAGAGCAGTTCACATCGGCGCCCGTTTCCCATGACTCAAGTCGGCTTCGAAGTGCGGCGGAAGACCGATTGGAGCCAGGCCGCGCTAAGCAGCGCGATCAGTGATGTCATTCCGAAGGCCGCTGCGGCGCCCGCAGTTTTCCAGACAACGCCGAACAAGATTCCCGCAGGAATCGATGCCAATCCGGAGATCATGTAATACCAGCCGAACGCAGTTCCCTTCTCCCCTGGGCCAGCCAGTTCACTGACCAGGCTACGTTCGATGCCTTCGCTGATGCCGCTGAGAAGCGCATAAACCGAAACAGCAATCCAGAGCGAGGTGCTATCGGACGCCCATGCCAGAGCCGCGTACCCGAGCACCAGCGAGGCCCAATTCAATAGCGTCAGTTGCCGCTTGGAGATCTGGTCGGTCAGCGGCGCCCCAATCAGCGCTGTGAGCGTCTGCAACGCGGCCAGCCACGCCCAAATCAGGAGCAAGGTGACGGTGGTCATCCCCAACTCATGACCACGCAACACGATGAAGGCTTCGGATGCTCGGGCAAAGCAGAACAAAGCCAATACCTTGAGAAAGCCGCGCAGGCTGCTCGATAGCCGCTGCCATTCAAGAGGCGCATTCGCGACTGCTTGTATTGCAAGTTGACGGTGGCTGATGGGGTTGGGGGCCAGCGCCAACATCACGAAAACAGCGACACCCGGCACAGCCGACAGTAGGATGACCTGGGGTATGCCGATACCCCACCAAGCGAGCGCCGCTGCGGCGATCAGCGTCCCCAGGACCGCCCCGGCATAGTCCATGCCGCGATTGAGTCCGTATGCCGCGCCTCGCTGCGCAGCAGGGGTGACGTCAGCGAGGATTGCGTCTCGAGGCGCCTCCCGAAGACCTTTGCCAAGCCGGTCGGCGCTGCGCAAAGCCACCACGATGCCCCAGTGGCCCGCGAGCCCGATCAACGGCCGGGCTACCAAGGCCAGACCATAGCCGAGCAAGACCATTGCCTTGCGTTTGTCTGGGCGCAAATCAGCATGGCGACCTGACCAGAGCTTCAGAAAGGCCGCAACGGCATCGGCGATCCCTTCCACTACCCCAAGCGCCACCGGGCCCGCAGCCAGGACCGTCGCAATGAGGATCGGAATGAGCGGGGCAACCATCTGCGCCGAAATCTCGTTGAGCAGACTGACCGTCGCAAACATGATCGCGGTGCGTGGAAGTCTCAGCTTCACTAGTCTGGCGCTGGATTCGTCGACTTTCATCATGTTGTGCCCAGAACCCCATCCATCTGAGCCGGCGCCATCAAGGGCAAGCCATTCTCGCCATTTGTCAAGATGCTTGCCGAGAATGCTCGAGGTTGATAAAGGGCCTGCCAAAGAAAGGCAGGCCCGGCTCTTTGACCAACTTCAGCAGACCCATCGCAACGCGCCGACATACCAAGGCACTTACTCTTTCCCTGTGCCGCCCCACGTCCAGTACAGGCCCAGATAGGCTGTGGTGTGCGTTTCGCCGGCAATGCTATGCCCGACCCGGAACAGCAAACTGCAGCCACCGCACGCCTGAATGTCGTTGTAATAGCCGCCGACATTGAAGAACGTGGAGTTCCTGCCGTCCTGGCTTTGCGCACCTTGCGCGAAAATTTCCCCGCCCAGGATCAGATGCTCGGTCACCTTGCGTTGAACCAGCCAGCCGCCGAAGTAGTAGCTGCGCATGCCGGGTGCACTGTTGAATGCGCGTCCTCCGCCACCGTAAGTGGTCCAATCGCCCCAACTCTTCTGGACCCACAACGGCAGCGTCCACCATGCTCGGCCATTCCCCAGCCCTTTGTCGACATTGCCAGTGGGCAACTCCAGCATGGGAAAGACACCGACTTGCGGGAGGGTGTCCGTCTCATGCACGAACCGGTACTTGACCCCGAGCTCCACGTCCCCGATACCGTGCTGAACGCCGCTGCCATCGCTCGGATATGAATTGGCAAATGGCACAACTATGTGAAGATGGACGTCTTCAATCGGGCTGGTGTTGTACTCGAACGCCGGCAACACAACCTGCTTGCTACCGTCCGGCCCCTTGTCGTAAGTCGAGAAGAGGTATGCCTCCGAATGCTTGTATTCGATGGGCTCGGGGTCGTCAGTCATGAAGGGCGGCCCGGCAAAGGCCGCACCCGACAGTGTCAAAAGCACGGCAGCCGCCATTCTGCCCCTCCCGACTCGCCACGTGATGTTCCTCATGATGGCACCTCAATGTTCTTGTGGCGGACGCTACTTGCCTTGCAGCAGGTCCATAATCGGTGGGAAGGTCAAAGCAAAACCAACCAGGAGCAGCGCAAACGCCGCAGCGCAGACTTTGCCGAGATTCACGTTCCGGTCTGCCCAGGCCTTGGCAAACGAGAACCAGGCTGCTAGCCATACGACGATGGCCGAGGTGGTCACGCCCGAGAGCGGGCCGGTTGGCATGTAGAACTTGAAGAAGCTCGCGATGCCGGGGAACGCGTCACCCAGCAGAGCGAACACGCCCAGTGCCGCGCAACCAATGCCTGCTGCCAGAATGGCGGCAGCGCCGGGGCCATTGGGCAGATCGACTTGCGTAGTGGTGGCCATGATTATTCTCCCTTCATCAGATGGATGGTTGCGCCGCCGCGCACGGGCGCGTACTTGTTCAGGAAGGCGCCGAATGCTCCGGCCACACCTGTCGCAATGAAGGCTGCTACTGTGAAGGCGAGCACGGCTCTGCGCAGGTCCATGTGCCGGTTCAACTGCGAGGCATATTTCCAGTAGACATAGGCGACCATCGTCATCGCGATCGGAGCGATCCACGCGACGTGTTCCTTCCACTCCATGCCCAGGTCGTGCCATCCGCTGGTCGTGGGACTCGACAACAGAAGCCTTTGCGGGAAAGCCGAGAGGTCGGTGGTTCCCGCAGGCGGAAGCGCCCGGTACCACGGATAGACTATGTAGGCGCCGCTGAACACCGTGAGCCAGGCCAGCGCGACCATGCCGGCCAGATAGATGCGCAGAAGGGCTTGATCCCGCTCCGCCGGTGGAGATGCGGTACCGGCTGCGGACATACGGTAGATCTCTGCGATGGCGCCAGTGAAGGCGAGCATGAACAGGGCACCGAAGCCCATGCCATGCATCACAGTAAGCAGATCACGCCAGCTGATTTCCATGATGACCTCCTTTTGCTAGAGTGCAGAATCAGCTTAGTGACCGGCTTCCCACAATTGATTTGCACAATCATTACAGCGCCGTAATGTGCCGGACCACCAAGTGAAATGGGGACACCAGTGCGAATCCTGATCGTCGAGGACCAGCCCAAGACCGGCGACTACCTCAAGCAGGGTCTATCCCAAGCGGGCTTCAATGTCGATGTGGCGATCGAGGGGCGGGAAGGGCTGCATCTCGCGCTCACCGAGCGGTATGACCTCGTGATCCTGGACGTGATGTTGCCTGGCATGGACGGATGGGAAATCATGCGTGGCATCCGCCAAGCGGGTAACCCGGTGCCGGTGCTCTTTCTGACCGCACGGGATCAGGTGGACGATCGGGTGAAGGGGCTGGAGCTTGGCGCCGATGACTACTTGGTCAAGCCTTTTGCCTTTCCCGAGCTGCTGGCTCGCATTCGAGCGCGTCTGCGGCGTGGCCAAACCGTGCAAGCGCTCGACCAGTTGGTTGTGGCGGACCTCGAACTCGATCTTGTGCGGCGGCGTGTCACGCGGGCTAGGCAACGGATCGAGCTCACGGCGCGGGAATTCGCTTTACTCGAACTGTTCATGCGCCGCACCGGGGAGGTACTGCCCCGGCTGCTAATTGCGGCAGAAGTGTGGGATATGAACTTCGACAGCGGCACCAACGTCGTGGACGTTGCAGTCAGCCGCCTTAGAGCCAAGGTTGACGATCCGTTCGAACCCAAACTGCTGCGCACCGTACGCGGTATCGGCTACGTGATGGAAGTGCCGGAACCATGAGTCGCCCGCTCTCCATTACGGCGCGCATCAGCCTTCTGTTTGCCCTGTCGACGACAGTGATCCTCCTGGTGACGGGATTTCTGTTCGAGCGTGCGGGCAACGACCGGTTTCTCGATAACGATCGCAAGGAACTGACGGGCAAGCTCGATCTGGTCCGTGACCTGCTAGGTTCGGCGCGCACTGCGCAGCAACTCGAAACGCTGCCGCAACGCCTCAAGGATGTGGCCGTCGGTCACCCGGGGATGGCAATCTTGATCAAGAGCGACGACGCCGTGTTGTACGCCGGCGGCGACCGGCCCGTGCTTGAACACTTGGCGAGCGGGAAAGAACTGGATGCCGCACAGCCAACAACCTGGCGCCTGGGCGAGCGGATTTTCCGGATTGCAGCAGGCCGATTTGAGCTTGGCATTCCGGGGCAAAAGCCCGCGATGGTCGCCATTGCGCTGGACATTAGCGAGGACCAGGCGTTTCTGCGGGAGTTTGAGGAATTCCTCTGGTTCGGCATCGTCCAGACCGGGCTTGCTGTGGGCTGGCTGGGCTGGGTCGTCGTGCGGCACGGCCTTGCACCCCTGCGTGGCGTGTCCACACAAATTTCCACCATGTCCGCGCAGGCGCTGGACCGACCTCTTGTCACCAAACAGGTGCCAAGTGAGTTGGAGGGACTGGTCACCGCCTTCAATGCCATGCGCGAACGCCTGCTCGATTCCTTCCTGCGCCTGACTGAATTTTCTGACGACTTGGCGCATGAACTGCGCACGCCTATCAACAATTTGCTGCTTCAGACCCAGGTGACGCTCGATGGCGAAGCGAGCCTGGAACACTACCGAGCCGCCCTGCAGGCCAATGAGGAAGAGTGTCAGCGCCTGTCGCGGATGATCTCGGACATGCTGTTTCTTGCGAAAGCGGATAACCGGCTTGTGCACCCCAAGCGAGAGCCGCTGATTCTGGGGCAGGAGGTTTCCGCGCTGCTGGACTTCTATGAGCCGCTTGCGAGTGAAGGCGGTATTCAACTCGAACAAAGCGGCTCGGCGACCCTCTCAGGCGATCGCCTTATGTTGCGGCGAGCCCTCTCGAACCTGCTTTCCAACGCGATTCGCTATACAGCGCCGGGGCTTTCCGTTTGTGTGTGTATTGATGCATCGGAGCCCGACTGGGTGAGTCTCAGCGTCACCAATCCGGGGCCGGAGATTCCTGTGGATCAACGGGAGCGCATTTTCGAGCGCCTGTATCGCGGCGATCCCTCACGACAGGATGGGCGAAGCGACAACGTTGGTTTGGGACTGGCGATCAGCCGCTCCATTGCCAAGCTGCACGGCGGTGACATCCTCGTGTCTTGCCTCGATGGCGAGAACACCTTTACCCTTCGGCTTCCCAGAGAGGCACCCTCCGAGGGGGCCGCTCAGCCGGAGATTTCCAAGTAGATCCAAGGTTTTGACCCTGCCATCTGGAAGGTCGAGCCTTGGCAGAATCGCTAAAGATTGCGCTATCGGCGCTCGGTATCGCGAACAGTGTCTTGCTGTGTCCAAGTTTCAGAATCAGCGGGGAAAAAGAGAACTACTCAATGCGCCGCTTCAGCATGGAGCCGACGCTGCGCTAGCCCTCAGCGAGCAAATTACATGCGCTTAGATTGATATGCGCGATGAGCAGTTGTCGGTGTTGCCCACCAGCCGTACGCTGTTAGCTCTTTACGAGGATGCAGATGACTGCCGTTATTTCTGTAGAGACGCTGCGCAAGGATTCGTCCCTTGTCGTGCTTGATGCACGGCCCGTCGAAGACTATCTCGCCGAGCATTGGCCCGGAGCCTTTCACCTCCCAATAAGTCGCTGGGAGGCGCTTGCCAAGACTGCGGACGGTGCGCTGCAAAATTTCGAACCCTGGGAAAGAGAAATCGGCTCGCTCGGAATAGGATCCGACTCACGCGTGGTGGTCTATGACGACGGTCGGATGACCGAGGCCGCGCGCGCTTGGTTCATCCTGCAATGGTTTGGCGTTGACGCGGTGGTGCTGGACGGCGGGTGGAAGCATCTCCAGTCATTGACGAAGGTCGAGGAGCAAGCAAACCATCCGCATGCACGCACCTATCGCCGGCCCGAAGGCTTTGTACCTGTTGTTGGTTTGGTGGACCGCACCGCACTTGCGCGGCGGCTGGGCAGTTCGATTCAGATCCTCGATGCACGTACTCCTGCGGAGTACCGTGGCGAGGATTTGAGGAAAAATTCGCGTGGCGGACACTTGCCAAATGCGAGTCTCTTGCCCCACGCTGATCTTTTGGGACCCGATGGAACCTTAAAGGCGGTTCCCGAACTGCGTGAGTTGCTTGAGGGTGCAGGCATCGGACACACTGCTCCGGTGGTCACGCACTGTGACGGAGGAGGTCGTGCCGCACTTGCGGCCCTGGCCGCTGTTGCCGCAGGCCACCGTGACGTTTCGGCGTACTACTTGAGCTTTTCGGACTGGGCAGCGGATGGTTCATGCCCCATTGAGCATAGCGACCAATAGTCGCTTCTCGAAGGCTCAACGAGGTGTGCCTTTTCGGAGCCCCCTGTTTGCTGCGGGAGCTCCGCTCCTACAAAGAGCGCTTTCCTCTAGAAGTACCAAAGCTGCACCACACATCTAAAGGCCAGGCCGACGATATATCAAGCGCTGCACCATCCGCTCAAAGGCATACCACTGCTGTAGCCATCGGCTGCGGTGCCATCATGCGCAATTGAACAAGGCCATGAAGCCGAAATCCATGTGCAACTGCATGTGGCAATGAAAGAGCGACAGGCCGAGCTGATCCGCAGTGAAATCCACTTCCATCGTCTGGTAGCCGCCCAGCATGGCCACATCCTTGATGAGCCCTGCCGTCGGTTGACCGGCAATGCGCGTGATCTCGAAGCTGTGGCGGTGCAGATGCATGGGGTGGATGTCGTCGCTGGCGTTATGCATCCGCAGTCGGTAGCGCTTGCCATGCTGCAGATGGAACATCGGTTTCATCGCTTGCATGTCAAACGCGATGTCATTGATCGTCCAACGGTTGAAGCCCCCGTCAGCGGCGTTCTGTTTGGCGAAAGTCATCTCGATGACCTCATCTGGCGTGGCCACCTTGGCATTGGGCAGCGCGAAGCGCCGATAATCCCAGTGAAAGGGCTTGGGCTTGACCCATTGCGGCTTACCGCGATGCCCTGCGTACTCCACCACCACACCCATGCCGTGGCCGCGATCATCATCGGCGAGATCGCCCAGTACCCATGTGCCGGGGTGCTTCATCTCGACGATGGCACTGATTCGTTCCGCCGTGCCGATCCAAAGGACCGGCACCTCGGCCGGGCGAGGGACAGGGTTGCCATCCAGGGCAATCACCTTGAACGTGTGGCCCGGCAGCGCCAGGCTTCGGATTTCGGTGGCGCTGCCATTGAGGATGTGGAACAGAACCCTTTCCCCTGACTTCACCCGGATCGGTTCGCCGTGACCGAGAGCACGCCCGTTGATCGCGAAGCTCCGGTAGCTCACCTCGTACCCCTTTGGCTGTCCTTGCTTCATCGCGGTGTGCATAGCTGACTCGCCACGCTCCTCAAGGGCGTGGTCATGCGCGCCGGGCGATAGAAAGTCCATCGCCATGTCGCCCCCTTTGCTGAAGAAGGGCTCGAACTCCTTGAGCGTCAGGAATACTTCTCGATCGTAGTTCCCCGGCTCGTTCCGGGGCTCGATGTACACCGGACCAACCAAGCCGGTGTATTGGCCGTTTGCGAGATCTGCGCCCGCGACGACATGGGTGTGATAGAAGCGAAAGCCTGCCGGGCCTGGTACAAAAGACATCCGGCGCATGCCCCCTGGCGGGATGAACGGTGTGCCTTCTTCGGCTGCGCCATCAACGTCTACTGGCAGGAATTGTCCGTGCCAGTGCAATTGCTCGGGCAGCTCCGTATCGTTGTGGACATCCACGGTCACCTGTTGGCCTTGCCTGAGACGAATCAGCGGGCCGGGGAATTGTCCGTTGTATGTCTTGGTCGAGACGATTGTGTCCGGAGCGAGCTCCACGAGACTACGGCCAATGCGCAATTCGTAGTCCGCTTTGCCAATCGGCGGCGCAGACGTTGTCGCAGCGGCTGGGTGGTCCGCAGCGAATGCCGCACCGGCCGCACTACTACCGAGAGCAGCCACGCCACCCAGCTTCAGAAAACTGCGCCGATCCATTGACATAAGGTCCTCACTGAACGTTGTTCGTCAAACATTGGCCAGTTCGTCCTGCCGCCTGGATGGCCGCACGATCCGACCTACTGTGCAGTAGCCCGGCGATTCAACAGGCGCTGCGCGACACGCGAAATGGCATACCACTGCTGGGCGATCAGCCCTCGACCGTAGTTGCGATTCAAGCCTGCGGGGGGCGGCAACTGATCACGAACTCCCGTTGGCTCAACGGCTGAATTCCATGACGCCGTGCGATACATGACGTCCCACCAAGGAAATAGCACACCGAAGTTGCACCCGTATCGCACGCCTTCATGCCCATACCCAACGGCATGGTGCCGCCGATGGAACGCTGGGCTCACGATGATGCGTTCGAGCAGCCAGCCAAACCGTACCCGAGCATTGATGTGCTGCAGGCTTTGCAGGAAATTGCCAACGGCCACTAGCACCACGAATTGAGAAGGCTGCACGCCGATGAAGAGGGACAAGGCGGCGAAGAAGACACCTTTGATCACGTCATCGAGCAGGTGATTACGGTCGTCAGACCAGAGCGACATCTGCTGCTGACTGTGGTGCACGGCGTGCAGTTCCCACCAGATGCCGAATCGATGCTGCCAACGGTGGAACCAGTAGCCCGCAAAATCGAGGACCACCAGGTAGATGACGAATGCCACCAGCGGCTGGTCTGTGAAACCCGGCCAGACATTGTCGAGATCGAGGCTGGGAACACCGTGGATAGCCATCAGGCTGTGCAACCGGTCAAAGAACGGCTGCAGGACGAAAAAGAAGCCGAGTTCAGCGATGCCGAGCTTCGATAGCCACGTGTAGACGATGTCCACTCGAACTGCCTTGCGATCCGTCCATGCTTCGACGGGGCGCAGCGCCTCAAGCGGACGCAGCAATGCGTAGGTAACGGCAATCTGCAGGACGCCGATGATCACCCAGTACAACGCGTCATACGTCTCTTCGTCGTAGCCCATGAGGCCCACTTTGAAGAGCGTCGGTTGAACGACGTCGATGTACAGCAGCGTCTGCAACGCAGAAATCCAACCGTCGATCTGCGCAACTATCCCGTGAATCATTCAATACTCCCGCTTCCTGCCCTTACCACACACATCATTGCCAACCAACATCGTTAAGGCTCAATGCACGAATGCCTGTGCGACACCGGCAAGCGCGCAGAAGGCAACCACGACAAGCGGCGGCACCTTCCAGCGCGTCAGCAGGAAGAAGCCGATCCCTGCGATCGCGAAATCGAGCTGCGAGAGCACCGCGCTGGTCCAGACCGGCGAGTACAGTGCTGCGGCCAGCAGGCCGACCACGGCCGCGTTCACCCCACCGAGCAACGCCGCCATTGAGGGATGGGCTCGGAGTGCTTGCCAGTACGGAAGTGCCGAGATCACCAGCAGCAGACCCGGCAGGAAGATTCCCAGTGTTGCAAGTGCCGCACCTGCCCAATGGTTAGGGGCGCCTGCCAGCATCCAACCCAGGAATGCGGCGAACGTGAACAACGGCCCCGGCACGGCCTGAGCGGCGCCGTAGCCGGCCAGGAAGTCACTCGACGTCACCCAGCCTGTGGCTACAGTTTGTTGTTGCAGCAGGGGCAGCACCACGTGGCCACCGCCAAAGACCAGCGCGCCAGATCGGTAGAACGCATCGAACACTTGAGCGGCGCGGCCAGTTTGGGCAGCCAGTACAGGAAGACCAAACAAGAGAAGGCAGAACAGCACCAGCGCAACGGCCCCCGCAGCGCGCGACACACGGAATTCGAGGACGTGTGCATGTCGGCTGACCGGATTGGCCGACGCATCCGGCTGGCACAGCAGGAGCCCCAGCACCGCCCCGACAACGATGACGAGGAGCTGCGCATACACCGTAGTCAAAACGCTGAGCAGCGCGAGTGCAATGAGCGCGATGGCCGCTCGGCGGTGATCCGGGCACAGTCGCCTCGCCATATCCCAGACGGCCTGTGCCACGACCGCGACGGCCACGAGCTTCAGACCGTGGATTAGGCCTGTGCCCAAGGGGCCACCCAGGCTGGGAGCCAGGACCGCAAAGGCCAGCAACAGCAAGACCGACGGCAAGGTGAACCCGCACCAGGCTGCCAGCCCCCCAAGCCACCCGGCCCGGAGTAGCCCAATCGAGAAGCCGACTTGGCTACTGGCTGGGCCCGGCAGGAACTGACACAGCCCGACGAGGTCGGTGAACGTCTCGTCGTCGAGCCAGCGGCGCCGCTCAACGAACTCGCGCCGGAAATAGCCGATGTGGGCGATCGGGCCCCCGAAACAGGTCACTCCGAGCTTCAGAAAGACCGCAAGAACCTCAGCGGCTGCGCTCGCTCGAACCGGGTTCGACGAGGTCAAATTGGTTTCCATAGATGGGGGCGTTCGTCAGTAAAGAGGTATGTCACCGTCACTCGGTCTTCTCATCCTCGAACAGCTCACCGAACAGTTCGCGAACCTTGAGCTTTCCTGCTGCCAGGGCCCGCCGTCCCGCCGGTGTGATGCGATAGACACGACGACCGCTTCGGCCATCGCGCTCCAGCGCCGATTTGAGGTAACCCTTTTTCTCCAGCCCGTGCAGGAGCGGATACAGCGTGCCCGGACTCAACTTGTAGCCGTGCCTCGATAGCTCCTCAATCATGGCCAAGCCGTAGACAGCCTCATGAGAGGCATGGTGAAGCACGTGTAGGCGAATCAAGCCAGCATAGAGGTCTCGGTCATCCGAGGTTGTTTTGAGCATGCCGAGAGTATCGAATTTCGATTATGATCCGATCTTACGCTGCGAGCGAAAGCGCGGTCAACGCCAAGTGCGTCCGCTGTAGCGTGTTGTCTCGGATAGGAATCAACGCATGTTCAGACGCATTCTCGGCCTTGTCGCGGCAGTTGCCGCGACGCACGCTTGGGCTGATTACCCGGTAGTCGTTCTCAACTCAGCGGCAGCCAATATCACTCTCATCGATCAATCCACGCGTCAGGTGACGGAGACCTACGCCGTCGGCAAAGAACCTCACCACTTGATGCCAACGCCGGATGGCAAGACGTTGCTGGTGGCCAACTCGGTCAGCAACAACCTGATGTTCGTCGACCCCAAGACCGGCAAGGTCACCAAGACGCTGGAAGGCATCGAGGACCCGTACCAGTTGGGGTTCTCGCCTGACGGGAAGTGGTTCGTCACGAATGGTTTGCGCCTCGACCGGGTAGACATCTACAGCTATGCGAACGGCAACTACACCCTTGCCAAGCGCATCCCGCTGGGCAAGACGCCAAGCCATATGACGTTCTCGTCTGACAGCAAGCTGGTGTTCATTACGCTGCAAGATTCGAATGAGCTTGCAGCTATTGATCTGGCCACGCAGCAGGTCGCGTGGAAGATGCCGGTGGGCAAAACACCGGCTGGGTTGTGGCTCACACCTCACGACCAGTACCTGCTCATTGGCATGACGGGCGAAGACAATGTCGAGGTCGTCGATTGGCGCAACCGCACGATCGTCAAGCGTATCCAAACTGGCCGCGGCGCCCACAACTTCCGACCAGCCAACGACGGACGTCACGTTTTCGTGACCAACCGGGTCGACAGCACGATCAGCCTGCTTGATGAAATCAGCCTGACCAAGGTGAAGGACATCACTGGTCTGCGTCCGGGCCCGGACGACATGGAGTTGACGCCGGATGGGCACTATCTGTGGGTGACGTTTCGCTTCTCGAAGAGCGTCGGCGTCATCGACCTGACGACGGACAAGCTGGTTTCCGTCATCCCCGTTGGTCGCTCGCCTCATGGCCTGTATTTCTACAATCGGCGGCCCTGGATGAATTGATCTGAAGCGTTTGGCGCTGCATTCGCGTTGTTGTCGCCGGAGGGCCTATTGCTCCAACGCCTTTGCCATGCACGTGGCGGAGGCAGGGCAAAGTAAGCTGAATTGCGAACTGGATTGCAGTGGGCCAGGTGCAGCGCTCCGATCGAATGACCGGTAGCCCAGAGAAGCAAAGTAGTCGCTGGCGGAGGGCGACAACAGAAAGAGATGGCGCACGCCAATGATTTTGGCATCCCGTTCCAAAATGCCCACGAGAGCGCGCCCCAGGCCACGGTGGCGTGCTCGCTCAGTGACGACGACTGACCGGAGCAACGCGTCCGATCCATACAGTTCCAATCCTGCGCAGGCGACAATCACGCCGCTCCGCATGGCCAGGTGGAAGCGGCTGCTTGCCCGGCGACAACGCCCTCGCTCGGCAACCCCTCGTCGCCACCCACTGCATTGACGGGTCGACGTAGCCCGAGTGCACTTTGACCGGGCTTCCCGGCCAAGACGGACACTGCTCGGCAGCAGCGCTGTCGCACACGGTGATGACGACGCGCATCTGCGGTGCGCCGCCCGCGACGAATTCGTACCAACTCTTGCTGCGATAGCCAGCAGTGTCGACGCCGGCCTTCTCCAGTGCCTCCAGAGCGAACGGGTTGAGGCGACCGCTCGGTGCGCTGCCGGTGCTATAGGCGCGCACATCCTTGCCCAGCATCTGCGCCCAGTGGTTCAACATGCCCTCGCTCAGCATGCTGCGCGCGGAGTTGCGGGTGCAGAGGATCAGTACGATGGCCGCTTGGCTGGACAGCCGGATTGCAGCTGCACAGCCCGAGTTGCAGGTGTATACGCGCAACAAGGCGTTGGTGCAGATCGGGTTCTGGCGCGGCTTCCGGTCGGACGAGTTGAGCAGGCTGCAGGTCGAGCACGTCACCGTTGAACCCGGCCTTGGCATGACCATTTTCTTGCCTCGAACCAACACAGACCGAAACCATGTTGGCACGACCTACAGGGCCCCTGTCTTGTCGCTGCTGTGCCCGGTCGCCGCGGCAATAAAGAAGTCGCGTGGCGACATCGTCGCGGCACGTGTCGAATGGCAGCAATTACAGGCTAGGACCGATGTGGCCGGAGCAGCGGAAGCTCGGATCGGCCCTGGCCCGTTTCGGGAGCTTACCAACAGAGAAGGTGTCGAGCCCGTTTCATTACCCAATCTTGTTCTGCCTCCGAGAAGTCCCACTCGCCTCGTTGCACCTTCAGCGCGAACCCCTTACGCGCGCGTACCAGGCAGAGCTCTCGGGTCAATGCTGGATTCTCAGCAACCTTGCGCGTGCAATAGCTGACGAACTGTCGCGCCAAGTCCTCGCAACCTTCGTACCGCTCCAGCCACTCCTCATCGGTGAGCCCAATGATGTACTGACCGTTGACCAAGCGCGCCACGACTTTTGGCTGCACACCGGGCACAGAGGCCAGGGGCTTCTCGCGCGGGAAATCTGCAGGAATCGTTCTGTTCAACATCAAAACCTCCGCAAGGCCTGGTCAAACTAAGGCGCAATCAGGAAGCTGCGCTGGGCACTCATGTGTCTGCAAATAGCTAGTAGTAGTGGCCAAGTATTGGGAGCCGGCCTGACATCGGCTGGATCTGCCAGCGACACAAAGCTCCACCGAGACCTAGCGAAGCCCCCCCGATCTGCGGCATTGGTCAGTGCTCGTTAAGGCACTCAAGAAACAGGCCAAGTATGCAATTCCAACTGTGCCGCTCCGATTCTTTTCGGACCGGGCAAGCAAACTGTATGACCTGGCCAGTTGAGCTGGAGCGATCCAATGATTGCGTGACTAGAAAGCATCTGTTAGCCGAATCCGCTTCCCTGGCCTAGTCAGCCGATACATCACACATGGTCGCTCCTGGGAACGGTTCGCTGTGAACCATTGTAGTGACCTGATCGCATCTATCAATTTCAGTATCGCTATGCCCGTTAGGGGCAACACAGATTTTAGTTTAGCGATAACAGCTAGTTTTGCTGTACAGCAAAACTAGCCAAATCCGCTAAAGATTAGCCTTAACTTCTAATTTTGCTGTACAGCAAAACAAAGCATCGAAAATCCCACCCGAAATATTCCACAAGGACCTTTAAATTATCCGGAAACTGTATAGAATTTTTCGGACAGGAGGAGACCGTGTCCACAATTCGCGGCCTCATTGCTAGATGCATTGACACTGCAGAACCTGGCCGGGTTTTTGTGCCACAGGACTTCGCCTTGCTTGCGCGTCGAGACACGATCGACAAGGCGCTTCAGCGCATGGTCACCAGCGGCGAACTGCGTCGGATCGGTCGTGGCTTATATGACCGGCCAACCATCAACGCGCTCACCAAACGTCCTACCGCTCCCGACTATCGGATGGTTGTCGACGCCATCGCGCGCCGAGACCAGGCTCGACTACTTGTCGACGGAAATACTGCGGCGAACGATCTGGGCCTCACCAATGCCGTGCCATCACAAGTAACGATTTACTCCGACACACGTCGGCGCTCCATTCAACTCGACAAGCTAGTGATCCGATTCAAAATTACCGCGCCGAGTCGCCTCTACTGGGCCGGCCGACCGGCGATGCGTATCGTTCAGGCACTGCACTGGCTCAAGGACATGCTGCCGGCGGAGAGTGACCGGATACGCCAACAGCTCACTGCACTGCTCATCGACCAGACCTACGGTGCCGCCATGCGCCAAGATCTCTACCAAGGCTTCGGGTTGTTGCCCATCTGGATGCAAGATTTCCTGCGCACCTTTCCCATCATCGATCCAACCGTTGATACCTGACCACAGTCAGCGCTCGGCGTCGGTAGGCGAGCTCAATGAGCCCGCCTCCCTGGAAGCAACAAGGGCAACTGCCCCAGATCTTGGCCGAACGTACTAGGCCAACTCCAATACAACAGAGAACAACGTATTCACCAAGGGTTCGCCCAAGTTGATACAGCCGCCCCCTCCGAGGGTGAGAGCGCAAACTCGGCCGCATCATGAAGAAACGCCGCAACATTACGACTGCCGACATAGAAGGGTGGAGAGCAGCTGGTCTTGGTCAAGGAACAGGTTGCAGTTATCGGCCGTGGCTAACCATTCGAGACGTGCCGTCTCGCGGACGCAAGAGCCGGCCGTGGGGCGCAACCACTGGTCGCGTTCACCACATGCTGTCGGACAATGAACTCCACTTCTTCCTGTACGCGGACTTTGCGAAGGAAGTGGTGGATATTCGAGAACAGTTTCCACTGTTCCCGCAGGAAGAGACAGCGAAGCTTGCCGAGGACCTGGGAATCTCGCATCCACGTTACCCGGGCACATCAACACTCACCGTGATAACGACCGACTTTCTGCTCACTATCCGCCACCCAGAGGGCAACCTGGAGTACAGCGCATACAGCATCAAGTCATCAGAGGAACTCCAAGGCCCGGAACGCAAGCGCACTCTAGAGAAATTACAACTCGAACGGCAATACTGGCTTGCGCGCGGCATTCGGTGGCAACTGTTCACCGATCGTGAATTCGATCGTGTCCGGATCACGAATATTGAATGGCTTAGCTATCTTTCGCATCTTGAGCCAACTCCGCTGGCCCACCGAATTCCCGAGTTTTTACGGTTCGTACAGAACCGATGGCGCAGAAAAACTCCGCTGTTCGCACTACTCGAAGAGACAGCTACAGCTCTCCCAGGGACAACGCTAGCTGACGTTGATCAACTCTTTCGATACTGCGTTTGGCAGCACCTCATCGAAATCGACATGACGAGACCCATCGGGCCGCGTTGCTCCATCACTGTGCTTTACGTGAGCACCATTTACGACTCCAACAGCAATGAAGCAGACTTTGCTCAGCTTAGCTCCCAATCAGGTGCTGGTCTCGACGCCCGGCATTGAGCCTCCTACGTTCGCGCATCCTCAACGGGTTCTCTGGGTCGTTACGGCGGCCGACGCTCTCGTCATGATCGGCATAGAGCCGATACCTAGGCAGCCTCGCACGTATCGATACAGTGCGATCCTCGAAGCGATCAACTCTGGACAGCTGGAGATCACCGAGATTCGGCCGCGCCCATTTACGCTGAAAAGCCTGGACGCGATTCCATCCAGGTACGTCGAAATGCGGGATCGCGCCTGGGACGTAATCGCCCCCTAGTCGATGAGAGAAGTATTCCGGATATCTTTGAAGAGGAAGCGCGTGGCCGGCTCATTGCGCTGCGTGCCAAACAACTTGGCATTGCCGCGAAAGCAGTGCGTCGACCGCTGTATCGCTACTTGGCGCACGGCTCGACTAAGGCAGCACTCATCCCTTTCTATGACCTCTGTGGCCCACAAGGGACGCGAAGCGAACGTAAGCAGAAAGAAGGAACGGCAAAACGCGGCAGGCGCCCAGATCGATTGCTGTCTACCGACGACGCAATTCTGATTGGCGTTTCCGTGGCCGACGTCCGCGAGCGGATCATCGCGGGCATCACTTGTTTCTACAAAAGCGGCACTTCCCGCATGAAAGCATGGCGGGACACCAAGACGAAGTACTTCAATGCCGGCTACGTCCAGCAAGGCAGCATCACTGTTCCGATTGAGCCAGCGCCTCATCAAGCGCCATCGTATCGGCAGTTTAATTGCGTTATTGACGAGTTGGATTTGGACTTGGCAATCACTAAGCGCAACGTTGATACGTCGACATGGAATCTTCGCATGCGCGGCGTAATGGGAACATCGCGTCAGCACATCTTCGGGCCGTGCGCAAGATTCGAGATCGACGCGACGCTTATGGACATCTATCTCGTGTCCGTATTCAACCGCGCGTGGATAATCGGCCGCCCTGTCCTGTATGTTGTTGTCGACGTCTTCTCTGGGATGGTTGTGGGATTCTATCTGGGTCTTGAGGGCCCGAGCTGGGAAGGGGCGCGTTTGGCCCTCTTCAACGCCTTCACAGATAAAGTCGCCTTTTGCAGAGACTTCGGTGTGGAGATCACGCAAGAAATGTGGCCTTGCCACCATCTTCCACGGTACCTACTAGGCGATAACGGTGAACTATGCGGCCTCGCTGCTGATGATTTGCCGGGCACTCTCGGAATCTGGCCGCAAAACGCGGCGGTACAACGAGGAGACTGGAAACCAAACGTCGAGCAACAGTTTCGCCTGACGAATCTCGAGCAAGTTCATTTCTTGCCTGGAGCCATCAACGCGAGAGAGCGAGAGGTCAAAAAGCGGGGATATGCGATGGACGCCTGCCTTACCTTGCCCGAGCTCACCAGCATGCTGATTCGGCGCTTCATTCGGTTCAACGACTCGAACTACAACGAAGGGCGCTTGCCGGAAGCAATGCTAGGGGAGAACCTTACCGATGCGACGCCTCTTTCTGTCTGGAACTGGGGACTGTCGAACATGACCGGCAACGCCAACATGCGAAGTCGTCACGAAGTTTGGACAAACCTGCTTCCGAAGGCGACCGCGTCGATCCGAGCAACCGGGCTGTACTTCGAGCGTCGGCACTATACAAACGCTCGCCTGGAGCGCGAGGAACGATTTGCACGCGCGCGCGTGAAGGGACGATACGATTACGTCGAGATCCGCCACTTGCCGTATGCGCCTGCAAAGATCTGGATTCGCAACGAAGAGGCTGGCGAATGGGAAGCGTGCCATCTGGTCGATCGCGAAGTGCAATACCAAATTGCTCGCACCGAGGAAGTCTGGGATCGGATCAAACTGCTGAAAGCTGCCTCCGAGCGCAAGGCGGATGATGTGCGGCCGCGCAATGCACAATTCAGCGCCGAGTGCGAGGCGATTGTCGCGAACGCACAGGAGGAAGCCAGCGCTGCGCGCAAAGGCATGACGAAGTCTGCGGTTCTAAGCGGCATCAAGGCGAATCGCGCCTTCGAAAAGTCCGGACAGCGCATTGACCGGGCGCGTGAGGAAATATCTTCACGGCAAGCACGGGAAGCTCCGCGGAAACCGGCCAACGTCATCCCTATCGCCAACGGCCGCCGTACAGCAGACCCGCTGGATGACATTTGGTCGGTGGAATCATGAGTGTCCTTACCGGAACCCCAGCGACATACCGTGACCAAGCGATTGAAGAATATCGCGACAACCCGCTAATTTCAGCGCTTCCCGATATCTGTTCAGAGCGGGATGCCGCGACTGCAATGCTCATCCGACCGAAATTTGACCCAGGGGAGCGACTGCTTCCTGCAGAGCAACGTTGGCACCTGCTTGCCCGCTTAAAGCACGTTGTAGTGCCACGGCCCAAGTACTATGAGATTGAGCGCACGGTGTCACGGCTCATTCGGGCTGGCTACGTGCTCCGCAATCCCTTGCAGGCTGATACTTGGCGCCGCGTCTATTGCGCTAGGGTTCATGCCGCAGGCCATCCGAGCAAACCGAATGCGTCAGACCAGCTCATGGCAGCCGAGTCAAAAGCCACGATTGTCGGTCTCAGTGGAATCGGTAAAACCACCGCAATTGACGCGGTGTTGCGTACTTATCCCGATCAAGTCATTCGCCACGAGATCTACCAGGGATCGCGTCTCCCCATCACACAGATCGTATGGCTGAAGGTGACCTGCCCCGAGAATGGATCGATTTCTAGCTTCTGCAGAGAGTTCGCTCGGCAACTTGATCAAGCACTTGGCGTAGATAAGTACGCGCGGATGTATTCGCGCAGCAAGATGACGCGTGATGAGCTTGAGGGCATGATGCGTCAGCATTCGGCAACCTATTTTCTCGGGCTGCTTGTCATTGATGAAATCCAGCGACTAGATCTCGCCAAAACGAAAGGCGCGGCGCCGTTACTCGATTTCTTCCAGGACATACGTGACCACCTGAAGGTGCCTACCGTACTAGTCGGAACATACAAGGCAATAGGGCTTTTTCAACATCAACTGAAGGATGCTCGCCGAGCGTCAGAAAGCGGTTTGATTGATCTCGAACGCCCGTGTGCCTACAACAACGCCGAGTGGGTTAAGTTCGTCAAGCGCTTGTGGACATATCAGTGGACGCAATCAGCGACGGAACCGGATGAAGAGATGCTTCTCACTCTGTACGACCTAACGCAAGGTATTACAGACATCCTCGTTATCCTCTTCAAACTTGCTCAGCAACGCGCAATGAGCGACGGCTCCGAGGCTGTCACGGTTGACTGCATTCGCGCGACGTACGACGAGCAATTGGTATTACTGCACCCGGCAATCAACGCGTTACGAAAAAATACTTCTGAGTCACTGACGAAGTTTGAGGATCTGCTGCCCCCGAGTCTTAGCTTGATCGATCAGGCGACACCAGCCTCGCTGGCGGAAGACATTGATAGTCGCTTGGACGAGCTGCTCGAGGGGCAGAACGTCCAAGCTGCGCCGCGCCCCCTCGTGAAAGGCGGTCGAGCACGCAAAGGGGCACACCAGCGCGAAGAGCTTCCGGCTGACGACATCCGGTCGGTCGCGCAGTCGGAAGACGTATACAACGCGCTACAGCAACTCGGCGCTATCGGTGATCCCACTCTGTTTGGGAAACCAAACACTCAAGCTGATCGCCAATAACGCTATGCGGTTGACCAACATCGTCACTGCACCGGATGAAACGGTTTTCGGTATCGCAGGTCGACTGCACCGGCTGAGCGGCAACCGTTCATCCAGCGACTCGCTACTCGAACTGTTCGGTTCAGATCGAATCCTCCCTGGAAATTTACTGCCAGGCCATCTTGGGCGGCTATTCGAATACCTGAGGATGGACGATGTCGGGTCCTACCCTTCAGTTGTCGATCAACATACCGTGCTGCCCTATTGGCGATTGTTTGTTCCTGTCGACCGTTATCGTGCCGTTCAGTCATCAATGTGGTGGTCGACAGCGACCGGCCTGAAGCTGACGCTTGGACTCATCAGCAGCCGACTTGGTGGCGCGAACGTGCTCCGGTACTGCGACGCTTGCGCTCAATCGGATCTTGCAGCCCTGGGCGTCCCGACTTGGCATCGGAAGCATCAATTGCCAAGAGTACTTGTGTGCCCAGAGCACGCTCTCGCATTGAATGAGTGCGATCACCTGCCTCAGCATGTCCATCGCCACACGCTCTTTCTTCCTGACCAGCAAATCGTCCCCTTCAAGCGCACAACACGCAATATGACGAAAACGGCCGAAGCACTGTTGCTCCGTCTTGCCGTGCTTAGCGCTGAGTTGCTGGACTTGTCCACAGAAAAGGCCGACATGGCGCTAGACCTACGAGCACACTACCTTGCTTGGCTTGATCAATACGACCTAATCACATTCAGAAAGCGCACACGTGTTGAGGAACTGCAGCGGCATGTCTTGGGCTACTGGGCACCAATTTGCGGTATCGCTCCATTCGCCAACCTATTCGAATCGATCCACGGCGACCACTGCTGGTTGGTCAACCTCGTCCGAAAACACCGTGGTGCACAGCACCCGTTGAAGCATCTCCTGTTGATTGGGTCGATCGCCCCGTCGATTGAGGCCTTTCTTTACGAGATTGAACTAGCGCGGACACCGCCTGCCAAGCAGCGCCGAATCACCATCCTCGACGACCCATCGGTTGTATCCCAAGTGGTCCAACTGATGACGCGCGAGCAGAAATCTGCCCGGCTTACGGCTCGTGAGCTAGGGGTCGACGTCCAAACGATCCTAACGATCGCTCGCCGCCACGGCATTGAAGTGGCTCGACGCAGCAAGTGCATCTTTTTTGGTCAACGCGAAAAGGTCAGGCATCTGCTGAGTACAGGTTGCGCTTTTGCCGATATCACTCGGGAGATTGGGATCTCCATATCGACCATTAGCCGCGTGCTTGCCGAAGACCCTTCCCTTCAACGCACGCGTAGCGAGGTTCGGCTATCTTGGCGACGCAACAAAGCTAGACAATGTCTGCTTGGCGTGCTGAAGCAACGTCCTATGCCGTATCCAACAGAGCTGCGCAAGCGGATGCCAGCCAGCTACATGTGGCTTTACCGCAATGACCGTGCGTGGCTCTATGCGCAGTTGAAGGGGCTGTCCCGATGGCCAAGGGTAGAGAACCGTCGAGCGGATTGGGCAGCACGAGATGTCGATTTGGCGAAAGCCATTCGATCCGCCGCGCATGCGATTCGTGCATCCAAACAGGCGCCCGTCCGGATCACGTTGAGCGAACTAGGACGGCGAACGGGCCGACCATCCTGGCTGGAAAAGCATCGTGCCAAATTGCCGATCTGCACCATCGTGCTACAAGGAGCACTCGAAACAGTTCCAGAATTTCAGGCTCGGCGCTTGGAATGGTGGGATCGATACTTAACCGAAAAGGAGGGCCTTACGCCTGCCCCGTCACGGTTGCGCCGCCTTGCCGGCATTTCTAATCGTTGCTCTCGTTCCAGCGTTGCCGCGGCCGCCTAACGAACACCCTCTCTGGGCAGGGCCCTTCCCACTTTAGATCGATCTGCCAATCCCGCAGTATCGTCATCACGCTCGACGAGGTGGCATTTCGCGGAATTCCCCTCTTCTCGCAATAGTCCACCAAGACCGATGCTCTATGCCACTCAACCCCGGATGGGATAATGATCTGGGAACGTGTCCAAGTGCGGGCGGACGGTTGCACTAGCATCCAGAGAATCTTGCGAATGTAGGAATGCCAAACCGACTCGCATGCGGCCTCTAAGGCGAGATCTAGCTGGGGAAACTTCGGCAGCGCCACGTCGTGACGCGCCCATCCGATTCGCTTCAGCAGACGACTCCGATTGCCGTGTTGAGGCCTCTCTGATCCATTGTAGAAACTGGATACGGATTGCCGAAGCCTCTCGGTCCACAATGCATCGTCCGGATGCGCATCCAAGGGAGCCCGCGCAATAGGTTTAGGCCTACGCCCAGTGTCTCGTTCGATGTGCGGTTGCAGTCTGAGAAGAGCCCCAGGATCTTGTCGAACGAGTCGCTTCATTAGCCCGTAATGCTCACGCCACAGAGCATCAAGGTCACAGTTCGGAATCTTTTTCGATGCATCAATCACGTCCTGCATCAAATCGCTTTGTTCAAGGGATGGCGCTTCGGGAGTCTCTCTACACCGTCTTTCGGGAGTCGTTCTACGCCGGCTATACCGGGTAACTGGTGAAGCTGGAGCAAGCGCAACTTGGCGGTACCGGCTCAAAAAATTCTCGGCGTCCTCGAAGAGGAAATAGGACAGCAGCAAATGTCTGCCAAGGTGAACTTTCCAGGTCGTGTACTCGACTAGCATATGGAACCAGCCCGACAACCGATCGGAGCGATAAGCCGGATCAACGCGCTTGATAAAGTCACCCCCAAATTGAGCGACCAGTTGTTGAATTAGCTCTCCGCGATCAATCAGGCTTCCCCGCATCAAATTCAATTCTCTGATACGTGCCCGGTAAAAACCGACCAATCCGGCGCGAGTGGCTCCCTGAACCCCCGAAGCCAACAACTGGGCGGAGAAGCGAGCAAAACCAACACTCTTCTCGTCGACCAGTGGCATAGACGCGTCCAACGTTGCGTTGGTTAATTTTGTTCGGCACGCTTGGCACCCGTGCCAAGGGGTCATGACCAGATCCCCCCTTCTCTCAAAGGGGCAGCGGCATACGGGGCATCGATCCAGAAGTGGAAGGCCATGACGGAAGCAGGCCGTAACCCCTGGAATCTGATGTGCACTCAGGATCGCCGGCGTCCCATACGCTAGCTCATCCTCCACTAAGCACCGAAGACAAAGGCGGGTCCCCTCAGATGCGCCGTTCATCCTTTTGGGGAGAGTCTGAAGCACCTGATCGATGTGATCCAGATCATCTCGCGCGGAAAACTGCGCGCCGGTGAACATCTCAAGTAGCGGGAAAAGAGTTGTTTCCCGGAGAAGACGCTGAATCGCTTCAGGCTTCCTGCCGGCGAACCTCTCGGAGAGAGCGCCGATATATGGCGGCACCCATTGCGTAAGCGGAAAAGGCTTCCGCCGAAACAATTCCGCAAACGTCTCCGGCGTAGTGCGGTTGCCACTTATAACGTGATAGCGGCCGACCTGGGAAATCAAGCCTTCCCCTGGAATGGCCGGAGCACACAAGGTCAGCGGCTCGCGGCTGGCTTGCGCCAGCGCCTCATGCGTACCGCTAAGTTTTTGTCTCTCCCCAAGGCGACTATGCGTCGCCACCCCTAGTTCACTGGCTCGTGCCAAACGTCGACAACCTCACGGCAAGCCCCTGGGGCACCCACCCCAGGGCAAACATATTTGTCAAAACCCAAACATATTTGTACAAGGACAAACATATTTGTAATTAATCAGCCGTGGCTCGCTTGGGGGTCAAATCTTTGGTTGCATGCATATCCTGCTCCTGAATGGAATCAGCGAAGCAGGAAGCCCGTTGCGGGACTTCATGCCCCGCATGGGTAGTAGACACACCGACTGGCGGTGAAATTGATTCGCGACCCGCATGGGGCTCGCGCTGGCTGGTAGTGGACCAGCTGCCATTAGAAAACGGCGCCAGCATATCACGGATTTCTTGCTAGGAATCTTCCGCGCGCCCGCGACGGAAGAACCGAAAGCACTCCGCGCACGCCTTCCCCACGCAGTTATACGACGAGTGGCCGGCCAAAGAAAAAGTCCGCCGCCTCCCTTTTGGGGAGGTCGACGGGCTTGTGTTGCTGGCCCCACCCTGCGTCAGGTGCCTGCATCTATGGACTTGTCATGGCCGTCGTTCGGCGTCCATTCAGGAATATCCTGTACGACGTCAAGTACCGACTGCAGCTGCGCAATCGCGATCTCGATTCTCGCACCAGCCTGCTCACCTGACGTGCAGTCCTCGGCGTTCGAAATCTCGGTCATCAGGAACTTCAGTATCCCGTCACCACTACGGGCGATCGAATTCCGAAACTCCTCCTCAGAATTGCAGCCATCCAGGTAGGCAAACTGCCCGCGCGCGTACTTCTCCAGGATTGCCCGCTGAGCTGGGTTCAGCCAAGCCTGAGTTACGTCCACGGCGACGAGTTGCGAGATCGCGCCCGGCTCGCCTTCCACCTGTGCATTCGCGTAGGCCACGAGCGCTTGGGCCGTTGCGAGATCAACGCTCGCCTCGTGCGAGAGGTCGAAAAGACCGGCGATATCGAGTTCAGTCGGCTTTGCAGTGCCCGCGTATCGCGCGTGGATCTCCACGTCCGCCGGCTCTGCTCGTTGGAAGAAGACGGCCAGGCGAGCCCCAGGGCACTCCACGTGCTCGACCATCGCCACCCAAAGGCGCGGCTGCTCCGCGGCGCTCGTCGGCGAACCCAGTGAAGGGTCTTCGCGAAGCGCGCGCACAGCATCCGCCCACGCTTCGGCTTCTGTGGCGTAGTTGCCGTAGCTCGACTCCACACTCGTCCAGCCGGGCTGACTCAGCGTCCACCACCAACGGCCAATCAAATCGAGACGGTGTTCGGTCGTTCCGATCTGAACCCGAAAGCCCGCTTTCTTTGCGGCCACAACGTCGGCGGCGGCGATGCGCGCGGGCACATCAAACGGAGGTTCGACCCAGTTGATCTGGTCCGGCGTCAGCCCGTACTGGCTGGCTGCGTCGGTCTTTCGTGCCAGGGCGTGCGCCGAGGATTGGTACGCCTTGGCCGCGGCGACATGCTGCGCGCGAAGCGAATCGTTCGCTGCGGCGGCGATCGCCTCCTCCACGCTTGTGTAGCCCAGGACCTGCGCCTTTTCGAGGTCGCTTGCTGCGTTTTCTGCTTGCATCTTCTTGCTCCATGAATGGAATTGCGAAGCAAGCAGCCCCATGCGGGGACTGCGTGCCCCGCGAGGGTTGGTAACGGTCACCGGGGGCCGGTGAAAATGAATGCCTTCGGCTCAACCTGGGTCGAACTTGCGGGCGTGGGAATCTGAAAGTGGCTGGACGTCAACGACAGCACAGCCCGTGCGTCACTGCTCACGGTTGACTTCAGTCTGGCGGGCGATAGGCGCCCCCCGGAAGTTGCGCCATTCGGTGCTGTTGGTGCTGCCGGCCGGAAGCGTCTCCGGTGCGTCCAGCGGGCCGCCGGCGTCAAGCTCGTCAGACTTCTGGCCGAGTGGGCCATACAAGTGCGACCGCCCCGGCATGTTGAGGCAACGCACACCTTGCCGCTGACGGCGACCGCCGGTGCAGATGGAGTTCACTGACATTGTCCTGCTTCTCGTACTAGCTTGCGAAGCAGGCAACCCCGTGCGGGACTGCTTGCCCCGCGTGGGTTAGGTAGGCTCACCAGTTCATGGTGAATTTGGATAGTGGCGGCCCTTGGTCAAGGCGCCCAGGCTGGATCTCGGACCAGCTGCCGGTAGAAGTACCCTGCAAGGGTATCACAGGATTCCTGCTGGGAAGCTGGCGGGTACTTTCAGGCAAAGAAAAAGCCCGCCATCCCCCTTTGCAGGGAAACGGCGGGCTGTGGGCTACTGCTTCAAACAGGTCTGAGACCTTTTCCGATCAGGAATGGCAGGCGCGGGCCTGGCCAACCGTCGCGGTTTGGCTTGCGTACGCCGCCGCGATGGCCGGGTGCACTTTGGCCGGCACCGCGCGAACGAATCGGATCCCGACAACATCGCGATCGCCGATGAACGCCGTCATCGTCCGCACGATATCCGTACAGAACGGACTGGTGTGGCGGCCGAGCCAAAAGCAAAACACCGAGCCATTGATGTTGCCCGGGCCCTCGCTGACCGGCAGGCCGTCGGCCATGTAGGTTGGCCAGGAATCTGCCCAATCAGCTTCCGTTGCCTCTTTGACGCTGAGACTGCCCCCCGTGCGCGGGTGCGTAATCTGCAGCTTTCTCGTGACATCGGGCAACGGCAATGCCTCACCGCGGAGCTCGTCTGCCAGCATCCAGGCTTTCGCACCGTCGAAGGTAGGAAAATTGACGTCCCGGCGACTGCCAGGCGTCTTTCGTTCCCAGCAAACACCCAGCCGCCCAGATGGATAGAACGGGCACTGGATCAGGACCCCCTTGTCCTCGGCCTCCGGAATGTGGAACGGGTTACCCGGACGCCAACGGGGGTCATGCTCACTGGGGATTGCGCACCAGTGCGTGGCCTCGAAGCCGGACTCGACGTAAGCCGTATGCGGCGAGTCAACGCGGCCCTCAGCGCACCAGGTGGAGACTCGGCTGTCCGTCGCGTTGAAGAACACGTAGCGCTTGCCCGGCACCGGCTGACGCGCAGTTCCCGCGTTGACGTGTTGCAGCCATACTCCCTCCGGAACGCCGACGCGCGGCGCCTCGTGTTCACGCAGATTGTGGATGCCGTACTGTGCGAGTTTCTCGCCAGTGTTTTCGGACATCCGCGTCTCCGCGTTCCACTGCAATACGCAGCCATCGCGATCGAGCCCGACAACTTCTTCATCTTCAAGGGTATCGACGGGGATCAGTTCGTCCTCGAATGCATCTTGCTCCGATCCATCCTCGTGACGGATCTTGAACATGGGGCCGACGTCGTCGATATCGGCTTCCTGCTTGGTCAGCGGACGAATGACGGTGGCCTTAACGTTCCGCTTCCCTTCCTGCGCTGTCGAGTAAAACAGCACTTCCTGCTGCTCGCCCGATAGACGATTCTGTGACATACCAGCTCCTATTGGAAACGCGAAGCAGGCATCCCCAGTCGGGACGCACGCCCCGCATGGGTTCAAAGTCAAAATGATGGTTGGCCGACGGCCTGGACATTCAGCTACGGTCCAGCGCTGGCCTCAAACACAACTGGCCCGAGAATGGGTCTGCTCAAGCGCCCGGCGTGCTCTCGGCACGGACAGCACTGTAGAGCGCTGCGACGTCGAGTTCGCCGTTTGCGATTGCCTTGATGGCGTCATCGGAGAGGGCCTTGAGGATGCCGATCGAGCGGGACTTCAGCTCAATCTCAGCAGATTGCCTCCACTGCTCCCGGCTCATATTGGCGGCTTCAGCGGTGGGATTGGCGGACACAAAGCCCACCAGAGTGTGCTTCACGTGGGAAAAGACACTCTTTTTCATGGTTCATGCTCCAAGACTGATGCGGAGCGAACATCCCCTTGCGGAGGTCTGCGCCCCGCTTGGGTTGATTGTGAATCACCACGTTTCGGTGATGTGCGGCCGGCTTCGGCCACTTTTGGCTAGACACGGTCCAGCTACCGTTGGAAAACAGCGCAAGATTACCACGGAAGATTTCCTGGCAGGAAGCCAGCCGAGCGGCCCGCCAGTCCTCAATCCGATTCGGCTATTCCGCGGTGCCGCATAGCGGCAAATGAAAACGCCCGCCGGCTCCCCCAAAAGGGAGCGCGGCGGGCGTCAAAGTGCTACTGGCTACTTGGGGTCGCCTCAGAAAACGGAAAATAAAGCACGCTAAGCCGGTTGCAGTGGTCGTAACGGCCTGAACTTGCCCGCGCCGATCTTGGCGCTGCTGCGCCAGAGGTAGTCGCCGGTCAGGTTGATGTGCTCCCAGCCCAGTGGCGACAGGTACTGCAACAGGGTGTCATCGACAGCTTGGCCGTGGCCACGTAAGGCGTTCGCGGCACGCTCCAGGTAGACCGTGTTCCACAAGACGATGGCCGCCGTCACCAGGTTGAGGCCGCTGGCCCGGTAGCGCTGCTGCTCGAAACTGCGGTCGCGGATTTCCCCAAGGCGGTTGAAGAACACGGCGCGGGCCAGCGCGTTGCGCGCCTCGCCCTTGTTCAGCCCGGCATGCACGCGGCGGCGCAGCTCGACGCTTTGCAGCCAGTCCAGGATGAACAGCGTGCGCTCGATGCGCCCCAGCTCGCGCAGCGCCACGGCCAAGCCGTTCTGGCGTGGGTAGCTGCCCAGCTTGCGCAGCATCAGCGAGGCTGTCACCGTGCCCTGCTTGATCGAGGTGGCCAGCCGCAAGATTTCGTCCCAATGGGCGCGGACGTGCTTGATGTTGAGCGAGCCGCCGATCATCGGTTTCAGCGTCTCGTAGGCGGCATCGCCCTTCGGGATGTAGAGCTTGGTGTCGCCCAGGTCGCGGATGCGCGGCGCGAAGCGGAAGCCCAAGAGGTGCATCAACGCAAAGACGTGATCGGTGAAGCCTGCCGTGTCGGTGTAGTGCATCCTCGATGCGCAGGTCGGATTCGTGGTAAAGCAAGCCGTCGAGCACGTAGGTCGAGTCGCGCACGCCGACGTTCACAACCTTGGTGTGGAACGGCGCGTACTGGTCGGAAATGTGGGTGTAGAACGTCCGGCCTGGGCTGCTGCCGTATTTCGGGTTGATGTGGCCCGTGCTGTCGGCCTTGCTGCCGGTGCGGAAGTTCTGGCCGTCCGATGATGACGTGGTGCCGTCGCCCCAGTGCTCGGCGAACGGTTGGCAGAACTGCGCGTTGACCAGATCGGCCAGCGCCGCCCCGTAGGTTTCGTCCCGGATGTGCCAGGCTTGCAGCCAGGCCAGCTTGGCGTAGGTCGTACCGGGGCAGGACTCGGCCATCTTGGTCAGACCCAGGTTGATCGCGTCGGCCAGGATGGTGGTCAGCAGCAGGTTTTTGTCCTTGGCGAGGTCGTCCGATTTCAGGTGCGTGAAATGGCGGGTGAAGTCCGTCCACTCATCGACTTCGAGCAGCAGTTCGGTGATCTTGACATGTGGCAGGATCATGGCTGTCTGGTCGATCAGCGCCTGCGCGGTGTCGGGTACCGCCGCATCCAGCGGCGTGATCTTCAGGCCCGACTCGGTGATGATCGCATCCGGCAGGTCGTTGGCCGCTGCCATGCGGTTGACCGTGGCAACCTGCGTTTCCAGCAGCGTCAGCCGGTCGTGCAGGTACTGGTCGCAGTCGGTGGCCACGGCCAGCGGCAATTCGCTGGACTGCTTGAGGCTGGCGAACTTTGCGGGCGGCACCAGGTAGTCCTCGAAGTCCTTGAACTGGCGCGATCCATGCACCCACACGTCGCCGGAGCGCAGCGCGTTCTTGAGTTCGGAGAGCGCACACAGTTCGTAGTAACGCCGGTCGATGCCGGTGTCGGTGATGACCAGCTTCTGCCAGCGCGGCTTGATGAACTCGGTCGGTGCGTCGGCGGGTACCTTGCGGACGTTGTCGTTGTTCATGTCGCGCAGCACCTCGATGGCGTCGAGCACGTCCTTGGCGGCTGGCGCGGCCCGTAGCTTGAGCACGGCGAGAAATTCCGGTGCATAGCGCCGCAAGGTCGCATAGCTCTCGCCGATGCGATGCAGGAAATCGAAGTCCTCGGGTTGCGCGAGTTTCTGCGCCTCGGTGACGCTCTCGGCGAAGGCATCCCAGGGCATGACGGTCTCGATGGCGGCGAACGGATCGCGGCCGGATTGTTTGGCTTCGATTAACGCTTGGCCGATGCGGCCGAACAGCCGCACCTTGGCATTGATTGCCTTGCCGGACGCCTGGAATTGCTGCTGATGCTTGTTTTTGGCGGCGTTGAACAGCTTGCCCAAGATGCGGTCGTGCAGGTCGATGATTTCGTCGGTGACGGTGGCCATGCCCTCTATGGCGAGCGCGACCAGGGTCGCGTAGCGCCGCTGCGCCTCGAACTTGGCCAGATCGGCGGGCGTCATCTGACCGCCCTCGCGGGCGATCTTGAGCAGCCGGTTCTGGTGAACCAGCCGCTCGATGCCGGCGGGCAGGTCGAGTGCCTGCCACGCCTTGAGGCGTTCGATGTGTTCGAGCATATGCCGCGAATTCGGCTTGGCCGGTGACTGGCGCAGCCAAGCCAGCCAGGTCGTCTTGCCGTTGTCACGGCGCTTGAGCAGATCGTCGAGGCGGCGACGATGCACGTCTGACAGCGGTTCGGCCAGAGCGTCATATATGCGCCGGTTAGCGCGAGTGATCGCTTCGGCGCTGGCTCGCTCGACGGCGTTGAGGGCAGGCAGAATAGTCGCCTGCCGGCGCAGATGGTCGATCAAAGCGCTGGCCAGCACAATGCCCTTATCGGTTTGCATGGCCAACTCGGTCAGCGTGTGGACACCCTGCCGGTAGTGGCTCATGGTGAACGGCTGGAAGCCGAACACCGTTTGCAGTTCGACCAGGTGCTCGCGCCGGGTCTGCTCCCGCTGCCCGTACTCGTCCCAGCTTTCGACGCTAACCTTGAGCTGGTCGGCGACCAGCTTCAACAAGGGCGGAAACGGTGGCTCATCGGCGCCAAGGATGATACCGGGAAAGCGCAAGTAGCAGAGTTGGACGGCAAAGCCCAAGCGATTCGCAGGCCCGCGCCGCTGCCGGATAATGGAAAGATCGGTATCGCTGAACGTGTAATGTCGAACTAGGTCGTCCTTGGTGTCCGGCAACGCCAGCAGGCTTTCCCGCTCGGCGGCGGACAGGATGGAACGACGCGGCATATCTATTGATCCAATCTCAAGTATTGATACAGGGTCTCCCGGCTCACACCAAACTCACGGGCCAGCTTCGCTTTTTGTTCGCCGGCGGCGGCACGCTGCTGTAGATCGGCTACCTGTTCGGGCGACAGCGCTTTCTTGCGGCCCCGGTAGGCTCCGCGCTGTTTGGCGAGCGCGATGCCTTCCCGCTGCCGCTCGCGAATCAAGGCCCGCTCGAATTCGGCGAACGCCCCCATGACCGACAGCATCAGGTTCGCCATCGGCGAATCCTCGCCGGTGAAGGTCAGGCTTTCCTTGACGAACTCGATGCGCACGCCGCGCTTGGTCAGCTTTTGTACAAGGCGACGCAAGTCATCGAGGTTGCGCGCCAAGCGATCCATGCTGTGAACCACCACGGTGTCGCCTTCGCGCACGAAGGCCAGCAGCGAATCAAGCTCGGGCCGCTGCGTGTCCTTGCCCGACGCCTTGTCGGTAAACACCTTGCCGACTTCGACATGCTCCAGTTGCCGTTCCGGGTTCTGGTCGAAGCTGCTGACCCGGACGTAGCCGATGCGTTGACCCTGCAAGATGCCTCCCAATACGAAAGTGTCAGGAAAAAATCTATGACCTTTCGCCGTATGTGTCAAGAAATATAAATACCAACTCTATTCTGACGATATTGGGTGACTCTTCCTGACATCAGGATAGGGTATAGCTCAAGTTGACGCATTAGCGCTTGAACGCCAGTAACAAAACACCACCAGCGACCATCGCAATACCAGACCACTCGCGGAGCGACGGGCGTTCACCAAGAAACGTGAACGCAAACACCGCCACCAGTACGAGACTGAGTTTGTCTACCGGCGCGACTTTGGATGCATCGCCGATCTTGAGCGCCCGGAAGTAGCAGACCCATGACGCTCCGGTCGCCAAGCCGGACAACCCGAGGAAAAGCCATGTCTTGGGGGACAGATCCAAGGGGTTGGCCCATTTTCCCGTGTAGGCGACAAACGCCGACAGGACGACGATGATGATGGCCGTTCGGATCAAAGTAGCCAGATCGGAATCAACTCCCTGAATGCCCACCTTGGCAAAAATCGCCGTCAGCGCCGCAAATACAGCCGATAGTAGTGCCCAGTAGAACCAACCAGTTGAACTAACCAATTCGCTACACTCCCTCATTTCTCAAGTCATTGCTTCATGGGAACGATAACGGATACCTTTAAGCCGGTTTGCTGAATTTCGTCCACGAAGTCGAGGCGGATTTCTGCACCGATGCGATGGGCAATCGTTTGGACGATTGATAGTCCTAGACCCGAACCAATCTGCTCGCTGCCCAGTGTGCGGTAGAAGGGATCAAAAACCCGATCCCGTTCTGTCAACGGAATGCCAGGCCCGCTGTCCTGAACACGCAGCTCGGCTTTCCCTTTTGATATTCCCACGGAAAGATCGACCCGCCCTCCCTCTGGCGTGTAGCGAATGGCGTTATCGACCAGATTCTTGACCACGGCGATCATGTCCAGCTCGCTGGCCCACACTTCGGCGTCTTGCGTGCCTTCGACCCCGATGTCGATGTGCTTGGCCTCGGCCAGCGGCATGAGGTCTTCCAGCACGCGACGGTAGATGGCCTGAACGGATATCGGTGACTTCGGCGAGTCGGCAGCCGACTGCGCCTTGGCCAAGGTTAGGAGTTGATCCAGAAGGCTTCGGCCGCGCTCGATTCCTTGGCGCAACACCGTCAATCGTTCGCGCGCCAGGGCGGACATTTCTGCCTCTGCCAGCCTCTCTGCTTGCAGCGAAAGGGCGGTCAACGGCGAGCGCAGTTCGTGCGCGGCATCCGCCACAAAGCGGCGCTGAGAGTCCATTGACTGGCCGACGCGGGCGAGCAACCGGTTGATCGCCACGGCAAATGGGCGCACCTCGACCGGAAGGTGACGGTCTTCGACGGGGTGCAGTTCCTGCTCGGCCCGCAGGTCAATTTCCTTGGAAAGTGCCGCAATGGGGCGGAACATCTTGCGCACCAGGTCAGCGACGATCAATAGCAGTACCGGCACGAGAATCAGGAAAGGCATCACGGTGCGTAGCGCTCCATCGCGGGCAATTTCATTGCGGAAGCCCGCTTCCTGCGCCACGGCGATGCGTTCACCGGTTGCCGTGGTCTTGACCAGCACGCGGAACGACTCTCCACCGATCTCCAGCGTGTGCAGCCCATCAGCCGGTGTTGTGGGCAGGGAAAGCGTACCGCCTGCATCCACACTTGCCTCAGATGGGTTAGCCTCATTCAAGCGCTGGACGATAACGCGCGATTCTTCATCGACATCTTTGGGGCGCGCGTCGGGCGTCGGCGTGGCCGGCGACAGGCGCTGCCGGTCCATGAGCTGCGCCACCTGGCGTAGAACGTCATCCTGTAGCTCGTGCGCCTCGTCAAAAGCCGACAGGAACGAGAAGATGCCCGCCACGATGGCTACCACGAGGATGGCCAGCGACAAGGTGAAGGACAGCTTGAGCTGAACCGATTCGTTCAGGCGTCTTTTGAGACCATCCATCCGACCCCCCTGACGTTTTTGATGACCTCACTGCCCAGCTTGCGCCGCAGTGCATGGATCAGAAATTCGACGGCGTTGCTTTCGACCTCTTCTCCCCAGCCGTAGATGCGGTCTTCCAGCTCGCTGCGCGAGAGGATGGCTCCGGGCCGAACCAGCAAGGCTTGCAGCAGCGAGAACTCCCGGTTGGACAGTTGCACCGGGGAGCCACCGTTAACGCTGGCTTCTTTTGTGGCCGGATCGAGCGACACCACGCCATTGGTGAGCACTGGCGTAGCCGTGCCGCCTTTGCGCCGCAGAACGGCGCGCATCCGGGCCAACAGCTCTGCCATCTGAAAGGGCTTTGAAACGTAATCGTCGGCTCCGCCGTCCAAGCCACGCAGGCGGTCATTCAGTCCATCACGCGCCGTGATAATGAGCAGAGGAACCGGGTTGTCCTTGCCGCGGATGCTGGCCAGCACCTCCAGTCCATCCTTGCCGGGCAAGCCCAGATCGAGCAGAACCAGGTCATAGTGCTGGCAACCTAGTGTCGAGAGGGCGGTCTGCCCGTCCTTCACCCAGTCGGCGGCGTAGGACGCATCCTTCAATGCGCCTTGGATCGCGTCACCGATCATGGGATCGTCTTCAACCAGCAATACCCGCATTCCCCCTCCTCTTGAAATTATTACGCCCGCATTACGGCAACATCGAGACAAGAACCTTATCTTTTAGTCTGATATGGTGATATATAGCAGCCATCGCATGAATGCCTGCCAACCATATGATGACATCACCAAGCAGTTTGTGAATCTCGCCCCAATCTGCAAGGTTGGAAAAATAAGAATTCCCAACTGCAGGGAACACGTTAATTCGGATTCCGCCCAATAGCGTCAAAGGATGAGATTCGCTTCCCAGAGCCAGCAGCGCAGAAATCGGCAGCAAAAGAAGTAAAGCCCACAGTGCAAAATGTGCCAATCGGGAAAGGCCAAACATCCATACCGACATCTGATGCCGTGGAGCACCCGGACGTATTGCAGCCCAAATCAAGCGCAAGAATGTGAGCACAAATACGGCGACACCCAAAGATTCATGCCACACGATGTCATTTCGTGTGGCTGGATCGACTCCACCATCAACTATTCGCCCGAAGTCGCCAGGCCCTAACACGAATGCTGTGACAACAATTGCGGCCGTAATCCAATGAAAGGCTTTGCTTAATTTGTCATATTGATCAGGACTATTTCTCATGGCATTGTTTCCTCCATATTGGCTGGGATGACCGTATTTTCAATGCGCGGTCCGGGCTGCCCTTTGCCTGAACAGCAGGATCGCGGTCAGCATGAAGGCCAGCAGCGCGGCCGATGCCGAATAGCGGCTCAGCGCCAGACCGCCAGCGCTCAGCGGCTTGTCCAGAAAGTCGCCGACCACGGCTCCCAGCGGGCGGGTCAGGATGAACGCCGCCCAAAACAGCAGTGTGCGGGACACTTCCGTCCTGTAGTAGGCCACCACCACCAGGGCGAGCAACCCGCTGAACACAACAGCCGCGCCGGTGTAGCCCAGGCCTGCCGTATCCGCCATCCAATCGCCCAGCGCCGTACCCAGCGTCTGGGAGAACATGATCGTCAGCCAGTAGAACGCTTCCGCTTTGGGTGAGCTGACGGTGTTCACTGATACGGAGCCGAGGGTGCGATGCCAAACGAAGAGCGAGCCGAGCAACAAGGCCAGCAGCAGGCTCGAACCGCCAGCGTACCCGATGCCGAGCGAACGATCTGCAAAGTCGGCCAACGTCGTGCCGACCGTGGTGGTGGCGATGATGGTGGTCCAGTACAGAAAGGGATGGAAGCCCTTGGCCTTGACTTGCGCGATGACGGCAGCCAGGAAGATCACGGCGAAGATGCCGGTGCCGGCCAAATATCCCAGGTTCATGGACATCGAGACGGCATCGCCGCCGGTTTCGCCAAGCGTGGTTGCGGCAATCTTGATGAGCCAAAAGCCAAGCGTGACTTCTGGCACCTTGGCCAGAGCGTGTTCAGTGGATGTTTTCATGGGGTAAGCTCACTGTCCTTCGAGCGTGTCGAAGGTTTTTAGCAGAGTACCCATCGCAGCCTTGCAGTCAGCTTGGCTTGGCGCATCGGCACGCAACGCAGACAACGCCTTGTCGATGGCTTTGTCGAGCAGATGCCAGTCGTCGGCTGCGCGCGGTTTCAGTCCAGCCTCAGCCGAATCCCAGGCCACCTCCAAATCCTTGATGCGGGTCTTGGCGGCGGGCAGATCACCCTTGTCTACGATGGTGGACACGTCAGTGGCGATGCTGCGAAATGCGGTCAAGTCGCCCAGCTTGGAAGCGGCTTTGCCCGGCGATACCGTGCTGGCGTTAGTAGTCGGTGCAGGGGCGGTGCTCGCGCGGCCTTGGTCGGCAGGCTTGGAGCAGCCGGTGGCCAGGGCCACGAGCGCCACCGCCGACACGGCAGCGACAAGGCGGGCGATAGCGTGCTGATTGGGCATGATTTCTCCTTGGAAGTTGGGAAGATGGTTACTCGGCGGCTTGGGCGGAGCGGCCTGCGCTCATGCCGATCTGCGCAACGGCCACGAGAATGACGATGACTGAGAGGAACAGGGTGCTGGTCCACATGGCCCCCATTCCGAGGCCACCGTAAGTCTTGGCTTGTGTCAGCAGGTCGCCGAGCGCAGCGCCGAAGGGTCGGGTCAGGATGTAGCCGATCCAGAAGGTCAGCACGGCGTTGCCACCCATGCGCCACACGGCATAGGTGATGCCGATTAGCGCACCAAAGGCGACAGCACCCCAGGTAAAGCCCAAGCCCAGCGCCTCGGTCGCCAGATCACCGGCAGCAGTGCCCAGCGCAAACGTGCAGAGGATGGCGGACCAATAGAACAGTTCTCGGTTTTGCGTCACGATGTCGTGGATGGACAAGGTACGTTCGACCCGATACCAGACAGCGAAAATCACGGCGAGCGTGACGGCGAACGCCGAAGTGCTGATGTACAAGCTGACGCCCAGGCCGTCGGTCAACAGGTCGGTGATCTGGGTACCGACCACGCTGACCAACACAACCGTGAGCCAGTAAATCCAAGGGGTGTAGCGGCGGGTGCGCAGTTGCGTGAACAGGGCGACTGCCAGTAACGCCCCCATGACGGTGCGCGTCAAGCCTTGGCCAAAACCCGCGTTGACCGCCAGGAAGTCGGCCCCCGTCTCGCCCACCGTCGTGGACATGATCTTGATGATCCAGAACGACAGCGTGACTTCAGGGACTTTGTTGAGCCAGTCGCTTGCTCTGACCGTGGGCAAATTGTTCATAGTGTTCTCCTGCCGGTGTGAAAGGGACTGCCGCCAGTCTGAGCAGGCAGACTTAGCCCATCCATAGGCTCACTCGCGCACCCATCCCTGCGCGATCAGCTTGCCGAACAACAGGCAATGGATACGGCTCACCTGCCGGTAGACCGGCCCCAGATACCAGCGTGCTGCGTGCAATGTCAGCGCGGCACCGAGCGATGCGACCGCGATGGCACCAAGCATGTCCAGTGGAAAGTGAACCCCCAGGTAGATGCGTGACCAGGCGATTGGTATGCCAAACAGTGCCAAAGCTACGCCAGCCCTTAGTAGTCTTCTCTGTAGCAGAAAGCTGAAGGCAACCGACCACCACAGTGTCAGGTGATCGCTGGGGAATGACGAGTCGGCAACATGGGGAATGAGCGTATGACCTAGCCCGATCATGAAAGGCCGGGGGTGCGACCAAGCTAGACCGATGATTTGGTTGGTCAGCAGCCCAAGCAGGCCGGATGCGGTAGCGATCAGCAGCGTTTTGCGGGTGTTCTCGTTGCCACGCAGCCAGCTGATGCCGATCAGAATCGGGACGGCCCAGATGAGCCATTCCGCAAAGAAGGTGGCCAGCGTCACCACCAGAGCGTTCGGGTGTTCAGGCGCGTTGAGCCACAGGAAGAATGTTTGGTTGAGATGTTCCATGAAGTCTCCGGGCCGGATCACGGCGTCATGCGCAATCCGGCCACACTGGCAGGCGGTCAGTCTTGCTTGTCGTGGTCGTCATCGTGATCCGCCTTGTCCTCGGCAGACGAGATGACGGTGCCCTTGTCGGCATCGACCCGGACATCGAAGACCTTGGCCCCGCTGACAACTTCCACGTCATAGACCCAGCCTTGCTTCGAGTTTTCGTACTCGGCGCGCGATGCCTTGCCATTGGCGTGCTGCTCGGCAACGGTGACGGCCTGGGCGAGCGGAATTTTGGCCTTGGTGATCGCCAGGGCGTCGTTTTCCATACCGCCTTTGGCGGCATAGGCGACAGCGCCAGTCGTAGCAATGGCGATGGCCAGCAGGGAAAGTTTGGTGTAGCGGTACATGATGCTTCTCCAGAAGAGTGCAGGGATTTGCACGGTGGAGAAGTTACGCAGGCAGACTTAGCTGCTACTGAGCTGAGCCGTCGCCGTTATCGTCGGAGATTGTTGGCAATGGCTTAGCGTGCTTTATTTTCCGTTTTCTGAGACGACCCCGATCAGCTTAAAGGATGCGGTTGCCGCCCCACGATGCGGTGCTGTCCCGCGTCGCCCCGAGCAACAGCTGCGCGCGACGAGTCATCGCATCGATCTCCCGGCGCCAATCCGATTCGACAGAG
>Ga0074196_10782_pt1 | contig 95114 bp, 80 predicted proteins | sample EPASupsiteSAE300_FD_64214 | JGI IMG/M metagenome (GOLD analysis project Ga0074196, IMG submission 64214) | Bioremediated contaminated groundwater from EPA Superfund site, New Mexico - Sample SAE3-00 | ecosystem: Environmental > Aquatic > Deep subsurface > Groundwater > Contaminated ... | reverse complement strand
GCGCGACCAGCACACACACCACCGGTCCCCCCCCCCGCCCCACCCCCACCCGCCCCCCCCCCACCCCCCCCCCCCCCCCCCCCCCCCCCCCCCCCCCCCCCCCCCCCCCCCCCCCCCCCCCCCCCCCCCCCCCCACCCGCCCCGCCACCACCCGCGCCCCCCTTCCCGCCATCTCCACCGCTTCCCGCACTCCCAGCCCCCAGTCCGGCCGAGTTCGACGTCGACCCGCTCGAGGAACCGCCTGCGCCCACACCAGTCGCCGAAGTTCCGCTGCCATTGCTGTTCTGTGAACCCGAAGACGACGTCGCCCCCAAACCTCCTGCCGCTGCCACGCCGGCCCCACCGGCTGCACGCGACCCGCCCTCCTCCTGTTTGCAGCCTGCCGCGTCAAATAACGAACAACTGATTGGCAACGCTTGCGCAATCAGCAGCTTCGTAGAATCGGCCGACGGCGCCACAGATGTCGCCGCATTCGTTTGAGCACCCGCCATCGCCGCATAAAGGCTCACCGCGACCGCCAACACCGCTTTGCCTGTCCCCAACGCCCGCGTTTCCCCGTTTTGCTTTTTCATTTCAGTCTCCTAAACATCTATTTGGAAATACAGATCCGGATAACGATTGAATCTCTGTTCGCTGTTAAACAATGAAACTTCAAAGCCCGGTCAACATTGCCGCGCGTCGCCCCAGAAAACCCTGACGCCCGGCATCTCTCCCACGGAAAATCCCGGCGAGATTTGACTCATCCGGGGAAAACGACACGCTGTGCGCGAACAATTCCTTGAAAAGGCACAGCAGGGCCCGATGGACGTTGAAGTTATGCGCAGCACCTCGCCGTGACCGTGCGCTAGACCACGCAATGCGATATAGATGACCCGTTTCTGATTAATTGCGTCTCGCCACTGTCAAAGATCGTTAACTCTCATCCGCCGCGCCGTATTTTTTAAAAATACGTAGTCCAGATTATTATTTTCAATTTAACAAAAAGAATCCCTTCTTCAGATGAATACGGCGGAGTTTTCCAGATAGCCAGGCAGCGCATCACGCAAACGAATAAGCGTTTGTCCGGACAGAAAGAAGGATCGGCAAAGACAAAAATGCGGGCAATCACACAGACACCACAAATCAGACGCGAGCGCGGCCACGCCCGCATGTCTTCAACCTGAGCGCCAGTTCAATGCACTGCGGCGCGTCACAACGCCTGAAAAGTTCGCCGGCAACGTGCTGGCCTTTCCGCCGCCTTGGACCACGCGCGGTCACAAGCCACGGTGCCCAATCGCCTCGCCTCACACCACCTTTTCCCGAAGCGTTTGCACCATCCGCCGCAGCGCCGGCTGGCGTAAATCGCACCGCAATGCGCGAACACTTACCACGCGTGCTTTCGCGCGATGCGGAGCGCAAACGCGGGTTTACCTTTGTTTGATATACGGGAGCAAGGCCGTTTACTGGACGTAACCCGAACCTGTCCAGACGCTTTCGATTTACTTTGTTCAGCTGAATTGTGTTGCGGGTGTGCGTCCCCTACTAAGTGTGGAGGTGTGTCATGGTTAGCGTGTCCAGCAGCGCCGCCGACGAGCTCAAAGCCGCAATCCGAGGCGAACTGTTATTACCCGGCGACGCCGGTTTCGACGCGGCTCGCAGCATCTGGAATGCAATGATCGACCGGCATCCTGCAATGATCCTGCGCTGCGCGGGCGTAGCCGACGTGCGCCGCGGCGTGACGTTCGCGCGCGACCACGGCCTGCCGCTCGCGGTGCACAGCGGCGGCCACAACATCGCCGGAACCGCGCTGTGCGACGACGGTCTCGTCATCGACCTGTCGCCGATGAAATCCGTCCAGATCGATCCAGTGGCAAAACGCGCGTATGTGGAACCCGGCGCGACGCTGCGCGATTTCGACCACGAGGCTCAGGCCTTCGGGCTCGCCACGCCACTTGGCATCAACTCGACCACGGGGGTGGCAGGTCTGACGCTCGGCGGCGGTTTCGGCTGGCTAAGCCGTCGATATGGCATGACCGTCGACAATCTGATTTCCGCGGACGTGGTGACTGCCGACGGCGAGCTGCGGCATGCGAGCGCCGATTCGAATGAAGATCTGTTCTGGGCGATTCGCGGTGGCGGCGGCAATTTCGGCGTCGTAACACGCTTCGAGTTCGCACTTCATCCGGTCGGGCCACTTGTATATGGCGGCCTCGTCGTGCTGCCGCTCGATCAGGCGAAGTCTGCCCTGCAACAGTACCGAGCCGCTGCGGAGCAGATGCCAGACGAATTGAGTGTGTGGGCCGTTCTGCGGCTCGCGCCGCCGCTGCCATTCCTGCCGCCCGAGGCGCACGGCAAGCCGGTCATCGTATTCGCAATGTGCTACACCGGCCCGGTTGAAAACGGCCCGTCCGTGGTGGAGAACGTGCGTGGCTTCGGCACACCGGTGGGAGAACACCTTGGGCCGATGCCGTACGCCATGTGGCAGCAGGCGTTCGATCCGCTGCTCACACCGGGCGCTCGCAACTACTGGAAGTCGCACAATCTCGACGGCATACCGGACGGTCTCGTCGACGCGCTGCTCGAGGCGATCGGCACGCTGCCTTCGCCTCAATGCGAAATTTTCTTCGGACAGATCGGCGCGCAAACGAGCCGGGTACCGGTCGAAGCCACGGCTTATTCGAGCCGCGATACGCAGTACGCCATGAACGTACACGGCCGTTGGGACAACGCGAGCGATGACGAGCGCTGTATTGCCTGGGCAAGGGCCTTCTTCGACGCGGCCGCACCCTTCGCGTTAGGCAGCGTGTACGTCAACTTCATGACGCAGGAGGAAGGCGGACGGGTGGCTGATGCGTACGGGCCGAACTACGAACGCCTCGTCGCAGTGAAGCACCGCTACGACCCGCAGAACCTGTTCCGCCACAATCAGAATATCCGTCCGTCGGCGTAAGGATCGAGAGGGAGCGGCGTTGAGGGAAGTGAATCCACGGGTGAACGTCAGCGCATCACGGCTGTCAGATACCCAAGCCGTGGCCGTCAGGCACGCAAAATGCTGATTAGCAGGCACACCGGCCATCGGCATCGGGGCTGTCGGCGTCCGGGTGGCCGACGGGCAGTCGGCGTCACGGCATTCACTGTCAATGTCAAATTAAAAACCGCCTCTTTCATCACGCACAAGGAGAACGACCATGCGCAGACGACAATTCATTATGACCACGGGCGCCGCTTTGGCTACAGCGGGCTTTGGCCTCGCCGGCTGCACGACCACCTCGTCATCCGCGAGTGGATCGCCTTCGGCCAATGCCGCCAAGCGCGACACGATCAACGCAGGGGTCGATTCCACCTTGTCGCGTCTCTACGCGAACGCCGCAGGCTCGCGCGAACTGGTCGCCAAAGCGCGCGGCGTGCTCGTGTTTCCGTCAGTGATTTCGGCTGGCTTCTGGATTGGCGCGCAGTACGGAGAAGGCGCGTTACGCGTAGGTGGTCGCACCACTGGCTACTACAGCACCGTCGCGGGTTCGTTCGGTTTGCAGATCGGCGCGCAGTCCAAGGCGCTCATCTTCCTGTTCATGACGCAAGAAGCGCTCGACAAATTCCTCAGCAGCCAGGGATGGGCGGCAGGCGCTGACGCAACCGTCGCGGTGCTGAAAATCGGTGCCAACGGCGCGGTCGATACCTCAACCGCCACCAGCCCGGTCGAAGCTTTTGTGCTGACGAACGGTGGCCTGATGGCCGGCGTGTCGCTCGAAGGCACCAAGGTCTCGCGTCTGATCATCTGAGCTAGGCGCGCTTGTCAAACACAGCGTGCCAACCACAATCAGGCACCGTCACGCGGCCGTGCAAGCGCCCGCGTGACGCCTCGATCAGCGCCCTTCCGGCAGCGTGAACACCGCAATCGCTGCCGCCAGTTGACCGGTCTGGGCCTTCAGCACATCGGCCGAAGCACTCGCTTCTTCCACTAGCGCCGCGTTCTGCTGGGTCGTCTGGTCCATGCTCGCCACCGCGATATTGACCTGCTCGATGCCCGAACTTTGTTCGACCGATGCCGCGCTGATCTCACCCATGATGTCGGTCACCCGGCGCACCGCGTGCACCACTTCCTGCATCGTTTCACCCGCGCGATCCACGTACTGCGAGCCGCCTTCGATCTGCGCCGCCGACTCCTCGATCAGGGTCTTGATCTCCTTGGCCGCCGCCGCGCTGCGCTGCGCGAGGCTGCGCACTTCGCCTGCCACCACGGCGAAGCCGCGCCCCTCTTCGCCGGCGCGAGCCGCTTCGACAGCCGCGTTCAAAGCAAGAATATTGGTCTGAAAAGCGATCCCCTCGATCACGCCGATAATGTCGCCAATCCGGTGCGACGACTGCGAAATCCCCCGCATCGTCTCGACCACCTGGCCGACCACTTCGCCACCACGTGCCGCTGTCTCGGAAGCATTGTTTGCAAGCTGACTGGCCTGCTTCGCGTTGTCGGCGTTCTGCTTCACAGTCGCCGTGATCTGCTCCATGCTCGAAGCGGTCTCGCCGAGCGCGCTCGCCTGATGCTCCGTGCGACGCGACAGATCCGCGTTGCCCGCTGCGATCTCGTTGGAAACAGTCGAGATCAAGGTCGCGCCGCTGCGAATCTGCGTGATCGCTTGTGCCAGACGATGCTGCATGCGCTGCATCGCGGCCAGCAGGCTGACGTCGTCACCGGGTTTCGTTTCGACGACCACGTCGAGCTCGCCATCGGCGATACGCGAAGCAATCTGCGCCGCGTAGGCCGGTTCACCGCCGAGTTGCCGCAAGATGCTGCGCAGGATCACGCCGATCACCAGCGACACCAGCAGGCACAAAATCAGCGACGCGCCGACATACTGCGCGAGCGCGGTGTAGAACGCCGCGTCGATATCGTCGGTGAACACGCCGGTCACGATCGTCCAGTCCCACGGCTTATAGAGCCGCACGTAATTGATTTTCGGCGCCATCTGATTGGAGCCCGGCTTCAGAAACTCCAGATGGATGAAGCCCTCGCCCTCGCGTTCGGCGAGATCGGAGCCGTCCTTGAACACATGGCGTCCTTTCGGGTCCGTGAAGCCGCTCATGTCCTTGCCTTCGAGATCGGCCCGCACACCGTGCATCAGCACCCTGGCATGCGGGTCCTCGATCACCAGGTAGCCGCCGGCGCCGTCGTAGCGCATCGCACGCAGATCGGCCATGGCCGCGCGTTGCGCGTCGGCAAGCGGCATCGTGCCGGCCGCGGCGAGGCCGTTATAACGATCCAGCACGCTGTAAGCGACGCTCACGACGCTTTTCAGTTCGGCCTGGCGGTCGGCGATCATCGTATCGTGCGTTTTGAAAGCACCCCACAGGCCAATCGCCAGAATTCCCGTGCACATTACCGCCAGCGCAAGCCACAGCCGCACTTTCAGGCGAAAGCGTTCCATCTCCGTATTCCTTTGGACTTGTACTTGTATTCGACGCGCCGCGTGAGAGCGGGCACTTCAACTATTTATGTCAGTCTTTGGAATAACGGCCCGGCGGCGGAAAACTTCAGCGTTTGTTCACTCGGCGGGCAGCGCCAGCGCGGCGACTTCGCAGCGCGGCCATTGCCGCAGCACGTCGGGCGCCAGCAGCAGCTTGGCTGCCCGCACCCCTGCTCCCATCACGATCTGGGCGCGCTCCATGACAGCGGCGTCGACGAGAATGCGCCAGTCGTCCGGCAAGCCGAACGCGGTAATGCCGCCGAATTCCATCCCGCTATGCTCCACGGCGGCTTCCCTTTTGGCGAACGAAAGGCGTTGCGCGCCGAGTGCCGCCTTCACCGCCCCGTTGATGTCGAGGCGCAGCGAACCGAGCGAAACCAGCGCCGCATAATGTTCGGCGCCCTCCTTCTTGTAGCGGACCACGATCGTGTTGGCGCAATCTTCCAGACCAAAGCCGTAGCGCGCGCTGAATTCGGCTGTGTCCGACGCGTCGTCGCTCACGGCAAATACGGTCACGCCCTGGGCCGGAAGACTTTCGACGACATGCGCCGGCAAATGCGCGCTCAATTGTTCCGCGGCAATGACGTCCAACTGTTTGACGAGTTCGTGCGAGTGCATGGTGATAAAAAAGTGTGAAGGTCACTCGGCATTCTAATGGCATGCGTGCTTGCGGCGTGTCACGCCCAGCTGCATCCGGTGCTTGTTATAGTTAGTCACAGGCACACGGTTTGCGGGACGCGTCGATACGGCGAGGGCGGCGTGGACGCCACCTCACGGTAAATTCGCGGCAAGTACATGGCGTATCCGGCGCCTGCATCCCATTGAGAAAAACGACCATGGACATCGACACGCTTTCCGCCGAGAACCTCCAGTCGGTGGCCCGCAAGCAGGCCAACTGGGCAATCGGCGCATTCAAACAGTTTGCCGAGGACCGCTGCGCGGCCATGGCCGCCAGCATCGCCTTCTATGCGGCGTTCTCGCTCGCGCCCACGCTGGTCATGGTGATTGCCGTGGCGGGCTGGTTCTTCGGCGCCGAAGCCGCGCGCGGTGAGTTGTTCAACCATATTCATGGTCTGCTCGGCGACCAGGCCGCGGCGGGCGTACAGACCATCGTCGAGAACGCTCATCACAGCGGCAGCGCCGGGGGCATCGCGGCGATCATTTCGTTCACGATGCTCGCGATCGGCGCCTCGGCAACCTTCTCGTCGCTCAATAGCGCACTCAATCTGGTGTGGCCCTATACCGGGCCCCGCTCGTCGAGCGTGATCGCACTAGTGCGCGTGCGCCTGATTTCGTTCGGCCTCGTGCTCGGCGTCGCGTTCCTGCTGATCGTCTCGCTGGTGCTCGACACGGTCATCACGTTCATCGGCAAATGGTTATGGGGCGACTCGCCGTATGTGGTGATCGGCAATCTGCTGCAACTCGGTGTCGGCCTGCTGGTACTGGCCTTCGCCTTCGCCGGCCTGCTGAAGTTTCTACCCGACGCCAAGGTGCGCTGGCGCGATGCGTTCGTCGGCGGAGTCGTGGCCGCCGTGCTGTTCTCGGCGGGCAAGAAGCTTTTTGCGCTGTATATCGCACACGCCGGGATGGCGAGTTCGTTCGGTGCGGCGGGCTCGCTGGCGGTGCTGCTGATGTGGTTGTACTTCTCGGCCGCCGTGCTGCTGCTCGGCGCCGAGTTTTCGGCAGCACGCGGGCGCATGCACGATCCGCGCGGCGGCTGGGGCATGCAGGACGAGTCGCCGCCCGGCAGCCGCGCCAAGCTCGCCTCCGTACTGGCGGCATCGACCGTATCCGCCGATGCCGTGCCGCATGCAAAGAGCAGCAAGGTTCCCACGGCCTCGGCGGCGGTAGCAGCGGTGGCGTCAGCCCCTGCCGACGCCACGTCAGCCTCGGCTTCGCCGCGAAATCGAACGCGCAAGCGGGCTTCCGCGCGAGCGGCCGCGGTGAAGATCGGCCGCTCGGTCGTGCTGGCCGAAGCCCACGCGACACGCGCCGCCGCCGTCACACTGACCAGCGCGGGCCGCACGGCCGTCGCGGCCGACCGCTATGTCCGGCGGCATCCGTGGACCTCGGTGCTGTTCGCGGCGGCAGCCGGACTGGCGGCAGCAACCGTAGCGCGCCGCAACGGAGACGATAGCGGCAGCGGCAGATGAGGCCCGAAGCGTTCTGAAGCAGGCCGGTCATGACCCGTACGTGACCGCGACCGCAGTCCGCTCAGATGGATCACAACGCGTAAATGCTGTCCAGCGCGCTCGTCAAGCACAATGCCGGTCGCTTTTTACATGGGCGCCGAAAAACAGCCGGAACGGCTAGACGACTACATTACAACGACCATTCAAACAAGCGTCCAAATTACCAGTACCGAAGCCTTCACTATCAAGGAAACAACAATAATGCGCATTTCACGATTCAATATTGCGGAAACAGCAATAATTGTTAACAGGCTTTAAATACAAGGCTTTGCGTCGTTTGTCAGTTTTTGGCGACACTCTTTTTTTTCCAGTTCTTAACGCCTGAGGCAGTGAGCTATTCTCCTTTCCGCAACAACAAACTAATCATCTGCGTGGAGAAATGGATGAAACGAGTCGCACTGTCTACCCTCTCGCTGGCGCTTCTGGGCGTCACCGGCATCGCGCATGCTCAAAGCAGCGTCACCCTGTACGGTTTGATCGATGAGTCGATCCAGTACGCTCACAATACTGTCGATGCTTCGGGCAAGAACGCCAATCAAGTCGGTCTGGTCGGCGGCAACCTGCAAGGCAACCGTTTTGGCCTGAAGGGCACGGAAGACCTCGGCGGTGGCCTGAAGGCGATTTTCCAGTTGGAAAACGGCTTTGACATCAACACCGGTAAGCTCGGTCAAGGCAACAAGATGTTCGGTCGTCAAGCCTACGTCGGCCTGACGGGCGATCAGTGGGGTACGTTCACGCTGGGTCGTCAATACGATCCGGTGGTCGACCTGGTTCAACCGCTGACGGGTGACAACTACTTCGGTTCCACCTTCGCAACGCCGGGCGACGTTGACAACAACGACAACACCTCGCGTACGAGCAACGCTGTCAAGTACACGTCGCCGGTGTGGAGCGGCTTCCAGTTCGAAGGCATGTACGCATTCGGCGGTGTGGCCGGCGCAACGGGTTCGGGTCAAACGTGGTCGGGCGCAGCAACATACTCGACGGGTCCGTTCAGCGTGGCAGCAGGTTACTTCCGCGCCGACAATCCGAGCTCGGCCACGCCGCGCGCTGCATGGGGCGGCACGTCGGATGGTACGTTCGACAACCAGATCAGCAACATCTACGGTACGGCCAAGTCGATCGGCATCGCTCAGGTGGCAGTGCAGTACGTTGCAGGCCCGTTCACAGCCAACCTGCGCTACAGCAACGCGCAATACAAGCCGGACGCACAATCGGGCTTCGGTTCGACCGAGAAGTACAACGTTGGTGGCGCATACCTGGGTTACCAGGCAACGCCGGCAATGCTGGTCGGTCTGGGCTACGTCTATACGAAGGCTAGCGGCGACACGGACGCAACGTACCATCAAGTTTCGCTGGGCGGCGACTACAACCTGTCGAAGCGCACGGACATCTACCTGGTCGGCGCGTATCAGCACGCAAGCGGCAGCCAGCGCATTGCAAACCCGATTCCGGGCTCGACTGGCACGGTCGTCGTCGACGCCGGCGCAGCAATCGGTTCGTACGGCTACAACTCGGCAAGCAGCTCGCAAGAACTGGTTAGCCTGGGCATCCGCCACAAGTTCTAATCGAACTTGACGGACTGCTGAAGCAATACGCGGTTGAAAAGCAGCCACGGGTGCAAACCCGTGGCTGTTTTTTTTGGTCTGATGGTTCTGGCTTTGAAGGCGGCTCAGTGCAGCACGTTGCCGACGCCTGAATCAGCCGTGGGCAAGGAAGGCTACAGCGTGGCGCAGCACATGGCGCCGAAGAAAACGGACGCAGACGCGCCCACCGTGGCTTAGCGTTGCGCTCTAGCCTTCTCCGCCTGCGCCAAAGTCTGCGCCGGTTTTGCATCGAATTCATGCTCCACGCCGTCCGCCCCCACCGGCGCACGATGCAGCACCAGTGCACGATCGCGTTGCAGCAGCGGCACGTTGGGCGAATCCTGCCAGTCCGGATCGGGAATCTCGCCGAATACCTGACGCAACCGCTCGCCCCACGTGCGATGAATCATCTCGAAGTAGGCATTGTCGTGATCGATCGAAACGAAACGCGTGACGCGCAGCGAATCTTTCTCGTAGACCAGAAGATCGAGCGGCAGGCCCACCGACAGGTTCGAGCGCAGCGTCGAATCCATTGAAATCAGCGCACACTTGGCCGCTTCGTCGAGCGGCGTGGACGGTGTCAGCACGCGGTCGATGATCGGCTTGCCGTACTTGGCCTCGCCGATCTGGAAATACGGGTTCACGGCCGACGCTTCAATGAAATTTCCCGCTGCGTAGATCATGAACAGGCGCGGCCGGTTGCCCGCGATCTGGCCGCCGAGAATGAAACTGCAGTTGAAGTCGACGCCGAATTCCTGCAACGCCTCGGCTTCGCGCTGGTGCACACCGCGCACCGCGCGGCCGATCACGCGGGCCGCGTCGGCCATGGTCGGTGCGTTCCAGAGCGTGGGCTGGGAAGGATCGGTGGGCTCGGACAACTCGTGCAGCACCGCTTGCGTAAGCGACAGGTTGCCGGCGCCCAGCAGCACGAGCATGCGCTCGCCCGGCTGCTCGAACACCGACATCTTGCGCGCCGTGCTGATGTGATCGACGCCCGCATTGGTGCGCGTGTCCGACAGGAACACGAGCCCGTCGTCGACGGACATGGCCACACAGTAGGTCATAGGGAAAGTACCCGCAAAAAACGACAGAACGGCGCTATTGTAATGCCGCGCGCATGCGCCACCCTCCTGCCGCCGCTATTGCGGCGTCTGTCCACTGACCGTGACAGACACCTTGAGCTGCTCTTCCAGACCGCCGATACGCCGGCCGCGCACCGGCGCGGCAGCTTCGTAGTCGCGCGCCACGGCGAGCCGGCAATAGATCTCGCTGGCAAACGCGGCATGCGTGACGTCGACGGAAATCCAGCCCTGGCCATCGAGCCAGACGTCGACCCAGGCATGGCTCGCGCCGTGCTCGACGTCGCCGGGTTCGATGTAGCCGCTCACATAACGCGCCGGGATGCCGCGCACGCGGCAACAGGCCAGCATCAGATGCGCATGGTCCTGGCACACGCCGTTGCCGAGCGCGAGCGCCTCGGCGGCCGTGCTGGTGACTTCGGTGACGCCGGGGTTGTACTTCACGCGCTGCACGATCTGTTCGGACAGCTCGATCAGATTGCCTGAACTCGCGAGGCTCGGCACCGATGCAGCCAGTTCGCGAACCGCCGCGTCGGCCTCCGTAAGACGTGTCGAGCAGGTGAAATGCTCGAGCGGGATCGGGCCGACCGCGTCAGGCAACAGGCCGTCTTTCAGTGCAATGGTGTCCACTTCGCCCGCCACATGCAGACGAATCTCGCCATGCGGCTTGTTGATGACGAGCGTGTGCAGCACATTGCCGTACGCATCGAAGGTGGCGTCGAGCTTGCCGGGCGCATCGATACTCCAGCGCCGCACCACCTGCGAGGCACCGCTCGAAGGGGTCAGGCGCAATTGCTGGATCGAATAATGGACAGTCGCTTCGTAGCGATAGGACGTGTCGTGGCGGATCGTCAGGTACATAAGAAAACTCCGTCAGGCGACTGGCAGCATCAGATAGGTACGCGCAACCAGATTGCCGAGCTCGAACACGCGAGCAAGGAACTGCGTCAGATAGGCGTGCAGGCCGGCTTCGAAAATCTGCCGGATGTCGGAGTACAGCAACTCGGCGCGCAGCTTGCCGGCGAACCGTTCGCACTGATTCGAGCCCGGCGTGCGCAGCATCGCCAGATTCGAACAGACGCCTTCGAGCGAAGCGAGCAGCGAACGCGGCATCTGCTGGTTCAGGATCATCAGTTCGACGACCCGCGCCGGCGTGACGACGTCGCGATACACCTTGCGATAAATTTCCAGCGCCGACACCGAACTGAGAATCGAGGTCCAGTAATAGAAGTCTTCGAGCTGGCGTGCGGCGTCGCGTGAATTCGGCTCGACGTCGGCAAAGCGCACGTCGAGAATCCGCGCGGTGTTGTCGGCGCGTTCGAGGAAGGTGCCGAGCTGCGTGAAGAAGAACGCGTCGTCCTGCAACGCGGTGCCGATCGTCACGCCGCGCGACAGATGCGAGCGGAACTTCACCCACTCGAATAGCGCGCCCGGATTGCTGGCCGCCTGGCCGGCCAGGGAACGTTCATTGAACTCGAGCCAGGTGTCGTTGATGGTTTCCCACCATTCGGTCGTCAAGGTGCCGCGCACGGCGCGGGCATTCTCACGCGCGGCCTGCAAACAAGAGTGAATGCTCGACGGATTGGTCGCGTCGGCCACCATGAAATCGAGCACGTGTTCGCGGGTCGGTTCGTCGTAGCGCTGTGCGAAAGCGGCTTCGAGTTCGGAAATGCGCAGCACCGAGCGTTGCGCGCGCGCCTCCTGTTCGGGCGTCTGCGGCAACAGCAGCGCCTTCAGGTTGATATCGAGCATGCGGGCGGTGTTCTCCGCGCGCTCCATGTAGCGGGCCATCCAGAAGAGGTGATCGGCGGTTCGGCTTAGCATGACGGCGTTCCGTATCTGATGACGCAAGACCTGGGAAAAAGTAAAGGTCCGCGCGGGTTATCCGTGTGCGCCGGCGGCAGTCTGACTGATCTGCCGGCGCGTCAGGTTGCGGGCGCGGCTGCCTGCCCGGTGACAGGCATTGCTGCATGCCAACTGCGTGGCAACTGCATGGCAACCGCTGATGCAACCGCGTCAGTCGACCATCCACGTATCTTTAGTCCCGCCTCCCTGCGACGAATTGACGACCAGCGAGCCCTCCTGCAACGCCACGCGCGTGAGACCGCCCGCGCACATCGTCACGCCCTTGCCGGACAGCACGAAGGGCCGCAGGTCGATATGGCGCGGCGCGATGCCCGTTTCAACAAAAGTCGGACACGCGGAAAGCGCCAGCGTGGGCTGCGCGATATAACCCGCGGGCCGCGCGATCAGGCGCTCGCGGAACGACTCGATTTCGGCTTTCGTCGAAGCCGGTCCCACCAGCATTCCGTAACCGCCCGCGCCGTGCACTTCCTTCACCACCAGCTCCGGCAGATGCGCGAGCGTGTAGGCCAGATCGTCGGGCTTGCGGCACTGGAACGTGGGCACGTTGTTGAGGATCGGCTTCTCGCCGAGGTAGAACTCGATCATTTCCGGCACGTACGGGTAGATCGATTTGTCATCGGCGATGCCGGTGCCCATGGCGTTCGCGAGCGCCACACGTCCGGCCCGATACGCGGTCAACAGACCCGGCACGCCCAGCGCCGAATCGTTGCGGAAAGCAAGCGGATCGAGAAAATCGTCGTCGACGCGGCGATAGATCACGTCGACGCGCTTCGGCCCCTGCGTGGTGCGCATGAACACGTAGTTGTCGTCGACGAACAGGTCTTTGCCTTCCACCAGCTCGACGCCCATCTGCTGTGCGAGGAACGTGTGCTCGAAATACGCGGAGTTGTACATGCCCGGCGTGAGCACCACCACGACCGGATCGTCGACGCCTTCAGGCGCCACCGAGCGCAGTGTGTCGAGCAGCAGATCGGGATAATGCGCGACCGGCGCAATGCGGTTCTGCACGAACAGTTCGGGGAACAACCGCATCATCATCTTGCGGTTTTCCAGCATATAGGACACGCCCGACGGCACCCGCAGGTTGTCTTCGAGCACGTAGAACTCGCCCTCGTCGCCCGCGCGCACCACGTCGACCCCGGCGATATGCGCGTAAACACCGAGCGGCACGTTGACGCCCTGCATTTCGGGCCGGTACTGCGCGTTGGTATAGACCTGTTCGGCCGGCACGATGCCGGCGCGCACGATGTTGCGATCGTGATAGACGTCGTGAATAAACAGATTGAGCGCCTGGACCCGCTGACGCAATCCGGCCTCCAGCGTCTGCCATTCGCTGCGCGGAATGATGCGCGGAATCAGGTCGAAGGGAATCAGCCGCTCGGTGCCGGACAAATCGCCGTTCACCGCAAAGGTGATACCGACCCGGCGAAACAGCAGGTCGGCTTCCGCACGCTTGCGTGCGATCGCCTCGTTGCCCTGCTTCACCAGCCACCGCTCAAAGCGCGCGTAGTGTGGCCGCACGGCATCGTCATGATGACGCATCTCGTCATAGCATCGCATGTCACGCCCCGCTCTTGTTGTCGGATAGAAGGCGAATGCGCTGCGCATTCGGTGTTCGACAATCGTTCAAGCAAGCGCTATGCCATTGAGCTTTTCGCGCGCCAGACACGGTGCATGCACGCTAAAAGCGCATCCCGACCGGCACGCCTCGCTGCCATCGTACTGCGACGGCTCACGATGCGCTAGTACGGTGCATAAGGGGCACCGTGGCGGGCGGCGGCGAATTCGCAAGCACGGCCGGCGCGCATAAAAAAAATCCCCGCGGATTCGCATCCACGGGGATTCACACAACTTGCACTACGGATCGGCTCAAACGTTAAGCACGGTTAAAAGCGCACGGTCAAAAACGAACCGTTAAAAAAGCACGCTAAAAACCGCGCCGACGCATGAAACGCGATTAGCCTGCTGCAGCGTCTTTCAGCTTCTTCAGCGGACGTGCCTTGATGCGCACGCTAGCCGGCTTGGCCGGGAACCAACGCTCTTCGCCCGAGAACGGGTCTTTGCCGAAGCGCTTCTTCTTCGCCGGCACAGCTTGCACGACGATCTTCAGAAGACCCGACAGCGTGAATTCGCCAGCGCCCTTCTTGTGCACGGCGCCGAGGATCGTGTCTTCGAGCGCGGCCAGAACAGCCTTGGCTGCCTTCGGTTCCACAGCAGCGCGTTCAGCGACGTGTGCAGCCAGCGAGGCCTTCGTGAAGGTGTCCTTGATCGGCGACGGAGCGCTGGAAGCCTTCACGGCGACCTTCTTAGCTGCGACGGCTTTCTTCGCAGGGACTTTCTTTGCAGCAACCTTCTTGGTCGGTACCGGGGCAGCAGCCTTCTTGGCCACCTTTTTTGCGGAAGTCGGCATGTTTCTCCTACCTGTAGTGGTCAGTGAATTGCACGAAGCGCACACGGTATGTGCACGCTTCAACGCCGGATTCTACAAGCGCTAATACGATTTGCGCGAATCTTTTGTGTATAACAGCGAAGGTTTGTTGCGCGGCGCAGACTGCGCAATGCATTTTGAGGCTTGTTTTAGCGGGTAAACCTGCGTCCGCGTGCAACGGCCACGCTCGCAACACAGACACGTAACGGGCGTTACAAGTCATTTCAGTGCGTAAATAGAGGCACTTTCAGCGCCGGACGACGATCGCCGACGGTCCGCTGCGGTTGCCCGTCGCCGATGGATAGCGACTCGATAACTCACTCGTCACTCGCCGAAGTGCCCGCGATGCCCGTTCACGCGACAGAAAAAACACGCCCCCTGCAGCGAAAATCTCTGCGGGGGGCGTCCAAGGTGACTCCGCGACAGACAATCGCGGGCCGTTTCAATGCGCGATCATGGTCGGCTAACGTGCTTCAGATCGTGCTCGGTCTCCTTCACGTGAGCCCAGTACTCGTCCTCGTCGCGTGCCATGCCGAGCTCGCCGTTGCGATAGGCCATCGCCAGCGCCAGATTGGCCTCGGGTAACTCCGCATCGGCCGCGCGCGTCAGCCATTGCAGTGCAAGCGCGTCGTCGTGCGGCAGCGTGGCGCCGAAGCGATACTCGTTGGCGAGCTGGAATTGCGCGAGCGGCAGCCCGGCTTGCGCCGCCTGCTCCAGCCAGCGAATCGCCAGTTGAGGATTCCGCGCGACGCCATAGCCGTTGCGATAAAGCGCCGACAGATCGTAAGCAGCCTGCGCATCATGCGACGCGGCTACGCTCAGCCAGCGGCGGCTTTGCGCATAATCCGGCGCGATGCCGGGCAGCCCGCGCAGCAGCAGATGTCCGAGCGTGCCTTGCGCGGCCGGCACGCCGTCGAGCGCAAGTCGGCGATACAACTCGACGCCCTCGCGCCGCTCGTCGACTTGTGCCGAACTCACCAGCACGTCGGCCAATGCCTCGCGCGCCGCCACATTGCCGAATGCCGCGGCAATGCGCAGCCGCCACACTGGCCAGGCAGCGTGCGTCGCGGTCCCTTGCATCTGCCAGTCGTCGATCTGCACATTGGAAACCTGCGTGCCCACGACCGTGGCGAAGGTTCCGCCCGCGATCGCGACAGCCACGGCAAGCGCCGCCGCCGCGGCTGCCGGCCTCAAAGAGAAGCGCGCCATCATTGGTTCAGGTCCACCGCGTAGACCCCGAGACCCTTGCCGGTGCCGTCGTCGGCCTGAAGCTGGGTGACGTTGGTGATGCCGTAGGTCTGCGCAAGCGGCGTCAGATTCGGCGGCGCCTTGAAGGTCACCTGGCCGGCCGTCGCCACCTTCGTGAAGCGCCAGCTACGATCGCTGCCGTTGTTCGCCACCTTGATGGACTGCAGCTTCTTGATGTACGCAATCAGGACGTCGCGGTTCGCATCCGGCGAGGCATAAATCGTCTTGCTGCCGTCCAGCCCCGGAAAACTGCCGCCGCCGCTCGCGCGATAGTTGTTGGTCGCGACGATGAACTGCTGCGTATCCGAGATCGCCGCGCCCTGATATTTCAGGTTGCGGATCCGGCTGCCCACGGCCTGCGTTACGTCGATTTCGTAGCTGAAATCCTTCGACGTGATCATGTCGAAGTTATAGCCCGGATAGGTACTGACGAGTGCCTGCGCCGCCGTGTTGGCCGGATCGATCTTGTTGAAACGCTTCGCCGCGGTTTCGAGCCAGGCCTTCAGATCGGCGCCCGTCACCTTCACCGCGTAAATCGTGTTCGGGTAGAGGTAGAGGTCGGCGGCGTTGTTGATCGCGACATTGCCCTGCGCGACGTCGGTGAAATCGCTGCCGCCGCCAAAACCGCTCTTGAACGGCGCGCTCACCGACAAAACCGGGATGCCCGCATACTGCGGCAGATTCGCGTTGACGTAATCCTGCACGTACGCCGCCTGCGCCTGATTGACGATCTCGATGGCCGAGACGTCGCCCACGTCGGCGAAGTAGCTGGTCATGCGGAAATCGGTCGTGCCGATCGGCGTTTTCACATAGTTGATGGTCGCGCTGTGTTCGGCCGCGATCGCCTGCGAGATCGTCGGATCGACCGCCACGTAGCTGTTATCCGCGTTCTGGATCGAGCGTGCTTCCGCCGTGCTCGAACTGCGGTCCACCGTCCACGTGCCGTTCGCATAGTTCAGCGCGAGCTTGATTACGCCAAGATGCTTGCCCCAGAAATTCGCCATGACGGTCGGCACGCCGTTCACGGTGCCCTTCACCTTGTCCACGCCCGGCAGATTGAATTGCGAAACCGTGCTGTTCCTGTCGGGGAACACCTGGTGGGAGTGGCCGATCAGCATCGCGTCGATGCCGGGCACCTTCGAAAGATAGTAGCTGCCGTTCTCCATCGACGGCGAATAGGTCGAATTGTCGAGCCCGCCGTGCGACATCGCGACGATGATCTGCGCGCCCTTCGCCTTCATTTCCGGCACGTACTTCGAGGCGCTTTCCACCAGCCCTTGCGTATAGACGTTGCCGTCGAGCCAGCGTTTGTCCCACGCCATGATCGCGGGCGGCGTGAAGCCGATCACCCCGATCTTCACCGGCGCGCTGACGGTCTTGCCGTCGGGCGTCGTGGCGGTCAGCGTGCGCTCAAGGATGGTGTACGGCTTGAAAATCGGCTGCTGCGATTTCGCGCCGAGCACGTTGGAGAGCACCAGCGGAAAGTTCGGTCCCGCGCAGGCCGGTTGCGATGCGACCGGGCTCATGTTCGGCACGTCGAACGCGCTGCCGGTCACCTGGGCGAGGAACGGCAGGCCGTAGTTGAATTCGTGGTTGCCGATCGTGCCCGCGTCGTACTTCAGCAAGTTCATCACCTTGTAGACGCCGAGCGTGGTCTTGCAGTCGATCGGTGCGACCTGCGCCTGATAGTCGGCGAGCGCCGTGCCCTGAATCGTATCGCCGTCGTCGAGCAACAGCGTGTTCGGGAATTCCTTGCGCGCCGCCGCGATCAGCGTCGCCGTGCGCTCCAGACCGAGCGACTTGTCTTCGGCCAGCTTGTAATAGTCGTAGCTGAGGATATTGGTGTGGATGTCGGTGGTTTCCAGCAGCGCGAGCGTCGCCTTGGTGCCGCTCGCCACCTGCGGCTGGGATTGCGCCGTGTCAACGTCGCTGCTGCATGCCGTGATGCCGATCGCGCTCACCGCACCTAAGGCGCCCAGGGCGCCGGCCATGCGCAACGCACGCATCCTCTTTGCTTCCATAAACGTCAGTCGCATCCCTACTATCCTCCGGTTGTTGTCTCATCGCGCTGCTCCATCCGGGAGCGGCGTTGCATTACAAACAATTACAGAGGCGCAAGGTTACGGCTGCTTTATGACAATAATTTGTATGGTTTCAGATAGGTTTAAGTAATATTTTCGTGAGCTTAGGGTCGTCAGCGCGCAAGGCGCGGCAGGATGCCGGCGAGCTTGCCGAGCGCCGCGTCGATGTGCTCGACAGCGATGTTGCCGTAGCCGAACAGCACGCTCGGCTGCGGCTTCACGCGCAGATGGAAGGCGGCAAGTCCATACACACCGATCGACGCTTCACGCGCCGCACTCACGAGTCTTTCTTCGCTCAACGGCGCCTTTAGCCGCGCCGTCATATGAATTCCCGCACTCGGCACGATCGGCTCGAACCACGGCGCGAGATCGCCTCGCAGATGCTCGAGCAGCATCGCGCGGCGGGCCGCATAAGTCTTGTGCATGCGCCGCAGATGCTTGGCGAAATCGCCGTTCAGCATGAAGCGCGCAAGCGCGATTCGCGTAAGTGCGCAGCCGTGACAATCGGCGATCTGGCGAGCCTTCAGAAGCGGCCCGTAAAGCGACGCGGGCGGCACCACGTAACCCACGCGCAGCTCCGGGAAAATCGTTTTCGAGAACGTGCCCACATACGCGACGAGACCCGCGCGGTCGAGACTTTTCAGCGGCTCCATCGCCCGGCCTTCGAAGCGGTACTCGCAGTCGTAGTCGTCCTCGATGATCACGGCGCCGCGTTCCTGCGCCCATTCGAGCAGCTCGATGCGCCGCTCCAGGCTCATCGGCATACCGAGCGGGAATTGATGCGAGGGCGTGACATAGACCACCCGCGCCTTGTCCGGCAGCTTGCGTACGATCAGGCCTTCGCTATCCACCGGCACCGGCACCACGCGTGCGCCCGCGGCCGTGAAGCACGCCTGCACCGGCGGATAGCCGGGGTCTTCGAGCGCCGCGATTTCGCCGGGCCGCAACGTGATGCGCGCGATCAGATCGAGTGCGTGCTGCGCGCCTTGCGTGACGATCACGTCGTCCCAGTTGCTCGTGACCGCGCGGTTGAACGCCAGGTAGCGCGAGATCGCGAGGCGCAGTTCCTGCTCGCCGGCCACTTCGCGATACGAGCCCGGACTGCGCGCCTGCACACGTAGCGCGTGGTTCACGCAACGGCGCCAGACATCGAAGGCGAACAGCGACTTGTCGGTCGCGCCGCCGACGAAATCGTGCGGCGACGCCACCGTGGGCATCGGCAACGAAAAGGTCTCGGGCATCTGCTCCCACAGCGGCTGCGCACGCGCCGCGGTTTTCTGTTTCGCCTTCGCGCGCTCGCGCGCCGACTCGGCAGCCAGCGCATGCGACGAGCGCTGCACCGGCAGACGTTCCAGTCCATCGGCGACGAACGTGCCGGAACCGGCGCGGGCGTTCAGATAGCCTTCAGAAAGGAGCCGTTCGAATACGTCGAGCGTGGTCTTGCGCGACACGCCCAGTTGCGTGGCGAGATCGCGCGTGGACGGCAGGCGCGTGCCGCCGGCGAGACGCCCTTCGAGTATGCCGGCACGCAATTGCCGGTAGATCTGTCCAGACAGATCGTGACGCCCTTCTACCGCGATATGGATCTCCATCCAGTGGTTACCTCAAATATCCGGGAAATGGTTATTCCGAAATACCAATACCGCTCGTAAGCTTACCTCCGCCGCCGCCTTCGGGGCGGACATTTACGATAAGGAACAGCTCATGCAATCCCGTCTCGACTTCTACAAGGCCAGCCCGAGCGGCACTCGCGCGATGATCGCGCTCGAAGAAACCGTCGGCAAAAGCACGATCGACAAATCGCTCGCGGAACTGGTGCGGATTCGCGCGTCGCAGTTGAACGGCTGCGCGTTCTGCCTCGATATGCACGTGGCCGACGCTCGCAAGCACGGTGAAACCGAGCGGCGTCTGGCAACCATCGCAGCGTGGCGCGAAGCGCCGTTCTTCACCGAGCGCGAACGCGCCGCGCTCGAGTGGACCGAGTCGGTCACACTGATCGCTCAAACGCGGGTACCGGATGAAGTGTGGGAAGCGGTGAAGCCGCATTTCACCGAGCAGGAGATTAGCGACCTGACCTTGCTGATCATTGCGATCAACGGCTGGAACCGGATTGCGGTTTCATTCCGCAAATTGCCGGAGTAAACGTCGGAGTTGATCGAGCGTGACGAGTGGAAAGTGGAAAGTGGAAAGCGGCAGCGTGGCGCCGCTCTCCGACGCGGCAGCGGCTTACTCCGCCACCGCGTCCCGCAACGCCGCCTCTCGCCGCGCATTTTCACGCGTTTCGTCGCCACAACGCTGATGCTCACGCGAAAGCTTGCGCATCAGCGGCAACAGCAGCACGGCAATCAGCGCACCCACTGCCGCGAGCCAGCCGAGGCCCGTAAACAGCTTGATGTACAACGGCAGCGATTCGAGCGGGTCCATGTCGCCCTTCGGCATCTGCGCGAAATTCGCCACCACGCTGCCCAGGTATTGCGACACACCGGTTGCCACGAAGTAAGCGCCCATCATGAAACCGCTCATCCGCACCGGCACGTAGCGCGCGATCATGGCGAGACCCAGCCCGCTCACCAGCAATTCGCCGAGCGAGTACAAGCCGTAGCCGCCGACCATGAACCACGACGACACCCGTCCATTCACCGCGTAGCTGCCGCTCGCCGCATACACGAAGAAACCGGCCGCCACCACCGCGAAGCCGCATGCGTATTTGACGGCCACCGGCACGTCTTTGCCGTTCTTCGCGAGCTTCGTATAAAGCAGCGCGAGCACCGGGCTCAGCAGCATGATCCAGATCGGATTGAGCGCCTGGAATTGCGCGGCGCTCCATGTGAACAGCGTCTCGCCGAACAGGACGAAGCGCGGATCGACGTTGCGCAGCGCGAACAGCGTGAGCGAGGTCGACATCTGCACGTAGAACACGAAAAACAGGATCACCTGCGCGGTCAGGACCAGCGCGGCGATCAGACCCGAGCGCTCCGAGCGCTCGCACTTCATCAGCATATAGCCGAAGATCGCCAGAATCGCGACGCCCGCCGTGTACACGCAAGCCACCGCAATCGCCTTGTGCTGCAGCACGAACATCGTGGCCGTGCCGAGCAGGACACCGCCCAGCGCGACCGCGCCGACGCGTTTCCAGCGGATCGGTTCGGCGTCCGGCGCGGAGCCGATATGCGCGAGCGTGCGGAACATGATGAAGTAGTTCAGCACCGATAGCAGCATGCCCGCGCAGCAGACCGCGAAGGCCGTGTGCCAGCCCCAATGGTCCTTGATCCACGGCGTCGCGAGCATCGAGAACGTGGAGCCGATGTTGACCGCCATGTAGTAGATCGTAAATGCACTGTCGATGCGCGCGTCGTCGCCTTCATAGATGCGGCGCACGAGATTCGCGGCGTTCGCCTTGAAAAGCCCATTACCCACCACGATCACGCCAAGCGACGCGTACATGTAGTTCAATTGCTCGTTGGGCAGCGCCAGCATGAAATAACCGGCCGCCAGCACGACCGCGCCGAAGATCATCGTGCGGCGCGCGCCGAGAATCTTGTCGCCGATCCAGCCGCCGATCGACGGCGAGGCGTACACCAGCGCCGTAAACGCGCCCCATGTGAGGGTGGCGTGGCTGTCGGTGAAGTTCAGCTTGTCGATCATGAACAGGACCAGCAGCGCGGCCATCCCATAGTAGCCAAAGCGCTCCCACATCTCGATCAGAAAGACCGTCGAAAACGAACGGGTCTGCGAGACCGGTGCGCGCTCCGCGGGGTTGGACGAATTCATCATGTACCTCTTGTACTTACGGTTGCGGCGGCGCATGGACTGGCCATGCGGCGCAAAAAACGGATTCTGGAAAACGTTCAGCCGGCCGGACGCCGAGCGCTACGCGCATTGGCATACGCGTGCGCAATCAGTGGCGCGTTCATCTACACGTTCGTCTGGAAACTGAGCGGTGCGCTCATTTGCAGACTGACTGCAAAGCGAGACGCCAAAACCAGCAGAAAAACCAGGGGATGGGATAGAGGCCCGCCACGCGGTGCGCCCCGATGGAACACCTGTGCCCCGCAGGAAGTCCTTTTGGGGGTTTAGGGGGCGCTGCGCCACATTGGGCACTGGCTCCGGCAGGCGGAACGGGCTCAATGATAAAGCATCGCGGAACATGGGGCTCCGGCGGCCGGCGAACCAGCGGCAGCATGACGGCGGCCGCGTCTGGCGGCGAACGCTACGCTCGCGGCGGGAAAAATCGGCAATGATAGTCAAGTCCTCATGCCAGCCGGCGTTCGGATAGAACGTGCTGGACAATGCTCCGTTGCGCAGGATCGCTGCACGTGGAATGAAAAACAGCGGCCGGCATCGCGTCTGATACAAAGACGCGCCCTCGACCGCCAGGCGGCCAGATTCTGCAAATAGAAACACGATTCGTCACTCAGGGAATTCACTAGTGCCACGCCAATTACCGGTTCTTACAAGCAGTCCGCTACATTACGAAGTCCTATCTGCCTGAAAATAAGCTTTGATGTCATGCCTTTAACTAGCCGGGTACTCAACCTGCATCAATGCGCAACCATGCGCGTACCTTGTGCATGCCGCAATCTTTACCGCCTGCGCTGCCCGTTTCTCGCCGAATTACAGTCAAAACGGCTGAGGCGAATTTCAGTTCTGGCAACATAGAGCGCTGTCTCGAAAACGCGGCCCCTTGCATGACCGGGTGCTGAACAGCCCGCCAACCCGGCTTGAGCCGCAATCAAACCATATTTACTTATATCAAACAAATTTTGACGGGCTAATTTCCTCCTGCTATGGTCACGACAATTCAAAAGAACAACCCGGCACTCGAACTTGGGAGCAAGATCCGCGCGCTGCGGCAACGGCTGAAGCGCACCCTGGATGAAACGGCAACAGCGGCGGGGATTTCCAAACCGTTTCTGTCGCAAGTCGAACGCGGTCTGGCATCGCCGTCCATCACATCGCTGGCCGGCATTGCCCACGCGCTCGGGGTAACGGTGCAGTATTTCGTCGACACACCAAGCGAAGAACGCTCGGTGTGCCGCGGCGATCAGTTGAAGTTTTTCGGTTTCGCGGACTCGGCCAATCTGTTTGCACGGTTGACCAACCTGACGGGGGGCCGTCAGCTCGAAGCGATCCTCGTGAGGATGCCGCCCGGGCAGAAGCGCTCCGAAGTCACCACGCACGCCGGGGAAGAATTTATGTATGTGATCAGCGGCGAAGTATCGCTGACGCTGGAAGGCAAGACGTTCGTGCTGCACGCGGGAGACAGCGCGCATTACGAATCGACGGTGCCGCATAGCTGGGCGAATACCGCGCGTATCGAGACGGTGGTCGTCTGGGTGGGTACACCAAGACTGTTTTAAAAAGCAGGCACCTTCTCCGGTTGATCCGGTCGGGGCCTGCCTGCATTACTAAACGTAAGGAATCCTGTATGTCCCGCAACCAGCACGAGCAACAAGGGCCGCCCCGGTCCGGGTACCACGGATAACCGGGCGCCCCGGCGCCGGCGCGTTCTTCCCCCGACCTTTCCTGCGATCTCAACCGATGAAAAACCCGTTCGTCCATAAAGCGGCGCTGGCCGCGCTCGTCCTTGCGTTTCAGTCCTCCGCTTTCGCCGTCACGGTGCCCGCCGGCGTCACACTCGCGGCCAGCCAGGAGATGACCCGCCAGGTGCCGACCGAAACCGAATCGCTCGACCCCGCGCATATTGAATCGTGGACCGGCAATACGATCGGACTCGACCTGTTTGAAGGCCTGACGCGCATGGATGCGAGCGGCGCGATCGTGCCGGGCGTCGCCGAATCTTGGTCGCGCACCGGGCCGACTACGTGGGTGTTCAAGCTGCGCCACGATGCGCGCTGGAGTAACGGCCAGCCGGTCACGGCAGCAGACTTCGTCTATTCGTGGCAACGCGTGCTCGATCCGAAGACGGGTTCCAAATACACCGTGCTGGTCGAATTCGTGAAGAACGCGAAGGCAATTCTCGCCGGCAAGGCGCCGCTCACGAGCCTCGGCGTGCGCGCCGTCGATCCTTATACGCTCGAAGTCACGACCGAAGTGCCCGCTGCCTTCTTTCCGCAGTTGACCGCCATGTCGACGATGGTCCCGGTCAATCGCGCGGTGGTTACGAAGTTCGGCGGCGACTGGACGCGTCCTGGCAACTTTGTCGGCAATGGCCCGTATACGCTGACCGACTGGCAACCGAGCAACCGTTTGGTGGCCAGCAAGAGCCCCACGTACTGGAACGCCGCCAAGGTGGTGATCACGAAAGTGACCTACCTGCCGATCGAAAACGACGAAACGGCAATGCGCATGTATCAGGCCGGCCAGTTCGATTACACGTACTCGATTCCGTCGGGCATCTTTGCGCAGGTGAGCAAGCAGTTCGGCTCCGAACTGAAACCCGGGCTGCAGATCGCCACGTACTACTACAGCCTGAACAACGCCGACCCGGACTTCAAGGACAAGCGCGTGCGCCAGGCGCTGGCGATGGTGCTGGACCGCGACCTGCTGACCAAACGTCTGACAGCAGACGGCGAAATACCGCTGTATGGCCTGGTCGCCAAGGGCACCGAAGGCTCGGCCGTGTTTACACCCGACTGGGCGAGCTGGCCAATGGCCAAACGCGTCGACTACGCGCGCAACCTGCTGAAGGCGGCCGGCTATTCGGATGCGAAGCCGCTCAGCTTCACACTCACCTACAACACCAACGACCTGCACAAGAAGGTCGCGCTGTTCGCCACCTCGGAATGGCGCACCAAGCTCGGCGTCACCGCCAGGCTCGAAAACGTCGAATACAAGGTGCTGCTCAAGCAACGCCACGACGGCAAGGTGCAGGCCTCGCGCGACGGCTGGTTCGTCGACTACAACGACGCCAACTCGTTCTTCGATCTGATCCGCTGCAACAGCGTGCAGAACGATCAACACTACTGCAACCCGCAAGTCGACAAACTGATCGACGAGGGCAACCAGCAGCTCGACGACGCGAAGCGCACCGCGCTGCTCACGCAGGCGCACGATCTGGCGATGAACGACTACCCCGTGGTATCGCTCTTCCAGTATTCGGCCGACCGCCTCGTCAAACCGTATGTGGGCGGCTACAAGTCGACCAACTACCTCGACCAGCGCGCGACGCAAGACATGTATCTGATCAAGCACTGAGCGCGGGAGGACTGTCATGCTGGCCTATACGCTGCGCCGCACGCTCTGGGCGATTCCGACGATTCTCGCCGTGATCACCGCGTGCTATCTGCTGCTGCACCTCACCCCGGGCGGCCCGTTCGACACCGAGAAGCACCTGTCGGCGGCCGTGCTCGCGAACCTCAACGCCAAATATCACCTCGACGAACCGCTGTGGCTGCAGTACCTCCACTATCTCGGCTCGCTGCTGCACGGCGACCTCGGTCCGTCGTTCCGCTACGCCGACTGGTCAGTCAACGATCTGGTGTGGAAGGCCTTACCAGTGAGTCTCGGCGTGGGCGGCGTATCGGTACCGATCGCGATCGTGATCGGCGTCACGCTCGGCACGCTGGCCGCCGTGCGGCGCGATCGTTTCATCGATCACCTGGTGATGGTGCTCGGCAATATCGGCAACGTGGTGCCGCCGTTCGTGCTGGGTCCGGTGCTGGTGTGGATCTTCGCCATCCTGCTGAAGACCTCCGAGGGGCAAGGCTGGCTGCCGGCCGGCGGCTGGGGTGAAGGCGAATGGCGCTACCGCGTGCTGCCGATCGTCCTGCTCACCATCATCAACGTCGCCGCGATCGCTCGCGTAATGCGCGGCAGCATGATCGAAGTGCTGTCGGGCAACTTTATCCGCACCGCGCGCGCCAAGGGGCTGCCGGGACGCACCATCGTGTTGCGCCACGCGCTGAAGCCGGCGCTGATGCCGGTGGTGTCGCTGCTTGGTTCGATCTGCATCTCGTCGATCACGGCGGCGCTCGTCACCGAGTCGGTGTTCGCGCTGCCCGGCCTTGGTCAACTGGTCGTCAACGGCGCGATCAACCGCGACTACACCCTCGTGCTCGGCCTCGTCGTGCTGACCACCGCGGTCGCTGTCCTGTTCAATCTGCTGGTCGATCTGGCGTATGCCTGGCTCGATCCGCGCATCCGGTACTGATCCATGCCCCGCTCAATTCAATCGACCGCCGCGGCGCTCGATCCGCTCGCGGCCATTGCCAGAGCGCCGCGTTCGCGCGGACCGCTCGCCACCGCCGCGCTGCGCTTCGCGCGCAATCGCGCGGCGTTTTCCGGCTTCGTCATCCTGCTGCTGATCGTGATTGCCTGCGTGGCCGGTCCGTGGTTCCTGCCGAACAATCCGATCGACAGCGACTGGAGCGCGATCAGCCTCGCCCCCACGCTGCAGAACATGCACTGGTTCGGCACCGACGAACTCGGCCGCGATCTGCTCGCGCGCACGCTGCAAGGCGGACGCGTATCGCTGGAAGTGGGCTTGCTCGGCACGCTGGTGTCGGGGTTGATCGGCGTGGCGTATGGCGCCACCGCCGGCTATCTGGGCGGCCGCGTCGACGCAGTGATGATGCGTATCGTCGACATGATGTACGCGATCCCCTACATGCTGATCGCGATCCTGATGATGACGATGTTCGGCCGCGCGTTCTATCTGGTCGTGCTGACGATCAGCGCGTTCTCGTGGCTCGACATGGCGCGCGTGGTGCGCGGCCAGACGTTGTCGCTACGCTCGCGCGAATTTATCGACGCCGCCCGCGCCATCGGTGTGAGTTCGCGTTCGATCATCGCGCGCCATATCGTGCCGAATCTGCTTGGCGTGGTGGTGGTCTACGCTAGCGTGACCGTGCCCAACATCGTGCTGACCGAATCCGTGCTGTCGTTTCTCGGCCTCGGCGTGCAGGAGCCCATGACGAGCTGGGGCGTGCTGATCCAGGACGGCGCGCAGAAGCTCGAATCGATGCCGTGGCTGCTGCTGTGCCCGGCGGTGATGCTGTGCGTCACCTTGTATTGCGTGAATTTCGTCGGCGACGGTCTGCGCGACGCATTCGATCCGAAGGACCGCTGACATGGCGCTACTCGAAGTCAAAGACCTGAGCGTGCGCTTTACGCGCCGCGAAGGCGCACCCGTCGACGCGGTGCAACGCGTGTCGTTTTCGCTCGAAGCGGGCCGCACGCTGGGTATCGTCGGCGAATCGGGCTCGGGCAAAAGCCAGACCGTGATGGCGCTGCTCGGCCTGCTGGCCGGCAACGGCAAGGTCTCGGGCGCGGCGACCTATCGCGGCGAAAACCTGCTGACGATGAGCGAAGCCGAGTTGAATAAAATTCGCGGCGACCGCATCGGCATGATCTTTCAGGATCCGATGACCTCGCTCAACCCGTTCCTGACGATCGAACGGCAGATGACCGAGACGCTGCAACTGCATCGCGGGATGTCGCGCCGCGAAGCACGCCGCCGTGCGATCGAAACGCTTGAAACAGTGCGTATTCCCGATGCCGCGCGGCGTATCGACATGTATCCGCACGAGTTTTCCGGCGGCATGCGGCAACGCGTGATGATCGCCATGGCACTGCTCTCCGAGCCGGAAGTCCTGATCGCCGACGAGCCGACCACCGCGCTCGACGTCACCGTGCAGGCGCAGATCATCGAGTTGCTGCGCGAACTGAATCGCGAACGCGGCACCGCGATCATTCTGATCACGCATGACATGGGCGTGGTGGCCGGCTTGTGCGACGACGTGATGGTGATGTATGCCGGCCAGACCGTCGAACAGGCGAATGCCGCCACGCTATTCGCCGCGCCCACGCATCCTTACACCATCGGCCTGCTGAACGCGCTGCCGCGCCTCACCGACGACGATGACCGTCCGCTGCAAACCATTCCCGGCAACCCGCCGTTGCCCGGTGAAGTCGGCGAAGGTTGCGCATTCGCGCCGCGCTGCACGTATTGCAGCGATCGGTGCCGCGAATCGCGGCCCGCGCTCACGGCGTCGCCAATAGCCGCCGGCGCGCTGCGCGCCTGCCACCGGCCGGTGCGGGACATCATCGAGGTCCAGCACGTATGAATCCTACTTCCATGGCAAAGCAGGCTCAGGATCAGGCAACGCTGTTGTCGGTCGACAATCTCAAGGTGCAATTCGGCGTGCCGCGCGGCGGCTTTCCGTGGTCCGGCAAGGCCACGCTGCGCGCGGTGGACGGCGTGTCGTTCAGCGTGCGACGCGGCGAAACCGTGGGTCTCGTCGGCGAATCGGGTTGTGGCAAATCCACCCTCGCCCGCGCCATCATCGGCCTCACGCCGGTGGCGAGCGGCAGCGTGCGCTGGCTCGACAAGGAAACCGTGCTGCCGGGTGCAGGCCGCGATACGTCGCGTCTGCGCCGCGATGTGCAGATGATTTTCCAGGACCCGCTCGCCTCGCTCGATCCGCGCATGACGATCGAACAGATCGTCGCCGAACCCTTGCTCACGCATGGCCAGGACATTGCCCGCGCCGACGTGCAACGGCGCGTGCTGACCATGCTCGAACGCGTCGGCCTCAACGCGCAGCATCTGCGTCGCTATCCGCATGAGTTTTCCGGCGGTCAGTGTCAGCGTGTGGGCATTGCGCGGGCGTTGATCGGCGAGCCGCAACTGGTGATCTGCGACGAGCCGGTGTCGGCGCTCGATGTCTCGATCCAGGCGCAGATCGTCAACCTGTTGCGCGATCTGCAGCGCGAGCTGTCGCTCTCGCTGCTGTTCGTCGCGCACGATCTCGCGGTCGTCAAGGCCATCAGCCACCGCGTGCTGGTGATGTATCTCGGCCGCGTGATGGAGTTCGGCGACAAGCGCGACGTCTATGGCGCGCCGCGCCATCCGTATACGCGCGCGTTGCTGTCGGCGGTACCGGTGCCCGATCCGGTGGTCGAACGCGCCCGCCGTCATCTGCTGCTACGCGGCGAGATTGCGTCGCCGCTCAGTCCCCCTTCAGGTTGCGCGTTTCGCACGCGCTGCCCGGATGCGATCGAGGCCTGCGCGAGCGAGATTCCACAGCCTGTCACGCACGGCGCGAGCGCGACACGCGTCGCGTGCATTCGCGTGAACGACGCCCCGCAAAACGTCCCTCGGGGAACTCGCTAAAGAAGTTATCCCGGCAGTTCAAAACCGCATTCCCCGGCGCGGCGGCTCGTCGCGCCGTTGGATTCGCCCATGCCCCCATCGAGCCAGGCCGCAAGCAAAGGCCATCCGCTGCCGATGTCATCTGAAGCGTGCTGAGACGCTCGCCCCGCGAACACAGGTGGGAAACGATTGGGAAACGTTCGCCATTTACCGTGCAAGGCAGCTCGGCGAGCAGGGACACAGGTTGCCGCAACGCAACCTGACCCGCAATCGAGTAGCAGACGCCCCCCATCAAGCGACGAGGCAGACCCTACCCCTATGGACGCAAAAGACTTCCGAAATGATCCTCATGGATTCATGCAAGACAACGTTGTGATCGTCAACCTCAGCTCGAGCGATGTGAAAAGCTTCAGTTACGACGCATCCACCAGGTCGGTTGTACGTCCAGGAAAGGACTTCCTCATCGAGGCAACGGTTCGGCCAATCGCCAACGCGACTGTGGCCGGTTGCACAGGCGAAGTCTTCTCCCTCCGGAAGGCCGACAGTTCAGTCCCGGATGACGAAAAGCGCAAAATCTATTTCGTTCCCTACGCTCAGAACTCGCTATGCGGCACGATCCTGAGCCGGCAGGCGCGATGGGTGTTTACCGCCACCATGGATGGCTGTTCGTTCGGCGTTGGATCGCAACCCGGCGATGGGACGGCCATGGTCGTGCACGCCAATGCCGGGGCCTCGGGAGGTCCAGGAGGAGGACGGGAACAGCAGGTCAAGATGCAGGCGCGCTTGCTGGAATCGACGTTCGGCACGCAGGGACACACACTGGACAGCGTGGTCGATCCCTCCTCGTACATGGTGGATGCAGGAGGAACGCCGACAACGGGCACTGACCGCATACGCTCGACGACGTTCGGCCATAGGGTTCACGGAAGATGGGTTTTCTACACGTTGCGCTATCGCGTGAGCGGCAGCGGACTGGCGCCGCACTACGTTCATGAAGGGGTCCACGCGCAATAGTACCGGCGCAATCGGAATGGCTCCGCGCGCGAGTTATCGCCTCCGCGCTACCGTTACGCCCCTATCCAGCAATACGCTCGGTGGTCATGGCGCGCGATAAGCCATGCATCGGCCGGCGCAGCGCAACATCGAACGGATTGGTCTGCGGGCCGATCGCCTCTGCCTGACGGCGCAGCAACTCGACCACCATCGGCAGACGATCGTCGCCGAGACGCGCGGCCAGGGTGCCGACGCTCAACGCCGCCACTGCCACGCCGGTACGGTCCAGAATCGGCACCGCCACACCCGCCATGCCGTCGAGCACCCCGCTATTGCGGCCCGCGTAACCCAGTTGACGCACGCGTTCGATCTCGGTGCGCAAATACACTTCGTCAAGCACGCCATAGCCACGAATGCGCGGCACGTTAAAACGAATGATCTCTTCTCGCTCCGCTTCCGGCAGGAACGCGAGAATCGCCAGACTCCCCTGCCCGACTCCCAATGCCACGCGTCCGCCGATATCGCCGGTGAACGAGCGAATCGGAAACGGGCCTTCGCAGATGTCGAGACACACCGCGTCAAAACTGCTTTTGACCAGCAGAAAGATCGTGTCGCCGAGACTCGCGCACAAGCGCAGCAACGCCGGACGGCACAGCGTGCGCATGCCGCTCGGATTGCCCGCCTGCGCGGCGAGCGCGAAGAAATCGACGCTCAGCCGGTACAGCTTCGAGTTTTCGTCCTGTTCGACGATGCCCTCGGCAATCAGCGCATGAAGTATGCGGTGCACCGTGCCTTGCGTCAGACCCACCGCCTTCGCGAGACGCGTGACGCGGCCACCGTCGGGTTGCGCCTCGGATAACGCGCGAATCACCGCAAAGGCACGCTCCAGCATGCCGGGGCCCGGCGCGTTGCCCGTTTCAGCCAGTGCGGAATCGGCATCTCGTTTGGCGGCAGCATTCATCTCCAGCGCTCCGAATTATTTCATTGACCGGAACACTATAGAGGGTTTTATTCCTGAATGGAATCTCCCCGGCGCGCCCGCTCCATTCGATCCTCGTCTTTATTCATAGGGATTTTCCGGACATCACGCAGTGGAACAGATAAAGGCGGTTCCATCAAATACATTCCATACAACGGAATTTTTTTCAATCTTATATCGGCAAACGGAATTTGAAATTGACGTCATGTAATTTGGCTGGATAGAGTCGGCTCCATCGAGGCAGTAGCCGATTGAACCGGTGTCGATCCATCCAAAGGCCAGATCATGTCGTTCCTCACACTCACGGACGTCGCGAAATCGTTCGGCGAACTACAGGCAGTCGCCGACGTGAACCTGTCGGTTGAAAAAGGCGAGTTCGTTTCGTTGCTCGGGCCGTCCGGCTGCGGCAAGACCACCACCTTGCAGATGATCGCGGGCTTTGTGGAAACGACGCGCGGGCGCATCACGCTCGACGGCCGCGACATCACGCACATGAAACCGAACCGGCGCGGCCTCGGCATCGTGTTCCAGAGCTATGCGCTGTTTCCGCATATGAGCGTCGCGGACAACGTCGGCTTCGGACTCGAAATGCGCAATGTCGACAAGGCCGAGCGCAAGGAGCGCGTGCGCGAAGCACTGGCGCTCGTGCGGCTCGATACGCTCGCGCACCGCTTTCCGCGCGAACTGTCCGGCGGTCAGCGGCAGCGCGTGGCGATTGCCCGTGCGATCGTGATCGCGCCGCCCGTTCTGCTGCTCGACGAACCGATGTCGAATCTCGACGCCAAACTGCGCGAAGACATGCAGTTCGAACTGCGCGCCATCCAGCGCAAGATCGGCACGACCACCATCATGGTCACGCACGACCAGTCGGAAGCGCTGTCGATCAGCGACCGCGTGGTGGTGATGGAAGCCGGCCGCATTACGCAGATCGACACGCCGTACGAAGCCTACGAGCGCCCGGAAAACAGATTCGTCTCGCAGTTCATCGGCAAGGCAAACATGCTGGCCGGCAAAGTCGTGGCGTGCGACGGCGACTCGATCCGCATCGACTTGGGCCACGATCTCGCCGAAACCGGCCGCACCGCGCAACTGCCTCTGCGCGAGCGTGCAATCGGCGTCGGCGACGCAATCACGCTGTGCATCCGTCCGGAGAAGTTACGTCTGTGCGCGCCGAACACCGGACGCTTGAGCGCCACCGTGACGAGCCGCTTCTTCCTCGGCAGCCAATGGCTGTATCGGGTGGATAGCCGGCTTGGCGAAGTGCTGGTGTGCTGCCAGAACGAAGGTACCGAGCCGCTGCCGGAAGGCGCGACGGTCGGGGTCGACTGGAACAGCGAGGCGATCCGCTTCATTCAACGGGATGCGCATCATGGCTAGCACGCTGCCCGCCTCGAAGAACAACAGCATGAAGACCGGGGATACCCGCCGCGCGCCGTGGCACGCCTTCCTGCCGTTGTGGCTGATGTGCGCGCCGGCGTTCCTGCTGTTTGTGGCGCTCGTGCTGGTGCCGCTGTTGATGACCCTGGTACTGACCTTCTACCGCTTCGATCCGTCGAGCGGTCCGATCGCCGCATTCCAGTTCGGCAACTACGCCGAAGTACTGAAATCGTCGTATTTCCACACGATCTTCCTGCGCACGTTCGGCATCGCCTTTCTGACCACCCTGCTGTGCATCGCGATCGGCACACCCGAAGCCTATGTGCTGTCACGCATGCGCGATCCGTATCGCTCGATGTTCCTGCTGATCATTCTCGCGCCGTTGCTGGTTTCGGTCGTGGTGCGCGCGTTCGGCTGGAGCATGCTGCTCAACAGCGGCGGCCTCGTGAATCAGGCATTCGCACTGGTCGGGCTGGGTCCGTACAAGCTCGAATACACCACCTTCGCGATTGTCATTGCGCTGGTGCACGTGATGCTGCCGTTCATGGTGATTCCGGTGTGGACCGCGTTGCAGAAGCTCGACCCGCAAACGGAAAATGCCGCGCTGTCACTAATGGCATCCCCCGCCACGACCTTGCGCCGCATCGTGTTGCCGCAACTCACGCCGGGCATTCTGTCCGGCAGCCTGATGGTGTTTGGCCTCTCGGCGAGCGCGTTCGCGATTCCCGGCCTGCTCGGCGGACGGCGCCTGAAAGTCGCCGCCACCGCGGTCTATGACGAATTCCTCGGCTCGCTGAACTGGCCGCTCGGCGCAACTATCGCGCTTCTGCTGCTGGTCGCGAATCTGATCGTGATGCTCACTTACTACCGGGTTCTGGAACGCAAGTACGCCAGAAGCCTGGGCTGAACCGCGCGAGATCATCATGAGAAAAAACGGCCCCATTGCGCTGATTTTCCACACGCTGGTGATTGCGTTCGTGCTCGCACCGCTCGTGATCGTGGTGCTGGTCGCCTTCACGCCCGACGAAACGCTCACGCTCCCCACGCACGGTTTCTCGCTGCGCTGGTTCCGCGCCATCCTCGACTACCCGGATTTCATCTCGGCGTTCTTCAACAGTCTGAAGCTGGCATTTGCCTCGGCGACCCTTTCGCTGATCGTCGCGTTGCCTGCGGCGCTCGCGATCGGCCGCGCCCGCTTTCCGGGCCGTGCTTTCCTGAACGGCCTGCTGTTGTCGCCGCTGGTGATCCCCGGCCTCGTGCTCGGCATCGCGCTGCTGCGCTTCTTCGCGCTGATCGGCGCGACCGGCTCGTTCGCGTGGCTCGTGCTCGCGCACATGATCATCATCACGCCGTTCGTGATGCGGCTCGTGCTGGCCTCGGTCAGCGGTCTGGACCGCAGCGTCGAACATGCCGCGCACTCGCTCGGCGCCGACGCGTGGACCACCTTTCGCCGCATCACCTTCCCGATGATTCTGCCGGGCATTACCGGTGGCTGGCTGCTCGCGTTCATCAACAGTTTCGATGAACTGACCATGTCGATCTTCGTCACCTCGCCGCAAACCGTCACGCTGCCGGTTCGCATGTACATGTACGCGACCGAATCGATCGATCCGATGATGGCCTCCGTCTCCGCGCTGGTGATCTTCATCACCGCCGGTGCGATGCTGCTGCTCGACCGCGTCTATGGGCTCAACCGGATTCTGATCGGCCAGCACTGATGTCTTCTACCGCTCTCTCACCCATGCCGTCGAATTTGCCGTCTTCCGAACCTGCCGCGCCAAAGCGCGATGCGCAATTCGTTCGCGTCGCGGAGACGCAGCGCGAAGCGCTCAGCTTTTTTATCGACGGTCACGAAGTCACCGCCTTGCAAGGCGACACATTGCTGACCGCCGTGCTGATGCACCAGCGCCGTGTGCGCGAAAGCGAATTCAGCGGCGCGCCGCGCGCCGGCTTCTGCCTGATCGGCGCTTGCCAGGACTGCTGGATGCGCACTGAAGAAGGAATGCGTTTGCGCGCGTGCTCGACGCCGGTGACGCAAGGCCTGCGGGTTATCACGCGGCTCGCCGCAACGGCTTGCGCGACGGCATCGGCTGCACCGGCTACATCGGCAGCGGCCGCGACCGGAGACCCGCAATGAGCGACGACCGCCGCGTGGTTATCGTCGGTGCTGGACCGGCAGGCGTGCGCGCCGCCGAAACCCTAGTTGCGGCCGGCATCAAGCCCATTGTGCTCGATGAAAATGCCCGTTGGGGCGGCCAGATCTATCGTCAGCCTCCGGCGAACGGCGCGTTCCAGCGCTCGAAAAAAACGCTGTACGGCTTTGAAGCGCGCAAAGCCGACGCGCTGCATACGACGATGGCCGCGCTTCTTCCGCACCTCGACTATCGCCCCGACACGCTGGCCTGGGCTTGTGAAGCGGGCCGGCTCGATACGCTGCATGCGGGACGGGAAATCAGCGTGCCGTTTTCGCATCTGATCATCGCCAGCGGCGCCACCGATCGCGTATTGCCGGTACCGGGTTGGACGCTGCCCGGGGTCTACACGCTGGGCGCAGCGCAAGTCGCGCTGAAGGCGCAGGGCTGCGCGATCGGACAGCGCGTGGTGCTTGCCGGCACCGGACCGCTGCTCTATCTGGTCGCCTATCAGTACGTGAAAGCCGGCGCACAGGTGCTCGCCGTGCTCGACACGAGCCCGCTGTCGCAGCAGGTTGCCGCGACGCCGAAGCTCGCGCGGCAGCCCGCTACGTTTGCCAAAGGACTTTATTACGTCGCCTGGCTGAAACTGCGCGGTGTGCGGATCGAACGCGGCGTCAGCCTCATCGGGATTCGCGGTGAACACGGTGTGAGCGCCATTGAATGGCGTGCCTCAAGCGGCCACCCGACGGCCGAAATCATGCCGTGCGATGCCGTCGGCATCAGTTTCGGCCTGAAGCCTGAAACCCAACTCGCCGATCTCGCCGGATGCCGCTTCCGTTTCGATACGCACAACCGTTGCTGGCTGCCCGAACTCGACGCTGCCGGCCGCAGCACCGTGCGCGGCATCTATCTGGCGGGCGACGGTGCGGGCATTGCCGGTGCCGATGCGGCTGAACTCGCCGGCCGCCGCACGGCGCTGGCGCTGCTCGACGATCTCGGCATCGCCCATCCACGTGGCCAGGGCATGCAAAGCGCGGCCGCCCTCGGGCGCAGCCTGCAACGTATCGCGGTGTTTCGCCAGGGCATCGAAGCCGCGTTTGCCCTACCCGCGCAATGCACGTCGCAATGGCCCGACGACATGACCGTATGCCGCTGCGAAGAAATCGATGCGGGCACGTTGCGGCGCTGCATCCGCGGTGACGAAGCGAACGAGATCAATCGCCTGAAAGCGCTCACGCGAGTCGGCATGGGCCGCTGCCAGGGACGCATGTGCGGCGAGGCGGCCTTGACGCTGCTGGCGCAGGAAACCGGTAAACCGCTTGACGCCGTAGGCCGCTTACGCAGCCAGCCCCCCGTCAAACCGATTCCACTCTCGCCTGCGCTGTATGCCGAGGGCGTCGTCGACATTCCGGAGGAGGCGCGCGATGAGTGAGTCCTTGCACTACGACGTCGCGATCGCGGGCGGCGGCCTCGTCGGCTCATCGGCGGCGTTGGCGCTGGCGCAGCGCGGTTTGCGCGTCGGCCTGTTCGAGCGGCGTTATTGCGGCGCGCAGGCAAGCGGCGTGAACTACGGTGGCGTGCGCGTCCAGGGACGTCCGGCCGAACAGATGCCGCTCGCCATGCGGGCGCGGCGCATCTGGAATCGTTTGCCGGAACTGATCGGCATCGACGGCGAATTCACTGTGTCGGGACATTTGCGGCTGGCGCGCAGCGAAGCCGATCTTGCCGCGCTCGAAGCCTGGGCGGAGATGGCGCGCGGCCACGGACTGCAAGCCCAGATAATCGGTGGCGCCGCCTTCCGGCAACGCTATCCATGGCTGGGCGCTGCGGCGATCGGCGGCTCGCTGTGTGCGACCGACGGTCATGCGAATCCGCGCCTGGTGTCGCCGGCATTCGCACGCGCGGCGCGAGCCGCAGGCACGGACGTGCGCGAGCAAACCGAACTGACCGACATCCGCCACGACGGCACACGCTTCCAGTTACGCGCAGGCGATATGTGTATTAGCGCCGACTGGCTGATCAATTCCGCCGGCGCATGGGCGAATACGGTGGCCGGCTATTTCGGCGAAACCGCGCCGATGAAACCGATCTACCCGAACATGTGGGTCACCGAACCCCTGCCGCTTTTCATCACGCACAACCTCGGCGTGTACGGCGGCGGCATCTACGCACGGCAGGTGGCGCGCGGCAATTGCGTGATCGGCGGCGGCCGCGGACACGGCGACGGCGAATACGGTCAACCGTCGACGGAAACGACCCGCGCCGTGATGCGCGACGCGTGCGCCCTGCTGCCCGGACTGCGCGAGGCGCTGCTGATCCGCTCATGGAGCGGTGTGGAAGGCGAAACGCCCGACGGCAATCCGATCATCGGAGCAAGCCGCACAGTACCGCGTCTGTTGCATGCGTTCGGTTTTTCGGGTGGTGGATTTTTGCTGGCGCCGGGGGTCGGCGAAATCCTCGCGGATCTCGTGATCGACGGCGCCACGGCCACTCCACTCGACGCTTTTTCGATCGATCGCTTCACGGCTGTTGCTGCGTCGTCCGTCGCCTAGTTACTGCGTGGTTTATTGCCCGGTCATCGCCCCGTTATCGCTTAGTGAAACTCAGGAGCCTCACAATGAAACTGTTGAAGACGATCGCGGCGCTCGCCGCACTGTGCGCATTCAGTGCCGCTGCGCCGGCATGGTCGGAGACCAAAACGATCTACATCGGCATGAACGGCGGTCCGATGGAGAAGGCTTATACGAGCCAGGTCCTGCCCGACTTCGAGAAAGCCAACAATGTCAAAGTGGTGGTGGTGCCCGGCACTTCGTCGGACATTCTCGCCAAGCTGCTTGCCAACAAGGCCAATCCGCAGATCCATGTGGTGTTTCTCGACGACGGCGTCATGGCACGCGCCGTCAGCATGGGCGTGTGCAAGAAGCTCGACGATTCGCCGGTGCTCAAGGAGCTCTACCCGTTCGCGCGCATGAAGGACGACATGGGCGCGGGCGTGCAACTCGGCATGACCGGCATCGCGTACAACAAGAAGCTGTTCGCTGAAAAAGGCTGGGCGCCGCCGACTTCGTGGATGGACTTTGCCGATCCGAAGTACAAGGGCAAAGTGGTATTCCAGTCCGCTTCGAGCAGCACCTTCGGCTTGCACGGCTTCCTCGCGATCAACCGTTTGATGGGCGGCAGCGAGCAGAACGTCGAACCGGGCTTCACGAAATGGGCGAGCACCGTCGGCCCGAACGTCGTGGAGTACGTGCCGAACTCGGCGAAAATTTCCGAAATGGTCCAGACCGGCGAAGCGGGCCTGTTCCCGTTGACGCCGACTGCCGTCAGCGATCTGCAGGACAAGGGCATTCCGGTCGGCTATGTGAATCCCAAGGAAGGACCGGTGTTGCTGCTGGTCGACCTGTGCGTGGTCAACAACAACCCCGATCCGCAACTGGCGCAGAAACTCGCGCAGTTCCTGCTGTCCGCGCCGGCTCAGACAAAAGCCGCCGAGGCCGGCAAGCAGATTCCGACCAACCGCCTCGCGAAGATGACGCCGCCGATGCAGCAAAGCCTCGGCAGCGTCGACGACCTGGTGAAGAAAGTGACCGTGGTGGATTGGGACACGATCAATGCGCACCGCGCGCAGTGGGATACACGCTGGAACAGGCAGATCGAGCGTTAATCAGAAGATCACCGAAATCGCCACGCCCAGCCAGATCGACAGAACGCCCGCAAGAAACATGTGCCGTGCAATACGGATGCGGGCGTCGCTGGTTTCCGGTTCGACCGGGCTGGTCGCGACCCACGGCACAAGGCCGAGACAGCCGAAGCCGATCATCGCGAACAGGAACACGAAGACGTCGGACGTTTGCCATTTCGTCTGATCGTACAGGCCCCAGTAGCCGAGAAAAACAATGCCGATCGAGAAGATCGTCGCCGAAGCGGCACTGAGCGCGGGTACGGATCCAGTTGGACTCGGCATGGCTTTACCTCCGAACGTTTAGGCTGCAGTGGCCACCCTGATCGCCCGCGCACCGGTCATTCAGGAGGTACGGGTCTGCCTCGCTTCATACGTCTTCAGATGACTATAGGCGATACGCAGCAGCGACAAGCCGTGCTCGCCCTTCTGCGCGTCGCCGCCGCGCGAAATCAGATCGCCGAGAATGTGATCGGCCTCGGTGTGCGAGTGGTTCTCGACGTCGCGCAACATCGAAGCGGTCAGCGGCGACGGCGTAAACAGCGTTTGGGTGGCTCTCGCGTCGAAATCGGGGCCCATCGTGAAGCCGTTGTGTTCCGCGACTCCGCGGCACTCGCCGAGCAGGTTTTCGATGATGCGCTTGCCATCCGGCGCCGCCAGAATATCGCCGACCGAACCGCGCATCAAGCACGTACTGGCCGCCAGTGTGGCGAGGAACACCCACTTTTCCCACATGCGCAGCAGGATGTTGTCGCTGACCACCGCGTCGAAGTTCGCGCCGGCCATTGCCTCCGCGATCGCCTGGACACGCTCGGACGCGCCGCCCTCCAGTTCGCCAAATGTGATCGCGTGCGTTTCGTTCAGATGCACGATGTGCTGATCCGCGTTGAGCGTCGCCGCGATCACGCATTGACCGCCCAGCACACGTGACGCACCGAACTTTTCCTTGAGCACGTCGATATGGCGCATGCCGTTGAGCATCGGCAGAATCAGCGTCGATTCGCCGACCAGCGGTGCGAAGGAATCGATCGCGTCGTCGAGACTGTAGGCTTTGCAGCTGAGCAGCACCAGATCGAACGGCTCCGCGACAACACCGGCGAGAATCGTCTTGACGTCCAGCAGGGTGAGATTGCCACGCGGGCTGTTGATGACAAGCCCGTCACGGGCGAGTTTTTCCGCCCGGCCAGCGCGCACGAGAAAGGTCACGTCCTGACCCGCCGCCGCGAGACGTCCGCCGAAATAGCCGCCTACGGCACCCGCCCCCACTACTAGAATTCGCATCATTTGCCTCTCGATAGATTTGGGTCACGCGCACCGGGTCGATCAGCCAGCGCTTTGAGAACCGCGTACGCAGCACGTCTGCAGAAATGTAGCAAAGATTGACGATGCGCATCGGCCAGCGTGGCGGACCGGTTTGCTGCAATGCACTGTGCGTTACGTCAGATCAATCGGCGCGCCGCCAGTTCGTTCCCGGATGGTTTTGCAGCGTGCCGCAGACGGTGCCCTCGTATAGCGTGAGCATGCCGGGCACATTCACGTCGAGACAAACCACGGCCTCGGGCCGGCTGTCCCAATCCGGCGCGGGCACCGGCATCGTGGAAGGCTTCTGGATGCTTTGGCCCACCGCGATACCGTCCGTCAGCACCCGTACCGGCCCACTGCGAACCGTATAGAGATGCGGTGCCAGCACATAGGCGACCGCCGAAGAATCGTGTACGTAAATACCCTTGAGCTGCGCGCTTTGCTCATGAAAGGCCTGGTAGTGCCGCGACACGTCCCACACGAATTGCCCGGCCGCACCGCCGCGATCGCGCAGCGACGCCAGATAGCCCTCGCTCATGATGGTGCGCTGCGTGACGTCGAGGCCCACGATCACCACCGGCCACGGCGCGCCGAACACGATATCGGCCGCATCGGGATCGCCGAGGAGGTTCGCCTCGGCGGCGGGCGTTACGTTGCCGAGCACGCCATCCGTGCCGAACGCGCCACCCATCACGACCACCTGTTTGACGAGCGAAGCGATCCGCGGATCGTCGGTCAGCGCCAATGCCAGGTTCGTCAGCGGTCCGACGGCAATCAAGGTGACTTCGCCGGGATGCGCGCGCACGGTGTCGATGATGAAGCGGTGCGCGGGGCGCGCGTCGAGCGGGGCTTCAACGCCGGCTTCGATCGTGATGTTGCCGAGGCCGTTATCGCCATGAATCCAGGCGAGCGGCTCGGGCGCGGCGCGCCTGAGCGGTGCGGTGGCGCCCTGCGCTACGGGCACGCCCGGCGCGAACCGCCCGGCGAGAAAACGCGCATTACGCGTGGTGGTCTCGATCGTGGCGTTGCCGAATACGCTCGTGAGCCCCAGCAAATCGATGTCCGGATGCAGCGCCTGAAAAACCAGCGCCATCGCATCGTCCACGCCGGGATCGGTGTCGTAGATAACCTTGTGCCTGCTCATAGATAGAACGCGTCCGGCAATTGTTCACGGGCGGTGGTGTCGCGCGTCGCGCCATGCAAATTGCCGAGCCGGATCGGCAATTCGGGGCCGCCCAGTTCGATGATCACCTGGCGGCACGCGCCGCACGGTGCGATCGGGCCATCCGTATCGCCGATTACGGCGAGCGCGGCGAACTGGTCGCGTTGATAGCCCGCGGCAATCGCACTGAAAAACGCCGTACGTTCGGCGCAATTACACAACCCGTACGAAGCGTTCTCGACGTTGCAGCCGTCGAACACCGTGCCGTCTCTGGTCAGCAACGCCGCGCCGACCTTGAACTTCGAATAGGGCGCATAGGCCTTTTCTCGCGCCGCAGCCGCGCGTTCCAGCAGTTGTTCCATGTTCATGCAATATCCTCGATTCAATTCAGCGTCAGGAACATGCCCGCAATCGTGGCGCTCATCAGGTTCGAGAGCGTCGCGGCGAGCACCACACGCAAGCCATAGCGCGCGACTTCGGCGCGGCGTTCCGGCGCGACGGCGCTAAAGCCACCCGTCAGCACCGCGATCGACGCAAAGTTCGCGAAGCCGCACAGCGCAAACGACAGAATAGCAAGGGTACGCGGATCGAGTGCCTGCAGGCCGACGGCGCTTACGCTCGCGGCATCTTTCAGATACGGCGACAGCGATGCATAAGCCACGAACTCGTTCAGAATGATCTTCTGGCCAAGGAAATTGCCGGCGATGCTGGCTTCGCTCCACGGCACGCCGATCAGGTACGCAAGCGGCGCGAATACCGTGCCGAGCACCGACTGCATCGACAGTTGCGGATGACCGAACCAGCCGCCTATGCCGCCGACAATACCGTTGAGCAACGCGATCAGGCCGACGAACGCAATCAGCATTGCGCCGACCATCACCGCGATTTTCAGGCCCACGGTCGCGCCGGAACTCGCGGCTTCGATCACATTCGCGGGACGCTTTTCGTCAAAGCTGAGGTGCTCGAGATGCACGCGGCTCGGTTCGGTGCTCGGGTGAATGATCTTGGCGAACAGCAAGCCGCCGGGTACCGCCATGAAAGACGCGGCCAACAGATAATCCACCCGCACACCGAGACCCGCGTAGCCCGCCAGCACCGATCCGGCAATCGCCGCCATGCCGCTCGACATCACCGCGAACAGTTCGGCGCCGGTCATGTCGCGCGTAAACGGCTTGACCACGGCAGGCATTTCGCTCTGCCCCAGGAAGATCGTGGTCACAGCCGAGAACGATTCGAGCTTCGATACGCCGAGCAGTTTCTGGAATATCGTACCGAGCACGAGCACGATCCAGCGCATCACGCCGATGTAGTACAGCACCGAAATGAGCGCGGTAACGAAGATGATGGCCGGCAGCACCCGCACCGCGAACACAAAGCCGCCGTCGCCGAAGATCTGGAACATCTTCGACTGCACGAGGCCGCCAAACAGGAACTCGATGCCCGCGTTGCCATAGTCGAGCACGTGATTGACGCCCGACGCAGCGGCCGATAGAACCGTCTTGCCGAGCGGCACGAAGAGTATGAAAGCGCCGATACCGATCTGTGCGAGCAGCGCCGGGATGACAGTCCGCAAGCGGATGGCGCGCCGGTTGGTCGAAAAGATGAAAGCGATAAGCAACAGTACGGCAATCCCAAGGACGTTTCGTGCGATCAGTGCCATATCTCTTGATGTTCTCGTGAAAGTGGCAGTGATGCTAAACGAAACCGGTGCCGGAAAAAACTCTAAACATTGCGCTGCCCGCATCTGACCGGCTAATGCTCCTCAAAGTCATTCATCGAGGCGGTCATTGTTGGATCAACGCCGTTCAGGTACGCTCACGCCAAAGGTGTTTCCCGCTCCGCTCCCGGCCTTCCCGCAGCCTGGGTGCTCCGCGCACGGTCGGGCGCCTCGTTGCACTGTGGCTATCTTTCTTACTCAACGAGGTCGCCTATGAACGTCGGCATCTACGGAACGCTCGTCACGGCTTCACTGGTCTTGTTGCTGGGCAACAGGCTGGTCGGATGGATCCCCCTGCTGCGCAGCTATACGATTCCCGAACCCGTTGCCGGCGGCCTTCTGGTGGCAATCGTCCTACTGATCCTGCGCACCGCGAGCCACATTGAAGTGCGCTTCGATACCGCCATGCAAGCACCGCTGATGCTTGCCTTCTTCGCGACCATCGGCCTCAATGCCAACCTCGCCAGCCTCAAATCCGGCGGTCCGCTGCTGATGCGTTTTCTCGGCCTCGTGATCGGCCTGCTGGTTCTGCAAAATTCAGTGGGCATCGCCCTCACTTATCTATTAGGCATTGATCCGCTGTACGGCTTGCTGGTCGGCTCGATCACGCTGTCCGGCGGCCATGGCACCGGTGCGGCATGGAGCAAGGTATTCGCCGAACACCACGGGCTCCAGTCCGCCACGGAGGCCGCGATCGCCTGCGCAACTTTCGGCCTCGTGATGGGCGGCATTCTCGGCGGCCCGGTGGCGCGCGTGCTGCTGCGGCAGGTCGCCGGCAAGAACCAGGCGCGCAGCGCAGACCATCCCGAGGATCGCGCCAATGCGCACGCGGACAAGCTCGCTGCGAACCGCGCCGAAGCGCCGCTCGCCTTCGAAGAGCCGAAGGCGGAACAGGCCACCACCCCTGGCGCCTTCATCGAGACGCTGGCGCTGATCGCGATCAGTCTCGCCGCCGGCGAGGCGCTCTCACAACTCCTCGCCGGCACTGCGATCGAACTGCCGACTTTTGTCTGCGTGCTATTCGTCGGCGTGGTGCTCAGCAATGTGCTTGGGCTGGTAGGCAAACCCGTTCTCGATCATGCCGTCGCCCTGCTCGGCAACGTGAGCCTTGCGCTGTTCCTCGCCATGGCGCTGATGACGCTCAAGCTCTGGGATCTCGCCTCACTGGCGTTGCCAGTCGTTACGATTCTCGTCGCGCAGACCGTCTTGATGGCGCTCTACGCGATCTTCGTCACGTTCCGCGTGATGGGCCGCAACTACGATGCCGTCGTGCTCGCCTCGGGTCACTGCGGTTTCGGACTCGGCGCCACACCCACCGCCATTGCGAATATGCAAGCGGTCACGGCCCGTTTCGGCCATTCGCATCTCGCCTTTCTGGTGGTGCCGATGGTGGGCGCCTTCTTTATCGACATTGCCAACGCAATCGTCATCAAGGGATTTCTGGCGCTACCGATCTTTCATTAGCCGGTCTCACAGCGCTTCCAGCGCCAGCGCAATCCCCTGGCCGCCACCGATACACAACGTAACGATGCCTCGCTTCAAGCCGTCGCGGCGCATCGAATGCAGCAGGCGTGTCGTCAATACCGCACCGGTCGCGCCGATCGGATGGCCGTGCGCGATCGCGCCACCCTGCACGTTGATCAGTTCATCCGCGATGCCGAGTCTGCGCGCCACCGCGATCGGCACGGCAGCGAAGGCTTCATTGATCTCGAAGCGTTCGACGTCGCCGAGTTCCCAACCTGCGCGCGCCAGCGCCATTTGCACGGCGGGCACCGGACCGAGGCCGAACATGCCCGGCTCGACGGCCGCGACGCCATACGCCACCAGCCGCGCGAATGGCTCGATGCCGCGCGCCTCGGCGAACCCGCGCTCAGCGACCAGCATGGCGGCCGCTCCGCTGTTTAATCCCGGCGCGTTGCCCGCGGTAATCGTGCCGTCTGGACGAAATGCCGGACGCAATCTGGCAAGCGTTTCGACCGTGGTGTCCGGGCGCGGCTGCTCGTCGCTCGCAAAATGCTGCGGACCTTTACGCCCCGGAATTTCCACCGCCACCAGTTCAGCATTGAAATCGCCGCGCGCCTGCGCCTCGGCAAAGCGCTGTTGAGAACGCGCGGCCCAACGGTCCTGCGTTTCGCGCGTGAGGTCGAACTGCGCGACGAGGTCTTCGGTATGCCAGCCCGAATGCTCGCCGGAGAAGGCGTCGTTCAGGCCGTCGCGCAGCAGGCTGTCATGGACTTGCGCGTTACCCATCCGATAGCCCCAGCGGCCGCCGTCGAGCAGATAGGGCGCGCGGTCCATGTTTTCCATACCGCCGGCGACGCTTGCGTCGCCCAGGCCAAGCCAGACTTCCTGGGCCGCGGACGCAATTGCCTGCGCGCCCGAACCGCACACACGATTGACCGTCAATGCAGGCACAGCGACCGGCACGCCGCCGCCGATCGACGCCTGGCGCGCTGGATTCATCCTGTTGCCGGCCTGAATCACGTTGCCCATCACCACCGAGGCCAACGCGGCCGGATCAAGACCGCTGCGCCGCAGCGTCTCACGCACCGCCACCGCGCCCAGTTCGGTTGCGGGCACTTCTTTCAGCGATCCGCCGAACGCGCCAATCGGCGTTCTCACCGGATTGCAGATCACCACTTCCCGTGTACTCATGATTCATCTCCAGTTGGCCTGCCTGATTCACCTACGCCACCCACTCCACCCATTTCATCCATTCCACCGCCACGTCCGTGCGCATCAATTCGACGATGCCGCCGTGACCGTTTCAGGAACATCCCAGCCCCCACCGAGCGAGCGGTACAGCGCGACTGCCGCGAGCGCATGTTCGCGTTTGGCCTGATTCAACGACTCCGCGTCGCGCAGATACGCCTCCTGCGCGGCAAGCACGTCGAGGAAATCCGTCGCGCCGCCCTTGTAGAGTTCGCTCGACAAATGCAGCGCCTGGTTCGATGCATCGAGCGCGCCACCCAGCCGTTGCACCTGCACCGCGCCGCTCACCAGCTCGCTGCGGTTGTCCTCGATCTCCTTGAGCGCCTGCAACATGGTTTGCTGCAAACCGAGTTGCGACTCGCGCATCCGGCTCTCGCTCGCGTCGATATTCGCGGTGATACGGCCGGCATTGAAGATCGGACTCGTCGCGTTCAACGCGGCGCTGAAGAGGTTGTCGGTCAGCGTCGGCAAGCCGAGATAGGACGAAGCCAACAGACCGTCGGCGAGATTGAGCTTGAACTGCGGATAGCGCTGCGCTTTCGACACACCCACTTCCGCCGCGCGCTGTTCGACCATGGCGTAGGCATTGCGTACGTCGGGCCGCTGCAACAGCGCCTCGGACGGCAGCGTCTGCGGTAGGCTTTGCGCGGGTACCGGGATGTCGCGCGCCTGATGCGGATCGGCCAGCATCAAACCGTCGACGCTCTCCGGCGTGCGTCCCGAATAGACCGCGATCAGACTCAGTTGATGCTGCACGGTCGACTGCACGCGCGGAATCTGCGCCTGCAGATCCTGTAACTGATTCTGCGCACGCGCGACGTCGAGTTGCGTCGAAAGTCCATAACGCAAACGCTGCTGCGTAAGTTTCAACGCGCGGGCGCGAATCTGTTCGTTGTCGCTGAGAATCTGCAATTGCGCCTGCGCCCAGCGCAGATCGATATATGCCGCCGCTGTATTCGCCGCGAGTGCCAGACGCAGTTGATTCAAGGCCGCTTGCCGCCCCGACACTTGCGCCTGTGCCGCGAGAACGGCAAGACGTTCGCCGCCAAACACGTCCGGTGTCCAGCTCGCCGTCACGCCGATGCCGGCCTGACGCACATAGCCGAGCGGTGGCGGCGTATTCTGCCGGGAGTCCGCTGCATTCGCGCTCGCATCCAGTTCGGGCAGCAACGCCGCGCGATTTTGCGTCGCGATATCCTGCGCCTGCTTGACGCGTTCCACTGCGGCTTGCACATCGAGATTGCCCGTCAGCACGGCGTCCACCAGTTGATGCATGACAGGATCGCCGAATTGCGTCCACCACGCGTCCGCATTGACGCTGTCTTGAGGCGCATCGACATTCCACGCGGCCGGTGCGACGGTCTGAACCGACTGTTTCAGGTCCGCATGCGTTTCCGGTTGCACCGCGCATGCCGCGAGTGTCAGCAACGCCGCGCTCGCGAGTACTTTGAGAACAAATGGTTTCATGCTGGATTCCTCAATGAGCGTCGGGCGGCGGCGCGGTGTTGCCGAATGGGCGAGAGAGCAGCACGCTTAGCAAGCCGACGACAAAACAGAGCGACAGCGCAAAAAACGTATCGGAGAACGTAAGTACGAGCGCTTCGCGCATTAGCAGCGCATGCAACTGCCCGAGGCCCGCATTGGCCGCATTCAGCGCATCCCCGCCGACTTGCGCAAAATGCGCGCTTTGCCGCTGCAAGATCGATTCGACGACCGGACGGCCCGCGCTCAGATGTTCGTCGAGCCGCTCGTAGTGGAGATTCAAGCGGTCGTTGAGCATGGTGCTGCTCACTGCAATGCCGATTGCACCGCCCAGATTGCGCATCAGATTGAACAGCCCGCTGGCGGACCGCAGTCTCGACATCGGCAACGAACCGAGCGCCATCGTGACGATGGGTGGAATGCAGAACTGCTGGCCGATGCCACGCAACGCCTGCGGGATCAGCAGCTCCTGCCAGCCCCATTGATTGGTCAGCGGCACATACAGATAACAGCCGACGCCGAACAGCACGAGGCCGAACACCAGCAGGATCCGCATGTCGACGAAGCGCGCGACCACCGAATAGGCAACCATCGCGACCAGTTGAAAACAGCCGACCGACAGCAACGCCACGCCGATCTGCAACGAATCGAACCCGCGCACACGCGACAGGAACAAGGGCGTAAGAAACACCGCGCAGAAGATCCCGATGCCGGTGATGAACGACAGCAGGCTGCCAATGCCGAAGTTGCGGATCGCCAATGCACGCAAATCGACGATCGGCTCCTTCGCGGTGAACGCATGCACGATGAACAGGAACCCGCTGATCGCGGCGATCCATGTGCACGTCACGATCACGTCGTCGCCGAACCAGTTCTTGCGTGGTCCCTCTTCCAGCACATATTCAAGGCAGCCGAGAAAACCGGACATCAGCAGGATGCCGAGGTAGTCGCCCTTCTTCAGCAGAGACAGATCGACGTTGTCGAAGTGCACGTACTTCGGCACCATCAGCGTCACGGCCAGGCCCGGCACCAGGTTCAGATAGAACAGCCAGTGCCATGACCATTGCGACGTGATCCAGCCGCCGATCACCGGGCCGACGGTCGGTGCGAGCGTGGCAAGCGCGCTGATGGTAGTGGACGCAATCAGGCGCTGCTTGCCGGGGAACAGCACGAACGCCGTGGTGAACACCGTCGGGATCATCGCGGCGCCGAGCGCGCCCTGCAAACCGCGGAACAGAATCATCGAGTTGATGTCCCACGCGAGACCGCACAGCATGCTGGTCACCGTGAAGCCGAGCGCGGAGAACGCGAACACCCAGCGCGTCGAGAATACGCGGGTGAGCCAGCCGGACATCGGAATCACCAGAATCTCAGCGATCAGATACGAGGTCTGTACCCACGAGAGCTCGTCCTGGCTCGCGGACAAACCGCCGCCGATATCCTTGAGCGACGACGCAACGATCTGAATATCGAGCGTCGCCATGAAAAACCCAATGCACATCAGCGTGAACGCAAGGACTTTGGTTCGCGTCGGCAGGTCGGCGGGATTGGTGAGAACCTGGGTCATGACGGTTCATCCACGCGCCGGCGTGTTGCCGGCATCGACATGCACCTTCACCGTCGCCGAGAGTCCAGGCCGCAGCACGCCTTGCATGTCCTTAGGCACATCGAGACGCACGCGCACCGGCACGCGCTGCACGATCTTCGTAAAGTTGCCGGTGGCGTTCTCGGCCGGCAGCACGCTAAAAGTCGCGCCGGTCGCGGGTGCAAGGCTCTCAACCACGCCGTGAAGCCGTTGGCTCGATGCATCCAGATCGACATCCACACGGTCCCCCACATGCATCTTCTTCAACTGGTCTTCCTTGAAGTTGGCGTCGACCCACAGTCCGCTCGACGGCACCACGGTCAGCAGCGATACGCCCGTGTTCGCCAGCAGGCCGACGCGCGCGGTGCGATTGCCGACGTAACCGTCGATCGGCGAGCGGATCGTCGTGTACTCCACATTCAATGCCGCAACCCGTTGCGCCGCCTGTGCGGTGGCGATGCGCGCCTCGGCGTCGCCGATCTGCGCGTCGAGTACGGCGATCTGCCGCTGCGCTGCAATCAGCGCCGCGCTGCTGCGGTCGACCGCGGCATGCGCCTTGGACAGATCGGCGTCCGCACGCTCCACGACCTGGTTCGATACGGCGTCGTCCTTCACCAGTTCGCGATAGCGCAACTGATCGGCGGCGCTGCGCGTCAACTCGGCGCCGGACGCGCGAACTTCGGCGGCCTGCTCGTTGATGGTGGCAAGCTGCAAGGATTTCTTCGCCTGCAATTCGGTGACGGCCGCCTGTGCGCTCTCCACTTCCGCGCTGGCCTGCGCGAGCCGAGCGTCGTAATCGCGCGCATCGAGGCGGATCAACACCTGATTCGCGTGGACAAACTGGTTGTCGCGCACCAGTACATCCGTCACGAAGCCGTTCACTTTCGGCGACATCACGGTCACATCGCCACCCACGTACGCATCGTCCGTCGTTTCGACAAAACGGCCGACGAAGAACCAGTACGACGCAGCCAGCGCGAGCACGGCAAGCACCGCGATGATCGCGAGCAGCATCCATGGAATGCGCCGTGCCGGTTTGGCGGCGTTGGCCGCGCTGGGCGGCGCAATTGTCGAAGGTGTAGTGGACATGATTGTCGTCTGTGTGTATGCACTCGTTGCGTTGAAAAAACAGCGCGTGACAGCGCGCCGCCCGTGAGTCGCCGTACTTGCGACGGCTAGATTGAATCCCGTGTGATGGCGAACAGTTCGCCTCGCAGCGCCGCCGCGCGCCTTTCGCCGAACCGGTGCTCGAATTCGGCCTGGGCGGCATGCCAATGTTCACGTCCTGCCTGGAGACGCTGCTCGCCTGCTGCAGTCAGCGCGATCGTCAGCGCCCGCGCGTCGGCACCGAGTGCCTCGCTCGACACCAGACCATTGCGGCGTAGCGGCTGGATCGTGCGGACCAGCGTGGTGCGCTCCATGCGCATGGCTTCGGCCATCTGTTTCATCGTCATCGGTCCAGTGCGCTTGAGCCGCCCCAGCAGTGAAAACTGTGTGATGGTCAATCCGACATTCGCCAGATGCCGGTCGTATATCTGCGACACATAGCGTGCGGCCTGGCGAATCGCAAAACAGTCGTCGTCGAAGAGCCCATCCATCGTTGCACGTCCCATTCGTGAGTGCGTATGCACACAATCAGGCAGACCAACACTCGTTGAAACGAGCCGATCCATTCTGTCTATCCGGTGATGCTGAACAACTCGGCGCGCAGCGCTTTTGCACGCGCGTGGCCGAACTTTTCCTCGAACTCGTCCTGCGCAGCACGCCATGCAATGGCCGCCTGATCGAAGGTGGCTTCGCCCTGCTTCGTGAGACTGAACAGAAACGTGCGGCCGTCATGCTCCGCGGCTTCCGCGACCACCAGCCCGTCGCGTTGCAATGGCTTCATGGCACGGACCAGCGTGGTGCGCTCCATGACCATGGCATCGGCGAGATCCAGCATCGTCAGGTTCGGCGTTCGCGCGAGCCTCGCGAGAATCGTGAACTGCGCTGCCGTCAGCCCGACCTGGCCAAGATGGCGCTCGTAAATCTGCGTGACGTGCCGGGCCGCCTGGCGCAGCGCGAAACAGTTGCATTCGTCGTAAGAGAGAGGACGGTTCATGGTGGGCAGTCTAGATGTGCATACGCACAGAGTCAAGTTTGCTCGCGTTGAACACTGTGTTGCGGAATCTGCTCAACGCGCATTTCCCCAGCGAACGTTCATACATACGTCCGTTTGAAATCCCGACGTAAGGCCCATGGCACGGCGATAAAATCCATGGCTCGAGTTTGGATTACTGCCACTATATACAAGTTCGCAGCAGCGGCTTAATGTTCACCCGCAAACATTAAATCTAATAACAGGCCAAGGAGACATTAATGTCATCCATAACAACTCCGGCGAGATTCGCAATCCGGATTGCATACGCCGTATCGATTATCTGCATTAATTCCATTGCCGCTACGGCTTATCCAGCTTGCCTGACCTGATAAAACGGCCTACGCCTCGGCCGCTGGTGCAGGCATGCGTCGGAGATGGCTTGCGAGCCTGTTTACGCGTATCTAAATCGGCCCATGGCGGCGATCCGGCTAAGGGCGTCCGATATTGGACGGGCATGACCGCACCGAGTCGCATTACTCGTCTGGCGAGGTAAAAAGCAAGCCGATACGTGGCTTCAGCCATTCAGACGGCAAGCAGAATCCCGGCTAATCGAGCCGCCTGATCGGGGTCATTGCAGCAGACGAATTAATAACGAACGACGATTCATGAGGAGACAAACAAAATGGCATTCAAACAGCGCGGCGGTTCATCCGTCGCGACACGCGTCGCCACGCTCGTGCTGCCTGTGGTGCTCGCCGCCTGTGGCGGCGGCAAATCCGACGACCCGGCAGCCGTAGCGGTACCGCAATGCTCGGGCAGTTCCTGCCCGCCGCAAGGTCAGCCGGCCGGCACCCCGGTTGTCGGCGCCAAGCTGTGCCCCGACACGCTCGACTATTCGACGACCTATACCGGCGGCTCGGGCAGCGGCGAATACATCAAGATGAAATTCGATTCGACGAAGAAGCAATACCAGATGACCTTCATCGAATCGGCCGTGCCGACTTCGGCGGGCCAGGTCAACAGCACGCGGGCCGGCATGACGATCACCGGCGACTACGACAACCCGGGCGGTGCATTTGCGCTGCCGACCGCCGAACAGAACCGCTGCGCGATCATGCTGAAGAACGGCAAGACCGCCGACGGCAGCTACAGCGTCACGATCAATCCGCAGGACCCGCCGATGCTGTTCGTCGGCCAGGGGATCATCGGCGGCGGGATTCCAGGAGCGACGATTCAGTTCGACGGACTCGAACCCTTCCCCGGATTTCTGATTGGTGCCGTGCCCTCGCGCACGTTCGACTCGTATCCGTTCCTCGGCTTCAGCGAAACCGTCACCGACTTCAAGCAGGTGGCCGGCGCATATAACGAACTGGGATTCCGCGTCAACCCGGAAGGCAGCTTCGCGCAGAGCGCCGACGGCCAATCGATGACCGGCTGGTCGCCGACCGCGATTCAGGCCAGCGAGACCCTCAACGCGGACGGCTCCTGTACAGCCGATTCGTCGCTGTACTCGTGCGCGATGACCGGCACGCCGTGGACGCTGCGCACCAATGCCGATGGCACGCCGGACAACGTGTTCGTCAGCGCGAGTTCGCCGCTGTCCCTGAGTTATCCCGCCGTCGGCGTGGGCGTGCTGCAACTGCTCTTCTCGCAAAGCCAGGCGCACGGCATCATGATCGTCGGCAAGGTGAACAACCAGCTCGTGCCGGTCGTGATTCGCGTCGGCTATGCCCATACCGATGCGAATCCGCTCAATATCACGAACAACGCGCTCGACGATCAGCTCGGCATCTCGCTGCTGGCGCCCGCCACGAAGATCGACCAAACGGCGCTGAGCGGCGGATACATCGGCGCCAACAGCGCTTCGGCATGCGGCGTGGTGACCAGCATCGGCCAGGGTTCCACCGCGATCTACTTCAACGGGCAGTTGGTCTATGTGGCCGTGGGCACGTGCGGCGACGGCAGCGCCTCGTTCAATGCCGGGGTGAACTACGGCGCCACGTTGTTCCAGAGTCCGTCGGCCGCGTTGCTGAATCCGTTCACCTCGGCGTTGTCGAGCAACTTCTCGCTCGACTTCACCCAGACCCAGCCGGGTCTCGTCAAGGTGACCGCGAACAAGGACCTGATGTCCGGCGGCACGGCTATCTACAAGGCGGGGGACACCGGCGTGATGGTGAGGGTGGGCCCGGTGTACGGTCTGCTGATGAACGGGGTCAATCAGCCCAGCTTGACCTACGATCCGGCAAACTATGCCGGCAAGGTGAATCCGTTTCTTTCGATTGGGGCGTTTGTGCAGTAGGTACGCGCTGTTGAAACGGAAAACGGCTCACTGGAGTAATCCGTGAGCCGTTCTGTTTAGCGGCCTGCTTCGCCCCAGCGCATTGCTGCGCGGTGCTGTGTGTTAAAGCAACCGATACGCCAATCGTGCCGCCGCCCTCGCCGTGCGCTTGTCCTGATCGAGCGACGGGTTGTACTCCGCGATATCCGCCGCCCGCAGCTTGCCCGACGTACGCACGCGCAGCACCATCGCTTCGACCACCGACAGCGGCACGCCTAACGCAGCAGGAGCCGACACGCCTGGCGCGGTAGCAGCCGGGAGCACGTCGAGGTCGATCGTCAGATAGACATCGTCCGCTGCATCCAGCAACTGCTGGAGCCCATGCAGACGCTGCGGCAACTGCGGTTCCTGCATGTCGATGTCCAGCACATAGTGCACGCCAAGTTCTTCTGCATGGGCAAACAGCGAAGCGGTATTGCCCAGATCGCTGATACCGAAGCACGCGTAGTTGAACGGCACGCCGCGCTCGGCGCAATCGTTCGCGATCTGATCGAACGGCGTGCCCGAATTGGCGGGCCGCTTCTGGCGCAGATCGAAGTGCGCATCGAAGTTGATGATAAGCAGCTTGCGGGTTGCCGCCGAAGTGACCGACGCGGCGGCCACGCGATCCTGATGCAGGCGCAAACCGCTATACGTCCCCCACGCAACCTCATGACCGCCGCCGAACACCAAAGGGCGGGCTCCGGCCGCGAGCACGTCGCTTATCGCGCTCGCGAGTTCCGCCTGCGCGCCTTCGAGGTCGCCGTCGTCGCAGATCACATCGCCCGCATCGGCAAGCGTCGCCATCGAGGTCTTCGCCGGCAGGCCGGCCAGCACCCGGCGCAATTCCTTCGGCGCATGTGCCGCGCCGGTACGTCCCTGATTGCGCCGCACGCCTTCGTCGGAGCCAAAACCGATAATCACCGGCGCATCGTTTTCAACTTGCAGTGCGCCGTGAAGCTTAACTTCATGCGCCGGCGCGCCGCCAAACGCCACCACCTGATTGAAAATACGCCGGGTGTCGCCAGGCTCACCGTCGTCGGAACGGCCGATCCACACCTTGTCGTCGAATGGAACTCTCATGCGCGCGACAACACCGCCTGCAAGAAAGCCCGCGTACGCGGCTGCGACGGCGCCGAGAAAATCTCGGCAGGCGGTCCAGCTTCGACAATTACGCCGCCGTCCATCACCACCACCACGTCGGCGACTTCTTTCGCGAAACCCATTTCGTGCGTGACGACCACCATCGTCATGCCTTCGCTCGCGAGCAGCTTCATGACCTGCAGCACTTCGCCGACCAGTTCGGGATCGAGTGCGGAAGTCGGCTCGTCGAACAACATCACGCGCGGCTGCATCGCCAGCGCGCGAGCAATGGCAACGCGTTGTTTCTGACCGCCCGACAGACTCGCCGGCATCACATGCGCCTTATGGGCAAGCCCGACCTTTTCCAGCAAAGCGGTTGCAGTCGCTTCAGCTTCGGCCTTACTGGCGCCACGCAGCATCCGCGGGCCGACCGTGATGTTGTGCAGCACCGACAGATGCGGAAACAGATTGAACGACTGAAACACCATGCCCACTTCGGTGCGCAGCGCATTCAGCGAGCGCTCCTTGAGCATCGTCCCATGGTCCACGAGACGATGCCCGCAGATATCGATCGTGCCGCCTTCCGCCTGTTCGAGCCCATTGCAGCAGCGCAGGAAAGTACTCTTGCCCGAGCCGCTCGGCCCGATCACGACCACCACCTGCTGCGGCTGAATGTCGAAATCGATACCGTTGAGCACGGTGTGCGAGCCGAACGATTTGGTCAGCCCACGAATGCTGACGATAGGTTGATCCACTTTGGCCACGGTATTCATTGCACCATTCCTCCTGCACGCAAGCGGCGCTCCACACGATGCAGCGCGTAATTGGTCGCCTGCGTCAACACCAGATAGACCAGCGCGATGGCCAGATACACCTCGAGCGAACGGTAGGACACGCTAATGATCTTCTGGCCTTCATGCATCAGATCGTCGATAGTCAGCAGCGACACCAGCGCCGAATTCTTGATCAGCGCGATGAACTCGTTGCCGAGCGGCGGGATCATCCGCACGATCGCCTGCGGCAGAATGATCGCGCGCATGGCCTGCCCGGACGACATGCCGATCGAACGCGCCGCCTCCATCTGGCCTCGATCCACCGACTGAATCGCACCGCGTACGATCTCCGATACGTAGGCCGCCGAGTACAGGCCGAGCCCAAGCATTCCGCACACGAAAGCCGGCAACAGAATGCCGAATTGCGGCAAGCCGAAAAACAGCAGGAAGAGTTGCACGAGCAACGGCGTGCCGCGGAAAAACGTGAGGTACGCGGTACAGAAGCCGTACACGATGCGCCGCTGCGGCGTGAGCCGGCCGATACCGATCAACAGGCCCAGCACGCAGCTCAGGCCGAGCGCGGCGGCGGTCACTTCGACCGTCACCAGCGCGCCATGCATGATGTCCGGCCAGCCGGCGATCACCGGCGAAAAATCGAGTTCCATTATGTCTGTTCAGCCGGTTATTGCGCGGTGGCGCCGAACCACTTCTTGACGATTGCCGCGTAAGTTCCGTCTGCCTTGATCTTCGCCAGCGCCGTGTTGAATTCCGCCTTCAGTTGCGGCTCGTCCTTGCGCACGGCAATGCCGTAGGCTTCGGTGGTCAGCTGTTTGTCGAGCACGCGAAAACCGCTGCGCGTCTTCACGAATTGATAGGCGGCGGGCTTGCCGGTCACGGCGGCATCGGCGCGGCCAATGCCGACCAGGTCGAACATTTCCTGATTCTTCTCGACTTCGACGCGGTTGATCTGCGGGTAGTTGTCACGCAGGAAGCCGACCGACTTCGTGCCCACCTGGACCGACACTTTCTTGCCGTTCAGGTCGGCGATGGACTTGATCGGCGAATCGGCTTTCACCAGTGCAACGAGACCACCTGCGTAGTACGAATCGGTGAAGTCGATCACTTTCGCGCGCTCGTCGGTGATGTAGATGCCGGAAATCGCCGCGTCGAAACGATGCGCGATCAAGCCCGGAACCAGGCCCTTGAAGTCGATATCAGTCCATTGCACGCGCTTGCCCATGACTTTCGCGAGCGCGTTCATCATGTCGACGTCGAAGCCGGTGCGCGCGCCGTTTTCGGTGAATTCCATCGGCGGGAAGGTCGCGTCGGTGGCGACGTTCAGCACATCCGCCGTTTGTGCGGATGCCGCGCCGGAAAAGCCGGCGAACGTCACCGCAAAGGTAACGCATGCGAGGGACAACAGTCGATTCAGTTTCATGGGAGGGCTCCTGGTGGTTCGTTCAGTTCGTTAAGTTCGTTCGTTATCCAGATCGAATGCCGGCCGCGGGCGGCCTTACCCGATCAATCGGTTTGCATATGCTCGGAAATAGCGCGGGCCGTACGTAGCGTCCCGTCGATGAATTGGCTTTCGCGGCCAATGGCACGCGTGGACGGCGCCATCAGCGTGATCGACGCGCTGCTGCCCGCGCCGCGTGCGCTGCGATGAAAGATCGGGGCGCTCACGCCCCACACGCCCGGATCGACCTCGCTGTCGCTAACGGCGTAGCCTTGAGCGCGAATCTGTTCGAGTTCGGTTTCGATCGCGGCGCGGCCGGCGGGATCGTTGTCGAACACGCTATCGAGCACTTCGGTGCGCGCCTTGTCGGCCATGAACGCCAGCAGCGATTTCGCGGAAGCGCCGGCTTTCAGCGGCACGGCGCGGCCTTTTTCGAACGAGCAGCGCAACGAGTGCTGGCTATCGACCATTTCCAGGCACATCACCTGATGCTTGACCGCCACCACGAGCCCGATACTTTCTTGCGAGGCGCGCGCCAGTTGTTGCATTTCGCTACGGCTCGCTTCGACGAGCAGCGAATTCACATCGAAGCCAAGCGCAAGTTGCAAGCTGATCGGCCCAGGCGCGTAATGGCCTGCGTTTTCAGCGACGAAACCCCAGCGCTTGAGCAACGCGATCTGCCGGTACAGCGTGCTTTGCGCGAGACCGGTGACCGCGAGCAAATCCCTGACCGACATGGCCTTGCCATGACTGGCGAGTGCCGCCAGCACCAGCAGCACGCGTTCAGCTCCTGTCACACCCTGTTCCGCGTTCACGATGAAAACTATCCACAATGAATAACGGATTCAGAATGCCAGAACATTCTCGGATTTCAAAAAACGGATTCCCACTGAATGGGAAAGACAGGCGAGGGTTTTCCCCGAAAGCGGGATAAAAGAGGCGTGCCGAAGCGCGCGCGGGGCACGTGAAGCGAATCTGTCTGACGGGAAAGGGGCTTGCTGAAGGGTTAAAAGCTGCTCAAAGCGCCAACACCGTCACCCCCACTTCCACCCGATGCGCCCCGCCGCCAAGAATCATCCCGCGCAACAACGACACATCGCTGTAATCACGCCCGATCGCGAGCGTCACGTGATCCATATCGGCGAGCACGTCATTGGTGGGATCGAGATCGACCCAGCCGCTGCCCGGGCAATACACCGACACCCACGCATGCGAGGCATCCGCGCCAATCAGGCGGGGTTGCCCAGGCGGCGGATCGTTGCGCAGATAACCGCTCACGTAGCGCGCCGGCAAACCCAGCGAACGCAGGCAACCGATCATCACCTGCGCGAAGTCCTGGCACACCCCGCTCTTCAATTCGAAGGCACGCTCGGCCGGCGTATCGAACATGGTCGCCGAAGGCTTGTAGTCGAAGTCTTCGTGAATCCGGTGCATCAGATCGATCGCACCCGCCACGATCGGCATGCCGGGCGGAAAGCTCGGCAACGCATAAGCACGCAACGACGGCCGCGGCACGATATTCGGCGACGCAAAGCAGAACTCCACCTCGGGCCGGAATTCGCCGCCGACACAAAAACGCAGCGCATCCGCCACTTCTTCCCATTCCGGCGTCTCTTCGGGGTCGAGATCGGTCCAGCGCGGCATCAGCGCAACCGTGGTTTCGCTCACGAGTTGCAAGCGTTCGTGGGGGGCGTCCAGCGCGAAGTACAGCACGTCGTTGCCGAATGCATCGATACGGCTGGTCTGATACGACGGTTCGGGGTCGATCTTTTCGCTGTGCGAGACTACACGCTGCCATGCACAGGCAATCGGCCGGATCGTCGCGAGATGCTGCGCGGTCTCCACATAGGTGGAATAGTGATAGGTCGTGCGATGCGAAACGGACAACACGGTCGGCGCGTTCTTCATGACCACACCTGCGAAGCGACCGTACTGGCATGGCTGAAATAGCGCGCGCTGATCTCATGCGCGGCCGCGCCAACATAGCCGCCAATCAGATCGCACACCGCAATCAGCTCGGCGTATGAACCGTTTTCGTCGACTTCGCACAGCGCCTCGAGCGTCGGCAACGAAGCGGCAGGCGGCATCAATTCCGCAAACGGACGATGCCGCATGCTGCCCGCAGCCACGGCGATCTCGTCGAGTTTTTTGCGCAGGCGCTCATACACGCCGTAGATGCCGCGCGGATTGGTCGGCTCGATCACCAGCAGATCAAGCAGCGCCGGCACCTCGAAACGGCCCGGATACAGCGCGCGATACGTCAGCGTGCTGTCGAACAGTTGCAGCAGCAGATCGAAGCCGGCCGGCGTCGCGAGCTGGCCTTTATCGGCAACCACACGCAGGAACGACGTCATCGTCCACACGCGTTCGATGTGCCGCCCAACGAACAACAGACGCCACGCTTCGTCGCGTGTCATGCGGTCGCCTTGCGCGCCGCTGATCGCCGACAATTGCACCGACAGCCGTTCGAGCGCATTCATCAACGTCACGCGGTCATAGCGATCGTAGCGCTCGCCACGCTCCGCCCGGCCGCTCCCGTTTCCATTGACTTGACCGTTACCGTTCGAACCCGCAGCCGGCATCAAGGTCTGCAACGCGTCGCGGAAATCGTTGCGCGCCGCGAGGATAGTGCGCCAGTGATCGTTCGACAAACGCCCACGCACTTCGCCGTTCGAACGCGCCTGCCAGGCGAGATTCTGCCCGATGCTCGTCGGCCCGGTGCTGTCGCTCAGATTCGCGACCAGAGCACGCTCGAACACTTGCGGCGAGTTCGGCGCAAACATATCGCCCGACTGCACGAGACCGCAGTGCATGGCGAGTTCCACCAGCGTGGGGAACATTGCATCGGCGTCGTTGCCTTCGAGCGAGCCGAGAATCAGGCGCAACAGCCGCACATTGTTTTCGGCGCGCTCGCCATAACGCCCGGCCCAGAACAGATTTTCTGCCGCACGGCTCGACACGGTGCGATGCTTGCGCGCGAGATCGGCGGGTTGCATCGGCGAAGGCAGTAGCGTGAACGTCGAGGTCGGCTGACTCGACAGCACCCATGTATCGACGCTGCTGCCGCCGTATTGCATCGACACCGTCGCCTGACGCTCGGCGGCCATGCGCGTGAAACCGCCGGGCATCACGTGCCAGCCGCCGTTCACGTCGGCAATTGCATAGACGCGCAGCACCGACGGACGGCGGCCCACCGTGCCGTCCTCATAACGCGGCGTGCAGGAAAAGCGCTGCGGCTGCTGGATCGTATAGACGTCGGGCATCGCCTCGATACGTTCGCGCCATGTCGAAAGACGCTGCCGGCCCTGCTCGATCCCCGGCGGCGCGTCGCGGGGCGCGACCGGCCACGTGGGCACGATGAACGCTTCGTCCAGACGCGCGAACGCGTGCTCGCGCGCCGCCTTTTCGCCGCACCACCAGGTCGCCACACTCGGCAGCACCAGGTCCTCGTCGAGCAGCACTTCGGCGATACCCGGCAAAAAACCATGCAAGGCGGGTGATTCGACAAAACCCGACCCCGGCACGTTCGAGACAATGACATTGCCCGCGCGCATCACCTGCAACAGACCCGGCACGCCGATGCTCGAGTCGGCACGCAATTCGACCGGATCGCAGAACGCATCGTCCAGACGGCGCAGCACGACGTGCACCCGTTCCAGGCCGCCAAGCGTCTTCAGATACAGCATGTCGTCGCGCACGGTCAGGTCCTTGCCTTCGACCAGCGTAACGCCGAGATAGCGCGCGAGAAACACGTGCTCGAAGTAAGTCTCGCTAAACGGCCCAGGCGTGAGCAACGCGATATGCGGCGAAGCGTCGGCGCCTGAACTGTCGTGCCGCATGGTGGCCTGCGCGGCCTGCACGAGTGTTGCGATCAGTTGCGAATAGGTCGGCGCGAGACGGCTCACGTGCATCGCGCGAAACGGATCGGCGAACAGGGCCGACACGATCAGCCGGTTTTCAAGCGCATAGCCGAGGCCCGACGGCGCTTCGGTGCGATGCGCCATAACCGTCCATTGACCGCCGGGGGTACGCGCCAGATCGACGGCGACCACCTGCAGATACTGCCCGCCCGGCGGCGTAAAGCCCTTCACGGAACGCAGATAGCCGGGATGTCCGAACACCAGCGCGGGCGGCAACTGGCCACGCTCGAGCAGGCGCTGCGGCCCATAAATATCGGCGACGATCGCATTGAGCAGATGCGCGCGCTGCGTCACGCCACGCTCGATATGCGCCCACTCGGCCTCGCTGATCAGGAACGGCAGCAGATCGAGCGCCCACGGCCGCGGCTCGCCGTTGTCCGCGTAGACGTTGTAGCTGATGTCGTTGTCGCGGATCTGCTGCGTGATCGATGCGCGGTTATCCTCCAGCCGCGCGATGCCGTCTTCGCCGAGCCGTTCGAAGAATTGCCGCCACGGTTCGCGCAACGCGCCGGAAGCATCGCGTAACTCGTCCCAATGTCCTTCGTAGGGCGGCAACAGCCGCAATAAGGACGAAGCGTCCGCGCGCGCCGCGGACGCTTCGAAGGGAAAAGTCGATTGAAAGGCCAAGGTCGTGTCGTTCTTAAAAGTGTGCCGTCGCGTTTCAGTCTACCAGGTTACCAGTAGCGCAGGTCCAACGTAAACGGAAACTCGAGGCTGCGCTGCGGCATCCCGACCGTCAGCGGCCCCGGTGTATGACCGGATGCGAAGAAGCGCGCGCGCCGACGGCTTTCCGCCTCGTAAGCATTTACCGGGAAGGTTTCGTAGTTGCGCCCGCCCGGATGAGCGACATGATACTGGCATCCGCCGACCGAACGGCCTGTCCAGGTATCGACCAGATCGAAGGTAAGCGGCGCATCCACGCCGATGGTCGGATGCAGCGCCGACGGTTGCGACCACGCGCGAAAACGCACGCCGGCCACATATTCGCTGACGCGGCCCGTCGGCTGCAGGGGCACCGGCACGCCGTTCACGGTCAGCACATGACGGTTGTCGTTCAAACCGAGCGCACGCACCTCGAGCCGTTCCACCGACGAATCCACATAACGCACCGTACCGCCGGGCGCCCCCTCTTCGCCCATCACGTGCCAGGGTTCGAGCGCGTTGCGGATGGTCAGCGAGACGCCGTTCACCGTGGTCTCGCCGACCAGCGGGAAACGGAATTCGAAGTGCGGCGCGAACCAGCTGCTTTCGAAAGCGAAACCTGCCTGGTTGAGTTCGCCGAGCACATCGTCGAAATCCATCTTGACGAAGGTGCCGAGCAGGAAGCGATCGTGCAGTTCCGTGCCCCAACGCGTGAGCCGCTGCGTATAGGGCGTATGCCAGAAGCGCGCCACCAGCGCACGCAACAGCAACTGCTGCACGAGACTCATGCGTGCATGCGGCGGCATTTCAAAGCCACGCAACTCGAGCAGGCCGAGGCGACCGGTCGGACCATCGGGCGAATAGAGTTTGTCGATGCAGAATTCGGCGCGGTGCGTATTGCCCGTCACGTCGATCAGGATGTTGCGCAACGAGCGGTCGATCATCCACGCCGGCAGGTTGGCGCTGTCGCGGCCGCCGAGCAGATCGATCTGCCGCTGCAATTCGCGGAACGCGACTTCGAGCTCATACACCTGATCGTTGCGCGCCTCGTCGACGCGCGGCGCCTGACTGGTCGGCCCAATGAACAGGCCGGAAAACAGATACGACAGCGACGGATGGTTGTGCCAATACGCGATCAGGCTCGCCAGCAGATCGGGACGCCGCAGGAACGGGCTATCGGCAGGCGTCGCGCCGCCGAGCACGAAGTGATTGCCGCCGCCGGTGCCCGTATGCCGGCCGTCGGTCATGAACTTCTCGCTGCTCAGATAGCTTTCGGCTGCTGACTGATACAGATACTCCGTGTTATCGACCAGTTGCGCCCAGCTCGAAGCCGGATGAATGTTCACCTCGATCACACCCGGGTCCGGCGTCACCTGCAGGACGCACAGGCGCGCATCGCGCGGCGGCGGATAGCCTTCGAGCACCACTTGCATCCGCAATTCGGCCGCCGTCGCTTCAATCGCGGCGAGCAGGTCGAGATAGTCGTCGAGTTCGGTGAGCGGCGGCATGAACACATGCAGCAGCGAGCGGCCGCTGCCGAACGCCGCGGTTTCCGCCTTCGGACCCGCGGCACGTTTCGGGTCGCGTGCCTCGACGCAGATCGCCGTACGCAGCGTCTCTTTCGACGACTGCCCGCGCGCCGGCGCCTCACCGTCGCCCGGTTGCGGGGCAAAGGCCAGCACGCCGCCGCCGGGCATGCCGCTCAACAGGTCCGCCGCGGACGACGACAACGCCGCCACGCGCCGCGCATCGGCGGTGCTCAGGGTGCGGCGGGGCCCGGCGTCACCGTCGCTGCCGCTTTCGTACTGCATGCGCAATTGCGCGGCCGAACGCAACGGCACCGGGGGTGCAAACGGATCATGCGCATGCTGGTATGGATAGTCGGTCTTCGACACCCACGGCAGCGAATCTAGCGGCAGCCGGTAACCCATCGGCGAGTCGCCGGGAATCAGGAACATGCGTTCGTCGCGGAAGAACCAGCGGCCGCTGACCCACTTCGGCGCCTCGTTCGGCACGTCGCGTTCGCGTGCGAGCGGCAGCACATAACCCGTCGCGCCGCCCAGCCCCGCATCGAACACGCGCCGCAAACGCACGCGCTCCAGTTCGTCGTCCAGACGCGCATCGAGCGGATCGACGTTGACCGGCAGACGGCGCTCGCGCCACAGGTAGTACCAGACGTCTTCGAAACCAGGCAGGATGTGGTCTTTATCGAGCGCCAGCCGGGTCGCCAGGTGGGAGAGGAAACGTCGCGCGTCCTCAGCCGTGTAGGTGCCCGGCTCGCGTTCGTCGGCGAACAGCGTCGGGTCCTGCCAGCATGGTTCGCCATCGGCGCGCCAGTAGAGCGACATGGCCCAGCGCGGCAACTGTTCGCCCGGATACCACTTGCCCTGGCCGATATGCAGGAAGCCGTTCGCGCCGTAGCGCGAGCGCAGCTTGTCCATCAGCGCGACCGCGTAGCCGCGTTTGGTGGGGCCGAGCGCGTCGGTGTTCCATTCGGCGGCGTCACGGTCGCGCACCGACACGAAAGTCGGCTCGCCGCCCATCGTCAAGCGCACGTCCATTTCCGAAAGACGCTGGTCGACCTGCGCGCCCATTTTCAGCACGTCGTTCCACACCGCTTCGCTGAACGGTCTGGTGACGCGCGGCGTCTCCAGGACCCGTTCGATCGACATGGTGTGCTCGAACTCGACTTCGGATTCGTCGACCGCGCCGGAGATCGGCGCCGCGCTGCCAGGCTCGGGGGTGCAGGCGACCGGAATATGGCCCTCCCCGGCGAGCAGCCCGGAGGTTGGATCGAGGCCGATCCAGCCCGCGCCCGGCAGGTATACCTCGCACCATGCATGCAGGTCGGTGAAGTCGACTTCAGTGCCGCTCGGACCGTCGATGGATTTGACGTCGGGCGCGAGTTGCAGCAGGTAGCCGGAAACGAAGCGCGCCGCCAGCCCCAGTTGCCGGAGCGTCTCGACCAGCAGCCAACCCGAATCGCGGCACGAACCCGCGGCGCTCACGAGCGTTTCCTCGGGCGTCTGCACGCCGGGTTCCATGCGGATCAGGTAGCGGATCTCGCGTTGCAGCCGCTGATTCAGTGCGACGAGAAAGTCGGCGGTACCCATCGGCGTGCGGTCGATACTCGCGACAAACTCCGCGAAACGCGGCGTCATGGGCCGCTTGATCAGGTACGGTGCGAGTTCGAGTTCGAGGCCGAGTGCGTACTCGAAGGGAAACTGTTCCGCCGAAGGTTCGAGAAAGAAGTCGAACGGGTTATAGACAGCCATCTCGGCGACCAGGTCCACGGTCACCTTGAATTCGCGCGTCTTCTCGGGAAACACCAGACGCGCCTGATAGTTGGCGAACGCGTCCTGCTGCCAGTTGATGAAGTGTTCGGCCGGTTCGACCCGCATCGAATAAGACAGAATCGGGGTCCGGCAATGCGGCGCAGGCCTGAGACGCACGACCTGGGGCGACAGCGCAACCAGCCTGTCGTAGCGGTAATGTGTGACATGATTCAACGCGACGCGTATGGACACACCAGACTCCTGGACAAAGGAAGGAAGGCAGCCCGCCAAAAAGCAAGCTTCATGCCGTTTATAGAACAAGCGCGAAAAAGCGCATGAACCGCCCGTACCGCCCGGACTACCGCCTGCTGCGAAGTTTGCCGCGCCGGCCGATCGTCCGGTCGATCGATCAGCGCGTCTTTCTCCGGCCTTTTCGAGCGCCACGCACCAAAGCGGCGCAGAGCCCATGCACGATCATGCACGTAATGTGCGTTAAACCAGTGACGTCTGGCAAACGCGGCATGAAGATTGCGCGTTGCCATCGCCCCATCACTGCCACCCATCACCGGGCCCGATCGATGAAAACCTTCCACTGCAATCGCTGCACACACCTCGTATTTTTTGAAAACGTCCGCTGCGAACGGTGCGAGTCCTTGCTCGGATATGTACCTGAACTGGCCGAAATCAGCGCCTTCGAAGAAGCCGGCGAAGGGCTTTGGCGCAGTCTGCATCCGAATGCCAAGGATGCGCTGTTCCGCCAGTGTCACAACTACGCGGTCGAAAACGTCTGCAACTGGATGATCCCGGCCGACTCGCCGGACACGCTGTGCCGCGCCTGCCAGCTCACGCGCACGATTCCGAATCTGAGCGTGCCGGACAACCGGCTTTACTGGTACCGGCTGGAAGTAGCGAAACGGCGTCTGCTGTACACCCTCGCCGCGCTCGGCCTCGAGGTGCCGTCGCATCAGAGCGACCCGGAGCATGGCCTCGCATTCGAATTCCTCGAGGAGAGCGGCGACGGCGCGCCGGTCATGACGGGCCACGACGACGGCCTCATTACGCTGAACATCGCCGAAGCCGACGACGCCTACCGCGAAAAAGTCCGCAGCGCGATGGGCGAACCCTACCGCACACTGCTCGGCCACTTCCGCCACGAGACCGGCCACTACTACTTCAACCGGCTGGTGCAAAACGACCCGCGCTGGCTCACGCCCTACCGCAAGCTGTTCGGCGACGAGCGCGCCGATTATGGCGAGGCGCTGACGGCCTACTACCGCGACGGCGCACCGGCGGACTGGCAGGCGTCCTTCATCAGCGCCTATGCAACGATGCATCCCTGGGAAGATTGGGCCGAGACGTGGGCGCACTACCTGCTGATCGTCGACGTGCTGGATACTTCGACTTCGTACGGCCTCGCCCTGTTGCCCGACGACCCCAGCGAGCCGACGCTGACCGACCGCACGCCCGTGGAAGACGCGAGCTTCGATAATCTGATGAAGCGCTGGTTTCCGCTCACGTATGCGTTGAACAGCCTGAACCGCAGTCTCGGCATGCCCGACGGTTATCCGTTCACGCTGGCCGCGCCGGTGGTGGACAAGCTGCGGTTCGTGCATCGGGTAATTGCGGCGGCCGGCGATAAAACGCCGCTGCGCGAACCCGAAAAAAAGCCCGCTGCCGAATAAACCGGCAGCGGGCCTCGTTTGATCGACGCCGGCTCTCGTTATCGAGCGTCGCTAAGCAGGCGGCCTCCCTGCGCGGCCTCAATACGCCACATAAGGGCCCGCGCCGCCGGGAGTTGTCTGCTGCTCGACAGCGGCATACACATTGCGGCCGTAGAAGAACGGCAGGCCCCAGTCGAAAACCGACGACTTCACAAACGCCGGCCCCGCCAGCAGCGGCAACGCCGAATCGCCGCTGTACGTCTGCGAAATCGAATCGGCATTGCCGACGCTGAAGTTCACCGCGCTCGTCGTGCCGTTCACCCCCTGAATCATCGCGCTCAACGCTTGCGTCGATCCCGGACAGTAGTAGGCGTTGTTCGGACCCGAGCAGGCCGGCATGGCACTCGTCTGAAAGAACAGGCCCGTCGAGCCGCTATCGAGAATACTGCTCGAATACGTCGTGCCGTTCTGCACCGTCGTGAAGGTGCCGTTCGACGGACTCACGCCGATCACCTGCGCACTGCCCAGCGAATTGTTGCTCTGTGTGCCGATGCCGAACACCAGTTGGCCGCTCACCGATTGTGCGCCGCCCGCCACCATCGGCAGGCTCAACATCGACCCGTTGTTGTCGGTGGCAAAGTACGGGATCGGGTTGGCGACCTGCAGCGCTTCGGCGAGCGGAATCGACGTGCATGCCGTGCCCTTGCAACCGTAGTACGTCCCGGCTAACGCCTGTTGCACACAGTTCGCGCCGCAGTCGTGCTTGAATACGCCGATACCCAGGATGCCGTTGGCCTGCAACGAAGCCGGCGTGTTGCGCGAGGCGCCGTAAGCCGCGCAGTCGGCCGGCAGCGAAGCATAGTTCGGATCGATCACCTGGACCGGCAGCGAGGCCGCTTTTTCGCCGGCGATCTGCAGGTCGGCGAGCTTCACCGAACCCCACGTGTAGCCGTCGAAGAACGCCATGCATTCGGCAACCAGATTGCCCGAGCCGTCCTTCTCTTGCGGCAGCGTCATCGACGCGGGCAATTGCGAGGCGAATATGCGCACGCCCCACGAGCCGGTATCCACCAGCATGTGATCGATGGTTTGGCACTGGCTGGTGCCAGGCACGCAAATCGTGACGCTGACGAACGGCATGTTCGGCACGTTGCTGACGCCCGAGTCGACCGTCACGCGCACGGCGTTGGCGGCAATCACCTGCGGTGAAGGCGAAGTATTGGTGACGGTAGGACCGGCCGACAGGCTCGTGCTGCTGGAACTCCCCGACGAGGCGGAGCCGCTGGAGCCGCCGCCCCCACCGCCGCAGGCACTGACGAACAGCGCGAGCAGCGCCGCGCCCAACAAGGTCACAAACGAAGACATATGACGCATGATCCGCTCCGTTATTGAATGACGCTGGCATCGACGCCCGCGGGCATCGCTTGCGGCAGATAGGCATAACCGGCGAACGCGCGCAGGTGGCCGCCCGAGTACACCACCAGGTCGCTGCTGGACACCGCGAGCGGCGTGCCGCGGCGGGTTGCGGTAGCGGCGACGTACTGGTCGAACGAAGCACCCAGCACGGACTTCAGATCCGGCAGCGTCGGGCCTTCCCACGCGACACCGAAGACGATGCCGTTGGGCGCGACGTACTCGCGCACCAGCGTGCCGGACGGCATCGTAATCAGGTGTACCGAATACGCCCGTTGAGCCGTGGCCGTATGAGTCACGGCGTGAAGGTGCGTCAGATCGCTGTCGACAGTGCTGACGTTCTGGCCAAGCGTGGCATGTGCGGCAAACGACAGCGCGCAGCCGGCCCCGAGCATTGCGCAAGCAATGCCTGTAGTGAGCATCGGTTTCAAGAGATTTCCTTCGAGGTGAAACGCTCGCGACCGGCAGGTCAGCCGATCACGAACGGAAATTCAGGGGCGCACTCCGGACCGGCGGTGCCGGTATGGCATTCACACCGGTTGGGTTGCGTGAATGCGTCTACGGAGTGGCGGCGCGAAACTTTAGGCAGCGCGAAGCGGCGCGGCAATCGTTTGCGGGATGATTTAAACCTTCGGCGAGCACACTGCCGTTCGAACCTGTTTGATCAATGCAGACCGGATCGCCAACGGGCGGTGCTCGGACGCCTATTTTCCCGCTGCAAGCCGTTTAAAGCGAACACACGCAAAAAATAACAGGGCCGCAGCAGAAAAATGTCAATGCGTGCCGCATGAGACGAACGATGTAAGCGGACACTGAATAATTCGCATCGAACCGCCTGTTTCCTCTGACAATTAAGGCGCCCAGGCGGCAAAAAAAAATGCCGCGGATAACTTGAGGTCATCCACGGCATCCAGTGCTTCATTACGACATCTGCAGGTCACGCCGAATCCGGATCGCGCGATCCGGCGCGGCTGCGTTCGTTACTTTTTCTGCTGCTGCAAGAGTGACTTCAACTCCTGCACGTTTTCTTCCACGCGTTTTGCGATCACCGCATACGACTCAGCTTGCGTCTGATACGCGGCCTGCGCCAACTGCTGCATATCGGCGAGCGATTTATGCAGGCTTTGCTGGATCAGTTCGGCAGCTTTCGCGGGAGGCGCTGCGCCGCCTGCCGACAATTGCCCCGTGAGCGACTGCAATTCGCCCAGCGTGGCGCGCAGCATCTCGGTCTGTTTTTGCGCGAGCGACTGCATGCCCTGGAAAGCAGTCTGATTCGCCTGAACCAGTGCTTCCACGTCCTTGCGTCGCGCTTCCATGATGGCGGGTACGTCGAAGCCGGGGAGCTTGAACTGCTCCAGCATTTTGGTGAAATCGCCAAACGGATTGGCGGCGTCAGGTCGGTCCATGCGAAATCCTCCTTAACGGTTGAATACTCGCCCGCGATGCATCGCCGCGATGGGTTTCTGCGGCTCAAACACCCGTGGCGTCGTGTGCGCCGCACTTCCCGCAGAGGCTTGCCGCATCTGGGGTCGGACGGCACATTGGGTCAATCATGCGCCATCCGGCCACATTGCGCCAGCGGGCACACCCTGGCGCCGCCGGTCTGCGTGGCCGGCCGTGCCACGGTTCGGTCACGCGGCATGCAAGGCGCGGTAAGCTACGCGGCGGTTTCAGTAACCCGGCGAAGCGCCGTCTCGACTATCGTTGCCGATGTGCTCGCGCACTGTCGCGCCGGCACTGTCTCGATGGGAGCGAGATCATGAAAAAAGGCTGGATAAGCGCGGCACTGACCGCCGTTGTTAGCGTGGCCGCGACCGGTGCGCTGGCTCAGGAAGCGGCTCCGCCGCAGCCCGCACCGCTTCACACGCAGGGGGAACCGCCGCACGGTGACGGCCCACGCGACCCACGCGGACCACACTGGCAGCATGAACCGAAAGGCCCCGGTTTCGCGGTGATCAACGATCTGGAACAGTTGCGCCGCCTCTATGCAATGAGCGGACGTGAAGGCGAGATCGTGGCCGTGTATCACGATGTGTTGAACAAGACGCAGGATCCTATGCTGCGCCACTATGTGTACGACGCGCTGGCCCGCGAGCAGTTGAAACCGGCCAACGCCGATCAGGCGATCGCCACGCTGCGTACCAGTCTGTCGGAAGACCTCGTCTCGGCGAATAAGTCGCCGCGCGGCCTGCCGCCTGGAATGCAAGCACCTGTGCCGCAATAAAGCGCGGCAGACTTCGCAACCGAAGCATCACGCGTTCGAACGCCAGTTCGAACCCCGATCGCTGGAAACGCTTCCGCCAGAAAGCAGCGCAGCCGTTCGGTACGCTGCGTTAGCTTTCGCACATAGCCGCCATTCTGCCTACTTTTCATCTTCCCTCAGGTGATTAGGATTAGAGCACCGCAACGCTAGTGCCTGGTGAATCATGCGCTACCCGATGGACATGGCCGTCGCCGCTGCTCTTCTTGTCCTCGTTCTCCTTTGCATCATCGAGCTCGCCTTGGTGTGATGCCTCGCGCCGTTGTTCGCAACTCGTCCCGACCTAGCCTCCCGCGCTGCATTTTCGCTGTGACATAGCACGAAATAATTGTTGAGTGGAGTTCGCCAGGTCACTCGCCCATACTTCGTTTCGCTGCCGGTGCGTACCAAAAAGACGCATGAGATCAAGGGTGCTTTGCGCGAAATAGCGCGTGTGAATGCCCTCCCGACGATCAACGATCCCACGGTTGCCCGATCATCGTAAGAGGCGTTCGAACACAACGGCACCGGGTGCCGACGACAGGATGAACATGTTGACTTCAGTGAGTTTCCTCAAAAAGAATGCCGCTCGTTTTGCATGCGTTGCGATGGTCTGCGGCAGCGCGCTCCTCACCGGCTGCGCCGGCGGCAGCATCAACAATGCGACTCAAAGCAGCGTGGAGCCGCAGGTGCGCCCCGACAACATTTACGTCTACGCCTTCGACAGCAGTCCGGAGCAGGTGAAGCTGGACAACGGCGGTATGCTGAAAAAATTGAAAGCGCAACTCGACGGTTCGTCCACCGCGCAAAAGCAAACCGCCGATGCGATCGCCGTGCGCGAGCAGGTCGCCAACGAAATCGTTCAGCAGTTGCAATCGATGGGGCTGCGCGCGATTCGCTCGGACGTCCCCGCCCCCGCCGACCAGAACGTGCTGCTCGTGCAAGGCAGCTTCGATACGATCGACGCCGGCAATCGCCGCCGCCGCGTGCTGATCGGCCTGGGCGCCGGCAAGAGCGAGGTGAGCAGTTCGGTGCAGATTCTGTACAAGCCGGCGGGCGGCACCGCAAGGCTGGTGCAAAGTTTCAACGCCAGCGGCGACAGCGGCAAGGCACCCGGCATGGCCGAAACTGCCGGGGTGGGCGCGGCGGTGGGCAGCATCGCGACTTCCGCGGCCGTGGGCGGTGGCTTGCACGCCATGTCCGAATCCAAAAAGACCGGAGTTTCAGCCGACGCCACACGCCTCGCCGACGCGGTCGCCAAACAGGTGGCGCAAATCGGCGTCAGCGGAGGATGGCTCTCGACGCAGCACGTCAAAGGTTAGGCGCTGCGCCGTCAGGGTTTTCAGCAGAAAGCGGCTGCGGTTTTTGAGGCTGTCGCGGGAAAGTGATCCGTTCGCGCGTGCTGTCGCGCACCGCCGTTCAACACACGGCCGACGACGAATAAATTTCGTCCGTCACCATCCGGCAATATGCCGATGCGATGATGCCGGCTCGTACCCGCCCCTGCGGCTCGAGAACGTGCAGCCGGATGCGCTGCAGTCCGACACCGCCTGGGCGGGCACGTCCCGCACCAAACCTTGCGCCGGACCACGCCACGAGGCCGGGGTTTAAGCCTTCGCAGGACGCCCCGTCTTGACCGTCTCGAGCGACGACACCGCTGCAAGCAGGCGCTGCGGCGCTGCCGATTCCAGCATGATCAGACCGGCTCGCAGCAATTCGCTCTTCTTGACCGAGACGCCGGCTTCGAGGCACTTCTGCTTGAGCGACGCGATCCTGTCGTAATCCGATTTCGGCATCGTGAAGCTGTCGCGCACGACTTTCTCTTTCTTCGGCTGCTTGGCCTTCCTGGCTTCAGGTGTGCTGGCCGGCGCGGCTTCGGCAGTGGCCGAACGCTTCGGTTTAGCCGCCTTCCTGCCGGCGGCCGGCGCCTCCACTGCGGCCGGGCTCTTTGCTTTCGCCGTTTTCTTGACAACAGGCGCAGCTTCCGCCGATGCCGAGCGCTTCGCCTTCGCAGCCTTCTTCACTTCAGGCGCGGCTTCCACCGGCGCCGCACGCCTCGCTTTGGCAGCCTTCCTGGGCGCAGGCGCGGCTTCGGCGGCTGCCGGGCGCTTCGCTTTGGCCTCTTTCCTGACGGCCGGCGCTGCTTCTGCCACCGCTTCTGCCACTGCTTTTGCCGCCGGCTCCGGCGCGGCTACCGGCTGCGCGCCTTCCGCCGCGTGCTTGGCCGAACTCTTGGGGAAATTGAATGACTTCCTGGTGTGCTCTTTGGTGACGGGTGCCGACATGGTTACCTCCGCAGTTATAATGGTATAAACAGTATATACCGTTTATTCGCGACTCGGAGCGGACCATGGAGCGCCGTGCGACGTCCCCGACCGGCACTCAGGATGCATTCAGCGGGATCAACCTCGGCTTCGTCAGGCTGTATGCGATCTGCCCAAACAGCGTATTCAGGCTGTTGGTTCCGCCCGCGGCGTTGGCGCAGGTGTCGGAATAGAAATACGACGAGTTAGTCGCAATCGATTCCATCGTGTTGCAGGCGGTGAGTTTATCGTTACCGTCACCACAACTCGGCGCCGACGCGGCCTCGCCACCCAGATAAGCCACCGTGTAGATCAAGGTGCCTGTGTTGTTCTTGATGGCCGACGCCGCGTTGATGGCCGCCTGACATTCACTTCCATAGGTGCTGCTGTAGGTACTACCCAGTTGGCTCGTCGTGGAAGACGCGATCCCGTCGCTGAGCAGGATAATCACGTTCTGTCCCGGCGGACTCTCCGTTGCGGCCGTGGCGGCCAGAGACGTTTGCGCCGCCGTGATCGCCTGGGCGTAGAACGTGCCTAATCCACCGGGCGCAGGCAAACCGCCGCAACTTCCGCCACCCAGCGCCTGCACGATAGCGGAGCCGGTATTCGCTTGCTGGTTGCTGCCCAGATAGCCTGAACTCGCGGAAGCGTACTGATAGCTGGCACCCGAAGCCGAATAACTGCCGGCAATAGTCGCTGAATTTCCGCTGCACGAGAAGTTGTACGTCGACGATGTTTGTGGCGGAAACGCCATCAATCCCACCTTGTCGCCGGCGTTGGTCAGGCCCGTGAGCAATTTCAGCGCGCCCGCTTCGGCGCACTGCAACCTCGTCTGCGCGACGCCTTTTGAATTCTTGCAGTTGCTGTCGGTCGTGGTGCTCATCGATCTCGTGGTGTCGAGGACGATCATGACGTTATAGAGCGCGGGCTCTGCGCCGCCTCCCGCCCCTGCTACCGACGTCGCACTGATTGTTTGCGAGTTCATGCCGAAGACTTTGGCGAAGAAAAGTGGCACGCTCGCCTGCTGCGTCACCTTGATGCCGTTGTATCCGGATGCCGCCTGTTTGTACGGCAGCGTGACGCTGGACAAGGTCAGGCCGGTTACCGTGGCAGTCGCCGGGTTGACGCCGCCCGGCATGGTATTGCCTTGCCCCGCCGTGAACGCCTGTGCGTCGCTGGCAGCCGTTGCCCACGGTTTGGTCCAGAGATCCACCGCGCCGGCCAGCGCCGCGGCATCCGTAGCGCTCTGCAGGCGCCTCTGGCTGTATGCCAGATAACCGTAGTCGACAGCCAGCGACGCAAAACCCAGCAGAACGACCAGAGAAATCGCGACGACAACGGAGACAGCGCCACGCTGGTCCGCCGGCGCGGCGCGAAGCCTAAGATTCTTCTTCATGATGCACGCCCTCCCAAACTGTCGGTCCGGTTCCTCTGCGCCTATTGCACGCGCTCCGCTGCCGTGGCATTGAGCGCGGTCGGCATCATCGAATAGAGACCGGACAAAGCCCCTTTAAACAGGGGCGAGAAATTGCTGTAGGTCACGGTAACGGCGGCGGTCGCCACAGCCGATCCGCTGGCGGCGCTGGTCAGGTCTGCTGCGCAAGCTGCGTCGCTTGTGCAGTTGCCGCCGTTTACCGTGGCGGTGATCGACAGGTTGCCGGTGTTCAGCACCGCTGCCGACGTTTGCACCTGGGTTTGCGTTCCCGAATAGGGAGTGGTCGTGCCACGCTGCGACGCAAAATAGCGCGCGCCCGCCGATGCGGCGTTGGCGACCATGACGTAATTGCCAAGCAGCCAGCCGAACTGCGCGAGACCAAGCGCAATCACGAGGAGCACCGGGACGAGGAGCGCAAATTCGACCGCCGCAATGCCTTGCTGTTTCTTGTGCGTCATGACCGCCTCCAGTTCATGAACACGCCGCGACAGCCGCCAGGACCGGCGCGTGACCGAAGCTCGCGTTTGCAAGAGTTTCATTGCACGAGCTCCGACATGTTCGCGCTCAAGCTGGACGGCATGATGGACTTGAGACCGTACAATGCCCCGCCGAACAGCGGTGCAAATGCGTATCCGAGCGACACGCGCGCCTCGGTTCCCGCGGTCGGCGCCTGAGTGGACGTCCCCAGCGCGCTTGCGCACGTGCTGTCGCTCGAACAGGTCGTGCCGCCGACGCTCATGGTGATGGTCAGCGCGCTCTTCAGTACCGCGGTCGATGCGAGTATGGCCTGCTGCGTATCCGAATACGGTGTGGCGTAGCCACGCTCCGAGGCAAGCTGATGGGCGCCGAGCGACGCCGCATTCGTCAGCATCACGTAGTTGCTCATCAGCCAGCCGAATTGCACCGTGCCGAACAGGCACGCCAGCAGAATCGGCAACACAAGGGCAAATTCCACGGCGGCCCCGCCGCGCTGATTCTTCCGTTTCATAGACCCTCCCCAATCGTCGTCCGACGCGTCAAGACTCCGGAGCACGCCCGCTCGATGGCGCGTGGCGGACTGTTTTGCGAACGCGCCACCGTCATCCCCCCGAACCCGTCATGCTGGGAAGCAGAACCCGGTAGATGTGGATCATGGCCGGCCCCATCAGCACGACGAGGAGCGCAGGGAAGATGCAGAAAATCAGCGGAAACAACAGCTTCAGCGCTATCTTGGCGGCCTTTTCTTCGGCGCGCATCCGCCGCCGGGTACGCAGCGTGTCGGACAGCACTCGCAGTGACGCACCCACGCTCGTCCCAAAGCGTTCTGCCTGAATCAGCATCGCGCTGAAGGAATCGATATCCTCGACGCCCGTGCGCAGCGAAAAATTGCGCAGGGCCTTTTCCTTGGAGAAGCCGGAGCGCATTTCAAGCAACATCAGCTCAAGCTCGCTCGCCACCACCGGGCTGCGCAATCTGATCTCGTCGCCCACCTTCATCAGCGACGCATCCAGACCCAGACCCGCCTCGACGCAAACGGTCAGCAGATCGAGCGTGTCGGGAAAGTCTTCCACCAGCACGCGCTTGCGCCAGGCAATGCGGCGCATCAACACCAGGTTGGGCAAGTACAAACCGATTGCGCCGAGCGCGGTCAGGAGGATCAGGCGCTCGAAAGTCGTCGCGGCGCTCGCCGTGCCGACGAGCCAAAGCAACGCGAGCGATGGCAGGGCGATCGCCAGCGCGGTCTTGGCGGCGAAATAGATCGGGGCCGCCCCCGGCGAACGCCAACCGGCATTGGTGAGATGCAGGCGCAGTGCGGATTGCTCCCAACCGTCCTTCGGCACCGACAGTTTCGAAATGGGCTCTGACATCTCCGCGATCTTTTCGAACCAGGAGACATCGGGCGCTTCCGGGCTACTATCAGCCCCGAAAGCGATATTCGCGCCGCCTGCCTGCTCGATCCGGCGCCGCAGATCATGCGGCGCGACAAGATGCATTGCGCCGAATACGGCGGCGAATACAACGGCGAACACGCCGGCCAGCAACAGGATCTGTGTGGCGTTTAGCGTCTGCATGATTTCTCCCCGATAACGTGTCGTGCACTCTGTCGCGAGCCGGCGGCACTACACCCGGATCTTGACGACGCGCCGCATCCAGAGCGCGCCGAACAGCATGGATACGAGCACCGTCGCAAGCATTTTTATTCCCGCCGTGTCTTGCCAAAGGACATCGAGAAAACCGGGATTGCCCAGCATCATCAGCACGCCGGTCCCGAACGGCAGCAAGCCAAGCACCCAGGCGGACATCCTGCCTTCGGCAGAAAGGACGCGAACCTTGTCGAACAGCTTGAATCGCTCGCGAATCAGGGCAGCGATGCTGTCCAGCACTTCCGAGAGATTGCCGCCCGTCTCGCGCTGAATCACGACCGCGATCACGAAATAGCGCAGGTCCCGGATCGGCACGCGCGTGGCAAGGTTCGTCAAGGCTTCACTGATCGACACGCCATAGTTGATCTCGTCGAACGTGATACGGAACTCGCCGCTCATCGGCTCCGAGAACTCGGTGCCCACCATGTCGATCGCGCCGGTAAAGGCATGTCCTGAACGCAACGCGCGGGCGAGCATGTCGCAAACGTCGGGCAGTTGCCGCTCCAGCAGGCGGATGCGCTTGTTGCGGCGGCCCTGCACATACAGGACCGGCAACATGGCGGAGAGCGCCGCGCCGATTGCGGTGAAGAGCGGCGGCACCGCGAACAGCATGCCCGCGAGCAGGACGAGCGGCGGCAGCACGGCACAGGTGCCGATGAGCCGGGCGACCGTCCACGTCACGCCGGACTGCTGCAGGAACAGGTCGATGGCATGCACACGCGGCATCTGCAGCAGAAGCCGCGCGGGCAGCGACGAGCCGGCCAGCATGCGGGTCTTGAGAATCGAGAGCCGCTCGGCACTGACCTGTCCACCCGCGGACACTGCGCGAATCCGTGAATCGACGCGGCGCGCAACCGGTCCGTGCCGGCTGTTCCAGTATTCGTACGCGCCTTCCAGCGCCAGCGCCACGGCAACGAACAGCAGAATGATCGACGCATAAAAGATCGGGGTCATGCGAGTCTCCTCAAGCACCGTGTGAACGGATCGGGCGCTGAAACCATGCACGTCATGTCGTTTCGAAGCGCCGGGCCGGATCGTAGACATGCTCCGAGGGCGCGACACCGAACGCCTGCAAGCGCTCGGCAAACTTCGGCCGCACGCCGGTCGCGCTGAAGTACCCGCGAACGCATCCCTTCGCATCGACGCCGGAGCGCTTGAAAACGAAGATTTCCTGCATGTTGATCATGTCGCCTTCCATGCCGGTCAACTCCGAAATGCTGACGATCTTGCGGCGGCCGTCGGTGAGCCGCGTGGCCTGCACGACCACCGAAATCGCCGAGGCAATCTGCTGGCGCATGGTCTTGGTCGGCAGCGAAAGGCCGCCCAGGTTGATCATGTTTTCCAGCCGCGTGAGCGCGTCGCGCGGGGTATTGGCGTGTATCGTGGACAGCGAACCCTCGTGCCCGGTGTTCATCGCGTTGAGCATGTCGAGCGCCTCGGCGCCGCGCACTTCGCCCAGAATGATGCGGTCAGGGCGCATGCGCAGCGCGTTGCGCACCAGCGTGCGCTGCGTAATCTCACCGCGCCCTTCGATATTCGGCGAGCGGGTTTCCAGTCTCAGCACATGCTCCTGGCGCAGTTGCAGCTCTGCGGCATCTTCGATCGTGACAATGCGTTCGTCGCCGGGAATGAAACCCGACAGGACGTTCAGCAGCGTGGTCTTGCCGCTGCCCGTGCCGCCCGACACCAGAATGTTCACCTTGGCGCGCGCCAGTGCATCGAGGACCTCCGCCATCGGCGGCGTCAGGCTTTGCAGTTCGACGAGGTCGGACACCTGCAGGGGATTGGCGGCGAAACGCCGGATCGACAGCAATGGACCGTCGACGGCGCACGGCCGGATGATCGCGTTGACGCGCGAGCCGTCCGGAAGACGCGCATCGACCATGGGGCTCGATTCATCGATATGCCGTCCAACGCCGGAGACGATTTTCTCGATCACCTTCATCAGATGCGCGTCGTCGTAGAAGGTCACATCGGTGGCTTCGAGACGCCCTCTTCTCTCGACGTAGGTATGGCGGTACGTATTCACCAGAATGTCGGATACGGTCGGGTCGCGCAGCAGCACTTCCAGCGGTCCGAAGCCGAACATCTCGTCGTGCACGTCGACCACCAGTTGTCTGCGTTCGAGATCGTTGGCCGGTGCTTTCTGATCTTCCAGAATGCGCCCGATAAGCGCGGCGATCTCCTGGCGAACCTGTTCAGGCGGCATGCGCGAAAGACGCTCCAGCTCGACGCGATCGAGCACGGCCTGATGCACCTCGCGTTTCAGCTTCTGGTACGCGGCGCGCATCATGCCGGCCTGCGGGTTCGACGGGTCGGATACGTCGCCCAAAGGCTGGACGCGTTGCGCGGAAATCTGCTCACGAAGCGACATGATGGTCCCCTTTGGCCTTACATCATTTCAAGTTTCGGCGGCGCCTGACGACCCAGCAGCCGCGAGAACACGGACGTGCGGCTGGCACGTCCCCGGCCCGGCGTCGACGCACCGTCGACGATGTTTTCCGCGAGCGTCTGCAAGGCGCGCGATACGCCGCTCGCACGGGCGGTCTGCGAAACCGGCAGTCCCTGATTCATGGCGTCGGACACGACCACCGGGTCCTCCGGAATGACCTGCCAGGCCCGCATGCCCAGCACCTGCTCGAGCGCCGAGCGGGCGCGTTCGGCCTGACGCGTATAGCGGTTCAGCAGCAGCCGCATCTGGTCGGGCGCATAACCGAGCGAGCCGAGAATTTCCTGCAGCCTGCGGCCGGCCCGGACATGCGGCATGCTCGCCTGCAGCACGATATGAATCTGTTCGCTGCTGTCGAGCGCATGCATCGACAGTTGATTGATGGTCTGCCCGAGGTCGAAGATCACGAAGTCGTAACGCGGCACGGCAACGCCCAGAATCCATTCGAGGCGGTCTTCCTTGAGTTCGGCGGCTTTGATCGGATCGCCCGCGCCCGCCAGAATGTGGAAGTTGTCGGTGACGTGCACGAGGCTCGCGTCGAAAAACGCGATATCCATGCGCTCGATCTGCGAACAGACCTGCGGCAACGTCGAGGGGGGCGTTTCGTCGGATACGAGGAAAGCGGCGTCGGCGAATTGCTGGTTGAGGTCGATCAGCAAGACCCGCTTCTGAGCGAGCTGCGCAATCGCGTGCGCGACGTTGCAGGCAATGAAGCTGGTGCCTGTCCCGCCCTTGCACGACATGAACGACAGGATGCGGGTTTCGCGCGTGCTGCCGGGCACGCACTGGGTCTGCGCGCGCCGCAGCGCGACACCCAGTTGGTGCGGATCGAGCGGCCAGCCGAGGACGTCGCGAAAGCCCGCGCGCATCGCCGCGATCAAGGTCTGCGACGACGTATCGGGCGTCACCAGGATACAGGTGAGCCGTGTATGGGCGTGGTGCAGCGTCTCGACCGCGGAGAGCTCGACATCGCTCAGCGACTCGGCGTCGACGATCAGGACATCGAAAGCCTCGAGACTGTCGCCCCGCTCGCCAAGCCTTGACGGCCTGCCGCTCGCGCGGGTGGTCCGGCAACCGCCGCATTCGCCGATCAGACGCACGATCTGGGCGAGCCGCGCGCTGTCTTCAGAGAGAGCCAGGACATTGATCATGATGTTCTCAAATGGACAAACCAGGGTAACGGGCGAGCGTTGACGTCAGCGAGGCATGACGTGCGCCCACCCGCAAGGCGCTCACTGACCGCCGGAGCCGCCGCCATTGCCGCTGCCGATGCCGATCACGAAAGCATTCGGGCTGATGACAGGTTGCTGGAACGACTTGTCGTAAGCCTCCTGTGCCGCCACGGCCGCCTTGCCGTCGACGCCCGGCGCCGACGGTGCATGCTCGCCCGCGTGCGGATCGATGATCTGCATCTGCGCAGCCATGCGCGCCGCTTCGCCAAAATGCTCGTCCCACACGGGCGTGCTCGTCATGCAACCGGCCAGCGCCACGCCAAGCGTCAGCGCGAGAGCCGCGCGAGCTGTCAAAACGAAATGTTCGAGTTTCATGAGATTCCCCTCGTCGCGCATCAATGTTCATCGGCAGGATGGGTTTCGCCCGCTTTGGCGACCATCTGCTGGCGGCCCGTCCCCATGCTCGTCACAGAAGCCGGTGCGGCGGCAGGCAATGGCGTCGCCGCGGGCGCGGCGCTACCGTCGGGCGGACCCGTCACGACCGGCGCCGGTTGGCCGGTTTGTGTATCGCGCGATAGTTGCGCCGGCGCTGCGCTCGTGCCTGCTGCGGGTGCGGGTACAGGTGCGGGCGTCGGCGGTGCGCCCGGCGCTGCCGGGGCCGGGGCCGGGGCGGCGGATTGAGGCTGACGGCCTTCCATGTTGCCAGTGGCATAAACGCCGGCGTCCGAGGTCTGCCTGAAGCTGTCGGTCGGCAACGGGTAGTCGGTGCTGCTCGGCAAAGGCTTGACGAGGTGCACGGTGATGATGAAAACTAGTTCCGTGCGGTCCTGCTGGAAAGACGTGCTGCGGAATAGCGCGCCCAGCACCGGCACCTCGCCGAGGCCGGGAATCGCCTTGAGCGACCCGGTAATGTTGTTCTGGATCAGTCCGCCAATCGCAAAGCTCTCGCCGTCGTTCATCTGCACCGTGGTCGAGGCGCGACGCGTCGTGATGAGCGGCAGGATCGCCGCTCCGCTGACATTGGTGGCGGTTACCGTCACCCCGGTCGGCGAGAGCTCCGAGACTTCCGGCGCGACCTTCAGGTTGATCCGGCTGCCTGCGAGTACGGTCGGTGTGAACTTGAGGCCGACGCCGAATTCTTCTTCCTGCAGCGTGATCGTCGAGCCGCCGGTACCGTTGCTTTGAGGAACCGGAATGAAGACCCTGCCACCGGCGAGGAACGAAGCTTCCTGCCCACTGAGCGTCACGAGGTTGGGCTCGGCGAGAATCTTGCCGAGACTGTCGGTCTTCTGGGCGTCCACCGCTACGTTGAACGGCAGCTTGTTCGCCTTGCTGACGGCAATGCCGTTACCGACACCGGCAAGCAGGCTGCTCACCAGCGCGCCCGTCCATGAACCGAAACCGCCCTGGATATTCACGGCCGCGCCGAGCTGGTTGAGCAGCGTCTTCGAGACTTCCGCGACCTTCACTTCGAGCATCACCTGCTGCGGGGAATCGACCGTCATCATGTTGATGACTTCGGATGCCTTGCTGACGCTCGTGCTCTGCTGCGTCAGGCTGGAGCCGCCGGCGCCGAAGTTCGCGGTGCTCGCTTGCTGCTGTTGGGTGGGTTGCGCGCCCGCATAAGCGTTGGCAATCTCCATCGCCTGCTGGGCGGCCTGCGCGCCGGAAACGCGGCCCGCCAGCACGAGGTTGCCCGCCGCGGTCGATACCCTGATGCCACGCTCGGCGGGCAACAGTTGCTGCAGCGTCCGCTGCAAGCCGTCCGAATCGATGTTGACGATTACATCGATGATCTGGCATTGACCGCTGCGCCCCTGGACGATCATGTTGGTCGTGCCGACCGTCATGCCGACGAGGTAAAGCGTGCGCGGCGACACCAGCGTCGCCTGCGCAACGGTCGGATTGCCGAGCGTGCGGTTGCGCGCCGGCTCGGCGAGCGGCACGAGGACCGACTTGCCCACGGCCACGGCGACACTCGATTCGTCACGAATCTCGCCGCTGCAGCTCGGCCCGCTCAACGGCACGGCGCCCACCGATTTGCCGCTCGCCGCCGGACCCGACGGCATCGGCGACATGCTGATCATCATCGGCACCGGGCCACGGCCCACCGGCAACGCCGCGTTCGCGCCGCCCTTGCCGGGCGCGGACGTGCCGCCGATCTCCTGCGCGGCGCCGGATTGCGCGACAGCCATACCCGCGCACAGCGCCGCCGCGAGCACCGTGCCGCTCAGTGAGCGGCGACGCGCGTGGCTGCCCGACGAGAACCCCAGTTCTGTTTTCATGTCTTTATGCCCCCGTTGCTCGATGCCTGTTACCCGAGACTTTCGTTCTTGCCTTCGTGATGCCGGTCGCGCTGCCTGGTGAAGCGGCACGCGATCGCCGGCCTAAAAACATTCGACGCTGCCCGTTACACCCGACAACACGCCCACACAATCGCGCTTCGGCGCCGGATGAGCGGCATAACGCGCCCGCACCGGATGGACCGGCTCGAGCACCGGCGCCGAAGCCGGCACGTCGAGCAATGTGAGTTTGGTCGCGCCATCGGTCGAGGGCGTCTGTTTGTCGACCTGGTTGCGCAGAACCAGCGACAGCGTGCCGACGCTGCGCGCGAGGTCGAGTTTCTCGGCCTGCTCGGGCGTCACTTCGAGCGTGACGGCGTTGACGACTTTCGGCGCCGTGTCGTCGCGGCTCACCTGCTGGGCCACCGCGAGGACGAGGATCTGTTCGAGCACGATCTTCGAAATGCTCTGCTGCGTGTCGGTCCCGCCGGGTTTCTGCGTATTCACGATCACGTCGACGTAGTTGCCCGGCAGCGCGAAACCGGCGACGCCGACCACGTCGTTCACGCGTACCGTTATCGCCCGGCGGCCCGAGCCGATCACTGCCGAGAGGCCGCCTTTCGTGCCGACCGGCGCGAGCTTCGATTCGAGTACCGGTTCGCCCGGCGCGAGACTCGTCAGCACCACGCGACCTTCCAGCCCCTTCTCGTCGGCAAAGGCGCCGGGTGGCACGCTGCCCGACGGCCAGTTGACGGTGCGGATGAGCGCCGGTGTCAGCGGCTCGCCGAGATTGACCACGCCCGCAGCCACGGCCACTGGCGTGACCGCGCTCGACGACGTCTGCAGCAGCCATCGCGAGGCCAGAACCACGGCAGCGACACCCGCCAGCATGGCAAATGCCAGCATGACTAAAGCGCGACGATTTTTCATGGCAACACTCCTGCATGGTTCATCAATACTTCCGGCATCGACCGGATGCCCGCGTTCGATACTCCTGCCCAACGTGGCCGCTGCCAACCGCAAACCACTCTCCTGCGTTGCTGCCTTCCCTGCGCGGCTAGAACGCCGCCGCGAACAGCACACCCAGCGTGCCGGCCGCCATTGCCACGCCATAGGGAATCGTTCCGACCGATTCGATTCCACTCGCAGCAACCTGCCGCGGCGCCAGGCGCCACACCGCCACGATCTGCCGTAGATTGCGAATGAGTTGCCGCAAGTGGCCGCGGCTCACCGCCAGCCCCAATGACCAGACCCCGCCGAGCAGAAAGGTGGCGAGGGCAATTTGGAAAGTCATCGCGGGGCCCACAAAGGCTCCGATCGTCAGCAGGAGCTTGACGTCGCCGGCGGCCATGCCGCGCAGCAGATAGAACGGCAACAGCAACGCGAAACCGCACGCGGCGCCCGAGAGCCACTCGAGTCCGCCATTCCACGGCCCGTGCAACCAGACCTGCACAGCGAATGCCGCTGCGAGGCCGATCGCGATGACGCGATTCGGAATCCGGCGCGCGGCGATATCCGTGCTGGCCGCCACGATCACCAGCACGATCACGCACAGCGGCACGGGTTGCGGTGGCAGGGGGGGCAGCGTCATGAGAGACCTCGTTTCGTCGCGGCTGATTTTTTAAACCATGGCGGCAGCGATCCACATCCGCTACACACCGAATGGAGCTGGCCGGTTCGGACAGCCGGCGCGACATTCGCGTCCGACCGCAGAACCAGGCCCGGGATCGACGAACGAACCTCTCGCAGGCATCCGTTCGTCGGCGGCCGCCCTAGACCGATCCCGCGATATCGCTGAAAACCGCTTTCAGGTTCGTGCCGAGCGTGGTAACCGTCCCGATGATGACAAGAGCGATCAGCGCGGCGAGCAGGCCATATTCGATGGCCGATACGCCGTCTTCGTCGCGAACAAAACGTGCTGCCTGGGCGATGAAATTCTTCATGACAGACTCCTTCGTATGTCTAAATAAAAACCCTTAACCAGGATTGGTTGGAGGGAACGTACTGCCGGCACTACGAAAACACTGGCGATCAGTCGTCAACAACGTGAAGGGTTGTCTGCGTGACGATTCTTTTCCGGTCCGGCTGCTGCTTCGAATCGTTCGGCCGTCACGTCTTCGACTTGCGCGTCCTTTTCATAGCAAGGGTGGGGCCAGCGACACGGAAAGGCCCGAAATATAAGGGACCAGCTTGATGGCTTGCGGCGTGGATTTAACGTTCCCGCACAGAATGTCTCGCCTCCGCGACGTTTTTCGGTGTCGCCGGAACATGGCGAAATAGCCGGAGCACCGCGCCGGCTGTGGCTCTGAGGAATTTACTTAGGACATACCCTGATTCGACGCATGCATCGAATCCCATGAAAACGGCTGCGCCTCGCGATGGGCACCTGCACAAACTGTCGCAGCCGTGAGACCGGTATGCGCGCTTGCGCACATAAGCAGGTCCAGTTTCGTGCCGATGAGGGATTTTTGACCGCTCCTCAACGTGGCGCAGGAAAACGCGCTCTTGCAAGTCGATTAATTTTCCTCCAACAATGAGTGGACAGATAACGCGGAAACAGGATTCCCCACGCAGCGTTTTAGACCGACGCTTAGGAATCTGAACAAATAATCTGAACGACCGGATGAACCAGGAGTTACATCCGGACACCACCGAGGCGGGGATCATGTACGTTTCACAGCCAGGCGCTTGCGGCAACGAACGCCGTGTTCGAAGTTTTCTCACTGCTGAACGAGTGGTCGTGTACAGCATCGCGATGTTGGTGCTGTACATGCTGTTTCTGGCGGCCTGGGCATGGACGAGCAAGGGATTCACCACCGGCGATTTCACCAAACCGGGAATCGACTTTTCAGTTTTCTGGTCGGCTTCGTACGCGATGCTGCACGGCCCGGCGTGGCAGATCTACGACTACCGTTACTTCGAAAGAATCGAGGCGGCCCTCTTCCAGTTTCCTCGCGGCAGTTTTCTCCCGTGGCTGTACCCGCCGACCTTCCTGGTGCTCATCAAACCGCTCGCTCTTGTGCCGCCGGTCATCGCCTATTTTGCGTTTGTCGGCGTCAGCGCGCTCCTGTTCACCGTCGCCACGCTCAAACTGTCCCGGCTCGCTTCCGGCATGGGCAGCTCGCGTCTTGCCGCGCTATTCGTTGCTGCCTGTCCCTGCGTCTTCGTTGCGGCTGTTTTCGGACAAAACTCGCTTCTGACCGCTGCGCTGGCCGCGCTCGCTGTTCACTGGATCTCGCGCCATCCGGTTCGCGCCGGACTGTGTATCGGTCTGCTCGCCATCAAGCCGCAGATGGCCGTGCTGCTGCCCTTCGTATTGATCGCAGGGCGGTCGTGGCGCGCCTTTGGCGTCGCGGCATTGAGCGCGTCGCTGTTCGTCGCGCTTAGCGTACTGATCTGCGGTGCGAAGTCGCTGCACCTGTTCGTGCTCAGCACCGGGCTCGCCCGCGATCTCGTACTCGAACACTCCCGTCACTACTGGCTCGCCTCCCCGACCACGTTTGCGGCCCTACGCGAGGCAGGTGCGCCGCTCGCCGCGGCCTATGCAGCGCAAGCGGGCATAGCAGTGATCGCCGTGACGGCCGCCTGTCTCATCTGGAAGTCCACACGCGATGCGCGCCTGCGCGGCGCGGTTCTGGCCGTCGCCACGTTACTCGCGAACCCCTACGCATGGCACTACGAATTGGCCTGGCTTGGCATTGCCACCACCTGTCTCACGGCAATCGGCTTCGATACAACATGGAGACGCGGCGAGCAGGCGGTGCTGGTGCTTGCCTGGCTGCTGCCGGTCTATGAATTCTTCAATCGCCTGAGCGGCTTGCCGCAGATCGGACCGGTCGTCCTGCTATCGATGCTGCTGCTGATACTGCGCCGCGCGCGGATCGGCGACGAGGTGACGTCATGAACCTGAAATCGTCGCATGTGTTGCCATCGGATCGCCGGATCGAGGCGGCCGGATCGGCGCATCCGCGTTCGGCAAGCCGCGCTCACTGGCTCAACAGCCGACGCCTGTCGCTCTATTCGCTGGCGGCTCTCGCGTGCTACGCCGTTTTCCTCGCGGTCTATCTATACCGCGTGCTCTGGCAGCAGCGCGCCGATTTTCCGCCTCTGGCGATGGATTTCCTGCCGTTCTGGAGCGCGTCGTTCCTTGCGCAGCACGGGCACGCCGTCGACGCCTATAACCTCAAAGCGCTGACCGACGTCGAAATGAGCGCCGCGCCGTATTTCCGCACTATGGGCAGCATTCTGCCGTGGCTGTATCCGCCCAACTCGCTGCTGATCATGGCGCCGCTGGCTCTCCTGCCGTTTCAGGCGGCCGCCGTCGCCTTCATTGCCGGCACGTTCGCGCTGTTCGCCAAAGCCATTCACTCGATCGTGCCGCGCCGGCAGACCTTACTCGTCACATTGGCCTTCCCCGGTGTTGCACTGGTCGCGTTGATGGGACAGAACGGCCTGCTGACGGCGGCGCTGGCAGCGGTTGGACTGCTGGCGCTGCGACGCCGTCCGGCGATCGCGGGAATATGTTTCGGATTGCTTTGCATGAAACCGCATCTGGTGCTGCTCTTCCCGTTCGCCTTGCTATGCGGCCGCTCATGGCGCGCGTTGCTGGCGTTCGCGCTCACAGCCGCATCGACGCTCGCGTTGGCGGCCCTGTTGTTCGGCCCGGGCACGTTCACCGCATTCGTGCACAACGCCGGCATGGCAGCCGGATTTGTCGAATCGGGACGCGCCGCCATGGCTCGGGTACCGACCGCCTTCGCGCTCGCGAAGCTCGCGCATGCCCCCGCGGCGTGGGCCTACGTGGCTCAGGCAGTCAGCGCCGTTCTGGCAATCGGCGCTGTCTGGTATGCGTGGCATCGGCCGTGCGCTTATGCGCTGCGCGCCGCGACCCTGATCTGCGCAAGCCTGCTCGTCAGTCCGTATCTGTACGACTACGACCTCGCCTGGTATGGCGTGCTGATTGCCTGGTATTGCAGCTACGGCATGGCCTACGGATGGCAGCGCGGGGAGCGCGAATGGCTGGTCGTCTTGTGGCTCGCGCCGCTGGCGGGGATGGTGGTCATTAGCCGTTTGCCGTTCCAGTTCCTACCGCTTCTCACGATGACGACGCTCGGCATGCTGGCACGGCGTATCGCGGTCGAACGCAACCGTGCAATGCCAACGCATTGCACCAGATACAACCGATAAACAGGAAAAAAACGGGGAAATGCCATGTCAACTCATACCAGCAAACCATTGATCTCGCTTGTCGTGCCGTTCTACAACGAGCATCAGGCAATCGACCGGTTCTTCGCCGCCGTCGTGCCGATACTCGAATCGATCGAGGACACGCGTTTCGAAATCGTCTGCGTCAACGACGGCAGTAACGACGGCACGCTCGACAAGCTGGTCGCCGCCGCCATCCAGGACAAACGCGTCCGCGTGATCGACCTGACGCGCAACTTCGGCAAGGAAGCGGCCCTGACGGCCGGCATCGACGAAGCGGTCGGCGACGCCGTGATCCCGATCGACGCGGACCTGCAGGACCCGCCGAGCCTGATCCCGGTTATGGTGGAACACTGGCGCGCGGGCGCCGAGGTCGTGGCCGCCAAACGCACCAACCGGGCCTGCGATACCTTCGCCAAACGCACCGCGGCGGCGCTGTATTACCGCGTGCACAACGCACTCTCCGAGGTCAAGCTGCCTGAGAACGTCGGTGATTTTCGCCTGATCGACCGGCAGGTCGTCAACGCGCTGCGCAGCCTGCCGGAACGCCGGCGCTTCATGAAAGGCCTGTTCGCATGGGTCGGTTATCGAACCGTCATCGTCGAATACGAACGCGAGCCGCGCAGTGCGGGGCACTCGAAGTTCTCCGGATGGAAGCTGTGGAACTTCGCGCTGGAAGGCATTACGAGCTTTAGCACCGTGCCGTTGCGCAGTTGGACCTATATCGGCCTGTCGATTGCCACGCTGGCATTTTTCTATGGCGGCTTTATCGTCGGGCGCACGCTGTGGTCGGGCAATCCGGTTCCCGGTTACGCATCCACGATTTCGCTGATGCTGTTCATGGGTGGGATCGAACTGATCGGCATCGGCGTGGTGGGCGAATACGTCGGCCGGATCTACTACGAATCGAAAAAGCGCCCGGTCTATCTCGTGCGGCGCCGCTACCAGGAGAAGAGCAAAGTCACTGTGCTGCACCGCGAGCGGCACCCGGCACGCATACCCCATGCGCCACGCCCCGAAGTCGTGCGCAAACGCATGGCCGTCGGCGTGCGGGTCGTGACGGGCCGCCTCGATCAGCAAGCAGGTTAGAGGCCGGACTATCAACCACCTCACAGTGCAAGGAACTCATCATGTCACCTGACGCGTATCTGGAGATGGCCGAAACCGAAGCGGAACACTGGTGGTTCCGTGGCCGGCGCGACGTGTTGCGCAGCGTACTGCGCCGTCTGGCGCTACCCGCCGGAGCACGCGTGCTCGAAGTCGGTTCAGGGACGGGCGGCAACCTCGACATGCTGGCGGAATTCGGCAGGGTGAGCGGTCTCGAGATGGATGGCACGGCGCGCGCGCTCTGCTCGCAGAAAACCGGCGGCCGTTTCGACATCCGCGCAGGGCGCTGTCCGGAAGATGTCCCCTTCGGCATGGAGACTGGCGAACGCTTCGACCTGATCTGCTTCTTCGATTGTCTCGAACACATCGCCGACGACGTCGGCTCACTGGCACGCATGCAATCGTTGCTGGCGCCAGGCGGCGTGATCGTCGTGACGGTGCCGGCCTGCCCGCATCTGTGGAGCGCTCACGACGTCTATCTGCGGCACTTCCGCCGCTACAGCCGCGCTTCGCTGACGCAATGCGTCGCCGCGGCCGGTTACGAAATCGAGCGCGTGACGTATTTCAACTCGCTGCTGTTCCCCCTCGCGGTGGCCGCGCGATGGTTCGACCGCCTTTTCAGGCGCAGCAGATCGACGGGCGACGCCGTTCCGGCCCACCCGCTCAATGCCGCGCTTTATCGGCTGTTCAGTGCGGAGCGCCATTGGCTTGCGCACGCCGCGTTGCCGTACGGGGTGTCCTTGCTCGCGATCCTGCGCACACCACGGGAGAGCGCCGGTGAATAGCGCGGAACGAATCAAGCTACTGCGATTCGGCGTGTCCGGACTCTTTGCAACCGGGCTGCACGTCATGGTCGCCATGACGCTGATCGTGCGCGCCGGCACTGAACCGGCGTTGGCGAATGCGCTCGCTTTCGCCTGTTCGACAGGAAGCTCCTACCTCCTGAATACTTTCTGGAGTTTTTCGTCCGTTCCCGCGCTGGCGAATATCTGGCGTTTCGCCGTTGTTTCTCTGGGCGGCCTGACGCTGACTACGCTCGTCGCTCACGCCACGCAGATCGCCGGTGGTGGTCCGGCGTTGGGCATCGCGATGGTGGTCTGCGTGGTGCCGCCGGTTACGTTCATGGCGCACCGGTGGTGGACGTATCGGTGAAACCGAACGGAAACGGGCAGCGGAAATAGCCGAATCGGAGCCACCACGACGCAAACGGCAGGCGGAGCCGCCGCCGAACTGGCCGGCTGATCGCTGTTACTCGGCGATTGAAAAGCGCGCCGGGCGGCGTTGCGGCGCGCTGGTGGGGCGCTCCACGCGCGGGCTGGCGCCGCGGATGAAGAGAATCGCGCAGATAGCGACCATCGTCCAAATGCTGATAATTACGGTCAAGGCACTCATTACGGTCTTCAGAAGTTCGACACAGCGATTGATTCTGTCTGGCCTGACGGCCAATCAACGTGTCGTAGGTTGGTCGGTACCTTTGAGCAATAGCTCATCGATCAGGCACGTGGTCAATGCCAACTGCTTTTCGAGCGATACGCGCGCCAGTTCCGCGCCCACCGTGTCGCCACGCGCGACGGCGCTGTGGGTCTGCGTCGCGAGCCGCAACACAGCCTCCGATGCGAGGTGCAGGCCGCGCATCGTGCCCGCGTCGGAGTACGGCGCAGGATCTTTCCAGTCGGACATGGATACGTCCGGCAGAGCAACTTTGAACTGGTAACTCGGGTCGTGGCGGAAAGACATCTCAGGCTCCCTGCGCGATTGGCACGATGTCAGTGTGCGCCGACCACAGGGAGTCCAATCCGTTAAAAAGAAGCCAAATCTGGAGTTAATCCGCCGCCCTCGCGAAACAACGAGAAATTTGTTAAAAATGGGGCCGGGGCGCGATCTACGCTCAAGCCCGCATCGTCTCAGCCACGGCGGCTCATCTGCCATCTATTCCACTTCTTTGCGCCTGGTGCGCCGGGCCGTCCGATGCTCAGCCATTGCTCGCCTCGCCAGCGTACCCAAGGTGCGCATCTCTTTCTCCACGTCCGGGCTCCACGGACGGCCATAGTTAAGCCGGATGTGACGGCGAAATTCACGGCCGCGCGAAAAGATCGCACCGGGTGCTATCGCGATCTCGTGCGCTTCCGCCATTTCGAACAATCGCACTGCCTCTACGCCTTCCGGAAGCTGCACCCATAGAAAGAATCCGCCCGGCGGCCGGACCACCACGGTTCCCTTGGGGAAGTACCTTACGATCGCAGCGACCATCCGGGTCTGAAGGGACGCCAGTTCACGGCGCAGTTTGCGCAGAAGCCGGTCGTAGTCCCCATGCTCGAGATAGTCAGCAATGGCGCATTGCACGGGCACAGACGCGGGGCCCATCGTCAGCCAACGCGCGTGCTCGATTCTTGCGGCGTAGCGCCCCGCCGCTACCCAGCCGAGGCGCAGACCCGGCGCGAGGCTCTTCGAAAACGAACCGCAGTGCAGCACGAGACCGTCAGAATCGAAGCGCTTCGCCGGATAGGCCGGCGTCGAGCCAAAATGCAGTTCGCGGAACACGTCGTCCTCGATTAGCGGCACGCCATGTTTTGCCAGCAACCTGACGAGCGCCTCCTTCCGTTCATCGGAGAGCGTCGCGCCGGTCGGCTGGTGCAGCGTCGTCATAAACCAGCAGGCCCGTACCGGATGCTGCAGCAATGCCTGCGCCAATACACCGAGATCGAGGCCATGGTGCGGATCGACAGGGATTTCCACGACCTTCAGACGCAGGCGCTTAACCGCTTCTTGCACAGCATGGAAAGCAGGCCGTTCTATTGCGATGGTGTCGCCCGGTCGCGTGAGAACCTGCAGACACAGTATCAGTGCATCGAGCGCGCCACTCGTCACGACAACCTCTTCGACCGGGACCGTGACACCGGTGACAATGTAGCGAAGCGCGATCTGGCGACGCAGTTCTGCCTCCGCCTTTCCCGCCGACAACGCGTTGCGGGAACTCGCCATTCTCCGGGTTGCCGCAGTCAACGAGCGCGAAAGCCGGCCAAACGGGAACAGCAGGGAACTTGGCTCCGACGAGCCCAGTCCGGGATGCGCGCATCGACGTTGAGCCTTCATGAAGCGGATAGTCACGCTGTCGCCATCAGCCTCGTCAATACTGCGCTTTGAAGCAATCGCCAGCGATTTCGTCGACGCAGGCCGACTTGCGACGAAATAACCCGAGCGAGGTCTCGCGACGATCAGGGCACGTCGTTCGAGGGTGTAGTAAGCATGGAAAACGGTTGAAGAGCTCACGCGGTACGCACTGCTCGCCTGACGCACCGACGGGAGCCGCGCGCCGGGTTCGAGCGTACCGTTCAGAATCAGGCTTTCGAACTCCACCGCCAGTTGCAGATAGCGCTTCATTAGTATGACATGCTAATTAAATGGAGCTGTCCCGCCCTGCTCCGGTCGCGAGTGGAACGCTTCATTCAGAAATATCGAACCCGCCAGCCGAGCACGGTTGCGGCTCCCCCCGGCTTTGAGGACGGGGCATTGGCGTTCTCGAGAAATACCTTCAGCCGGCTCGCGCCGAGCGCGCGGCTATAGAAGAACCCTTGACCAAACTCGGCACGGCTCGCCCGCGCGACGTTGTGGTGCGCCGAGTTCTCGATGCCTTCGACCACGACCACGGCGCCCATCTCATGGCCCATGCGCGTCAACGCATCGATCTGTCTGGCTCGCTCGTCGGGATTCATTCCGAGCACGTTCCTGTCGACCTTCACCATCTCAAAGGTCATCTCCGCCGGCAGTTCAGGTGCGACGTCAGTGGGACGCACGGCCGACAGGGCAAAGCGCACACCTCGATCACGCGCTTGCGACATCATGGGAACGAGACGTTTTTTAAACTTCCACGCGCTGGCCGCCTCGATCTTCAGAATGAGCGGCGGCAGACCGAGGGAGCCGACTTCGCCGAGGTGCGCGGTAAAGGCCGAACTTACCAGGTAAGAAGCTGGCGCGGTAATGCCCAGATAGAGCGATTTCGGAGCGCCGATTTCGCGCAACTCCTCAGCAGCACGCGTCAGAACGAAGCGCGTCATCGGTCCGATCAAACTACTGTTCTCGATGAACGCCATAAAGTGAGCCGGACCCAGAGCGCCGTACTTCTCGTTGTCCCAGCGCAATAGCGCTTCGACACCGACACATTGGGCTCGCCTCACGCCAACGACGGGTTGGTACTCAAGATGGAATTCGCCCCGACGCAGCCCCGCACGCGCCGCGCGCAGGAGCGACTTGTCGTAGCGGAACCACCTTCTGAGAGCCCAGCCGGCAACAACGACCAGGACCGCCACCAGGGCCGGCCACAATACAAAACCCACCAGGTTCCATGCCGGCGCGGACTGAGTAACAGTGATCGCAGGAGGACTCGCCGGCGCGAGTGTGTCGGCGTCGATCGAATCCGGGTTCGGCCGCGTTTCGCAACCGGTGCCCAATGAGCAGTCAGGGACCGACGGTGCTGGTGGTTCCGGCGTCTGCTGCGTCCATTCGGCCTGCGACGTGGTACCGGCCACTGGGTCAGAGGCCGGAAGGCCGTCTTGTTCTGCCGCGTCCCGGTCGCCGATTCGCCACTGCAGTGCCCTCAGCAGCGACACAACGTTCGGCCCCGAACTGGCACTTGCAGCCGCCGTTTCAACGGCAACGTCACGTACGTCTTCCAGCGAATCGCAGCTATTCGTCGGTACAGACATCGGGCCCGCATCCGGTCCGGCGAGGGCCGCCGGAACAACGGGCAACTGCGCAATCGGCGCGCAGTCCGAGCCGAACCGAATCGGCGGCGCCGGTGGGCCTGCAAGCCAGTCCGTCAATTGTTCCCAGACGTTGCGTTCAGGCGTGAGAATGCGACTGGAACTGGTGTCGGCCGGCCCTGCCAGTGCAAGCGAGGTACACGTGCAGATGACCAGGACGACTGCCAACCCTTGTTCTGAGGCACAACGAAGCGCGACGAGGGCGCTGCGCCTGATCCTTGATACCGCAAACCCAAATGCCATTGATTGATCGCTAAAAGAAGTCGGCTTGAGAATCGTTAGCGGTCGGACCGCTATGCGTTGGCAAAACATCGAAAGATGAGGAACCGATCTGGCCCGCACTTTGCCAGCGTGTGTGCATCCGCAATAGAAGCAGATGGCAAAAGAAATGCCGTATCAGATGGAAAGTGGCTATCTTCTAAAGAGGGGCGCTGGTGGATTCGATCCGACGCCGGCTATGGTGCGTTCTGCGAGGAGTACACGTTGAAACGGTACGAGCGGTTAGCCGACCAACTCAGCGAACTCATCAAGCGCGGTGATCTGCCACCCGGCGCGCGTATTCCCTCGGTTCGCGCAGCCTGCAAGGCGTGGGACGTGAGCCCCGCGACGGTATTTCGCGCCTACTATCTGCTCGAGAGCCAGGGTTTGATCAGGGCCCGCCCGCGTTCAGGCTATTTCGTGTCTCCCGGTTCCATGGAAATACCGAAAGCGAGTCCCGCGACCCCGCCGGGTGCCAACTCGAAGACCGTCAATGTCAGCCACCTGGTCTTTGAGGTTCTCAAGACGATCAGGCAGGCCGACACCGTCCCACTTGGATCGGCGTTTCTGAGTCCTGCGCTGTTTCCGATGGCGCGCGTCGGAAAGTCATGCGCGACGGTCAATCGTTCGATGCACCCCGCCTGCATGGTTGACGGACTGCCGCCGGGGCACGAAGGATTGCGCCAGCAGATTTCGTTGCGATATCTGATGGCCGGGATGACGGTGCCCGTCGACGAGATCATCATTACGAGCGGCGCACTCGACGCGCTGACGCTAAGCGCCCAGTTGCTCGCCGCTCCCGGCGATGTGATCGTGATCGAAAAGCCGACCTTCTACGCAGCGCTGCAGGCTATCGAGCGTCTGAGGTTAAACGTCGTGGAGATTCCGGTCGACCCGGTGGAGGGGCATGATCTGGATGCCCTCGCGCAAGCGCTGCAGCACCATCCGGTTCGCGCCTGCTGGCTCATGACCTCATTCCACAATCCGACCGGGGTGACCCTGGACGATTCCAGGAAGCGGGCACTGGTCGACCTACTCGCCAGACACGAGGTGCCGCTCATCGAGGATGACGTCTACAACGAGCTGCATTTTGGCCCGCAGCCGGTGCGTCCGGCTAAATTCTTCGATCGGAAAGGTCTTGTCATACATTGTGGTTCGTTCTCGAAGTGCCTTGCGCCCGGGTACCGGATCGGCTGGGCGGCAGCCGGAAGATTCGCGGCTGGGCTGGAACGTGCGAAATGGATGACAACCCTATCGGCCAGCATGCCGGCGCAGCGCGCCATCGCCGACTATCTGGAGCACGGCGGATACGAACGTTTCCTGCACAAACTCCGTCGCGAGCTGGCCCTTCAGCAATCGCAGATGCTCGACGCGATCAACCGGTACTTCCCGGCCGATACGATGGCAACGAGGTCTGCCGGCGGCTATTTCACGTGGGTGGCGCTGCCGGATCGCGTAGACGCGATACAGCTCTTCCGAACTGCGCTCGATAGTGGGATCAGCATCGCGCCCGGACCTATCTTCTCGGCGGACGGCGGCTTTCGACACCATGTGCGTCTGAACTATGGCTATCCGTGGTCGGCACGGTTCGATAAAGCGCTTGCGACATTAGGCGCGCTATGCGCTGATGAATCGCGTTGCGGCGCCTGGCTGGCCGGTCCGGTTCAGCCGGCGTGACAGGGATATCGCTCTCGACCGTTCATCACGGCCGGTGGATCGTGAAACCCGATTTTGCGGGCGTCGACCAGCAAGCCACCATTCGCGCGCTACCTACGATCCTGTGGGGCGCGCCGCATCGTCGATAAAACCCTTCAGCATCGCAAGCGTGTCCGCTTCGTCGATAGGCTTGTCGACGCGCCAGCGCAGCATGCGCGGGAATCGCACCGCAACGCCGGACTTATGCCGCGCACTGGCCTGAATGCCCTCGAAGCCGATTTCGAATACCAGCGTCGGCCGCACGCTGCGCACCGGTCCGAACTTCTCGATCGTCGTCTTGCGCACGATCGCATCGACCTGGCGCATTTCTTCGTCCGTCAGGCCCGAATAGGCCTTGGCAAAAGGTACAAGCGTGCGCACGCCGTCCGCTTCATCCCAAACCGCGAAGGTAAAGTCGGTGTACAGGCTGGCACGGCGACCATGGCCGCGTTGCGCGTAGACCAGCACGGCGTCCACCGCATAGGGCTCGATCTTCCATTTCCACCACGTGCCCGACGCTTTGGTGCGGCCCACACCGTACATCGACTCGCGCTCCTTGAGCATCAATCCTTCGACACCCCGCGCACGGCTTTCTTCGCGCAACGCGCCCAACTCCCGCCAATCCGCACCGGATACGAGCGGCGAAACGCGCAAGAGGTCACGCGCGAGCGTGCTGTCGAGCGATGCCGCCAGCGCATCGAGTTGCGCGCGCCGCCCGGCAAGCGGCGTCATGCGCAGATCTTCGCCGGCGGCTTCGAGCAGGTCGTAAGCGAGCAACGCGGCGGGCGAATCCGCGAGTATTTTTTTCGTCAACGTCTTGCGCGCAATTCGAGGTTGGAGACGCGCGAACGGCAACGGCGCAACGGCGCCCGGCTCCCACGCAAGAATTTCCCCGTCGATGACGAAGCCATCGGGCAAGGCCTCACCCAACGCGGCCACCTCGGGAAAGCGCTCTGTGATCAGGTCCTCGCCACGCGACCATAACCACACCCTTCCGCCGCGCTTGACGAGCTGCGCACGAATGCCGTCCCACTTCCATTCGATCAGCCATTGCGACGGATCGCCAAGCGTCTCCGGATCGGCCTGCAACGGATGCGCGAGAAAGAACGGATACGGCAAGCCGAGATCGCTGTCGTGCCGCGCGACCGCTTGCTGCGTATCCTCGGCCGGCGCCTCCGGCGCAATCAGACGCAGATAGCGCGCCGCGTCGGGCTTCTGCTGCGAGTCGGTCCATCCGAATCTGTGGACCTATACCCGTGGAGTACATAGTTTGAGGGCGAAAAGCGTGAAAGCGTTCTGCGGTGGGGTCGCCAAGGACTCTCCGTTTCGATGTATGCATACATCGAAATACATCGTTTCGGTTATC
>Ga0074196_10641_pt1 | contig 103047 bp, 81 predicted proteins | sample EPASupsiteSAE300_FD_64214 | JGI IMG/M metagenome (GOLD analysis project Ga0074196, IMG submission 64214) | Bioremediated contaminated groundwater from EPA Superfund site, New Mexico - Sample SAE3-00 | ecosystem: Environmental > Aquatic > Deep subsurface > Groundwater > Contaminated ... | reverse complement strand
AGCTAGCAGTCGCTTGACTTCCAATACGGTTGCTTTTCTTTGCGGCAGGCAAAGAAAAGTAGGTGCCGCCCCGCACAGGGGCAACGCTAATAGACCACTAACAATTCAAGGAAAGGCCAAAAAACCAGATCAACAACAAAACCCGCCGAACAGGCAAAAACCAAAACATCAAGCAGCCACCAAAACCCCACCCGCAAAGCGCCCCACCCCCACTTGCCGGGCGGCAAAAGCCTCCCCAATCATCAAAAGACTCGGCTGCGAAGCATCAAGCCACTGCTGGGCATCGCCACAAGCGAGCCCTGAAAGCGTAAGAGTGAGCGTCCGCTCACGAGGCGTACTACAAGCCTCGACAATCGCCACAGGCGTCGCCCCATCGCGACCAGCATCGATCAACTGCTGAGCGATCTCAGGCCCACTATCGCGCCCCATGTAAAACACCAGCGAATCAGCATTCACCTGCTCACGGATCGCCTCAGTATCGGCCGCCCGGCTATGCGTAGCCAACGCCACACTACGAGACACACCGCGAAGCGTCAAAGACCGCTTCAAGGAAGCCGCACTAGCCAGCGCAGCGGTAATCCCCGGTACCACCTCATACTCGATACCCGCAGCCTCAAGCGCCCGCATCTCCTCATCGGCACGCCCGAACAACATCGGATCGCCCCCCTTCAGCCGCACCACCACATCGTGCTCAAGCGCAGCATCCACAATCTGCTTGTTGATGAACTGCTGCGCCGTCGAAAGCTGCCCGCAGCGCTTGCCCACCGCAATCCGCCGCGCGTGAGCCGGTGCATAGTCGAGCATGGCCGGCTCGACCAGCGCGTCATGCAGCACGACGTCCGCCATGCCAAGCAGCCGCGCGCCCCGCACCGTGATGAGATCCGCGGCCCCTGGCCCTGCACCGATCAGATACACCTTACCCATTTGCCTCAATCCCTTTCGTCCGGTTCGTGCAAAACCCAGCGCGCGACGTCGTGCCAATCGCCCAGCCGGCAACTCAGGCCGAAAACGCCCGAATCATCCCAGCCGCGACCGTGTGATGCGTCGCCTCGTCGATCAGCACGAATGCGCCCGTGCCCTGATGCGAATCGTACACGTCGCACACCAGCGGCTTTTGCAAGGTCAGTGCCACACGGCCAATATCGTTCATCGTCAGGTCCTTACGATCGGTCGCCTGCGACAGCGTATGCACGTCGAGCACTTCCTTGATCGCCCCAATCCGCGCGAACACCGTGTTGGTGGTCTGCTTCAGCAAATACTTGCGTTGCGTCGAAAGCGGCGTGTCATCGAACCAGCACAGGTCGGCTTCCAGCTTCTTCGCAGGCTCCGGCGCCGCTTCGCGCAGCACGAAGGTGTCGCCGCGCGACACGTCGACGTCTTCCGCCAGACGGATCGTCACGGTCTGGCCGGCAAACGCGCGGTCCACCGCGGCCGTGCCGCCCGTTACCGGCGCAATGATCTCCGCAACCGTCGCTTCGCGGTTCGCCGGCAACACGACGATCGTGTCGCCCACCTTTACCTCGCCCGCTTCGACACGGCCCATGTAGCCGCGGAAGTCGTCGGCCTGATTGCCGTCCTGGCGCGCCACCCATTGCACCGGAAAGCGCAGAGCCTGGCCCGTCGGAACATCGACGGGCAACGCTTCGAGCAGATCGAGCAACGGCTCGCCTGCATACCACGGCATGCTTTCGCTAGCCGTTACGATGTTGTCGCCCTTCAGCGCCGACACCGGCACGAAGCGCACGTCGCTCAGACCCAGTTGACGCGCGAGCTCGACATACGCATCGCGAATCTCGTTGAAACGCGTTTCGCTGTAGTCGACGAGGTCCATCTTGTTGATCGCAACAATCGCGTGCTGCAGACCGAGCAGCTTCACGATCGCGCTATGACGCTTGGTTTGCGGCAGCAGTTGCGCAACACCGTCGACGAACGTCACTCGCGTTGCGTCGACCAGGATGATCGCCGCATGCGCGGTCGAAGCGCCCGTCACCATGTTGCGCGTGTACTGCTCGTGGCCCGGCGTGTCGGCAATGATGAACTTGCGCTTGGCCGTCGCAAAGTAACGGTAGGCAACGTCGATCGTGATGCCCTGCTCGCGTTCGGCTTCGAGGCCGTCCGTCAGCAGCGACAAATCGATTTCGTCGCCAACGGTACGCTTATTCTTTGCCCGCGACAGTGCCGAGAGCTGGTCGCTCAATACCGCCTTGCTGTCGTACAACAGGCGGCCGATCAACGTGCTCTTGCCGTCGTCGACGCTACCCGCGGTAATGAAACGCAGCACGCCGAGGTCTTCTGGTTGGTGAATACCGCTCATGATTGTCTTACCCTCGTCGTGTGCTTAGAAATAACCTTGCTTCTTACGCTGTTCCATCGCGGCTTCGGAGACCTGATCGTCCATCCGCGTCGCGCCGCGTTCCGTGATTTCCGTCACGGCCGTTTCGGCGATGATCTTCTCGAGATCGTCGGCATCGCTTTCCACCGGGCACGTGCAGCTGATATCGCCTACCGTACGGAAACGCACCAGCGCGGTTTCGCTGGTTTCACCCTCACGCATCGGCGTGAGCGGCGTAACCGGAACGAGCAGGCCGTTACGGCGCACGATCTCGCGCTGATGGGCGTAATAGATCGACGGCAGTTCGAGCTGTTCGCGAGCGATGTATTGCCACACGTCGAGTTCGGTCCAGTTCGAAATCGGAAACACGCGCAGATGTTCGCCGTTGTGCAGACGCGCGTTATACAGGCTCCACAGTTCCGGGCGCTGCGCCTTCGGATCCCATTGGCCGAATTCGTCGCGGAACGAGAAGATCCGCTCTTTGGCACGGGCCTTTTCTTCGTCGCGGCGCGCGCCGCCAATCAGCGCGGTGTACTCATGTTCAGCGATCGTTTCGAGCAGCGTCACGGCTTGCGCGGCGTTGCGCGAATCCAGTTCGCGGCGCAGGCGCACCGTACCGCGCTTGATCGAATCTTCGACGTGACCCACCACGAGTTCAGCACCGATCTCTTTCGCACGGCGATCGCGGAAGTCGATCACTTCTTCGTAGTTGTGGCCAGTGTCGATATGCACGAGCGGGAACGGCAACACGGTCTTGCGATTCGCGCCAATGCCAAACGCCTTCAGTGCGAGGTGCAGCACCACCACCGAATCCTTGCCGCCCGAAAACAACAACGCGGGCTTGCGGCATTCGGCGACCAGTTCGCGCAGGATATGAATCGACTCGGCCTCGAGCCAGTCGAGGTGATCCATTCGGGTTGCCGTATTGGTGAGCGGTGCATTCACAGTGGAATCGAGCGTGGTGCTCATGTTGGGTCCTTCGTAGATTCGTCCGGGCCGGCAATTGCCGGCTCGGGCAGAAGTATTCAAATCGGTATGTGCGGCGCTCAAGCCAAAAACCAAGGCCTGAGCCGCCTGAATGCTTTATGCCGAGGCGTTCTCGCTGCTGTGGACCGGGATCGGCGTAATCGTCGTGATATGCAGACCACATTCCTTCGTATCGCGCGACTCCCACCACCAGCGGCCTGCCCGGCTGTCTTCACCAGGGCGAATCGCGCGGGTACAAGGCTCGCAGCCGATGCTCGGGTAACCGCGCGCATGCAGCGGATTGACCGGCACATCCAATGCTTTCAGATAATCCCATACTTCGGCTTCGGTCCAGTCCGTCAGCGGATTGAACTTGGCGATATTGCGCGCCGCATCGAATTCTTCCTCGTGCAGTTCGGCACGCGTCACCGACTGCTCGCGACGCTGACCCGTCACCCACGCGCTGACGTCCGACAACGCGCGGTTCAGCGGCTCGACCTTGCGGATCTCACAGCAGCGCTTGCGCAGATCGACGCTTTCATAGAACGCATTCAGACCATGCGAGCCGACATATTCTTCCACCGCGGCAGCTTGCGGATGAAACTGCTCGATATCGTAACCGTAGCGCTCTTTCACGCGATCGATCATGCCAAGCGTTTCCGCGTGCAGGCGTCCCGTGTTCAACGAGAAGATGCCGATCTTCACGCAACGCGACAGAATCGCGTGCGTGAGCAGCATATCTTCCGCCGCAAGGCTGCTGGCAAGCTTCACGTTGGCGTGACGCGCGGCGATCGAATCCAGCAGCGCATCGAGACGCTCGACCTTCGCTGCGAGCTCCGGCGTGAACAATGGTTGTGCGGAACTCATGCCGAAGCCTTTGCCAGTTCGCCCGCTTCACGGCGGCGAAACAGCGGCGACGAGTTCACCGCGCCCTGATAGTTGAAACTGAATTCATCGAACGCCTTCAGCGCGTCGTTGAAGTCTTTGTCGGCGCGCAACGCGTAAGCGTCGAAGCCGCAGCGGAACATGAACGCCAGCTGATCGCGCAGCACGTCGCCGATCGCGCGCAGCTCGCCCTTGTAGCCATAACGCTCGCGCAGCAGGCGGCCGATGCTATAGCCGCGGCCGTCGCGGAACACCGGGAAATCCACGGCGATCAGCGCGATCGTGTCGAAGTCGCCGACGATATCCGCCGGTTCGCTATCCGGCGCGAGCCAGACGCCGATTTCAGCGGTGCTTCTTGAAGCAATCAGCGCAGCGCGCTCGGCTTGCCACAGCGCGAGCGGCACCAGCACCTTGCCGGCCGGCAACGCATCGACTGCGGGCAGCGTGCCATCTTCAGCGGCGCGCACCACCGTCCAGTCATCGTTGACGATCGCGCGGTTCTTGATAATAGAAGCCATCTGTTCAGTATCCTTGTCGCGATTACGCATGAGCCGGTTGACGCGAGGCGTACACCCGTTCCTTGAACGGAGCCATGCCGATGCGGTTGTACGTTTCGATGAAGCGCTCGCCCTCAAAGCGATTTTCCACGAACGTATCGATCACCTTGCTCATCACGTCCGGCATTTCTTCCGCCGAGAACGACGGGCCGATCACGCGGCCAAGATGCGCGCCCGTGGCGCCCGTGCCCTGCTCGCCGCCAAGCGTCACCTGATACCACTCCGAGCCGTCCTTATCGACGCCCAGAATGCCGATGTTGCCGACGTGGTGGTGACCGCACGCATTGATACAACCCGAGATGTTCAGCGACACGTCGCCGAGGTCGTACACGTAGTCGAGGTCGTTGAAACGCTCCTGGATCGCCAGCGCGATCGGAATCGACTTCGCATTCGCGAGCGAGCAGAAATCGCCGCCCGGGCAGGCGATGATGTCGGTCAGCAAACCGATGTTCGGCGTCGCGAAACCTTGCGCCTTGGCCTTTTCCCACAGCGCGAACAGGTCGCGCTTCTTGACGTTCGCGAGAATCAGGTTCTGTTCGTGCGACACGCGGATTTCGCCGAGCGAGTATTCGTCGGCCCAATCCGCAACCGCTTCCATCTGCGCATCCGTTGCGTCACCCGGAGCGATCGTGGTCGGCTTCAGCGACAACGTGACAGACGCATAGCCCGCCACCTTGTGCGGACGCACATTGCGCTCGACCCAACGCGCGAAAGCACGGTTTTCCAGCAAATGCTTTTCGAACGATGCATCCGTGTCGGCCAGCTTTTCATACACCGGCGGCTGGAAGTATTGCGACACGCGATCGACTTCCGTTTGCGTGAGCGTCGACGGACCGTCTTTCAGGTGCTGCCATTCTTCTTCGACCTGCGCCGAGAATTTCTCCGGGCTCAGCGCCTTCACGAGAATCTTGATGCGCGCCTTGTACATGTTGTCGCGGCGGCCATAGCGGTTGTACACACGCAATACGGCTTCGCAGTAGGTCAGCAGATGTTGCCACGGCAGATCGCGACGGATGATCGCACCGATGATCGGCGTACGGCCCATGCCGCCGCCGGCCAGAATGTCGGCCACCAGTTCGCCCTGCTCGTTCTTCCTCAGATACACGCCCATGTCGTGGATCTGCACGGCGGCGCGGTCTTCCTTCGAACCCGACACGGCAATCTTGAACTTGCGCGGCAGCCACGCAAATTCCGGGTGGAACGTCGACCACTGGCGCAGGATTTCTGCCCAGGGGCGCGGATCGACCACTTCGTCCGGCGCCACGCCGGCGAACTGGTCGGCCGTGATGTTGCGGATACAGTTGCCCGAGGTCTGGATACCGTGCATCTGCACAGCCGCGAGCTTACGCAGGATTTCCGGCGTTTCTTCGAGCTTGATCCAGTTGTACTGGATGTTCGAGCGCGTCGAGAAGTGGCCGTAGCCGCGGTCGTGCACGCGCGCGATCTCGGCCAGCACGCGCATCTGGTCGCTGCGCAGGTTGCCGTAAGGAATCGCGATACGGTGCATGTACGCGTGGCGCTGCATGTACAAACCGTTCTGCAGTCGCAGCGGACGGAACTCCTCTTCGCTCAATTCGCCCGACAGACGGCGGCGAACCTGATCGGCGTATTGCTCGACCCGTTCGTCGACGATGGTCTGGTCGTACTGATCGTATTGGTACATTCGGGGACCCCAATTTTTTGCGTGACACACAGCGTTCCGGGGGCCGGCCGCCCGTTACACCGCGCCTGGATATCTCTATTTGTCAGCTCAGCCGAGCGAGGGTTTAGACCCATCTCTCATTTGCTTATGACAAATACAGATATCCATATTGAAAAAGATGGACAGATCGTAATAAACTCGCCTTATATTTCAAACGACTAAAAAATTCTTTTGATATGCGGAGAGGTTATATATGAACCTGCATCAATTCCGCTTCGTCCGCGAGGCTGTGCGGCAGAATTTCAACCTGACCGAAGCGGCCAAAGCCCTGTTTACAAGCCAGCCGGGCGTCTCCAAGGCGATCATCGAGCTGGAAGACGAGCTGGGCGTCGAAATCTTCACGCGGCACGGCAAGCGCGTGCGCTCGTTGACCGAGCCGGGGCGCATCATTCTGCAGTCGGTAGAGCGGATTTTGCAGGAAGTCGAGAGTCTGAAGCGGGTCGGTAAAGATTACGCGGCGCAGGATCAGGGCAATCTGGTGATCGCCGCCACCCACACTCAGGCGCGCTACTCGCTGCCGGCCGCCATCGCCGAATTCAAGAAACGCTTTCCGAAGGTTCACCTTTCAATTCTGCAAGGCAGCCCGACGCAGGTGGCCGAGATGGTGATTCACGACCAGGCCGACCTTGCCATCGCCACCGAAGCAATCGCCAACTATAAGGAACTCGTCTCGCTGCCGTGCTTCCAGTGGCATCACGTCGCCGTGATGCAGCCGGATCACCCGCTGCTCGACCGCAAACTTTTGTCGTTGGATGATCTGACCCAATATCCGCTGATTACCTACGACAATGCGTTCGCCGGGCGCACCAAGATCAACGAGGCGTTCCGCCTGCGCGGCTTGCATCCGGACATCGTGCTGGAGGCAATCGACGCCGACGTGATCAAGACCTATGTGGAACTGGGGCTGGGTGTCGGCATCATGGCGGATATCGCCTTCAACGCCGAGCGCGACCGCCATCTGCGCGCGATGCCGGTGGGCCACCTGTTCGGCAGCAATGTGACGCGTGTCGCGCTGAAACAGGGCGCGTATCTGCGCAGCTATGTGTATACGCTCGTCGAACTGCTCTCGCCGAGCATGAACCGCAAGCTGATCGAACAGGCGCTCAAAGGCGAACACGAGACCTACGAACTTTGAACTGACTACGCTTCCCGCTACGGAGACCCTTGATGACGTCGCATAAAAACAAACTTCGCGGCCTGGCCGCTCTCGGCGCGCTCTTGCTCGCCACTGCGGCGCACGCCGATATCAAGGTCGGCATCGACCTGTCGAGCACCGGCCCTGCCGCGGTGATCGGCATTACCAGCAAGAACGCGATGCTGATGTGGCCGGCCACGATCGCCGGCCAGAAAGCCGACTATATTTTCCTCGACGACGGCTCCGACCCGGGCGCGGCGGTGCGCAACATCCACAAGCTGATCAATGAGGATCACGTCGATGTGATCGTCGGCCCGAACATCACACCCGCGGCAATGGCGGCGCTCGATCCGGCCGCCGAGAGCCAGACGCCGATGATCACGCTAGTCGGCTCCGCAAGCGTGGTCGAACCGCAGGAAGGCAAGAAGGTGTGGGCCTACAAGATGGCGCAAACCGATAGCGCGATGGCCGACGTGATGACGCGTTACATGTCGAACCACAACGTGAAGACGGTGGGCTTCATCGGTTTCGCCGACGGCTACGGCGAAAGCTGGCTCAACGAGTTCAGCAAATTCGCAGCCTTGCGGCATATCCAACTGGTGGCCACCGAGCGCTACAACCGCACCGACGCCAGCGTCACCGGCCAGATCCTCAAGCTGATGGCCGCCAAACCGGACGCGATCCTGATCGCCGGGGCCGGCACGCCGACCGTGCTGCCGCAGCGCACGCTGATCGAGCGCGGCTACAAAGGCCCGATCTATCAGACGCACGGCATCGCCACGCCTGAGTTCATCAAGCTGGGCGGCAAGGATGTGGAAGGCACGCTGTTCCCGACCCAGCCGGTCGTGGTGGCGCGCACGCTGCCGGCCGACCATCCGGCTAAGAAGGCGGCACTCGCGTTCACCAACGAATACGAAGCGAAGTACGGCCCGGGCAGCGTCACGCAGTTCGCAGGCGATGCCGCAGGCGTGTATCCGCGTCTGCAGGATGCGGTCGCGCGGGCGTTGAAGACGGCGCAGCCGGGCACGCCGGCTTTCCGCGTGGCCTTGCGCGACGAACTGGAGCACGCGCATGAGCTGGTCGTCCCGAACGGGGTGGTCAATACGAGCCCGAAAGACCACGTCGGTCTGGATCAGCGCGCGAGCGTGATGGGCATCATCAAGAATGGCAAGTTCGTCTACCTGAGTCAGTAAGCAGCACATGCGCGCGGCGTTTTGCCCTTGCTGGCGGGCCGCGCGCGGCGCTCGCGCCAACACCACCGCCCGTCCGGGCGAGTCACATTTGAGTCAATGCGCATGCCGTTTGATCGGGCACACCGATCGAGCGGCGCGAACCTTGCAGGCAGCGTGTACCATGCTGACGGCCAGCTTGCAGTGAGCGCTGGCAACGGCTAATTTCGCCGATTCCGTGCAAGCGCGCGGCGCCTTGTAACCGCAGGGGCGCCGTCGCTCGCCAGCCCGTGATGTCCGTCAGACCGCGCATGCTAAAAATCAGAAAACGCATCATCATCGCCGCCGTTATAGCCGTCGTGATCCTGGCTATCGCGATCGGTCATGCCATCAGGAAGCGCAGCGGCGCCGACGCCGCCAGCGTCGAAGCGCCCTCTTCCGTCGTCGAATTCGCACCTGACGACCTCACCACCGTGAGCCGCCGCACGCTCTCCGAAACGCTGCCGTTGACCGGGTCGCTACGCGCCGTCACGCAAGCCGCGGTGAAATCGAAAGTGGCCGGCTCGGTGCTCAACGTGATGGTGCGCGAAGGCGATTCGGTCAAGACCGGCCAGATTCTCGCGAAAATCGATGCCCGCGACTATGTCGCCCGCGCCGAGCAGACGCGCGGCCAGATGGCGGCGATGGCCGGCCAGCTCGACATTGCCAGACAGACGCTCGACAACAACCGCGTGCTGGTCGAAAAAGGCTTCATTTCGAAAAATGCCTTCGACACCGCGCAAAGCCAGTATCAGATCGCCCGCGCGAATCTCGACGCGGCGAAAGCCGCGCTGGCGTCGTCGAATCTGTCGTTGGACGACACCGTCGTGCGCTCGCCGCTCGACGGACAGATCGCCTCGCGCACCGTTGAACCGGGCGAGAAGGTTGCCGTCGATACCAAGCTGTTCGACGTGGTCGATCTGCGCACGCTCGAACTCGAAGCACCGGTGCCGGTCGGCGAGATCGGCCGCGTGCGGATCGGCCAGCCGATCCAGATCACTTTTGACGGCATCGACACGCCCATCCAGGGTTCGATCACGCGCATCAATCCGGCAGCCCAGGCCGGTTCGCGTTCGATCATGGTGTATGTGCAAGTCGCCAATCCATCGGGCACGCTGCGGGTCGGCATGTTCGGCACCGGCACGATCTCGGTCGGCAGCCGGCAGAATGCGCTGGTTGTTCCGGCCACCGCCATCCGCACGGACGGCACGCGCCACACGGTCTATGCGCTCGTCAACGGCAAGCTGGTCGAGCAAACGGTAGAGACTGGCGTAACCGGCGATGCTGACGGGAGTACCTGGACCGAGATCGTCGGCGGCGCATTGACGCCTGGCCAGCAGATCGTGCAGAACAATCTCGGCTCATTGCGGATCGGCAGCACCGTGCATGTGGTGCAAGCCGCCCCACCCGCCCAGTCCGGGTCGACCTCCGCGTCGGCGGCCGGCGTGCCGGGCGCAAGCAGCGCACGCTGACCGGAGTCCTTGCCCATGTGGTTCACCCGCATCAGCATCGGCAACCCGGTGCTCGCCACGATGATGATGATGGCGTTGCTCGTCATCGGGCTGTTCTCTTATCAGCGGCTCAAGGTCGACCAGTTCCCGGACATCGCGTTCCCGGTCGTGGTCGTGCAGACCGCGTATCCGGGAGCCTCGCCGGAATCGGTCGAGTCGGACGTCACGCGCAAGATCGAAGAAGCGGTCAACACGATTAGCGGCATCGACGAAATCACCTCGCGTTCATACGACGCGCAGTCGGTCGTGATCGTGCAATTCGATCTTTCCGTGGACGCCGTGCAAGCCGCCCAGGACGTGCGCGACAAGATCGCGCTGATTCGCCCCGATCTGCGCGACGGCGTGAAAGATCCGCGCGTGCTGCGCTACGACCCGTCGGACATGCCGATCATCACCGTGGCGATTTCGAACGCGCCGGGCGCGTCGCTGTCCACACGCGATCTCACCACGGTCGCCGATCAGATCGTACGCAAGCGGCTCGAAACCGTGCGCGGCGTCGGCTCGGTGTCGCTGGTGGGCGGCGTGAAGCGGCAGGTGCAGATCGACGTGAATCCGCAGAAGCTGCAGGCGCTGTCGATCGGCGTCGATCAGGTGATCCGTGCCGTGCAGAACGAGAACCAGGAGATTCCGGCCGGCCCGCTCACGTCGAGCACGATCGAACAGACCGTGCAGGTCAAAGGCCGCTTCGAGAAGCCGGACGACTTCAAACGCATCATCGTCGCGCGGCGCGGCGCGCAATCGGCGATTCCGACCGCCACCTCCGCCACTCAGCCCGTCACGCTCGATCAGGTCGCCGATGTCGTGGACGGTCAGCAGGAGCCGGACAGCATGGCCTTGCTGAACGGGCAGCGCGCGCTATTCCTGTCGATCATCAAGGCGCAGGGCGAAAACACCGTGGACGTCGCGCACGGCGTGCGCGACGCTGTCGCCCTGCTGCAACCGCAACTGCCGCCAGGCGTCGAACTCGACATCACCGACGATTCGTCGATCAACATCGAAGAAAGCGTCAACGAAGTGAAGCGCACGCTCCTTGAGGGCGCTCTACTGACCGTGCTGATCGTGTTCCTGTTTCTCGGCTCGTGGCGCAGCACGGTGATCACCGGCCTCACCCTGCCGATCGCGCTGATCGGCACCTTCGCGGTGATGTACGCGTGCGGCTTCACGATCAACGTGATTACGCTGATGGCGTTGTCTTTGTGCGTCGGCTTGCTGATCGACGATGCGATCGTGGTGCGCGAAAACATCGTGCGGCACGTGCAGCTCGGCGCGGACCACCGCACCGCCGCGCTCGACGGCACCAGGGAAATCGCGCTCGCCGTGCTGGCGACCACCTTTTCGATCGTCGCCGTATTTCTGCCGGTGGGCTTCATGGGCGGCATCATCGGCCGCTTCTTCCATCAGTTCGGCATCACGGTGGCGGCTGCCGTGCTGATCTCGATGTTCGTATCGTTCACCCTCGATCCGATGCTGTCCTCCATCTGGCCGGACCCGGATCTGCACGACGCGGACACGGGCCGCAAGGGCTATCGCTACGGACGCGTCATAGAACGTTCGCTGCATCTGTTCGACAAGCAGATCGACCGGCTCACCACGTTCTACCAGCGTCTGCTCGGCTGGTCGCAGAAGCACCGCGCGATCACGCTGGCCGTAGCGGCGGCCACGTTCTTCGGCAGCCTGTTTCTGGTGCCGTTCGTCGGCACCGAGTTCGTGCCGAATGCGGACTTCTCCGAAACGCAGATCGGCTTGACCACGCCGGTGGGCACCTCGCTTGAGGCCACCTCGGAAAAAGTGAAACAGGTGCAGGCAATTCTCGCCACCTACCCCGAAGTGCGCTTCAGTTACGCCATAGTCAACTCGGGCAATACGCAAGGCAAGAACACCGCGCTGATCACCGTGCGCCTGAAGGACCGGCGCGACCGCACGCGCGGCATGGCCGAATTGAACGGCGCGTTTCGCGCGCGGCTTGCTTCGGTGGCGGGCGTATCGATCACCGAAATCGGCATGCCGGACGGCGCCGGCAGCACGAAAGCAATCCAGTTGAGCTTGCAGGGCGACAACATCGACGAACTGCGCCGGCTCTCGGATGCGGCTCAGGCGCGGATTGCAAAGATCCCGGGGCTCGTCGATCTCGATTCGAGTCTGAAGGCGGATAAGCCGATTGTCGCGATCAACGTGAAACGCGAGCTGGCATCCGACCTCGGCGTGGGCGTGGCCGATATCGGCACCGCGTTGCGGCCGCTGCTCTCCGGCGATGCGATCAGCACGTGGCGCGCGCCCGACGACCAGGACTACGACGTCAGCGTGCGCTTACCGCGCGCACAGCGCGAAGACGTTGACGATCTGGCGAGGCTGATGATCGCCACCAACCGGACGGACTCGAACGGCGCGCCCGTGCTGGTGCCGCTGCGGCAGATCGCGGATATCGTCAAGACGACCGGCCCCGATGTGTTGAACCGGCGCGACCTGCGGCGCGAGGTGATGCTTTCGGCGAACGTGAATGGCCGCTCGGCTGGCGACGTTGCTTCGGACGTCGCGAAAACGCTCGACGCGATGCATTTGCCGGCGGGCTACCAGTATCGATTCGAAGGCTCGACCAAGAGCATGAACGAGTCGTTCGTCTACGCGGTGGAGGCACTAGCGCTCGCGGTGATCTTCATCTACATGATTCTCGCGTCGCAGTTCGCCAGCTTCGCGCAGCCGCTCGCCATCATGGCGTCGCTGCCGCTCACCCTGATTGGCGTGCTGATCGCGCTGCTGCTGTTCGGTAGCACGCTGAACATGTTCTCGATCATCGGCTTCGTGATGCTGATGGGTCTCGTGACGAAGAATGCAATTTTGCTGATCGACTTCGCGAACCAGGCGCGGCGCGGCACCCTGCTCGACGCATCCGGCAAGGGCCGCATGATGGGACGCCGGGAAGCGCTGCTCGAAGCCGCACGTGTACGTCTGCGGCCGATTCTGATGACCACGCTGGCGATGATCTTCGGCATGCTGCCGCTGGCGGCGGCGCTCGGCGAAGGCGGCGAGCAACGCGGGCCGCTCGGGCAGACGGTGATCGGCGGCGTGATTACGTCGTCGATTCTGACGCTGGTGGTCGTGCCGGTGGTCTACACGGTGCTGGAGGACTGGGCGGACTGGCTGCGACGCAAGTTCAAACGCAAGGCGTACACCGTGAGGGATCGGGTGTAACGGCTAAGTCCGCGCAATTTAGCAATTTCGCGTGCAGTGCGCGAAGTTGCTACAGTAGAAGTCTTTCCCCGACCAGCCGTCCCCCATCATGCGCACCACCCGAGCCATCCACGCCGTCGAGCGGCTGAAAACCCGCAGCGGCAATCCGCAGTTCGCCGCGATCAGCCTGTCCGGCGGCCTGTTTTATCTGGTCGACAAATCGAGCGGCACGGACAAGAAAGTCTCCGATCCGCTCACGCTCGACGATTTCGTCAAATTCGTCGACGGTTTTGGACCGCCGAAACCGCGTAAGGCAAGCAAGCTCGATATTGCGTTCGAAGCGCAGCTCAAGAAGAGCAAGGGCAGCTAGGCAGCGCCCCCCATTTGACGACCGAAGATCTCCGCTCCATGACCAAGACAAGCACCAAGTCTGTCAGCATTGCACCGGACCACAATCAACCCACCCTGTCGAAGGGCCAGAAAGCGTTCAACACGCTGATCAAACAGATCGAAAAGCGGCGTGCCAGTTTGAGCGCGTGGGAAGAGTTCGCGCCCGCGTTCCAGCAAAAGTACGTGAATGAACTGCTGCCGCTGACGCAGAAAATGCAACATTTGCGTGCGCGGATGGCGCACCTTCTCGACGAACAGAGCAACCAGAAACGTATCACCCAGACCGAACGGCGCACTCTTTCTGCATTCATTGTCGATCTGGCGGCGAGGTGTCTCGGGGAAGAAGATAGCGACGAGCTGAAAGCGCTATACAACCGCCACAGCGGGTCCGACTACGACGACGAAAGAGCGTCCGAGTTAGACGAAATGAAATCGATGCTGGAGACGGTATTAGGCGTCGAACTGGACGACATCGACATGAACTCGCCCGATGAAGTTCTGGATCGCCTGCAGGCGCATATCGAACAGGACGACGCTGCGCAAGCGGCGGAACATCAGGCGCGTCAGGCGCAACGCGCCCCAAAAAAGAAGACGGCAAAGCAAATAGCGGCCGAAGCACGCCGCGAGGAAGAAGAAGCGCAATTGAGCCGCTCGATTCGCGAGGTGTATCGAAAGCTGGCCAGCGCGCTGCATCCCGATCGCGAAAGCGATCCAGAGGAACGCAAACGAAAAACCGTCCTGATGCAACGAGTCAACGAAGCCTACGGCAAGAACAACTTGCTGCATTTGCTCGAATTGCAGCTGGAACTTGAGCACATCGACCAGAACGCGATCGATAACCTGAGCGAAGACCGGCTCAGGCATTACAACAAGATACTAAAGGAGCAGGTCGGCGAACTCGACGACGAAATTATGTTTGTCGAAATGGCGTTCAAGGAACGCTACGGGCTCGACCCGATGGCGTCCATCACGCCGAAGAACGTCATGCACGGGTTGACGGAGGACGTTTTTATGCTGCAGGAACAGATCCGCTCGCTCGAGTACGATCTAGTGGAGTTCCAGGACCTGGGCACGCTCAAGGCCTGGTTGAAAATCAGGCGCCGTTGAAATTGAATGGCTCCCTTCCCTGCAGGGCGTGCGCGCCACGTGCCCACAGTCAACCGGGCTCTATGGGGCGCCACTGACCCTCGGCTGCGCTGCTCGCCAACACCGCGTCGATGAAACGCAGGCCCGCTACACCGTCATCCACCGTTGTGAGCAGCAGGCTTTCAGCGGGCAACGGTTGACCCGCATTCAACGCTTCGATCTGTAACGCCGCATCCTTGTACAACTGCGCGAACGCTTCCAGATAACCCTCAGGATGCCCCTGTGGCACACGCGTCGCATGCGCCGCGACCGCGCTTTTCACACGTCCGCGCGTCAGGCGCCCGGCCGCGCCGCCCAGCGGCGTGAACCACAATTCGTTCGGATTCTCCTGATCGAAAGCGAGACTCGCTTTCGTTCCATACACCCGCAGACGCAGCGCATTCTCCGCGCCGCTCGCCACCTGGCTCGCCCATAGCATGCCGCGCGCGCCGTTCGGATAGCGCAGCATCGTCTGCACGTGGTCGTCGATACGGCGTCCCGGCACGAACGCGTGCAACTCGGCGGATAGCGATGACGGCGTCATCCCCGTGATGAAGGCAGCGAGCTGATACGCATGCGTGCCGATGTCGCCGAGACAGCCGGCAGGGCCCGCTAAAGACGGATCAGTGCGCCAGCCCGCCTGTTTGTTCGTGCCGCTCGTTTCTATCGGTTCAGCCAGCCAGTCCTGCGCGTATTCGACTTGCACCACGCGTATTTCGCCGAGTGCACCGTTTTCGACGAGTTCACGAGCATGGCGTACCAACGGGTAACCGGAATACGTATGCGTCAACGCGAAAAGCTTGTTCTTCTCGCGAGCGAGCTTTGCCAGTGCCTCGCCCTCCGCCAACGAAATGGCCAGCGGTTTGTCGCAGATCACATGGATGCCCGCTTCGAGAAAAGCCGTCGCCACCGGTGCATGCAGATGATTCGGCGTGACGATCGCGACCGCGTCGATACCGTCATCGCGCGCGGCCTCGGCGTGCGCCATTTCGCCCCAGTCTGCATAGCTGCGTGCGATACCAGCTTCGGCAGCGCTCGCTTGCGCGCGTTGCGGATCGGACGACAACGCGCCCGCCACCAGTTCGAACCGGTCGTCGAGCCGCGCCGCGATTCGATGCACCGCGCCGATAAACGCGCCCTGCCCGCCGCCCACCATGCCGAGCCTGAGTCTTCGTTGTGGCATCTCTCTCACTCCTTAGCGATCTGCTTCTGCCGCTTCATGCTTCACGGCCCGCGCGCCTTCAGATCACAGTCAAATGCCAAGCACACGCTTTAGCTGCGCCGCATCCACACCGCTGCCCGCGAAATCATCGAATGCATGGTCGGCCACGCGAATGATGTGTCGGCGAATGAACTCCGCGCCTTCACGCGCCCCATCCTGAGGATGCTTCAACGCGCACTCCCATTCCAGCACGGCCCAGCCGGGAAAATCGTATTGCGCCATCTTCGAGAAGATCGCGCCGAAATCGATCTGCCCGTCGCCAAGGGAGCGGAAACGCCCCGCGCGTTCGACCCAGCCACTATAGCCGCCATACACGCCCTGCTTACCGTTCGGACGAAACTCCGCATCCTTCACATGGAACGCCTTGATGCGCTCGTGAAAGATGTCGATGAAGGCGAGGTAATCAAGTTGCTGCAGCATGAAATGGCTCGGGTCGTAGAGGATGTTAGCGCGCGGGTGTTGCTTCACCGCATCCAGAAAACGCTCGAAGGTCACGCCGTCGTGCAGATCCTCGCCCGGGTGCAGTTCATAGCACACGTCGACGCCGGCTTCGTCGAACGCATCGAGAATCGGCGTCCAGCGGCGCGCGAGTTCGTCGAAGGCGGCTTCTATCAATCCTGCCGGACGCTGCGGCCACGGATAGAGGTACGGCCACGCCAGCGCGCCGGAAAACGACACGTGGGTGTTCAACCCCAAACGTTGCGACGCCTTGGCCGCCAGTTTCATCTGATCGACCGCCCACTGCGTGCGTGCAGCAGGATTGCCCCGCACATGCTGCGCCGCAAAGCCGTCGAACAACGTGTCATAGGCCGGATGCACCGCGACGAGTTGCCCTTGCAAGTGCGTCGAGAGTTCGGTGATGGTCACGCCCGCGTCTTCCGCGATCTCGCGCAGCTCGTCGCAATAGGTCTGGCTCGCAGCCGCCTGCTCGAGATCGATCAGACGCGTATCGCATGGCACCTGAATCCCCTTGAAGCCGAGGCTCGCCGCCCAACCCGCCAGATGCGCGAGGTTATCGAACGGCACCTCGTCGCCCATGAACTGAGCGAGGAAAATCGCCGGCCCTTTGATGGTTTTCATCGTACGGTTCCTCGAACTAGGGCGCGCCTGTCACGCTGGGACTGAGGCATGACAGACACGCAGCGGACGCCCGCAATCAGAACGGCGAGTCAGGAAAGTAGAACTGCTGCGCGTTTTCCTTCGTGATAAGCACCGACGGAATGATCGTGGTCGGCGGCAGTTTGTCGCCCTTCAGACGCGCCTCGGCGGTGAGCTTGATTGCGTCGTAGATGAATTTCGGCGAGTACGACACGTCGGCCTTGATCATCGGCGCGCCATCCATCACGTTCTTCACCATACCCTTCGAACCCGCCCCGCCGAACACGATCTTGATGTCGGTTCGCTTGGCCTGCTCGATCGCCTTGAGCACGCCGACCGCCATGTCGTCGTCAGCGGCCCAGACCGCGTCGATATGCTTGAAGCGCGTGAGATAGTCTTGCATCACCTTGAACGCGTCGTCGCGATTCCAGTTCGCGTACTTCGCGTCGAGGATTTTCATCTGCGGATAGTTCTTGATCACGTTCGTGAACGCGGTCCAGCGTTCATTGTCGAGCGTGGTCGGAATGCCGCGCAGCGCGACGATGTCGCCCTTGCCGTCGAGTGCTTTCGCCAGATACTCGGCGGGAATCTTGCCGAACGCGGTGTTGTCGCCGGCAACGTAGGCATCCTGCGCGCTCGTATCCGTCAGACCGCGATCCACCACCGTTACATACACGCCTTTCTTCTTCACCTGCGCGACCGGTTGCGTGAGCGAGGCCGACTCGAACGGGAAAATCACCAGTGCGTTGATCTTGTTCACCGTCACCAGATCCTGCAACTGGTTCGCCTGTTCGGGCGCGCCCGCCGCGGTCTTCACGATCACTTTCAGATCGGGATGGGCTTTCTCCAGATCGGCTTTCGCCTTGTTCGCCCACCAGACGATGCCACCCGTAAAGCCGTGGTCGGCCGTTGGAATCGCGACGCCCAGCGTGACCTTCTCGTCGGCACGCGCGACGCCCGCCGTGCCCAGTACCCCTAACGCCAGCATGCCGGCGCCGACCGCTCGAATGAGCTGCTTCATGGTTGTGTCTCCGTTGTGAGGCGTTCATGCGCCCCGATTCTCGAACTTGCCGTTGTATCCGTTGAAGCCCAACGCCTGCCACTTACCGCCGTCCGCGCTGCACGAACGCGACGAAGATAATCACGACACCCTGCACCGCCGCGTTCAGATACACGCTGATGATGCTGGTCAGATTCAGAATGTTGGCGATCACCGAAAGCAGGATCGCGCCGATCACCGTGCCGATCACACGCCCTTCGCCGCCCTTGAGCGCCGTGCCGCCTACCACCACCGACGCAATCGCTTCCAGTTCCCAAAGCAGGCCGGTGGTCGGCGTGGCGGAACCGAGCCGCGGTACATACAGCACCGTCGCCACGCCGACGCAGATGCCGAGCAATACGTACGTGACGATCTTCACGGTATCGACGCGAATCGCCGCATAGCGCGCGACCTGTTCGTTCGACCCGATTGCCTGCACGTGGCGGCCGAACGCAGTGCGATTGAGGATCAACGCACCGCCCGCCGCGACAACCAGGAACACCCAGATCGGCACCGGTACGCCAAACAGACTGGCGTAATAAACCGGGCCGTACAAGTCAGATAACGAGTTATCCAAAGTCAGCGCGCCGCCATCCGCGAGCCACGTCAGCACCGCGCGAAAAATGCCCAGCGTGCCCAGCGTGACGATGAACGGCTCAATGCGTCCTTTGGTGATCAACAGCCCGTGCGCGCAGCCGAACAAACCGCCGAGCACCAGCGCGAACACGATGCCGAGGGTGAGGATCAGCAAGGGCGCCAGCGTGTGACCGCCGACACCGGCGGCAAGTCCGTTCATCAGCCAGATCATGCTGCCCGCGATCAGCGCCGCCATCGACCCGACCGACAGATCGATGCCGCCCGAGATAATCACAAAGGTCATGCCGACCGCAATGATGCCGATGAACGAGGTGCGTGTGAGCACGTTCATCATGTTGTCGAGCGTCGCGAAATCGCGGTTGAGCAGCGTGCCGACAATGCACAGCGCGATCAGCCCGACCAGCGGCCCGAGCGCGTACAGACGGTGCGCGAAGCGCAGCGCGCGGCCGGATTGGACGGCTTCAGTGGGTGCCGGTCGCATGGGCGATCAACTCCTCTTCGGTCAGATGCTCGAGCGTGAGCGTGGTTTGCAGGCGTCCCGCGCGCATCACGGCTACGCGATGGCACAGGCCGATCAGTTCGATCAGTTCGGATGAAATGACGACTACCGCGCGGCCCTGCGCGGCCAGACGATGAATCAGAAAATAGATGTCGCGTTTCGCGCCGACATCGACGCCGCGCGTCGGTTCGTCCAGCACGATCACGTTCGGATCGGGTTGCAGGAATTTGGCGAGCGCGAGCTTCTGCTGATTGCCGCCGGAGAGCATGCGCGCGCGGCTCGACAGATCGCCGGTGCGAATGCCGAAGTCGCTCACCGCCTTTGTCAATGCCGCACGCCCTGCTTTCATGTCGAGCAACGGGCGCGCGTAGCGTTCGAGCGTCATGAGCGTGACGTTGTCCTGCAAGCTCAGATTCACATGCAGGCCTTTGCCTTTGCGGTCTTCGCTCAGATAGGTAAGACCGTGGCGCATCGCGTCGCGAGGGTTTTTCAGATCGGCGCGGCGGCCGGCGATCTCGATGTGGCCCGCCGTGCGTTTGCGCAGGCCGAGGATCGCTTCGAACGCTTCGGTGCGGCCCGCGCCGACGAGGCCGGCGAAACCCAACACTTCACCTGCGCGCACGTCGAAGCTCAGGTCTTCAACCCAGTCTGGTACAGCAAGGTCCTCTACCTTTAGCGCAATCGGCGCGTCGGCAGGCACGGTAATCTTGTCGGGGAACATATCGGACACGTCGCGCCCGACCATCAAATTCGCCATTTGCTGTCGCGCGAGTCCCGCGGTTTCACCGCGCGCGACAAAGCGGCCGTCGCGCATCACGATCACTTCGTCGGTAATACGCTCGACTTCATCGAGCTTGTGCGAGATGTAGATGAGGGTTACGCCGTCGGCTTTGAGCTTCGCCATCAAGGTGAAGAGACGCTCGGTCTCGGCGGGTGTGAGCGTGGCGGTCGGTTCATCCATGATCAGCAAACGCGCGCGCCGCGACAGCGCCTTGGCGATCTCCACCATCTGCTTTTCCGCGACGATCAGCTCGCGCACTTTCGTATCCGGCGCTTTCTCGAGACCGACCTGCGCCAGAAAACGTGCTGCCTCGGCGCGCATCGCAGCATCGTCGACGAACCAGCCGCGCTTTTTTTCATGGCCGAGATACATGTTCTGCGCGATCGTCAGATGCTCGGCAAGATTGAACTCCTGGTGAATCAGCACGATGCCTTGCGCTTCCGCGTCGCGGGAACCGGCGAACTGCTGCGCGTGGCCGTCAACCAGCACGCTGCCCGAGCTTGCCGTTTCGTAGCCGGCAAGGATCTTCATCAGCGTCGATTTGCCCGCGCCATTCTCGCCGAGCAACCCATAGATGCGCCCCGGCGTCAGTTCAAAGCTCACGCCATGCAGCACGCGCACCGGGCCAAAGTCTTTGCGGATATCGTCGAAGCGAACGGCGAGACTCATGACTTATGCGCTCCTGCGGATCACGAGCCGATGCGGCAACAGCACGCCCGGCACACTCGCCAACGGATTCGCGAGCCGCTGCAGCAGCAGGCGCGCGGCGGTTTCGCCCAGTTCACGCATCGGCTGGGCGATGGTGGTCAGCGGTGGATCGATCTGCGCCGCGAGCGAAATATCGTCGAAACCGACTACCGCGACGTCGTCCGGGACGCGCTTGCCGACGTTGCGCAAACCGTGAATCACGCCGATCGCCAGCGTGTCGGAAACGGCAAAGATCGCGCTCGGCGCTTGAGGCTGCTCCATCAGCATGGCCGCAGCCGACGCACCCGCCTCGTAGTCGAGACTGTTCAGATTCATGCGCCAACTGTCATCCGGCGTGATGCCCGCTTCGGTCAACGCATCCAGATAGCCCTGCTGACGCTGCCGGGCGTACAGATAGTCGACATCCGAATTGATCAGCCCAATGCGCCGATGGCCGCGCGCAAGCAGATGCCGTACCGCGTCGCCCGCCGCCCGGTAGTTGTCGATGCCGACGTACGGCACGCCCATCGCCGGATCGAACTCGCAGCACGCGACCCAGGGCAGCGCGCCGGACGTCTCGCCGAGCGCCTGCTGGATGGTGGCGGGATCGAGGCAGATCGCACCGTCGGCACGGCGGCGGCGCAGGAGGTCGAAGTAGCTGCGTTCGCGGCCCGGATCGGCGCCGGTGTCGCACAGCAGCACGAAGTAGCCGTGCTGGCGCGCGACGCTGTCGATGCCGCGCACGATCTCCGCGTAGAACGGGTTGCCGACGTCCGGCACCATGGTCAGCAGCAGACGGCTTTCGGCGGTGCGCAGGTTGCGCGCGAGTTCGTTGACGCGATAGCCGCTGGCGTCGACCGCCGCCAGGACCTTGTCGCGCGTGGCGGGCCGGACGTTGTCGTGGCCATTCAGCACGCGCGACACCGTCGCCACCGAGACGCCCGCCTGCTCTGCCACCTGCGAAATCGACAGTCCCTCGGCCGGACCCGGTGGCTGAGCCACGGGCCGTGGGCGCCTCGCCGACGACGTCGACGACTTCGCGGGGGCCGCTTTGGACACCGATTTCGACACCGATCTGGACACGTGAATTCGCCGCAAAATGTAATCGATTACATTTTTGGACGATGAAAGCCGGAATCGCAAGGACGGATCACTAGGGATTAACACGGAGGATCCACGCAAGCCTCAGGGAGGACGCAGAGAGGACAAACGGAACCCAGACGGCACACGAACGACACGCAAAGGACACACAAAGGAAACCCAAACCCGCTGGCAAGCGCCGCCCGAGGGTGCGGCCCAGCAGCGCACTGCCCGCGACGGCGTGGGTTTGCGCCGCCATTTGGTACAATCCCGCAGTTACCCTGCCGTGGCCCGCCGCGCCCTGAGTTACACCCGGAGCTTTACCCCGGAGTTGTGCTGTAAGGCCGCCGGTCAGTGGCAAAAAATCGCAAACTCGCCAAACCACACTGCCGAATCCACCATGAACATCGAGCAAGCGCGTTTCAACATGATCGAACAGCAGATCCGCCCCTGGGAAGTGCTCGACCAGGACGTGCTGAATCTGCTCTCGATCGTCAAGCGTGAAAACTTCGTCCCCACCGTCTACCGCGATCTGGCCTTCGTCGACTTCGAAGTGCCGCTGCCGGCCGGCCAGCATATGCTGGCGCCGCGCGTCGAAGCACGCGTGCTGCAGGAACTGGCGGTGAAGAAACACGAAAGCGTGCTCGAAATCGGCGCCGGCTCGGGTTACATGGCTGCCCTGCTCGCGCACCGCGCGCAGCACGTGCTGACGGTCGACATCGAACCGGAACTGGCGGAACTGGCAAAGAACAACCTGATCGCCAACGGCGTGCTGAACGCCGAAGTCGCCACCGGCGACGCCTCGCGCGGCTGGGCGAGCGCTGCGCCCTACGACGTGATCTGCGTATCGGGTGGTCTGCCGGTGCTGCCGCAGGAAATCCTCGAACACCTGAAGATTGGCGGCCGTCTGGCGGCATTCGTCGGCACCGCGCCGGTCATGAAGGCACAGGTCATCACGCGTATCGACGAGAAGCAGTACCGCATCGCCGACGTGTTCGAGACTTATGTCGAGCCGCTGATCAACGCCGTGCAGCCGCCGCGCTTCAAGTTCTAACTCACCTGTTTATCCGTACGGCCGGCGCGTCGCCGTCCTTTGAACTGGATGTCCTGCTGATGCAAAATCTGACCGCTCCCGCGCTCGCCGAATGGCTTGCCGATCAATCGCGCCCCGCGCCCGTGCTGCTCGACGTGCGCGAACCGTGGGAAATCCAGACGGCGTCGATCGCCGGCGCCGTGTCGATCCCGATGCGTGAGATTCCCGCACGCAGCGAAGAGCTCGACGACGACGCGCAAATCGTCTGCGTGTGCCATCACGGCGCGCGCAGCGCCCAGGTCGCGATGTTCCTCGAATCGCGCGGCCATACCAACGTCTTCAATCTGCAGGGCGGAATCGACGCGTGGTCGCGTCAGGTCGACCCGTCCGTTCCCACCTATTGATCGCACGCTCGGCATGACGCGCCCGCGGGTGCCGGTCCTCGCGGTCTCTTTGGCGCTTCATTGCGCAGCACTCGCGTTTTTCCCGCTCACCGCGCACGCCGTCGGCCTCTCCCAGCTTTACGACGAAGCACTTTCGAACGACGCGCAGCTGCAAAGCGCGCGCGCGGCGCTCGCCGCCCAAAGCGAAGAGTTGCCCCTCGCCCGCGCCAAACTGCTGCCGCAAGTCTCCGCTTCGCTCACCGCGAACCGCCAAAGCACCGATTTTGGCGGCGGCTTTCCTGCTTCCTATGGCAATAGCAACGGTTACGTGATTTCACTCACGCAGCCGCTGATTCACGTCGATAGCTGGTACGGCTATGCACAGGGCAAGCTCGCGGTGGACTCTGCGCAAGCGTCGTTTGCGCAGGCCCGCCAGGATTTGATCGTGCGGCTTGGTCAGGCTTACTTCGACGCGCTCGCGTCCCAGGACAGCCTCGCGATCGTGCGCTCGCAAAAAGCGTCGATCGCGCAGCAGCTCGAATCGGCCAGGCGTTCATTCGAAGTCGGCAACACGACGATCACCGACACCAACGAAGCGCAGGCCAAATACGATCAGGCGATCTCGCAGGAAATTGCCGCGCAGAACGATCTTGCGGTCAAGCTGGCCGCGTTGCAGCAGATTGTCGGGCATGCGGTCGAGCGTGTGGATGGACTCGTCTCCGGCGCGCCGCTGCCGCCGCCCATGCCCGCCGACATCAATCAGTGGGTCGATGCGGCCACCGACGTGAATTACCAGGTCGTGCTGAAGCAGATCGCGCTGGATAGCGCACAGCGCGAGACGTCGAAGGCCAGGGCCGGACATCTGCCGACCGTCGATCTGGTAGCAAGCCGTTCGCGCAGCAGTCTCGGCGCGGCCGGCGCGGGTAACTTTGGCGGCAATTTTGGTGGCGGCTTCGGCAGCGGCGCGAATACGCCCGCGCCTGGCACGCCGGCGCTCGCCGCGGAACTGGGCAACTTGGGGTCGTCGTACACGAACAGCACGATCGGCGTGCAGGTCACGATCCCGATCTTTGCTGGCGGCGCGACGCAAAGCCGCGTTCGCCAGACGCTTGCGCTCGAAGACCAGGCCTCCGCCGATCTCGATACGGCCCGGCGCAACGCGGCGCTCTCGGCGCGGCAAGCTTTTCTCGGCGTGGTGAGCGGGCTTGCGCAAGTGCGCGCGCTGCAGACCGCCGAGCGGTCGGCGAATACCTCGCTCGAATCGAACCTGCTCGGCTATCAGGTCGGTGTGCGGATCAATATCGACGTGCTCAATGCGCAGGATCAATTGTTCTCGGCGCGCCGTGATCTGGCGAAGGCGCGCTATGACACGCTGATCAATAGTCTGAAGCTGAAGGCGTCCACCGCGAATCTCACCGATCAGGACGTGTTGCAATTGAGCGCACTGCTGTCGCCGGTCGACGATGGCTCGCTGACCGCATTGCCACAGGTGCCGACGGTACCGCATCCAGGTGTTGCGGCTAAGGGTGCTGCCGGGAAGCTCGGGCGGCGCGCGATGCCGAACGCGGCGACGGCGCAGTAACGCAAGACAGTTTCCGCATCGCCCACACCTCCTTTCGTTGTGCGCTTTCTCGGCGCCACCGCAGAAATTTCGTACGGTTTGCTGATCATTGCACAGGCACCATGCTCCGACTATTTTGTGGAGCAGTGCAATGAGACTTCTGAAGATCGCAATGCTGGCCGCAATGCTGTTGCCGCTCACATCGCACGCAACGCTGGGCGGAGCGCCGAGCGCCAGTCCGTCCTCTCCGATCATGCTGCGCGCTACGCCGCAGTCTGCCGCGAGTGCCAGCACGGGCTCAGCCAACACCCCCTCCACCGCGCCCTATACGACGCGCGAATCGCGCGACTCCAACGGCGTCACGATCCGCGAATACGTACTGCCCAGTAATGTCGTGTTCGCCGTCAGGTGGGAAGGACCGATACGCCCGGACATGACGGCGTTGCTCGGCAGCTATTTCCCCAACTACGTCAGCGCCGGCGAGAGCCGCGCGCGCGGCACCGGTCCTTTGATCGAAGGTAACGGTGATTTCCGCATCGAATCGGCTGGCCGGCTGGGGCATTTCTTCGGCATCGCATATCTGCCGCGCCTGATGCCGGCTCATGTGCTCGCGAAAGATCTGCAGTGAACCAACGAGCCGATTTCACGGAAAACACAAACATGAAAATATTCAGCAAAGCGCTCTGGGTTGTCGCAGCGATTTCCAGTGTGGCGCTCGCCGCATGCAGCGGCGGAGGCGGGGGAAACAACAGCCAGGGTGGCAATTCCATCGGCTGGAATGCCACCCCGGACTGGATAGACAAACCAGGAGGGTCCGGCAGTTCTGGCGGCAATCCCGATCCGGCCACGCCATCCGGCGACAAGAACAATACGGTAGCGATTCGCGTCGACAACTCGATGGGCACCATCAACATGCTTTCCGCGACGATCACCGTATGCGTGCCAGGCACGCAAGGCGCCAGCCAGTGCACGACGATCGACCGCATGCTGGTCGATACCGGCTCGGTAGGCGTACGCGTTATGGCCAGCGCAATGCCGACGCTCAGCTCGCGGTTGCTCACCCAGGTCGGCGCTGTCGACGACGCGAGCGGCACGGCCCCGATCGCCGAATGCATGCCGTTCGGTTCGGGTACGACCTGGGGCTCGGTGAAACGCGCCGACGTCACGATCGGCAGCCGTACGGCAAGCAATATCCCCATCCAGTTGATCGGCGACGGCGCCTATACCATCCCGTCGGACTGCGTGGCGCACGGCGGCCCGGACCTCAGCACCGTCGAACGACTTGGCGCCAACGGGATTCTCGGCATCGGCTACGGAACACGTGATTCGAAAGACGCGCTGACCACCGCGCTGCCCGGAAATTACTACTATTGCACCGGGGCCAACGCATGCTTCAACACGCGCATGCTGGCGACCAAAGAGGTGATGAACCCTGTCGCCGCTTTCCCGAGCGATAACAACGGCACGATCATCCGCCTGCCCAAGCTGCCCGTGGGAGGCCAGACGAGTGTCGTCGGTGAACTCACATTCGGTATCGGCACGCAGTCAAACAATGCGTTGCCGTCCAACGTGAATGTTCTGGCGTTGGATGAGTACGGCGAATTCACGACTCAATACCAAGGCCAGGTGCTCAGCTGGAGCGCGCTCGACAGTGGCACCAACGCCTTCGCATTTCAGGACGATTCGATCCCCACTACGTCGAGTTGGTACACGCCGTCAACCGCACTGAACCTGGCAGCCACGATGGAAGCCACCAACGGTAAGGGGACGCCCGTCAACGCGCCATTTACGATCGACAACGCCGCCCGCGTGTGGGCAAATGGAAACGCCGCTTACGACAACGTCGGCTGGTATCAGTCCAGCTCAAAGATGTTCCTGTGGGGCCTGCCCTTCTTCTACGGACGCAGTGTCTACACGACCGTAGGCAACGGCACGATAGGTAAGCAGAGCGGACCCTTTGTCGCGTTTTAACCGCCGCTGCGTCAAATGGGAGGCGATACCGCAAGGCGTCGTCTCCCTGCCTCGGCTGGGCTAACGCGTTGCGAAGTCGGCGTTTCCTACTCCATGTTAGGAATTGTCCGGCACTCTCATTGCGGGCCCGCAGGCACCATGCTCCGACCTGTTTTTGGAGCAATGTAATGAAATTTGTAAAGATCGTACTGGCCGCAGCGGCCATGTTGCCGCTCGCGTCACATGCGGCGTTGGGTGGGGCACCGGGTGCGGGGTCGGCCCCGAAGTCCTTGCTCCAATCGGCAGCGCCTGCCCCCTCTTCCGCATCCACCGCGGCTTATACCGTGCGTGAATCGCATGACACCGACGGCGTCAGGATTCGCGAATACGTGCTGCCTACCAATGTCGTGTTTGCTGTCACCTGGCAAGGGCCTGTGCGCCCCGACATGGTCGCGCTCCTCGGCAGCTACTTTCCGAACGCAGTCGCCGCGGGTTCGGGACGCGCGCGCGGCACCGGTCCGTTGATCGAACGCAACGGCGACTTTCAGATCGAGTCCGCGGGCCGGGCGGGAAACTTCTTCGGCAAGGCAGTTTTGCCGCGCCTCGTCCCTGCGAATGTCCGCGCTGACGATCTGCAGTAACACGGTGCATCGATCTCACGGAACACAAGAAACATGAAGACTATCAATAAGAAACTTTGCGTCGCGCTGCTAACGGCCAGCCTGGCTCTTTCGGCCTGCGGTGGTGGTGGTGGCGACGGCGACTCGAACGCGACGAAAAACAACGACAAGCCGGCAACACCGACGCCGAGCCCAACGCCGTCGCCGGCCCCTGCGCCTAGCCCGACTCCGAGCCCGAGCCCCGCGCCGACGCCGACGCCGACACCAACTCCAACTCCGACTCCGACTCCGACTCCGACGCCGACGCCGACTCCGACGCCGACGCCGACGCCGACTCCGACTCCGACTCCGACTCCGACTCCGACACCGACACCAACTCCGACTCCTACTCCGACACCAACCCCAACCCCAACCCCAACACCAACCCCGACTCCGACTCCGACTCCGACTCCGACTCCGACTCCGACGCCAACGCCAACGCCAACTCCGACTCCGACACCGACACCGACTCCAGTCACCGACGTAAACACCGCGCCGATCGTCATCGATCGCACAATGCCCGGTGCCTCGGTCAACATGCCCTACGTGAGCGTCGCCATATGCATCCCTGGCGTGCAAGATGCCAACCAATGCGTAACCATCGATCACATGCTGCTCGACACTGGATCGGCGGGTGTACGCGTAATGGCCAGTGCACTGGGGTCGGCACTCGCCGGCCGATTGCCGGCACAGACAGGAGCCTCCAACGATCCGACCGGAGGTGCCCCAATCGCCCAATGCACGACATTCGGGGCCGGCTACACGTGGGGGTCGATCAAACGTGCCGACGTAACGATCGGCGGCAAGACGGCAGGCAATCTCCCAATCCAGGTGATCGGCGACGCTGCGTATCCCAATGTCCCGTCAGATTGCGCTTCGCGCGGCATCAGCAATATCGGTAGCACGGTAGCCGCACTCGGCGCCAACGGCGTGGTCGGCATCAGCCCTTCGCGGACCGACTATCCGGCCGCGGCACAATCCGCTTTGCCGGCCACCTACTACTATTGTCCGTCCACGGGTTCATGCACCGGCGCGCGAGTGCCGCTCGACACGCAGGTCATGAATCCGGTCGCCAACTTCACGTCGGACAACAACGGCACAATCGTGCGCCTGCCCGCATTGCCCGCGGGAGGCCAGGCAACGGCAACAGGTGAATTGATTTTCGGCATTGGTACCCGGCAAAACAACGCGCTCCCGCCGACGGCAAACGTTCTGAAGGTGGATAACAGCGGCGCCTTCACCACTGTCTATCAGGGGCGCACACTCACCAGCTATGTCGATAGCGGAACCCCGATACTCTGGTTCCCGGATACGACGACGCCACTAAGATGGGACGACTTTTACGTGCCGCCGACCACGCTCGACCTGTCAGCCACATGGTATTCCGTTGACTATTCGGCCACCAGGAAAACCGGTACGGTTCTGACGGTGCCGTTCTCGATCGCCAACTCGTCGAACCTGCTGGCGAGCCAGTACGCTGCCTATGGCAACCTCGGCAGATTCTGGTCCGAATGGACCTTCCTCTGGGGTTTGCCGTTCTTCTACGGACGAGACCTTTACACCGCGCTCAGTAACGCCAAAGTCGGCGCGCAAACCGGACCGTTTATCGCGTTCTGACCTTCGGCGACAAGCTACACGTGACACATGGGGCCGGCGCCTTGCAGCGCCGGCCTTTTTCACGTCACAACGGCCAACCTTTGCAACACTGCGTCTTGCCACTCCGGGCACACCACGGACCTGCCAGTCTCAAGTTCAAAGATCGGCGCCGTCTCGCCAGTAACCGCGGCGCGCCCTTGAACTGACGGTTAGCCGCAAACGGCATCCGGAACGCAGACATATCGGATAGCTCGAAGCCGGCGCGCTCGACGCACGCCACCTCTCCTCGGACGCTCCTCCTCCAATGCAGATAGACCGCAACACATGCACAAAGGCGCGGCGGCCATGCACCGCCGACGCCCGCTGTCCGACAGGCACGCTTCGTTGCGGCGCGAGACGCACCCGAACGAAGCGCACACCCCGCTTGTGCACCAATTTCGCGCCAGATTACGCATAACTGACGTCGTGCATCCCCCGCGCCGCAGCGGGCATTCCGCCGACTGCCAGTCGAAATGACCGCATGGCATGTGCCTTGCAGTACACAAGCGGCAAGTCATGCGGGATAGGCCCTGCTGTCTGAAATCGACGCCCATAAACATTCACCATCCATGGCAAGGGGAAATACATGAAACGTCGCAGTCTGTTGAAGTTCGGCTCCATGTCGGGCGCACTGGCGCTTGCTGGTCAGGTTCCGTTTGCTCACGCGCAATCGGGCAGCGGGCCGATCAAGGTAGGCGTTCTGCACTCCTTGTCGGGCACGATGGCAATCTCGGAGACCTCGCTCAAAGACACCGCGCTGATGACCATAGCGGACATCAACAAGAACGGCGGCGTCATGGGCCGCCAACTGCAACCGGTGGTCGTGGACCCGGCGTCGAACTGGCCGCTGTTCGCCGAAAAAGCGCGTCAACTGCTCACCCAGGAAAAGTGCGCTGTCGTATTCGGCTGCTGGACCTCGGTGTCGCGTAAGTCGGTACTGCCGGTGTTCGAAGAACTGAATGGCCTGCTGTTCTACCCGGTGCAATACGAAGGCGAGGAAATGTCGCGCAACGTGTTCTACACGGGCGCCGCGCCGAATCAGCAAGCGATTCCGGCAACCGAATATCTGATGAGCGCGGAAGGTGGTGGCGCGAAGCGCTTCTTCCTGCTGGGTACCGATTACGTCTACCCCCGCACGACCAACAAGATCCTGCGCGCGTTCCTCAAGTCGAAAGGCGTGCAGGAAGCCGATATCCAGGAGGTCTACACGCCGTTCGGCCACAGCGACTATCAGACCATCGTCGCGAACATCAAGACCTTCTCGCAAGGCGGCAAGACCGCGGTGATCTCGACCGTCAACGGCGACTCGAACGTGCCGTTCTACAAGGAACTGGGCAACCAGGGGCTGAAGGCGACGGATGTGCCGGTGGTCGCCTTCTCGGTCGGCGAAGAAGAACTGCGCGGCATCGATACGAAACCGCTGGTCGGCAATCTGGCCGCGTGGAATTACTTCATGTCCTTGCGCAATCCGGAAAACACCAAGTTCAAGGCGATGTTCGAAAAATGGGTCAAGGATAACAACCTGCCCGGCGGCGATAAACGCGTGACCAACGATCCGATGGAGGCTACTTTCGTCGGTATCCATATGTGGAAGCAGGCCGTCGAGAAAGCGAAGAGCGCGGACGTCGACAAGGTGCGCGTAGCGATGATCGGCCAGACCTTCAACGCGCCGTCCGGTTTCGTACTGACGATGGACGGCAATCACCATCTGCACAAGCCGGTGATGATTGGCGAAGTGCGTGCCGACGGCCAGTTCAACGTGGTGTGGCGCACCAAGACCGCGGTTCGCGCACAACCGTGGAGTCCGTTCATCGCCGGCAATTCGAGCAAGCCGGACGTGGTCAGCTCGATTCCTGCATTCCTGAAGCGCTCGCGCGTTGCCTGATTCTGAATCAGACAGGATGACGCAGTAAGTTGCAGAGTAATACGACGGCGCGGCGGCAGCGGCTCTTCAGCACGATGCCGCGCCGCCCTGCCGTTTTTATTCAAAGGCCATCATGGCGTTTTCATTCCTGACTGCCGCACGACGCAGCGCGCGAGAGATCATCGGCAGCTTGGCGATCGTGCTTCTCGCCGGCGCTCCGCTTGCTGCTTTCGCGTTGACTCCGGCCGACGTCGCACCGCTCGCCGGCGATGACTTCGACGCGAAATCCGCGGCCATCGACAAGCTGATCGCGAACCACGACAAGGAGTCGCTCGCTGTCCTCAAAGCCCTTTCCGAGGACAGCGCGCTCGCCACCGATTCCGGCGAGGTGCTGCTGCAGGACGGCGACACGGCGCGCGATGCCATCACGGGCAAAACAGTCACTGCGGGCGACGCGCAACCTGTCACCCTGAACAACCTGCTGCGCTCGAAAGTAGCCGGCGCGCTCTCGGGATTGCAACTCGATTCGCCCGACGCCGCCACGCGTGGTGCCGCCATTACGGCGTTGCTGCAAAACCCGGATCCGTCGATCAAGCCGCTCGTCGATGCGGCACGCGCGAAGGAAACCGATCCCGCGCTCAAGAAACGCCTGGACACGCTGTGGGCGATGACCGCGTTGCACGACGCTGACCCGGCCAAGCGCCTCGAAGCCGTGCAACTGGTCGCCGCGCGGCACGATCTCGACATGAACGAGCTGCTGCGTCCGCTCGTCGCGAAGAAGCCGGACGGCAGCTTCAACGAAACGGACAGCCGGGTGCGCGCCGCCGCGCAAAGCGGCATCGACGAACTCGACTCGATCCAGCGGCGCAGCCAGATCGCCGGTACGCTGTTCGCCGGCCTGTCGCTCGGCAGCGTACTACTGCTCGCCGCATTGGGTCTCGCGATCACCTACGGGTTGATCGGCGTGATCAACATGGCGCACGGCGAGTTCCTGATGATCGGCGCGTACGCCACGTATGTCGTGCAGAACCTGTTCCAGCGCTTTGCGCCCGGCGCGTTCGACTGGTATCCGCTGCTTGCCGTGCCGGCCTCATTCGCCGCAGCCGGGCTGGTCGGCATCGTGCTCGAACGGCTGGTGTTGAAGCACTTATATGGACGCCCGCTCGAAACACTGCTGACCACATTCGGCGTGAGCCTGATTCTGATTCAGGCAACGCGCATGCTGTTCGGCGCGCAGAACGTCCAGGTGATCAACCCCGCGTGGATGAGCGGCGGCGTGACCGTGCTGCCCAATCTGATCCTGCCGTACAACCGGCTGGCGATTCTGGCGTTTTCGCTGATCGTCGTCGGGATTGCGTGGGCGGTGCTCACGAAAACCCGCCTGGGTCTGTTCGTGCGAGCCGTCACACAGAACCGGCGGATGGCGGCATGCGTCGGCGTAAAAACCGCGCGAGTCGATTCGTACGCGTTCGCATTCGGCGCGGGCATTGCAGGCCTCGGTGGCTGCGCGCTCTCGCAGATCGGCAACGTGGGGCCGGACCTCGGCCAGAGCTACATCATCGATTCATTCATGGCCGTGGTGCTTGGCGGCGTCGGCCAGCTTGCAGGCACGGTGATCGGCGGCTTCGGGCTCGGGCTGGTCAGCAAGGCGATCGAGCCGTTCTGGGGTGCGGTGCTCGCCAAGATCGCCGTGCTCGTGCTGATCGTGTTGTTCATCCAGAAGCGTCCGCAGGGCATGTTTGCTCTCAAGGGCCGCAGCGCGGAGGCCTGACATGACATCGGCAAGCTCATCCGCCACGCCCTCAACACACACTGGCTCAACGAGCGGTCGCGCTGCTGCCGGGTATGAGGCGCAGTCCGGCTTCGCGCTCGGTTTGCCGCCACGCCCCGCCTTGCTATCGCGCCGTGCGTGGCTCGCGCTGATCGCGTTGATCATCGTGTTCGGTCTCGGTGTGCCGTTCGCCACCCTGGTGGTCCCGGAGACGAGCGCGTTTCATCTGTCCGCGTATGCGATGACGATCACCGGCAAGTTCATGTGCTACGCGATTGCGGCGCTGGCGCTCGACCTCGTGTGGGGCTACTGCGGCATTCTGAGCCTCGGACACGCGTTGTTCTTTGCATTGGGCGGCTACGCGATCGGCATGTACCTGATGCGTTCGATCGGCCACGACGGCAAGTACGGCAGCGATCTGCCTGATTTCATGGTGTTTCTCGACTGGCACCAGCTGCCATGGTACTGGCAGGGGACACAGCATCTCGGTTATGCGCTGCTGCTGGTGGTGCTGGTGCCCGCCGTTGTTGCGTGGGTGTTCGGCTTCTTCACGTTCCGTTCTCGGGTGAAGGGTGTGTACCTGTCGATCATCACGCAGGCGATGACGTTCGCCGCCATGCTGCTGTTCTACCGCAACGAAACGGGCTTCGGCGGCAACAACGGCTTTACCGACTTCAAGCGCATCGGCGGTTTTCCGATTACGCACCCGGGCACGCGCACTGCGCTGCTATTGATCACGTTCGCGGTATTGATCCTGGCGTTTATCGGCGCGCGCGCGATCGTCACATCGAAACTCGGCCGCGTGGTCACTGCGGTGCGCGACGGCGAAACGCGCCTGATGTTCCTTGGCTACAGCCCGCTCGCGTACAAGCTTTTCGTGTGGACCGTCTCCGCCGTTTTGTGCGGCATTGCCGGCGCGTTGTACGTGCCGCAGGTCGGCATCATCAACCCGGGCGAGATGTCGCCGGGCAACTCGATCGAGATGGCGATCTGGGTTGCGGTGGGCGGACGTGGCACGTTGATCGGACCGATCATCGGTGCATTCGCGGTGAATGGCGCGAAGAGTTTTTTTACGGCGAACTTCCCTGAATACTGGCTGTTCTTTCTTGGTTTGATCTTCGTGCTGGTCCCGTTGTTGCTGCCGAACGGCATCATGGGGCTGATCGAGATGGTCACGCGCAAGAGGAATCGCTCATGAACGAAAACCCGATGGTTCCTGATCTTGCGTTACCTGAAGAGCCTGCCGAACGCTCGTTGAGCGGCGTCGCGAGTATGGGGCACGCCGTAGTGCCAGGCGAGATCGATGTTTCGCATGGGACGATTCTGTACCTTGAAGACGTGACCGTGAGTTTCGACGGGTTTCGCGCGTTGAATGCGTTGAGCCTTGCGATCGATGCGGGCGAGCTGCGTTGCATTATCGGGCCGAACGGCGCCGGCAAGACGACGATGATGGATGTCATCACGGGGAAGACGGAGCCGGATTCCGGCAAGGTTTTTCTCGGGCAGTCGATCGATCTGACGCGGATGAACGAGCCGTCTATTGCCCGTGCCGGGATTGGGCGGAAGTTTCAGAAGCCTACGGTTTTTGAGCAACATCCTGTGTGGGAGAACCTTGAGTTGGCGATGAAGGCTGACAAGGGATGGTGGGCTTCCCTGCGTGCACGATTGGATCGTGAGGCGCAGGCGCGGATTGAAGAGACGTTGGCGTTGATTGGGTTGGAGAGCGAGGCTCGGCGGCTCGCGGGCGAGTTATCGCATGGGCAGAAGCAACGGCTTGAGATTGGAATGTTGCTGATGCAGCAGCCGGCGCTGCTTTTGCTTGATGAACCTGCGGCTGGTATGACTGATGACGAGACCATGCAATTGGCTGAGTTGCTGAATCATTTGCGTGGGACGTGTTCGATGATGGTTGTTGAACACGATATGGAATTTGTGGCTGCGTTGTCGGGGGACGCCGGGAAGGTGACGGTGATGGCCGAAGGACGGGTTCTTGCGCATGGCACTTTGGATGAGGTTAAGCGTGATGAGATGGTGGTTGAGTCTTATCTTGGGCGGTAATGGTGTGGGTTGGTTTGCCTTGACGGCGGGTTGTTTGTTTGTGGGTTTATGACTTTGGTTTTTGGGTTCTTTGGCGCTTTGGTTCTTTGGCCTTTCCTTGATTTGTTAGTGGTCTATTAGCGTTGCCCCTGTGCGGGGCGGCACCTACTTTTCTTTGCCTGCCGCAAAGAAAAGTAGGCAAAAGAAAGCGGCTCAAACCGCTAATTCTTAAGCGGGTCCCCCGCACAGCCACGGTAGTGGTGCATCTGGAATCCGTGCCCCCGCACACTCCGCGCCGTTGACAAAGGACTCATCAGTTCCCACTCCGCACTGCGTGCGTCGCGGATGGGTCTGCCAGGGAAACCAGCGGGTTTGCTTCGCGCAGCGGGAGCCATCGGCTTCGCCTCGGCGAGGCAGCAATGCGCAAGCAAAACAGCTGAAGATGCATCACTCCAGATACGGCGCCGCGCGAAGCGCGGCGGGTGGTGTTCTGAACTGGGCGTCGGCGCGCGCAGCGCCGCCGGAGGTATGACTGCTTTGTCACTGAGGCGGAATGTGCGAGAAGGCAGATTCCAGATGCACCACTACCGCGGCTGTGCGGGGGACCCGCTTATGAGCTAGCGGTTTGAGCCGCTTTCTTTTGCCTACTTTTCTTTGCGGCAGGCAAAGAAAAGTAGGTGCCCCCCCCGCACAGGGGGAACGCTAATAGACCGATAAGAAAGCAAGGAAAGGCCAAAAGACCAACAGCAAAAACCCCAAACCAGAACAGAAACAGAAACAAAACCCGCCAAACAGGCTCCCCTTTAGGACCCTAAAAAATGCTAGAAGTAGAAAACCTGAACCAGTACTACGGCGGCAGCCACATCCTCCGCGATGTAAAACTCACCGTGCCGGACGGCAAACTCACCGTCCTGCTAGGCCGCAACGGCGTAGGCAAAACAACGCTGCTCCGATGCCTGATGGGCGTCGTCCAAACCAGAAGCGGCTCCATCGCCTGGCGCGGCGCCCCCATCACCAAACTCCCCACCTATTCCCGCGTGGAGAAAGGCCTCGCCTACGTCCCGCAAGGCCGCGACATCTTCCCCCGCCTGACGGTAGAAGAAAATCTGCTAGTCGGCGCAGCCAGCAAAAAAGCCCCCAAAAAAATCCCGGACCGCATCTACGAATTATTCCCAGTCCTCAAGGATATGCGCAGCCGCCGCGGCGGCGACCTCTCCGGCGGTCAGCAACAACAACTCGCAATCGGCCGCGCGCTAATGAGCGACCCGCAATTGCTGATCCTCGACGAACCCACCGAAGGTATCCAACCCTCGATCATCCAGGACATCGGCCGCACACTGCGCCAACTGGTCGAAGAAATGGGCATGACCGTACTGCTCGTCGAACAGTATTACGACTTCGCCAAGGAAATTGCCGATCAGTACTGGGTCATGAGCCGCGGTGAAATCGTCGCCGGCGGCGAAGGAGCCAACATGGATACCGATGGCGTACGCGCACTGATCGCCGTCTGACGCGTGCGAGCCGCGCAGCGTGCTATCCTCGCCGCATTCTGTAGCAACGCGACCAGCCGTTGCCTCGCGCGCGCTGACACGCTTCGCGTTGACGCGGCTGCCAGCGCGTCACTTGCTGCATCCTTTTTTTTCCCGCGCCGCCCCGCCCGTCCATTCGCACTTCCATCCGTATGTCGCTTCACGAAAACCACGTCGCACTCGCCACCGCGCAAAACACCACGCACTCGCAATGGCGCGCGCGCCTCGAACTCGGCTTCGTCAAAGACGGCGAGCGGACCACGCTCAAACATCGGCGGCATGACGGTCCGTTGCGCATACAAAGGCCGCTTTACCCGGAAGGCCATGCGATCTGTCATGCAGTTATCGTGCATCCACCGGGCGGAATCGCAGGCGGCGATCATCTCGACATCGATGTGACCGTAGGCGACGGCGCGCATGCCGTCATCACCACGCCTGGCGCGACCAAGTGGTACAAGTCCAATGGCCGTGCCGCACGGCAAAATATTGCAGTGCGTGTCGGCCCGCAGGCAAAGCTCGACTGGCTGCCGCAGAACAATATCGTTTTCGATCACGCCAATGCGATGCTGGATTTTTCGCTGACGCTGGATGAAGGCGCAACCGCAATTGGGTGGGATGCCACGCAGCTTGGGCGGCAAGCGGCCGGCGAGCGATGGTCGGCCGGGCATCTGCGCGCGGTATCACGAATCGTTGGCGCGAATGGCGAGGCGCTGTGGCTCGAACGCGCAAGCCTTGCGGCGGAGGATTCATTGCGGGACGCGGCCCAGGGGCTAGCCGGATTTCCCGCTTACGGGACGCTGTGGGCGGTGGGGACAGCCTGCAATGATGCACTCGCTGAGGCGCTCACTGCCGAGTTGCCGTTCGATGATTCATTGCGGGTTGCCGCTTCCTGTGTCACGGATGGCGTGTTGCTCGTGCGAGCGGTCTCGCGGTCCATGGAAATGCTGCAGCGGGCTTTGACACAGTGCTGGCTTCAGTTGAGACCTGTTGTGCACGGAGTCGAGGCCGTCCCACTGCGAATCTGGTCGACGTGACTGCAACGGTCATCCGCAACATTCATTCCTGTTTCAGTGCACATCTACACAACATCTCCTCGTTGACCGTCACGTGAGCTCACGTCATGACGGTCACGCTTGCCGCTTGCCCTGACCGGCTTCACCAGCTTACGCAGGGTATGTGAATCACCCCGCCCCAAGCCTTCCAGCGAATCACCAGCAATCCCCCCAGTTTCACTGAAATTTCCGCAACAAAAGCAGACACGGCTGATCACCAGCCATATTAAGCTCGCATGCGCTAATTAATAGCTCAATCAAGAAAAATACCATCGGCGTGACCAATCGCCAAAGGTGGAGACCGGCTCGATCAGCGCACCCGCGTGCGCGACTGCAGCCAACAGAAAAACAGGGGCCATCCTTCTTCCTGCGGTACGAAGGACATTACCAATAATGAAAAAAAGATTTGATAAAAGCCGGCCGGTTTTGCGGCAAGCGCAACTCGATCACACCACGACATCAAGGGCGAAAAAATTAAGAGCGGCGTTGCTGGGTGCAACGTACCTGTCGTTATCACTCGCGCTAACGGCATGCGGTGGACGCAACGATGTCGATTCCGCCGATCAGACCATTCCCTCCGCGACCAACAACGCGGCTACAACCGCCGATGATTCGCGCCTGCCTTCGCGAACCGCCATGATCAACACGAGCGGCATGGAAGCCGGTGCGTCGAATGACCGCTTCATCGTCAAGTATCGCGACGGCACTTCTGAGCGCACGTCGCCGGAGACGGTCCAGCCGCTGCTCAACGCTCATGGCAAGCGCTTTGGGATGAAGGCGCGGCATCTGCGACGCCTCGGCGTCGGTGCGGACCTTATCGCGTCGGATCGCAAATTGACCGCTGTCGAAGCCACCGCATTCATGCGCGACCTTGCGTCGAATCCCGACGTGGAATATGTCGAGGCCGACGTGCCGATGCACACGACCATGACACCCAATGACCCCGACTATGCTCCGCGCCAATGGGCGCTTCAGCAGCGCGGAAACATGAGCAATTGGCCCGCGGGTATTCGGCCTGAGCAGGCATGGGACATCAGCAACGGCTCGGGCGTGGTGATTGCCATGCTCGATAACGGTGTGACACCGCACAGCGATCTCGATGCCAACATCCTGCCGGGTTATGACTTTACGGCAAGCAATCGCGGCGGCAACGGTTCGAATCCCGGTCTCGCGGAGGGAACTTGCGGCGTCACATGGCATGGCACCCACGTCGCCGGCATCCTCGCCGCATTGACCAACAACGGCAAGGGTATGGCCGGCACGGCATGGGGTGCGAAGGTCGTACCGGTTCGGGTCCTGAACGGCTGCGGGAGCGGTCTGATGTCGGATGTGGCCGACGGCGTCACGTGGGCGGCCGGCGGGACCGTGTCCGGCGTCCCGGCGAATCCGTTTCCTGCCAGGGTCCTCAACCTCAGCCTCGGCGGCAATGGCAATTGCAGTATCACTTATCAGCAGGCAATCGATGACGCAACAGGCAGAGGCGCCTCGGTCGTGGTCGCGGCCGGCAACGACAATCTGAACGCGGGCTTCTATCAACCCGGCAATTGCCAAGGCGTCATCGTCGCATCGAGCCTCATGCCGGACGGCACGCGCGGCAACTCCGCGAACTACGGGCCCGTTGTGGACCTCGCCGCCCCCGGCGAAAACATCTGGTCCACCTGGGCCAGCGGCGGCCGCACACCGACTTCGGAGTCGTACACCTTCCTGAGCGGAACTTCGATGGCCGCTCCATTCGTTTCCGGCGTGATTGCGCTCGCCCAGGCGGCCGCGCCGAAGCCGCTGACACCGCCCGAGGTCCGCAGTCTGCTCATGCAGAACGCCCGAGCTTTCGTTCCGGGGTCCCAGACATTCCCATTGGGCGCGGGAATGCTCGACGCCGCCGCAACGGTCGAAGCAGCCAGATCCGGCAAGATACCGGCGGCGGCGGATTTCCGTTGCGTACAGAAGAAAAGCAATGTCATGCAGTTGGACTGCCAGGATCTTTCCACCAGCCGGGGCGGCCCCACCCTCGTGTCGCGAACCTGGAAGCTCGGCGACAATCCTGAGGTGACGGTGACGGACGCTCGTCACTGGGACAATCTGAATATCGAATACGCCGGCAACTACGATATGTCGTTAAAGGTCACCGATAGTAGCGGCGCAACAAGCAAGGTCGTACGCAGACTGGCGGTTTATGCGCCGCCCGTCCAGACGTTGCGACCCGATCAGGCCATCAGGTTCTCGGCCAACAGCTACGAGGTGTCGTTTTATTCGATTACGGTTCCGGCCGGCGCGAAGAGCCTGACGACCGCGATGTCCGGCGGAGCCGGCACGGCGATCATGAGGGTGCGGCGCGATACGCCGTCCATGCTCAACCCTATCTGTGAAGGCACGATTGTCAGCGGACGAGCCCAGAATTGCGTGATTAGCAATCCGCAACCCGGAACGTACTACATTGCCTTGAGCGCTTTCACTAACGTGCAAGATGTCTCGATGGTGGCCAGCCTCGCCAACTAATCACACGAACGTGAAACCGGCGCCCTTGCGCGAACACAGGTGCAAGGGCGCTGCGTCCACTCCCTATTGGCAGACAGTACCTCTTATGAACAACAGCATCCCGTCAGTCAATCGCCCGGCCGCACTGGCGAGCATTGACGCATGCATGGCGCGCGCGGATGCCCACTTCCGCGCACGCCGCCTGGCTGAAGCAATCTACGAATATGAACAGATCCTCAAGCGGCAACCACGCCATTTGCAAGCGCTGCATCATGCCGGCATAGCCTTTTTCGAAAACGGGCAGCTCGACGAGGCCAGCAAATTCTTCGACCGCGCCTTGCATGTGGCTCCGCAGCGCGCCGACTTATGGGAACAACGTGGCTTGCTTGCCGCGTTGACCGGCGACCCGATTGCGGCCGAAGCCTTCTTCCATCGCGCGCTGGCTTTCGCGGACAGAAGCGCCACCATCTACGCGAATCTCGCGGACTGCCTGCGTTCGTCTAAACGCCTCGACGAAGCCATGACGTATTACGCGAAGTCGCTGGAGATCGAACCCGGCTCGCATCACGCCTTGCGCTCGCTCGCGTCAATCAGCCAACTGTCAGGAAGTCACGACGATGCCGCAACTTACTGGTTACGCGCGTGGGCCATCGATCCAACCCGCGCGGCAGACGGCGCCGAGCTCATACAAGCATTAGGCAAGGCGGGGCGTGCCGATCTCATCGGCACCGTTGTCTCGCAGATGCGCAAGTACTTTGCTGACAACGCCACCGCACTCAAGGAACTCTCATTCGCGCTGAATTGCGTTGATCGAGCTGAAGACGCACTCGCTGTGGCAAACCAAGGTCTTCGCCTGGATCCGGCGAATGCGTGGCTGCATCACAATGCAACTTTCGCGCTCAGCATGCTCGGTGATTTTCAGCAGATGCGAACCCACTCGATCGAAGCGGCGCGGCTCATGCCCGACAACGCGACCATGCAATACAACCTGGCCACCACGCTGCTGCGTTTCGGCGATTTCGAAGAGGGGTGGAAACGATACAAGTGGCTGGACAAGCTCGCAGAAAACGAGGATGCGGCGGTCCCGGGTGTCCCTTTGTGGAAAGGGGAAAGTGTCGCCGGATGCGACTTCCTGCTGGTTGGCGAGCAAGGTCTGGGAGACGAATTGCAGTTTCTGCGATGCGCGGATTGGCTTCATCGACGAGGCGCAAACGTCGACGTCTGGATTCACGGCCCGCTTGCGGAAATTGCAGCCTGCGCCGCGGGTGTGCGCGATGTCTACGTGACGAGGCCATCCGCACATTACAACTACTGGTGCCGCATGCTGCGGATGCCGGAGTACATGCATCTGAGCATGTCGATGCTTCCCGTCGCGATGCCTTATCTCAGAGGCACGAAACACAAGCGACAGCAGTGGCAAACCCGCATCGATGCGATTTCGCCAAAGCGGCATCCCGCGCAACTGCGTGTCGGCGTGGTGTGGGCCGGCAGTCCCACGCATGGCCTCGATCGTTACCGGTCCATTTCGCTGGACTTGCTGAAGCCGCTTTTTTCCGTTCCGGACGTGATCTGGCATTCGCTGCAAAAGGGCGAACTCGAGCGGCAGAGCGAATCCTTGGCCCTCGAATTTGAGTTGCGAACGCTCGGACCGCAAATCAACGACTTCACCGACACGCTCGCGATACTCGAAACGCTCGACTTGCTGATTACGGTGGACACATCCGTGGCGCATCTCGCCGGAGCGGCAGGCTTGCCTGTATGGATGCTCATTCCCACATGCGCGGACTGGCGATGGTTGATAGACCGGACCGACAGCCCCTGGTATCCGTCAATGCGATTGTTTCGCCAGCGCACGCCGGGCGATTGGACCAGCGTGGTCGAGACCGTGCGGCAGGCATTGCAACGCCGCGCGTGCCCATGCGAAGTCGAGACCTCATAACGGCGCGGCTTTGACGCTCAATCGCCGCAAAGCCATTCGCGCACCAGATTGGGGATCGACAATGCCCCGCCGGTGTGCGCAGACTCGATAATTGCCCCGCCCGCGCCTATCGCACCGGCATGGCACATACCTTGCGTCGGGATTCCCCACGATGCTGCCGCACCCTGACGGCAGCCGACCGCTTTCACCACCACCGCTCACCTGACATGACTCGACCGATTCTTCGTCCCGCGCGTCGCGCCTGGCTCGCCGCACTGCTGCTCTCGCCCGTCCTCGCCATTCATGCGCCCATCGCTCAGGCGGATACGCTCGACAATATCGCCAAGGCAGGCGTGCTGAAAGTCGCTGTGCCGGAAGACTACCCGCCGTTCGGTTCGGTCGGCCCGGATATGAAGCCGCAAGGCTATGACATCGATACCGCCGCGCTGCTGGCGAAGTCGATGAACGTGAAGCTCGAACTCGTGCCGGTCAACAGCGCGAACCGTATTCCGTATCTGCAGACGGGCAAGGTCGATCTGGTGATTTCGTCGCTCGGTAAAACGCCTGAACGCGACAAGGTCATCGATTTTTCGACCGCCTATGCGCCTTACTACCAGGGCGTGTTCGGTCCCGCCGACATCAAGGTCACCGGCCCGGCCGACCTCACCGGCAAGACGGTCGGCGCCACGCGCGGCGCGCTCGAGGAAATCGGTCTCACGCAAATGGCGCCGAATGCGACCATCAAGCGCTTCGAAGATAACAACGCGACCATCGCCGCCTTCCTCTCGGGGCAGGTGCAATTGATCGCCGCCGGCAATATCGTCGCCGCGGCGATTCTCGCGAAAAATCCGCCGCGGCGCCCGGAGCCGAAGTTCGTCATCAAGAATTCACCGTGCTTTGTCGGCATGAACAAGAACGAGCCGCGCCTGCAACAGAAGGTCAATGCGGCAATCGCGCAAGCGAAGCAGGACGGCACGCTCAATGCCATGTCGAAGAAGTGGTTCGGCGCGCCGCTGCCGGCCGATCTGTAAGCGCGTCGTTAGCCAAAGTTGATACCGTAGCTGGCTTATCCGGCATTGCACTCGTCGTGGCTTCATCCCGTGCACAGCATGCGATCGCAGCCATGGCGCGCAGCGCCTATCATTGTCGCAGCCGGCCCAGCTCGGGACCGGCGCAACCCACCGCACACATTCAATGAAGCTGACACCTCGCGAGAAGGACAAGCTGCTGATCTTCACCGCCGCGCTGCTCGCCGAACGGCGCCGCGCCCGCGGCCTAAAGCTGAACTATCCGGAGGCGGTCGCGTTCATCACCGCCGCGCTGATGGAAGCGGCCCGTGACGGCAAGACCGTCGCCGAGGTCATGCATTACGGCACCACGCTGCTGACGCGCGCCGATGTGATGGAAGGCGTGGCTGAAATGATCCCCGATATCCAGGTCGAAGCCACCTTCCCCGACGGCACCAAGCTCGTCACCGTTCACCATCCGATCCCGTAACCCGTACCTCCGTACCCCGTAAAGGCAGCCTCATGATTCCCGGCGAACTCCTCATCGACGACGGCGAACACGAACTCAACGCGGGCCGCGCGACCGTCACGGTGGTCGTGTCGAATACCGGCGACCGGCCGGTGCAGATCGGCTCGCACTATCACTTCTACGAAGTGAACGAAGCGCTCTCCTTCGATCGCGAAACGGCACGCGGCTTCCGCCTGAACATCGCGGCAGGCACCGCCGTGCGCTTCGAGCCCGGGCAGGAGCGCACCGTCGAACTGGTCGAACTGGCGGGCGAGCGCATCGTCTACGGCTTCAACGGCAAGGTCATGGGCAAGCTCTGATGCCTCTTCAGGCACCTGCTCTGGCCACCTTGCTCATCTCCGGACCCACACCATGACATTACGCATTGGCCGCCGCGCATACGCGGAAATGTTCGGCCCCACGACCGGCGACCGCGTGCGCCTCGCCGATACCGAGTTGCTGATCGAAGTCGAACGCGACTTCACGACCTATGGCGAAGAAGTGAAATTCGGCGGCGGCAAAGTGATTCGCGACGGCATGGGCCAGTCGCAACGCGTGCATGCCGAGGTAGTCGACACGGTCGTGACGAATGCGGTGATTCTCGATCACTGGGGCATCGTCAAGGCCGACATCGGCATCAAGAACGGCCGCATCGCCGCAATCGGCAAAGCGGGCAACCCCGATATCCAGCCGAACGTGACGATCGCGATCGGCGCGTCCACCGAGGTGATCGCCGGCGAAGGTTTGATCGTGACGGCGGGCGGCATCGATACACACATTCATTTCATCAGCCCGCAGCAGATCGAAGAGGCGCTCGCGAGCGGCGTGACGACGATGCTCGGCGGCGGCACGGGTCCGGCTACGGGCACGAACGCGACAACCTGCACGCCGGGTCCGTGGCATCTCGAACGCATGCTGCAGGCAGCCGATGGCTATCCGATGAATCTCGGCTTTCTCGGCAAAGGCAATGTGAGCCAGCCGCAACCGGCGCTGGAGCAGATCGCCGCCGGCGCGATCGGTTTGAAGCTGCACGAAGACTGGGGCACGACGCCTGCCGCGATCGACAACTGTCTGTCCGTCGCCGACGACACCGACACGCAGGTCGCGATCCACACCGATACGCTGAACGAGGCAGGTTTCGTGGAAGCGACCGTGGCCGCGTTCAAGGGCCGCACGATTCACACGTATCACACGGAAGGCGCGGGCGGCGGCCATGCGCCGGACATCATCAAGGTCTGCGGCGAAGCGAACGTGCTGCCCTCGTCCACCAATCCGACGCGCCCGTACACCGTCAACACGCTCGAAGAACATCTCGACATGCTGATGGTGTGCCACCATCTGGATCCGTCGATTGCGGAAGATATCGCGTTCGCCGAGTCGCGCATTCGCCGCGAGACCATTGCTGCCGAAGACATCCTGCACGACCTCGGCGCGTTGTCGATGCTGTCGTCGGATTCTCAGGCGATGGGGCGCGTGGGCGAAGTGATCATCCGTACGTGGCAAACCGCGCACAAGATGAAAGTGCAACGCGGCGCGCTGCCTGAAGACAACGCGCGCCACGACAATTTCCGCGCGAAGCGCTATGTCGCCAAGTACACGATCAACCCGGCCATCACGCACGGCATCTCGCACGAAGTCGGCTCGATCGAGCCAGGCAAGTGGGCCGATCTGGTGTTCTGGGAGCCCGCGTTTTTCGGCATCAAACCGTCGCTGATTCTGAAGGGCGGCATGATCGCAATGGCGCAGATGGGCGACCCGAACGCATCGATCCCGACGCCGCAACCGGTCCACTATCGCGAGATGTTCGCCACGCGTGGCGGTGCACTGGGCCGCACTTCCCTGACCTTCGTTTCGCAGATGGCAGCGGATGCAGGTGTCGGCGAACGCTATGGTTTGAACAAGCGTATCGTTGCAGTGAAGAACTGCCGCAACATCACGAAGGCCGACATGATTCACAACGCGTGGCGCCCGTCGATCAGCGTCGATCCGGAAACGTATCAGGTGATCGCCGACGGTCAGTTGCTGACTTGCGAGCCCGCCACGGTGCTGCCGATGGCACAACGTTACTTCCTGTTCTAGACATGCGCACTCTCGACAAACTGATCGCGCCGCATCTGAAACTGGCACCTGTGCTGGTGAAACGCGCGTCGACCTTGACGCTCACGTTCGACGACCGTCGTAAGAGCCGTCTTGCGGCCACGCTCGACAACGGCGAAGAAGTCGCGCTGCTGCTGCCACGCGGTACCGTGCTGCGCGACGGCCATGTGCTGGTCGCCGACGACGGCGCTCTGGTGCGTATCGTCGCCGCGCCCGAAGCGGTGCTGGTCGTGCGCGCGAAAGATACGTTGACGCTGACGCGCGCCGCGTATCACCTCGGCAATCGCCATACGCCCGTTGAAGTCGGCGCGGATTATCTGAAGCTCGAATACGATCCGGTGCTCGCCGATATGCTGAAGCGCATTGGAGCAAGCGTGGATCAGGTGTCGATGCCGTTCCAGCCGGAATCCGGCGCGTATGGCGGCGGTCACAAGCATGGCCACGACGAGACCTTCGCGGAAGACTATGCGCTCGCGCAGCAGGTGTTCGGCGAACATCATGGCCATGAGCACTCGCACGATCATGATCATGCGCACGGCCACTCGCATGACCACGGCCACGAGCACGGCCATGACCATAGCCACGACGATCACGTCCACGACGAATCGTGCGGCCACGGGCATCATCACCACCATGCGCATCGCTGAACTCACGGCGCTGTTGCATCTGGCCTCGCCGGCGCTGCCGATCGGCGCGTTCAGCTACTCGCAGGGTCTGGAAGCCGCGATCGAAGCGCAACTCATCACCGACGCCGATTCGGCACGCGACTGGATCGCGAGCGGCTTGACCGACGTACTCGCGCGCGGCGAGCTCCCGTTCCTCGCGCATCAGATGGAACGCTGGCGCGCGCACGACGCCGACGGCCTGAGAGAAGCCAACAGCGAATTCCTGGCGAGCCGCGAGTCCGCCGAACTCAGGCGTGAGACGGAACAGATGGGTTGGTCGCTGCGGCAATTGTGCGTGTCGCTGGAATGGGGCGACGCCGAACGGCGCGCTACGCTGGCGTCGCTCAAGCCTCTCGCCCAGCCCACGGCTTTCGCCTTCGCCGCCTTCGCCCACGACGCAGCGCCGGACGCCGCACTTGCCGCCTACGCCTTCAGCTGGGTGGAAAACCAGGCGGCCGCCGCACTGAAAGCGGTGCCGCTCGGCCAACTCGCGGGGCAACGCATCATCGTCGCGTTACGTGAGCCGATCGACGCCGCCGTCACGCGCGCATTGGCCACCTCACCCGACAACATCAACACCTTCGCGCCGCAACTGGGCATTCTGTCGGCACGTCACGAGTCGCAGTATTCGCGGCTTTTTCGCTCATAAAACGATCCATCATGAACGCACCTCATCACGCCGCTCACTCATCCGTTCGCACGAAGAAACTGCCGCCGCTGCGCGTCGGCGTCGGCGGACCGGTCGGCTCGGGCAAGACCACTCTGCTCGAAATGCTCTGCAAGGCGATGCGCGAGCAGTACGACCTCGTCGCGATCACCAACGACATCTATACGAAAGAAGATCAGCGTCTATTGACCGTGGCGGGCGCATTGCCCGCAGAACGGATCATGGGCGTGGAAACGGGCGGCTGCCCGCATACGGCGATTCGTGAAGATGCATCGATCAATCTCGAAGCGGTCGACCGGATGCTGACGCGTTTTCCCGACGCGGACATCGTGTTCATCGAATCGGGCGGCGACAATCTCGCGGCGACGTTTAGCCCGGAATTGTCGGACCTGACGATCTACGTGATCGACGTGGCCGGTGGCGAGAAGATTCCGCGCAAAGGCGGCCCGGGCATCACGAAGTCGGATCTGCTGATCATCAACAAGACCGATCTCGCGCCGATGGTCGGCGCGAATCTGGAGGTGATGGCCTCGGACGCGAAGAAAATGCGCGGCGAGCGCCCCTTCGTGATGTGCAATCTGAAGGCGCTCGACGGACTGGATGTGGTGGTGAAGTTTATCGAGAAGAAGGGGTTGTTGAAGGCTTAAAAGGCGCATTCGCGCCTCCCGTCATTCCGGCAACAACGCCATCAACACATCGACTGTGCGCGCGGTCGCGCCACGGTGGCGCGCGGCAAACGCCGAAGCCGCGCCGCCCATTGCCAGCCGTCGCGCCTTGTCGCCGAACAGTTCGCGCAGCGCCCGCGCCAGATCGGCCGGATCTTGCACCTGCACCGCCGCGCCCGCGGCGACGGCATCCGCGGTGGCTTGCGTGAAGTTGAACACGTGTGGCCCAATCAGCACCGGCACCCCGACCGCACACGCCTCAATCAGATTCTGGCCGCCGAGCGGCAGCAAACTCCCACCGATAAACGCCAGGTCCGAAGCGGCATAGTAGGCGCCCAACTCGCCCATCGAATCGCCAAGCAGCACGTTCACGTCTGAAGGCAAAGCAGGCGCGCCGCCGCTGGCGGTCGCGGCCGCCGATGCCACGGTCGCCGCGGGCGCCCACGTCGAACGCCGCTCAAGTCGCAGACCGGCCTTTTCGACCAACCCCGCCACTTCATTGAACCGTTGCGGATGACGCGGCACCAGGATCAGCAATGCATTGTCGATGCCCAACGCGGCGAACGCCTGCAGCACCAGTTCCTCTTCGCCTTCACGCGTGCTCGCCGCGACCCACACGGGCCGCGTGCCGATCGCCGCACGCCATGCATGGCCACGCGCCGCCAGTTCCGGCGGCGTACTCATATCGAACTTCAGATTGCCCAGCACCGCGACGTTACGGGCACCGAGTGCGGTGAGCCGCTCCGCATCCGCCGGGCTCTGCGCAAGCACGCGCGCAAAGCCGCCGAACACGTCTTTGGTCGCATGGCCGAACCTGGCCGCGCGCTTGTACGAGCGCGCCGACATTCGCGCATTGGTCAGCACGAGCGGCACATCCGCGCGACGGCATTGGTCGATCAGCGTGGGCCACACTTCGGTTTCCATGACCAGCCCAAGCGACGGCCGCCACGTACGCAAAAATCGCTGCACCGCATGCGGCATGTCATACGGCAGATAGCTGCGCAACACGCGGTCGCCGAAAATCTGCTCGCCGGTGGCGCGGCCACTCGGCGTCATATGGGTCAGAAGAATTCGTGCGTCGGGACGCGCCTTGAGCAACGCGTCGATCAGCGGCTGCGCGGCGCGCGTCTCGCCCACCGACACCGCATGTACCCAGATCAGCGGCGCATTGTCTTCCGGCAACCGGCCGCGCGCATAGCCGAAACGCTCGGCGATATGCTCGCGATAGCCACGCTCCTTGCGCGAACGAATCAGCAGGCGCAGCACGGCAAGCGGCGCGACGATCCACCAGAGCGCGTTATAAATCGCCCTCAGCATCGGCACTCCGCACGCGCAAGCGCGAATCCGACTGCAAGTGCGAGTCTCAAAGTACGAGCGACAACGACAGCGGCGCTCAAACCAGCGCCCTGCCCTTCAGGCGCTCGAGAATGCCGAGCGGCGCGCATTCCGGCTGCGCCATTGCCTTGACCGGCAGGAAGAAGGTCTGCTCCAGCATGAACTGCCCGGACATCACGGCATGCGAAGTGTGGTCGGAGAAACATACCCACACGCTACCCGGCGGAAACGGCATGGTCTCCTGCGGGCTCGACTTCTGATAGTCGAGGTCGGCCTTCATGCTGTCGTGCAGATTGAGCATCAAATGGTCATATTCGCTACGCGGCGATTTGGTGACGTGCAGCAGATTCAGCAGCCACGCCGAACCCGGCATTTGCGGCTTGATGCGCGGCAGGAAGCGTTTAGCCATGTCCTCGAACGGCTCGCCGACACGCCATACGCGCGGCTCACCATGCGGATTGACGTTGGTGAACACGCGCAGAATGCGCTCACCGTAATTCGGCCGCGACGGAAATGCGTCAACGTGCAATCGGCTATCGTCCTTACGCCATGAGGTCTCGCGCCCTTGCACCTGATGCAGCCGCAGGCTCGTTGGCGCGACGCGCAGCTTGCCGTTGTATTCGGGGAACAGCCCGTCGACGAGCGTGCGCGCATTGGACTGATAACGCGCGATCAATGCGCGCACCGCCGATTGCGTGACCGCGTCACCGGCCACGCCGTGCAAGGCGCCGCCATTCGGCTCGAGACTGATGTTCTTGCGGCTCGGATCGGCCAGTGCGGGATCGAGCAGGGCCTGTTCGCCGCCTTCAATGGCAAAGCGCAAATTCGGGAAATACAGCACTTTGCCGCGTTCCACGCCGGCTAGCAGCGTCTCGCGCGGCACGGACAGGTTGCGCCCGTGCCAGTCTGCGTTCGCTACTTCGATGATCTGGGTTTCGTTCATGGTCGCCCTTGAAAACGGATGCCGCGTAAGGCGAAGCACGCCGCGTTACAGCATTAGAGCAGGCCGAAACCGGCCAGCGCGGACTTGACTTCCTGCAGCGTGGGCGGCTTGCCGGCCGTGCCGAGGTTAACGACGTTCGGCGACCAGTAACCGCCGGTACGCCACGCGGTGGCGAAATTGTACAACTCGACCGTCGGCCGCTTCAGCGCCGCCGCGATGTGCACTAGACCTGTGTCAACGCCGACTGTCGCGGCGGCGCCTTCGATCAGCCCGACCACGGCCGGCAGCGACAGCCTGGGCGGAACAATAGCCGCACCGCCGAATTCCTTCGCCAGACGCTCGCTGGTGGCGCGCTCTTCCTCGCTGCCCCACGGCAGCACGATCGACGCACCGCGCCGCACCAGAGACTGGCCCAGTTCGATCCACGCGGTGTCGGGCCACTGCTTGTCGGCGCGCGAGGTGGCATGCACGAACACCACATAAGGCACCGGCAGGTTCAGATTCGCCTCCGACAAAGCCAGCGCCGCGCGCCCGGTGTCGATGCCGAAATCGATGTCGTCGGTGGGCTGCGGGCGCGGGTCGTCCAGCGCCGCGGCCACCAGTTGACGCGTCCGCTCGACCACATGGGTACGCGGCTCGATCGGCACGCGCTTGTCGTAGAAGAAGCGCACCGGCCATTCGAAGCCCGCGCCGTCGGTGCGGTTGGCAAGGCCGACCAGCGGTCCGCGCGCCATGCTCGCGACCCACGCGGTCTTGATGAGCCCCTGGCAGTCGATCACGAGATCGTAATTCTCAGCCGCGAGCGCGCGGCGAAACGCACCGATCTCACGCCAGTTGTCGACCGAGAGAATGCGTTTGCGCCAGCGCCGCAGCGACACGGGAATCGCCCGCCGCACGCCGCTGACGAGCTCCACGAGCCCCACGAAGCTTTCTTCGACGAGCCAGTCGATCTGCGCCTCGGGATGGCGGCGTCGAATATCGGCGATCACCGGCATGTTGTGAACGACGTCGCCCAATGACGACACCCTCACGATTAGTATCTTTTGCACGCTCAAGTGTGGGAAAACCGGCTATCCGGCCCGAAAAATCGGTGAAAGGACCGCAATTCTATCGCGACAGAGCTAAATGGCATGAAAAAACGCGGCGCGGTAAGTGAAACCCGCGCCGCGTTCGACAGCGGCCGCGATTCACGAAGAACCGCGCCGCCGCTGAAGGTCTTAAAACGGCAGCTTCGCGTCCGGCTTCTCAGCCATGATCACGCGGCGGAAGTCTTCCTGGATACGCCTGAGCGCTTCATCGCTATCCGCTTCGAAACGCATCACCACCACCGGCGTGGTGTTCGACGAACGCGCGAGGCCAAAGCCGTCCGGATACTCGACACGCAGGCCGTCGATCTTCACGACGTCGTCCGCGCCGGTGAACGTGGCGTTTTGCTGCAACCGCGCGATCAGCTCGAAGTTTTCGCCTTCTTCGAGCTTCAACTGCAATTCCGGCGTGGAATTGGAGTTCGGCAGCGAATTCAGCAGCTTGCTCGGGTCGGCCACCCGCGTGAGGATTTCCAGCAGACGCGCGCCCGTGTACAGGCCGTCGTCAAATCCGTACCAACGGTCCTTGAAGAACACGTGGCCGCTCATTTCGCCGGCCAGCGGCGCGCCGGTTTCGCGCAGCTTGGCCTTCACCAGCGAGTGCCCGGTCTTCCACATCAGCGGTTCACCGCCCTTGTCCTTGACCCATTTCGCAAGATTGCGCGTGCACTTCACGTCGTAAATGATCTGCGCACCCTTGTTGCGCGACAGCACTTCTTCAGCGAACAGCATCAGCTGGCGGTCCGGGTAAATGATCTGGCCGTCTTTGGTGACGACGCCGAGGCGGTCGCCGTCGCCGTCGAACGCGAAACCGATTTCAGCGTCCGTTTCCTTCAGCGCGCGGATCACGTCCTGCAGGTTCTCGGGGTGAGCCGGGTCCGGGTGATGGTTCGGGAAGTTGCCGTCGATCTCGGTGAACAGTTCGACCAGTTCGCAGCCGAGCTTCTTGAAGAGCTTCGGCGCGAGGCCGCCGGCCACGCCGTTGCCGGTGTCGACCACGATCTTGATCGGGCGGGCGAGCTTGATGTCGCTCGTGATGCGATCCAGATAGGCGTCGGCGATGTCGTACTCGGTGTACGTGCCGCTACCGTCAGAAAAGTTTTCGTCGACGATACGCTGATGCAGCGCGAGGATCTGCTCGCCGTAAATGGCCGCACCGCGCAGAACCATCTTGAAGCCGTTGTAGTCGGGCGGATTGTGGCTGCCCGTCACGACGATGCACGAATCGACGCGACGCTCGCCGCCGTCGAGTTGCAACGGCACGCTGGCCGCGAAGTAGCCGACCGGCGTCGGCACCATGCCGACGTTGACCACGTCGACACCGGCCGCACGCAGGCCGTCCGACAGCGCCTGAACCAGCTCGGGGCCCGAGAGCCGCCCGTCACGCGCGACCACCACGGCGTCGCCGCCTTGCGCCCGCACTTCGCTGCCGAACGCGCGGCCGATCGAACGCGCTGCATCAGCGTCCAGCGTCTTGCCGATTACGCCGCGAATGTCATACGCCTTGAAAATGGATTTGGAGATCATGTTGGCTCACTTGCGTGCAATGGAAAATTTTGACCGGCACATCGCCGAGGGATCGGTAAAACTACCTGTGAAACCGAACGATGCGCGCTGGCCGGAAGCGATCCGGTTCCAACTTATAATTGCGCCTTTCGGACATGCCCTAATAGACACTCATTCTAATGCTTAGACGCCCTGCTTTTGCAATGTTGCCGCGACTGCCGGCCAGGTGGCCTGTTACATATCGTGCCCTGGCGCACGTTGGGTCTCCGGCACGAGACGGGCAACCGGTGCAATGCGCGCAACCGCATGGGCGAGTGTCCGCCGGATGTTGACGCTCAAGCGCTTCGCCAATCCCGACGTTACGCGCGCCTTTGCCAATATCGTCTGGCTCGGGCTGGAACGGCTCACGCAGATCGGCGTGGCGATCGTGATCAGCGGCATGCTGGCGCGCTACTTCGGGCCGGACACCTTCGGCAAGTGGCAATACGCGAACACGCTGCTGCTGGTGCTTTCGCCGATCACCTGGGTGTGCGGCGCAGAGATCCTGGTTCCCACTATCGTCAACCGTCCGCCAGCCGAATTGGGCACGGTGCTCGGCAGCGCCTTCGCGCTGCGTTTCTCGGTTTCGGTCGCGGCGCTGCTGCTCACGTGGCTCGGCATCGCCCTGCACTTCTTCGACCCGCTGGTGGGCGCCATGCTCGCCGGTCTCGCGGTCACCATGCTGTTTCGCGAGCCGTTCGTCGGCGTGATCAACGCGTGGCTGCAAAGCATGACGTACAGCAAGCCGCAGTTGCTCACCAGCATGAGCACCGCGGTGCTGAAGGCCGGTTTCGTCTATCTGCTGGTGCGTGCGGCGGCCACGCCCGCGCGCTTTGGCTGGCTGTGGGCGGCCGAATCGGCAGTGATCGGCGCGGTTCTGCTGATTTATTACATGCGCCGGCACGGCGGCCAGCTTGGCTGGCGACTCGATCGCTCGCTCTTCAGGCACTTCGCGACCGCGGGCACGGTATTCTGGCTCGGCCTGATCTGTATGTATCTGTTCCTGAAACTGGACAGACTGATGCTCGAACGGGCGATATCCTTCGCCGACCTCGGGCGCTATTCCGCCGCGCAGCAGTTGAACGAAAACTGGATCACGCTCGCGCTGATGCTCGCGCAGACGATCGCGCCCGCCTTTGTCTACCGCGTGCAGGACGCCGCGCAGTTGCGCCGCAACGTGTGGCGGCTCACGGCCATGACCGCCGCGCTGATGGTGAGCGGTGCGCTCGTGCTGGATCTGCTGGCCGGCTTCATCATCCGCCGCGTGTTCGGACCGGATTTTGAAGGCGCGATAGAGATTTTCCGCTGGGCTGTGTGGCTTTCCGTACCGGCCGGCATCGAAGCGATCGGCAATCTGATCGTGCTGAAATATCAGGCCAAGTTCGTCTTGCTCTCCAAATGGCTGCTGGCGCTGGCCGTCGCGTTTGTCGTCAATCTGCTGGCGATTCCGCAGCTGGGCGCTTACGGCGCGCTGGTCGGTCTCGCCGCCGGCTATCTCGCTGCCGCGTCGGTTAATCTTTATTACATTCGTTTCAAATTGCGCCCATGACGAATTCATCCGCCGCCGCGCAGTGTTCCCTCGACGACGTCGCCGTCCTGATGCCCGCGTACAACGGCCAGGCCGACGTCGATCTGACGCTGGCCTCGTTCAGCGAAAGCACGCTGGTCCATGTCCTGATCGTCGACGACGGCAGCACGCCGCCGATCGTCGCGCCGGCGCTCGCCAACATGAAGATCGATGTGTTGCGTATGCCGCAGAACGGCGGCATCGAACGTGCGCTGCAGACCGGCATCGACGCGCTCGCGCAGCGCGGTTTTCGCTATGCCGCCCGCATCGACGCGGGCGACCGCAGCGTGCCGCAGCGGCTCGCCCGGCAACGCGCGTTCATGGAATCGCATCCGCAAGTGGCCGGCCTCGGCATGTGGACACAGGTCGTCACGCGTGAAGGCAAACCGCTGTTCATGCTGACGCCGCCCGCCGAGCCGGAGCAGATCCGGCGTCTGCGCTTCTTCCGGTCGTGCCTCGCGCACCCGTCGATGATGTTGCGCATCGACGCGGTCCGTGCGGTCGGCAACTATCGCGCGGCATATCCTAGCGCCGAGGACCTCGACCTGTTCGTACGCCTGATGGAACGCTACGACTGTGCGAATCTGCCGGAACTCGGCCTCTATTACGAATTGAACGAAGGCGGTATTAGCGCCACCAAACGGCGTCGCCAGGTCAGCTCGACGCTGCGGCTGCAACTACGCTACTTCAACGCCGCCAACCCGTACGACTGGCTGGGCCTCGCCAAAAATCTGCTGCACCTGGTGACGCCCTATCGCGCCTTGCAGCAGGTCAAGCGCAGGCTGCTCGCACCGCGCGCGAGCCATTGATGTCATTAATGCCATTGATGCCCTTGCCGCCATTCATCCCGTCACCCACCGTCGAGCCCGTTCCCGCATGAAGCCTGCCCTGAAATCGACGCCCGCACTGCGCATTACACTGGTCTGTAACACCGCCTGGGCAATCTATACGTATCGGCAAGGGCTGATCCGCATGCTGGTCGGGCGGGGCGTCGACGTCACGGTGCTCGCGCCGCACGACCGCACGTTCAAGCTGCTCACCGCGATGGGCTGCCGCTGCATCGAGTTGCCGGTGGCGTCCAAGGGCACCAGTCCGCGCGAAGACCTGCGCACGCTTTTGGCGTTGTATCGTTTGTATCGAAGCATCCGCCCGCACGTCGTGTTCCACTACACGATCAAACCGAACATTTACGGCTCGATCGCCGCGAAACTGGCGGGCGTGCAGTCGGTGGCGGTGACCACCGGGCTCGGCTACGTGTTCATCCAGCAAAGTCGCGCGGCGCAGGTCGCCAAGAAACTGTACCGTTTCGCGTTCCGTTTCCCACGCGAAATCTGGTTTCTGAACCGCGACGACCAGGCTGCGTTTGTCGAGCAGAATTTGTTGGTGCATCCTGAGCGTGCGCGTCTGCTGCACGGCGAAGGCGTCGATCTCGAGCAGTTCGCCTTCACGCCGCTGCCGGAGCGGGCGGAATTCAAGTTCGTGCTGATCGGGCGGCTTCTGTGGGACAAGGGTGTCGGCGAATATGTCGAAGCCGCCCGGCGCCTGCGTGAACGCTATCCCCAGGCCCGCTTCCAGTTGCTCGGGCCGGTCGGCGTCGACAACCCTAGCGCGATCACACGCGAAGAAGTGGCCGCATGGGAGCAGGAAGGCATCATCGAGTACCTGGGCGAGGCACATGACGTACGGCCCTTTATCGCCGATGCGGACTGCGTCGTCCTGCCGTCCTATCGCGAAGGCGTGCCTCGCACACTGATGGAAGCCTCCGCGATGGGCCGGCCGATTGTGACCACGGACGTGCCCGGCTGCCGCGAAGTGGTGGCGGACGGCGTCAATGGCTTGCTGTGTGAAGTGCGCAATGCAGAGAGTCTCGCGGCGAAACTGGCGCAAATGCTCGATATGAGCAGTGCCGGGCGCCGCGCAATGGCAGAACGCGGTCGACAGAAAGTCGCGCAAGAGTTCGACGAACGCGTCGTCGTCGAAACATATAAAGACCTGGTGCAAAAAATGACGGGTGTTTTACTTTAACGGAGTAGCAGAATGACCACGAAGGGTACGATTCTGGTAACGGGCGGTGCAGGATTTATCGGCTCGCACACATGTGTCGAACTGCTGAACGGCGGTTACGACGTCGTGGTAATCGACAATCTCGTGAACAGCAACCGCGAATCGCTGCGACGCGTAGAGAAGATCACCGGCAAGCCCGTGACCTTTTACGAAGCCGACGCCCGCGACGAAGGAGCGCTCAATCGCATTTTCGACGCCCACCCGATCACCGGCGCGATCCACTTTGCCGCGCTCAAGGCGGTGGGCGAATCGGTCGCCAAGCCTGTCGAGTACTACAGCAATAACGTCGGCAGTCTGCTGGCGCTGCTTGGCGTGATGCGCGATCGCAAGGTGAAGCAGTTCGTGTTCAGTTCTTCCGCAACGGTGTACGGCGTGCCGAAAAGTTCGCCGATCGACGAATCGTTTCCGCTGTCGGCCACCAATCCTTATGGGCAGTCCAAGCTGATTGCCGAGCAGGTCTTGCGCGATCTGGAAGTGGCGGATCCTTCCTGGCGAATTGCGACCTTGCGCTATTTCAACCCGGTTGGCGCGCATGAGAGCGGCCTGATTGGAGAAGACCCGGCCGGTATCCCCAATAATCTGATGCCATATGTGGCACAGGTCGCAGTAGGCAAACTGGAAAAGCTGCGTGTATTCGGTGGCGACTACGACACGCCGGACGGCACCGGCGTGCGCGACTATATTCACGTTGTGGACCTCGCGCGCGGGCATCTGGCCGCGCTGGATGCGCTGGTCAGGCGCGATGCGAGCTTCGTCGTGAATCTCGGCACGGGCCAGGGGTATAGCGTGATCGACGTCGTCAAGGCGTTCGAGAAAGCCGCGGGCCGGCCCGTGCCCTACGAGATCGTGGCTCGCCGCCCTGGCGACGTAGCTTCGTGTTTTGCGGACCCCACCGCCGCGCTGGAAGTCATTGGCTGGCGTGCAGAATATGGGATCGAGAGGATGTGCGCGGATCACTGGCGGTGGCAGTCGACCAATCCGCACGGCTTCGCCTGAATGTAGTAAAGGTCGACAGCGCAACGAGTTGCCTCGCAGGGACTCAACCGCTGTCGATCAGCCAGATCTTGCACCGCTTGTGTTCCATGTCGAACAGTCTCCACGAAGTCTGCTGTGCTCATCGGCACAGCTCGCCAATTCCAGAAAGAAAATCGGCTCGATATTGAGCGCTGTCGTTTGACGTAAATCTCCGCAATTAGCGAACTTTCCCGCTTTTATATGTCGATCTCTCTCATTTCGAGTCCGGCCGGATTCTAATCGTCAAGGATCGTCAATTCAGGTTAATTCCGCCACTCGAGCGCTTTGATTCGCTTCCTTTTTGCGGATAGAACCTAATTCATTCCTACCATATTGAGAATGCTTTCTTAATCACTTCGTACGCCTATCTATTTATGCATTTTAAGTGTGCGCCATCACACAGAGTCATTGGCGCCGTGAAGACAAGATCAAACCGCAGGGGTGCATCCATCTAGCCGAATCATTTCATCACGAATACCAGAATCTCGCCCACGGGAACAGACACATGAAAGACATCGTTCATATCACGGAAGCCTTCGGAGGGGGGGTTCTGTCGATGCTAGTCGAGCTTTCCAATCGCGCAGCAGAGGCTGGCGCAAATGTGTCAGTCATTTATTCATTACGGCGGGAAACCCCAAAAGATTTTGCGCGTCTGTTTCATCCAAAGGTCAAGATGACATACGTCTCGATGTGCAGGGAGATCAACGTCAAGAAAGACTGGTCGAGCCTGCGCGCATTGGTTCAGAACCTGCGCGATCGCAATCCCGAAGTCATCCATCTCCATTCGTCGAAAGCAGGCGCGCTCGGGCGCGCGGCGGCCAAAATAGCATCCCCTCACGCCAAAGTACTTTATTCGCCACACGGCCCCGCCTTCCTGCGGCGCGATGTGTCGGCCACCAAGCAATTCGCGTATTTGAGCTTCGAGCGCCTCGCCAACTATATCGGCGGAACGATCGTCGCGTGCTCGCGCAGCGAGTTGCACGAGATCAAGGGCCGCGTTCATGCGCGCGCCGCAATCATGATCGAAAACGGCGTAGACGTTCGTGAGATCCCTGTTCAATGCAAACGAAACGACGGCCGGGTGGTAATCGGCATGACAGGGCGCGCGTCCTTCCAGAAGAACCACGAGGTATTCATTCAACTGGCGAATGAACTCCGCGATCCCGCCGTCAGCTTTGTCTGGATAGGCGGGAATGCAGAAGACGTGCCCGCGCCCTATCAGGGCGATGCCGTGACATGCAGCGGCTGGGTCACCCGTGAGCGTGCATTGGACCTGATGTCCCAGCTCGATGTCTATGTCCAGACCTCCCGTTGGGAAGGCATGCCTCTCGCGCTGATCGAAGCGCAAGTGGCAGGAATTCCCGCAGTAGTGACCAACGTAGTTGGTAATCGCGACGTCGTCATTCACGGCGTGACCGGCTTTGTCGCGTCAAACACCGAGGAAATGGCCGTCTATCTCGACCTCCTGCGTAACAACTGGTCGCTGCGGCAGCAAATGGGCGCGGCAGCGAGAAAGCGCGCGGTGGAGCGCTTTTCCATGGACGCGATTTTTCGGGAATGGCAACAGCTCTACGGACTCGCCGATGAGCGCCCCGCTACTAAAGAGCCCTTGATTGCCGACATCGCGCTTCCCTATGAAGTCAATCGCTAAGCCCGTCCTTCGGGGAGACAACGGTGTGAAGAATATGGCCTCGACCACCCCGACGTTCATCTACAACGGTCGCTTCGCGACGCAGAAGACGACCGGCGTACAACGTGTGGCGCGCGAACTGATCGCCGCGCTCGGCCATTTGCCCGACAACGGCGAAGTCACCGTCGTTGTGCCGCCACAGCCTGGGCTCCAGTCCGTCGGCAATACGAACACCGTCAAGGTCGGATTCGGCAAGGGCGTGTTCTGGGAGCAGCTCGTTCTGCCGTTCTTCGCCGGCCGGCATCGTATTGTCAATCTCAGCAACTCGGCTTCTATCTTTCGCTTCAATCAGGTCATCTACATGCACGACGCGGCGGTGTTCGATACACCGGCCCACTTCTCGTGGCGTTTTCGCGCGTGGTACCGGTTGATGTTCTGGATTCTTGCGCGCACTTCAAGTTGCGTCGTCACCAATTCGAACTTCTCGCGGCAGCGTCTCGCTCATCACTGTGGAGTACCCGCAACGCGAATCAGTGTCGTTCCGCTTGGCGCGGATCATCTGGATGCAACCGTACCCGATACCAGTGTGTTGCACGAGCATGGCCTGACGTCGAAACGTTTCGTGCTCGCGGTGAGCAGCATGAACCCGACCAAGAACTTCGGACGGATACTGGAGGCCTTTCGTCAACTCGACGATCCGACGATCGATCTGGTGATTGTCGGGATGAAAAACGCCAGCGTATTTGGCAATGTTCAGGACGTGCAAGGCGCCGCACCGAACGTCAAAGCAGTCGGCTATATCAGCGACGAGAAGCTGAAAGCGCTTTATCAGCACGCGCACTGTTTCGTCTATCCGTCGATCTATGAGGGATTCGGCATTCCGCCACTCGAGGCGATGCGCAGCGGCTGCCCGGTCATCGTGGCCCGATCGGCCGCATTGCCGGAAACCTGCGGGGACGCCGCACTCTATTGCGATCCCTACTCGTCAGAAGATATCGCGGAGCAGCTACGCACGCTACTGCGCTCGCCCGAGTTGAGAAAAACTTTAATAGAACGGGGTCTTGCGCACGCGGCCGAGTATCGCTGGGGTGCAAGCGCGGAGATGCTCTCGCAGGTCATCGATCGATCCCGGCGCGGGGCATAACGCGATCGTTGCTCTTGCAACGCTCTATCAGCTTTTCAAATCAGGGGCCACGGTGGTCGGCGTATCCGTAAGCCACATTTCGTCCTAAGGGGAGCTTCAGTGAGGTTAGGCATCTATTGCGATTCGGGCGTCAACGGCGGCCACGAGGAAATGCTCAAACGGCTTATTCATGCCCTTGTGAAGTGCCCGGGTATTGTCAGCCTGCACATTCTCGTGCCGACCGGGAATGAAGCCATGTCCCTGTTTGCCAAAAACATTGCCGGGCGGCACCGTCAGGTCACCGCCATTTCATTGCCGTTTACCTCGGAGCAGATTCACCGCAACCCTCTTGCGCTGCTGTCGGCCACATGGCGAACCGCAGCGCTTCTGCGCGGGCTTCATCTGTCGAAACTCGTGATCGCCCAGGGAACAATCGTATCCGCCCTCGCCGGCCTGATCGCCGCGCGCTTGACCCGAACAATCGCCGTCAGCTACATCCCGCTGGTGGATGACGAAGCGGGAGCGGGAGCGCCGGCGACGGAGCGTATCAAGTTTCTGGTCAAACGCGTGCTCTACCAGTTGCCGCAGCAGTACATCACGCTCAACGACCATCTACGCGGCAAACTGGTAAAACTGGCGCCGGCAACACCTACTGCGATTCTGGAGAACTGCGTCGACGACAAGTTCAGCAATACCGCACTCACCCGCGACGCGGCGCGCAGCCTGCTTTCTTTGCCGCAAAGCGGAAAGTTTATTTGCACCCATATTGGCCGGATTCACTTTCAGCACAAGCGGCAAAACTTCCTGCTCGCAGCGATTGAGCGCAACCCGGATCGGTTTATCAATTCGCTTGTGCTGATCGTAGGTGACGGCCCGGACGCGGCGAAATTGCTGCAAGCCGTGCAAGCCAGCGAGGTCCTGTCTCGTTGCGTGAGGATCATCGGTCCGCAATCCGACGTGCTGCCTTACATCGTAGCGAGCGATGTAATCGTGTTGCCTTCGGGCTATGAAGGCGTGCCGCTCGTCATGATCGAGGCCATCCTGGCGGGCCGCCCGATCGTGGCCTCACAGGTATCGGCACTAGGCTCGTACCTGCCGGCGGAATTGCTGTTTCCGGTTCACGATCAGGACGCGTTCGTCGAAAGAATCTTTGCCGCGCAGACCTATCCGCTCGCCGAACTGACTGCCTCTTTCCGGCTGCGGTTTTCCCGCGAAGCGTTCGACGCTCAGGCGCAACGCGTACTATTGCAGCCCGTGCCGCAGCGCTGCTTTACGGACCATCTTAAGCACAATCCCTCGGATCTCGGCACAAAGTAGCGATCGATCGAGCAGGAACGTCACACCGAACACCGCCGCACCGAGTGTGACTTCCGCGATCAGCCTGAGGACGTGCCCCGTCGACGACGCGTCAAGCAGTTCCGAGGCGACCAGCACGCTTGCCACCATGGGCAGCGTCATTCTCAGCGGCACAAAACAGGCGTTGAAAAACTCTGCCAGGCTCGGACCGAGCACGCGCTTCAGCATGAAGTGATACATCGGCATGATCGTGATCGCTTCGACCGTGACCAGCGAAATCGCGACGCCGAGCGCACCGCCCAGAGAGGCACCGAGAATGATGGCGGGCAACATCACCGTCGTTTTTATCAGGTTGAACCAGAAGCTCACGCGAATGTTCGCTGTCGCCATCATCAAGGAGGCGACCGGATTGCCGAGGCAACGAAACGCGCCCACGAGGCACAACACCCGCAATACCGGCGTCGCCCAGAGCCATTTTTCGCCGAACATGCACACGACAAAATCCGGCGCCACGACCATCAGCCCGAACACGAGCGGAAAGTTGAACATGGCGATAAAGCCCGTCAGCTTGTAGTAGTTTTGACGAAGCTTTGCCGTATCGTCCTGAATGATCGAGAAGACAGGAAAGAGCACGCGCGTAAAGAACGGATTCAGTCGCGCCGGAAAATTGACCGCGCAGTTGAGCGCCAGGTTGTAGCCGCCAAGTGTCGCCGCCCCGAGTACGCGGCCCGCCACGATGCCGCCGAAATTACCGTTGAGGTAATTCACCATCGAGTCCATGGCCTGGAAGACACCGAAGCTCAGATACGACCTCGTCTCCGACAACCTGAAACGCAAGCCTGGCTTATGCAGTTTGCGCCCGTTCAGATTGAGCAGCGTCACGCGGCACACCGCGGCAGTCAACGCACCGATAACCGGCGAGTAAGCGCCAAAGCCGCGCAACGCGGCCACCAGCGTCGTGATGAATAACACCATGCTCGACGCTACCTCGATCTTCGAGAGCATGTCGAACATGAGCTCGCGCGCCATGAGCGATTGATACAGCAAGCCATGAGGTGAGACGAAAAACATCAGCGCGGCAAGGGCAACCAGCGTCTTCAGTTCGGGCTCGGAGAAAAACCAGGCCGCCACGCCGCTGCCGGCCAGCAGAAGTCCGCCAAGCACCGCACCGAACATTACATTGAGCCAGTACAGCGATGTCAGCTCATTCGCCGCCACATTCTTACGCTGCACAATCGCTGTACTCAACCCCATATCGAGGAACATATCGGCCAGCGTCGTCACCAATGAAACCATACTCGCCAAACCCAGCTCGCCCGGTTTCAGCAGGTGCGCGAGTATTGCCACCTGCAGAAACTGGACGCTGACGATCGAGATCATTGATGCTGCCGACCACTTCGCTCCCGAAATCGCCTTCTCACGTAATGACATTGTTTTCCTTGCTGTCCGGGATACGCTTAATAGCGCCGGGCGCCGTTTAGAGCATAGTCATCACGTTCGCCGTATCGCGACGGAAGAAAGCCGTTGAAAATATGGCCGCCCACTTTTGCACCGACGTTGGCTAGCCGCTGGAGTGCTTCTTCGACCTGGCGGGAACCGGTGTAGTCGGCACGCGACACGAGCAGCACCAGGTCGCAACCTTGAGCGGCGATCGACACGGCGTCGCTCACCGGCAGAACGGGAGGCGAGTCGATGACCACGTAATCGTAGCGCTCACGAAGCGTGGTCAGCATATCCCGGAACGCCGGACTGCTGAGGAGCTCCGCAGGGTTCGCGGGATACGGATTACCGGCGCCCAGAATGGACAGATGGCTGCCTTCATTGCGCACAATCGCATCCTCGAGCTGCGCCGTTCCCTTGAGCACCTCGGCCAGTCCGGGCCTGTCTTCTTCCTCCCAGAGATGGCTCAATTTGCCTTGCCGCATATCGCCGTCTATCAGCAGAACGGATGCCGCAGTCTGCGAAAGCAGGTAGGCGAAGTTAGACGAGACAAAGCTCTTGCCTACGCCTTGAGTAGGTCCGGTAAAGAGCACCACCTTGTTCGTCGATCCGTCGCCATTCCCCGCCAGCAAGGTTCTCACGCTGCTCGGCAATGCGCGCAACGCTTCGACACTCGGATCTCCGGGGCTGCTCATCGCCAGCAACTTGACCGGCTCGGCGCGACGGCTTCGCGAATCGATATCGCCACGAATCTGGGCTCTCGAGCGCGCCACGACAGCGAGACGCGGCAAGTCGGAGATCGTGTTAATTTCCTGCGGCGTACGGAGTTCCTTACGGTTGAGCGACACGAGATGCACGGCGAGCGTGCCGCCAAACAATCCGGCCAGGATCGAACCGAGCAGAATGATCGTCTTGCGCGGCCAGGACGGCTTTTCCGACGCAATGGCCCAATCCATGACGCTCACACCGGATGCGGTACTCGCGGCCGCCACTTCCAATTGGTTCACGTTGGCGAGCACACCAATGTAAAGCTGCTTCTTGATGCCGGCGTCGCTCGAAAGCCGCACATATTCACGCTGCGTGGCGGGCATATTCTTCGTTGCTTCCGTGTTCTGCGCGATGTCGTGGTTCACCTGATCCAATTGCTGGACCAGCCCTCGAATCACGGGACTATCCGGACCGAATGTCTGCCGCTTGTCGTCATATTCGAGTCGCAAAGCCCGCTGTCTTTCGGCAAGCGAAGTCATGCTCGTGATAAGCGCCGAGCCCTGCTGCTCCATATCGATCGCTTGATGCTGGGTGCGGAAATCGCTAAAGCGGTCTTCCGCCTCATGCATATCCGCCTGCAATTGAGGCAGGCGCGCCCGCAGTGTTTCCAGTTTCATGCGTGCCTGGGCCGCGCGGTCGTCGATATTGCGTTTGATAAACGCCTGCACGATTGCGTTGACCATCGACTGGGCGGCAAGCGGAGAGCTGGTTTGATAGCTCAATCTCAGCATCGACGAGTCCCGTACCGACGAGTTCTGGCTCGATACGGTAGTCTTCATCTGACTGGTGATGTTCTCGTAGGCTGTTTGCGTGGACACCCTGGAAAGGGTAAATTCCACGCCCGGTCGTGCGCGCAGAACGTCGATCTTTATTTTCCCGGGCCCGCTTCCTTCGTCTGTCGTGACCTGGAACGGCACTGTCTCCCCAACATGGCCTTGCGCCAGCTGATGGCTGTCCTTGTCATACAAAGTCCAACTGCCTCCCTCACCCGTCACCACCCGAAACTTGTCGCCGAAGGCCGCGCCCGGTATCTCGAAGATGGCGGGTTTCAATTGCTCGCCGCCCCATGCATAGCCGCTCAATCCGAGGAACGGACGCTGCAGCTCGGTGGCGGCCGCGTGACGGGATGCGAGGAAGCGCCCAATCAGCGGAAAGTGACTATCCGTCTGCACGTTTATATCGGCACCAGTTTGCGCGATGGCTTCGTCGACGATGGTGCGCGACGTGAGAACATCGGTCTCGTCGTCGGCGGACTGGTCTGCCGACGTCGTTCCGGACACGTCGGAGAGCGCGCTGACCGACGCACCGGGTTTAATTTGAACGCGCAACAATGCGTCAGCCCGGTATTGCGGCGTGGCAAGCAAAATATAGATGCCGCCGGCAAGGCAACACGCGCCGAGAATGGCGGCGAACAGTAACTTGTGCCGGGCGATATTCCGCCACAGGCCAGTTAACCCGTCGTTCTGGGCAGGAAAAACACCCACTGCCGATTGTCCGTAGAATGAACTCATTTCATTTCCCGCGATAAAAGACGAAGGTGAACCCGTTAACACACCAGCTTCCAGCGTTCGAATAGGCCTGTCTGGAACTGCCGAGAAACTCTCTGCCACATCGCACGGTGGCGTTGCCGCTTAAACAGTGACGAAGATCGGACCACGCGTTTCGGGGACTGCAAGCACGCCATTCGCAGGCGCTTTTAACACTCGTCCATACATGTCGGTGATCGTCGCACGCTCAGGCAAATGCGAAGCGTCCAAGTTAAGTACATTTCGGTCGCCATAGGCCCACACGACATATTTGCTTGCGCCCGTAGTGGTTGCTAACTTCAGGACGACATATTTTCCGCTCTCGTCGATAAAGTACTTTGCACTGGCAATGTTTGCCGTAAATGAAAACAGATACTTCGATGCGTTATAGGCCGGCAGCTTGTTATTGTTTGCATCCAGCAAGCCGAAATTGTGTTCGCGATTCATCGGATCTTTACCGTCATCGCGCATGTCGTAATAAGCTGTGAGTCCCACACCCGCGATCCAGTCAACCAGAAATCGCCGAACGGTATATTTGGCCTGTAGCGCAAGCGCCCTGGGCGAATGGCCGTCGTCGATTTTGGCGACATACACGTAGCCATAACTCGGGTAAGACCATTCCGTCGTCCAGATTGCGGGTGAGTTCTTGTAGCCCGCCAGATCCTTACGCAATGTCCGGTAATCCGAAAATACCGTCTCCGGATACTGCTGACGGTACGCATGCACACTGACTGCATCCGGTCCGCGCAGCGTTGTGCTCGAAATGTCACCGACTGACTGCACGAATCCCAGATCCATTTCCTGCACGCCGCCCGTGGCAATCATTGCCTTGGGGTTGGCCGCCCGAGCCGCCTTCACCGCCGTTATCAGCAAATTGCGGTATGCCGACGGCGACGGCGGGGCGAGCCAGTAAACCGCATCGTTCTCTTCGTTCCACACTTCGAATTTGACGTCGGCACCGCTGTACCGGCGTACCGACTCGTAAACATAGCTGTAGAACGCCTTCAGCTGATTCGTCGTAGTTGGCGGCTGGTCCGGACTGAATACATAGTGCTTGTAGCCGAGGATAAAGAGCGCGCCGAGTTTTCGCTGCGCGAGATTGGCGACGAGCGCGTCGAATTTCTCGAAGTGCCAGCCGTCAGGCGCTTGCACGGCCTCCCAGAACAAATCCGTGCGGATGAACGAGAAGCCCACATCTTTAACCGCATCCAGCAGGCGCGTATCCTCGATGTCGTGGATCGCCACACCGGTGTTAGCCCGCGATGCCGCGAATGACGGCAGATCGACGTACGATCTCTCGTTCGTTTGCGCTGGGTCATCCAGAACAACGAGCGGCGGCGCCTGTACGGCAAAGGCGCGAATAGCCAGTGCACCCGCGAGCGCAAGGACGAGGCCCACGCACCCTACGACTGCAATGCCAATCCGACCGAAACGCCTGCTTCGTTGCGCCTTCATCTACTGCCCCCAAGCCGGCGTAGCGGGAATTCCACGTGCCGTCGTTATTTGTCCTGCTACGACTGCTCCGTCATAGCGTCGACTTTCTGTCCCGCAAGCTCATCATCACGCGGGGATTCAAACGGAAGCGTTGCTTCTGCGTGTTCAGCCAGAGCGATTTCGCCGCGACGCCGAAGAACAGCAGGCAACCCAGCGATTCAAAAATGTCCGTGGTGATGCCGCTGATCAACAGGAACAGCAACATCGTCCATGCAAGCCTATCTTTGGATTCGCTAAAGAACAGTAGCCTTGCCAACAGAACGATGAAGATAAGCATGCCGAATACGCCGAAGTTTGCGATTGCATAGAGCGCGGCGTTGTCGGCATAACCAATATTGAAGCCGAAGTTCTGGTGATAGTAGGTCGTCGCCGCGCCAAAACCGCCGGGACCGATTCCGAACCAGATGAGATTCTCCCGGAGCATGCCCTGCAGCAGCAGCGGCCACGTGTTCTCGAATCGGTCCTGAAACGAAGCGAGCGCGCCGCCCCCAATGATCGAATGATTGATTGCCGCCGTGATGGCAAACGACGCAAGCGGCAGCAGGAGCACAGACGCCGCAGCCCAGGCAGCCGCTTTTCTGATCGTGTCGAGCTTTCCGAATCGCTCGATGCACAACACGACCGCCAGCGCAACGAGCGATGTCTTATTGGTCGTGGCCCAGATGGAGAGCCCCGCCACTGCAAGCATCAGCGTCGCGAATGCGAGTGACCGGAACCTCGGTATCAGCCACGTCGAGAGCAGGCCAATCATGAGTCCGGTGGCGGCGCTATCGCGCCCGAAGCCCGGCAAGCGCGGTATTTCTCCGACGAAGTTCGAGTTCGTAACGTGCACAGCGGTCCCGTCCACCATCGTGCTTGCCCCGACCCAGGGCAAAGGCGTGAAGTAACCGAAATAATTCACCAGCACGCCTAACATGCAAATCGCCGCGACGATCACGAACGCGGCCCGGGCTAGCGGGCGGCCGAGTATCTCGATCGCTTCAGGCGGCGCCAGAATCGCGAAGAACATGGGCAATACGGTCCACCCCCAGAAGGCCACTGCGCTTGCACTGATGCCGTTGAAAAGCGACACGCACGCCTGCATGGCGAGGTACAGGAAAACGAGCAGGTGGCTCACCTTGGGGCGATACGAAAGGAACAGCACAACGCACGCGGCCATCATCAGCTTGGGCAGATAGATGGCCTGTGGCGCCCCCGCGAGCGAGGTGTAGTAGCGGATCGCGCCGGACATGACATCGCTTAAGACGCCGATGAAAAAGGTGAATACCCAGAGTGCGCCCATCACGCGTTCCCCGCATCTATCGGCATTGGGTGTTCGCTATGCCCGAGTGCCGACGCATCGTGAACGGCGGCATTCGTGAACCTTCGGATCACGTTGTGAGTAATCTGCGAAACGATCGCGTGACTGGTCGCGCCGCTGTCGCCCAGAACGCGCGGCCAGTCGGTCGTACCGCCATTGAAAACCCATCCCTGATTGAGCCCGTCACCCAGCTCCGGCCTGAACATGCCGATCGCGCCGACGCCGCCTATTTCCCACCCGACCAGTTGCGACGTATTGGCGAGTGTCACGAATCCGTTTGGAGCGGGCGGTACACCGTCTACTTCGTAGCCGACCAGATGGTCTTCGGCGCCGAACGTCTGCCCATTCTTTAGGCCTGTCCCATCGAATGCCCAATGATCGGCGTGCTGCACGGTGAAGCCCACCGGTTCGCGGCCGGTTCTCACCCATTTCCGCCTGAACCGGCTCCAGATACCGTACGATCCGCCACCATAGCCGTAACTCAAGCCGATCAGATTGCTCTCGTTGAAATCCGGCCATTGGTCGGCGAGCCGGTTCATTTCCTTGATGTTCTGCAGGTCCGCACTCGTGCCGAAATCAATCGGCCGATAACAGGTGTTACCGCTGAACACGGCCAGATTGCCGCCGCCGGCTATGAAGCGCGAGACGTGATCGCGCATCTCCTGGGTCCAATATTCATGGTGACCGACGCTCAGCATGCAACGATACTTGCTGAGATCGAAGTCCGTCCCACGATGCAGATCCACGTCGGTATAAAAATCGCACGCAAGATGTTGCGTGTACAGCCAGCGGATGAATTTGGCATCCCAGTGAGTGAAGTGCTGCCTGGGTGAGCGCCTATCGTATGGGTCTTCGGCATGACCGATCTGAATACCGAGTCCGCCGCCGGGCCGAAGAAGACTCACCTTTGATGCCGGGCGTGTACGGTAGACGGGATCGCCGTAAAAGCAGCCGCCTCCCATAGAGTTGTAAGCGTGATACGTAGCGATCGGCACCACGTACGCGATGGATGCCGCCGGCGAACGCGGCCGGATTACAACCAGCGCCATGCTGTCGCTATCCGGCGGCCCGGCGAAGACCGGCAGACGCGCAGCACAACGACGCCCCAGATCCGTCAGCGGCTCGCCGTTCTTGTCGACCTCGTAAGCAATCGCCGCATAAGCTCCGCTTTCCAGCGCGTGAGCCTGCGGCTTGACTGTGATCGTCGGCCATTGCCAGTCGCTGTCGAATCGAACCGGTTTGCGCTCGCGCGACGATTCGAATACGTAGTTGCCGTTGATGAGTTTCGCCGTCACGTCACGCGTCGTCACCGCCGTCACGCCGCACACGCTGATCAATGACTCCTCGCCCCGTTGCTGATAGAGCGCAATGGAGAACCGGCTGCGCGGCTGCACGGCCAGGTCCAGATTGTCTGCGGCAGTAAACGAAGTTTGAAGTGGGTAGAGTTGCATGCCTCGCGCGCCTCGAAAAGTCACTTATCAGTCGCTGGCTCAGGGACGATCGTCCAGACGACTTGAATCGACACGGCTCGGCGCTGCTACGGCTGGCCGCAACTCCATGCCCAGCGTGCGCTTGATCAACCCCTTCATCTGAAACACGCGACGGTTGACCGATATCTGCGTACGAAAGCGCAACTCGGGTAACTGCTCCTTATGTTTCACCGCGAAGCTTCGGTACTTCGCGGCGGTCTCCTCCACCAGCTTCATGGCCTGGGGAAGCACGGACGCATCGACGCGAGAAGCGAGAAAACACTGATTGGCGAAGAACTTTCTGAACAGTGCGAGCCAGTAGACCCGCTCATCTTCCGCCTCGCTTTTCTTAAGTGCATCCGCGGCGAAGTGTGCGACGCATTCGACTGAAAATAACGTGGTGGTCTGCGTAATGCTGCCCGCGCGCCGCCGATAGTAATAGAGGCGATCGCGAATGCCGTACAACGTCTGGGCGCGCTTGTACACCAGCGGAATAGCAAAAGCGTCTTCGTACACACGACCGACGGGGAATTCGATACCGTCCCACAGCTCGCGGCGGTACACGCGCGAGCCGGAATGAACCTGACATATGCGCGCAAATTCGAGCAGGGTCGTCATGCTGTTGGTACGCAGCCCGGTGGATGCGCCGTCCACCATCGTTAGTGCGCCCACTACGCGCCCGCTGGAATTCACCATCCCGACATTGAATTCGATGATGTCCGCGGTGTCCGCATCGAGCAGCGGCATGATGATGTCCGAAAAATTCGGCGCCCATTCATCGTCAGAATCGAGGAAACCGATGTAGCGGGAGGTTGCACGCGCTATCGCGGTGTTACGGGCTGCGCTGACGCCGCGGTTCTCCTGATGAATCACCGTGATGCTGTGTCCGCTCGCCTCTTCCTTGACCTGAAGAATTTCCTTCAACGTGCCATCGGTCGAGCCATCGTCGACTACGATGAACTCGATCTCTTCCGATCGTGGTTGAGCGATCGCCGATCTGAGCGCTACGCCAATGTAGTGCTCGACGTTGAAGGCCGGGATTACCACGGACAAAATCGTCTCGCCGCTGCGTCTATCCACTGATTTCATAGGATGGGTGAGCCTTAAAAATCGTCGTCGATTCGTTTTATGCGGACCACGCGAATATTTCGGTACGCCCCCTGTACGACTGCATATTGCGGTGCGGCGACGAGATCGTAAGTTCGGAAGCACACAGTGCAGGCACATACCGTCGGGTGGAATCGACCGGAACACGGATGCAAAGCGCAGACGATTGCCGGCGACGCTGAAATGTGACGTATCGCACCGACCCAAAATTACCGGTTCGCTACCGTCATCAAGTTGGAAATGCGCGTGTCAGTGGGCAGGCAGAGAGGGGACTTAGGTGCTTAACGTACTTAATGTACCTGGCGTACTTAACGTGCTTGCGTCAAACCAGTAGCAGTCCGACACCTCAATCAGGAGGCTTCACCTATGCCAGCGCCAAAAGTAAGCGTTCTGCTGCCCATGTACAACGTCGAACCTTACGTTGAAGCCTGCTTGATGTCGCTTCTAGCGCAAACCTCTTCGGACTTCGAGATCATTGCGGTCGACGATTGCAGCCCGGACAGATCAGGCGATATTGCGGAGCGCATTCTGAATGCGCAGAACAAGGTGCCGTGGAAGTTGGTGGTCAACGAGCGCAACCAGGGGTTGGCCGAAACGCGCCGAATTGCGGCCATGCAGGCCGTTGGCGACTATGTGCTATGCGTTGACAGTGACGACTATGTCGAACCGAATCTGATAGAGAGAGTAATCGAAGAAGCGGTCAAACATGACGCCGATGTGGTGATGTTCGCCGCGACGAACGTCAATGCAGACGGATCGGTGAATTACCAGATCGACAGTGAAGACAAGGTGATCAGCGGCGTCGAGGCAGTTGAAGGGATCATGGACCTGAAGCTGCAGGCCTACTGCTGGAACAAACTGGTGCGGCGCTCCATCTTTGCAGACGTGCACCACCCTAGCGGACTCATCTACGAAGATATCTGCGTATCGGTCCAGACCTTGGGCAAATCCAGAACGGTCCGGCTTATACCTGACCGTTTGTACTTCTATGTGCTTCGCGATTCGGGAATCTCGACACGCTTCAATCCAAAGATCCTCGATCTTTTCGCCATCATGGATCTGGTGGAGAAGACCACGGCTTCACTTCCGATCAAGAACCGGGAGCGGCGTCTCTTCAGGCTGAAGTACATCTATGGCTTCAGAACCATCGCGTTTCAGGTGGCAATGAGAGCACCCACGTATCGACTGGCCAGCCCCATTCTCGAGACTGTCGCCGAGCGCTTGCATCCTCAGCATCTTTATCGCATGTATGCGGATAGCCGTCCGAAGCTGTCGTTCGTGATGTGCCTGCTCAAGATACATCCGAGGATCTTCTACAGCTTCGTCCGGCGCTTTTCCGTACGCTAGGACCTCTGCGACAAGTCATGCTGAGGCCGGTTGCGCGCGCCACGCGCAACCGCCTCATTTACTTGCTTAAGGTACCGGCGAAGCTGCAACCGCCGCTTTGATCGTCGCGTAGATCGGCTTCTGAGTCGCACTGCTGGTCATGATGCCGTAGTTCCCGGTCGGATCGTCGTACAGTTCGTACCAGTTGAAACCGATCACGTTGTACGTAGCCTTGGCCGCGACGAGCTCAGGAATCGTCTTGTTGATATACGTCTGTGCCTGCGCCGTGGAGAAGTCGGTGTTCACGCCGATTTCCGTGAACATGATCGGCAGGTTGTACGCGTCATGCAGGGACTTCAGAACGTTGTAGTTCGTGCCCGTCACACCCCACGTATTCTCCGGATCGCCGCCGTCGGAGTACCAGTGCAACTGGATAATGTCCGTCTTCACCACCGGGTGTCCGGTCGAGCCATCCGGCTGCGTACCCGTCAGCATGCCCTTGTACCAACCCAGATGCAGGAAGCCCGATGAGGCGGTGTTGATGATTTTGGTCGTGCCGGTGGTGTCCACCGAACGCCAGCCGTCGTAGTAGCCGCGCAGCGCGCCGCGCCAGATCGGCCACGTGTTGTTGTCGTAGTCCGACACGTTCGCACCGTCGTTAGCGACCGGTTGGTTGTGGCTATCGAGATCGTATTCATTGCCGAATTCGACCGCCGGAATGCCCTTGAACTTGGTCGCTGCGTACGCTGCCATCGAGTATGCGTAGGCGTAAGCGCTCGCCTCAGTGGGCGTTTGGCCGTTCAGCGAGGGATCGTCCCACGGATAGGCGTCGATCATCGGCATGACCGTGATTTTCGAGCCCATGCCCGGGATAACCGTATTCGCGACCGTATCGATCTGATCGTAGCCGTGGATGTCCTGACGCGTTCCCGTCAAGCCAAGATCCGTGAGCGTCGCAGCCTGGGTGGCGAGCGGAACCGACGTGTAGATGCCGCCGTAGTTGTAGTGCTGATTGACGCCGAAGAACGGAATCGCCGCAGACTTCGTGGTGCCGGCCGTGCTGGATGCCGCGGTGGAAGTCGTCGTGGAGCCGGAAGTGCTGCCCGAGGTGGAGCCCGAAGTGGAAGCAGGACGCGGATCAGCCGATGCTACCCAGTTGCTGTTCTGCCAGACCCACCATTGGTTGTCGACGTTCTGCTGATACATCTTGCCGGCGTACCACAGCAACAGCGTGACGTTCATCGTAAAGCCGGCTTTCTGACCCGCGCGATAGGCCACGCCACTCTTCACCGTCCAGACGGCGCCCGACGCATCGTTGATCGAGGTAGACGGGGGAATCGCGGTACCGCTGACTGACGCCGGATGCTTGGCGACGTTCACAACGGTGGTCGGATCGACGGCGTTAGCAGCAACACCCGCGGGGTCGCTACCGCCACCGCCGCCACCACATGCCGCAAAAATTGGCACAACTAAGTAGATGGAATAATTGATTAAATTTCGTAGTTTCATCTTTGTGACTCTGAGCTTTTAGCGGCCTAAAACCAGAAAAAAGTTCGCCCCGGCGTCCTCGGGGGAAGCCATCGACGACTGGTTCAGGATGAAAGAAGGCAGGACGGCTTGTGCACCCGGCAAAACTGGGCACAACTTCACAACATGCGTACCGCCTAGGCAGAACCTACCGCTGTTCTGTCCGATAAGGTGAGGCAATGTTACACAGATGAAACGTTTTTCTCGAGTTTTGAACCGTAACAACGTGTAACGTCTGACTAATAGGCGGTAAGTTTCACTTTTATATTATTAATATAAAATCAAATCGTCTAATTTGACCGGTCCGGCGCGGATCCGTGGAAACCCGCACCAGGCCTAGCTCTGAGCGCCTTTGAACGGCGCGAAATGACTTGCCGTGGAACAACACCGAGTCAATAAATCAAGCAATTTTTAAATCTATTTCGTTGTGCGACAGAGACGATTTTTTATTGGGGTTATATTCAATTGAAACTATTTCTTTAGCTGTTGTTGATGGGTCGTCGAGTCGAAACACGGCGACGGCATCACGCAATGCAACCGCGTGCTCTTCGAGCGACTTTGCCGCTGCCGCAGCTTCTTCCACGAGCGCCGCGTTGTGCTGCGTGACTTCGTCGATCTGTGCGACAGCCTTGTTGACCTGTTCGATCCCGTCGCTCTGTTCGAGCGCTGACGCTTCGATCTCGTTCATGACACCCGTGACGCGTTGAACCGCGTCCATCGCTTCATGAATTGTCTTCTGCGCATCGGACACGAGCGATGCCCCCTGCTCCACTTTCGCGGCCGATTCGCCGATCAACTCCTTGATCTCCTTCGCCGCCGAGCCGGACCGCTGTGCGAGGCTACGCACTTCCGAGGCAACCACTGCAAAGCCTCGCCCCTGCTCCCCCGCACGCGCTGCTTCGACGGCCGCGTTCAAGGCCAGGATGTTAGTCTGAAACGCGATGCCTTCGATCATGCCGATGATCTCGGCCACTTTCCTCGACGACTCGCTGATTCCATCCATTGTCTCGGTGACACGCGACACCACAGCACCACCACGCGTCACCGTATCCAACGCACCCTGCGCCAACCGGTTTGCCTGCTTCGCGTTATCCGCGTTCTGCTTCACCGTCGCCGAAAGCTGTTCCATGCTTGCCGCGGTTTGCTGAAGCGCGGCGGCCTGCTGTTCGGTGCGCGACGACAGATCGGCGTTGCCCGACGCAATCTCGTTCGCACCTTGAGTGATTGCCGTCGTGCTGCCGCGCACCTTGGCCACCGTCTCGACCAGGCCGTCGCGCATCTTCGTCAGCGCACCGAGCAACTGGCCCATCTCGTTGCGCGACTTGCTTCTGATGCTGATCGTCAGATCGCCGGCTGCGATTCGCTCGAAATGTTTGATGGTTGCATTGACCGGCTTGATCACCGCCGCCGACAAGCCGACCCGCGCCATCACGCCGATCACCAAGGCAATCGCGCCGATGCCGGCGAACAGCAGCGTCGCCATCTGGAAGCGCTGCGCAGCGGTCTCGGCCTGCTGGCGCTGGCTATCCATTTGCACACGCTGGAGGGTGTCGATGGACTTCGAATAGGCCGCGTAGAAGGCGTTCGCCGTCTCACCCTGGATGTTGCGGAAGGTGTTGAAGTCGAAGTCGGTCAGCGCCTTGAACTCGGGTTCAATTGCTTTATCGACAAGCGCACTGCGTGCCTGCTCGACGGATTGCGCGAGCTTCTTCTCCGCCTCGCTGGCGAACGGACCCGCCATGTAGCTGCTGAAGTCCTTGTTCGATTCGACCAGCACCTTATGCGCAGCCGGCAACAACTCATCCGTTTGCTTGCCGACGCTGAAGAGCGTCTGATAGGAGCCGAGCGCGAGCTGCACTTGCAGCAGCTTCTCGGAGCTCGCCTTCAGATGTGACAGAGCAACGGCGCTGTGCTGAGTTTCATCGAGGCTGCTATTCGCCAGCCTCAATGCGCCGTAGCCGACGCCGATCACAATCAGCAGGAAAGCAACGAACACGCTGATCACGAGCGTCAGGCCGCCGCGAATGGTGATGTTATTAAGCATTGGGTCTCCGGAACGTCCTAATGATCGGCGGCGAACCCCACGAGTCGCTGGCGATCAACTTTTTCGCCAGCAACTTACACGTCGCCGCATCCAGGTTAACGGCCTTCCGCGAGCCTCGTTAAATAGGTGAAATCCATGACGGGCATGGGTTTGCGGGCAGTCGCAACCTCACTATCTGGGATTTTCCGCATAATCGGAGCAAACCCTGCTTTTCAGGACGGTATGCGTTTCGTTTGTATAATTCGGCGTCTCCGCTCAGGCCCACTTTCATGCTTAGTTTTGCGCTCGGCTTTCTCGTTTCACTGCTGATCACATTGTTGATCGTGCGCTATGCGCATCTGCATGAGAAATTCTCAACCGATTCCGATCTGGCCGGGGTGCAGAAATTCCATGTACGACCGGTGCCGCGCATCGGTGGCGCCGGGATTCTGATCGGCTTGATCGTCTCCGCGGTGCAACTGCATCATGCCTATCCTGCCGTGTCCGGCGGCATCCTCGGGCTGATCGCATGCGGCATGCCGGCATTCGGCTCCGGCCTCGTCGAGGATCTCACCAAGCGCGTATCGCCACTTGCACGGCTCGTCTGCACGATGGCCGCCGCCGCCCTCGCCTATTTCCTGCTGGATATCGCGGTTACGCGCATCAGCGTGCCGCCGCTCGATTTTCTGCTCTCGTATGCGGTGATCTCCTGTGCGGTCACGGTGCTGGCCGTCGCGGCGCTCGCGAACGCAATCAATATCATCGACGGCTTCAACGGCCTTGCATCGATGGTCGCGTTCATGATGTTCGCGTCGCTCGCTTATGTCGCGTTCCAAGTGTCCGATCCGATCGTGCTGTCGGCGTCGTTCATGATGATGGGCGCGGTGCTTGGCTTCTTCATCTGGAATTTTCCGGCCGGGCTGATTTTTCTCGGTGATGGTGGAGCGTATTTCATCGGCTTCATGCTCGCCGAGCTCTCGATCATGCTCGTGATGCGCAATCGCGATGTGTCGGCGTGGTATCCGGTGCTGCTTTTCATGTACCCGATCTTCGAGACCTGCTTCTCGATCTACCGGAAGAAATTCATTCGCGGGATATCGCCCGGGATTCCCGATGGCGTGCATCTGCATATGCTGGTTTATAAGCGCTTGATGCGCTGGGCAGTGGGTACCCAAACCGCTCGTGAATTGACGCGGCGGAACTCGCTGACGTCGCCTTACTTGTGGCTGCTATGTCTGATCGCCGTCGTTCCGGCAACGTTGTTCTGGCGGCATACGCTGCATCTGTTCTGTTTTGTGGTGGTGTTTGCGGCGACTTATGTGTGGCTTTATATGAGTATCGTACGGTTCAAGTCGCCGCGGTGGATGGTGGTGAGGAAGGGGAAGCGGTAATAGAAAAAAAGGCGCTCGAAAGCGCCTTTTTTGCATGACAAAGCGAGAAATTCCCGTCGCAAGTGCGTTCTAGGAAGCCCGCGTGATTGGCGTAACATTGCCGACGCTACGCAGCGGCGGTGCATTGGCCGGCTGATATTCCGGCACCCAGCGGCGCAGGTCGCGACGCACTTCATCGTCGCTTAACACGCGATGCTGCATGAGCCAGGGCAACAACTTGTCCAGCAGATCATCCGACACTTCACGCGCGCGTGCCGTCCGCAGCTTGGGATGCGGCGTGCGCGTCGTCGTTTCGTCGCAAGCCAACAATTCTTCGTAGAGCTTTTCGCCAGGCCGCAGACCGGTAAACACGATCCGGATCTGCTCCTCGCTAAAGCCGTACAAGCGAATCAAATCGCGCGCCAAGTCGACGATCTTCACCGGCTCGCCCATGTCGAGGATGAAGATCTCGCCGCCATGCCCCATGCTAGAAGCCTGAAGCACGAGTTGCGACGCTTCCGGGATAGTCATAAAGAAGCGCGTGATCTCGGGATGCGTGACGGTGACAGGGCCACCCTTCGCGATCTGCTGCTGAAACTTTGGAATGACACTGCCGGCACTGCCAAGGACGTTTCCAAACCGAACCGTCTCGAATTGCGTGCGCGAACTGGTCTGCTGTAAGGCTTGACACGCCATTTCGGCCAGACGTTTGCTCGCGCCCATGACGTTGGTCGGATTGACTGCCTTGTCAGTCGAAATCAGCACAAAGTGTTTCACATCATGACGAATTGCCGCGCGCCCCACCCGATAGGTGCCAAGCACATTGTTACGTACTGCCTGCCAAGCGTTCTGCTCTTCCATTAACGGAACATGCTTGTAGGCGGCCGCATGAAACACGATGTGCGGTGTATGACGCGACATCACCTGATCGAGAAGCAGAGAATCCTTGGCATCGCCAATGACCGGAACCACGGACACGCCCGGAAAACGCTCGTTGACTTCTTCAGTCAGCCGATAAATCGCGAATTCGGACAGATCGTACGCAATAAGTTGAGCCGGCCGGAAGCGCAGAATCTGGCGGCACAATTCGGAGCCAATAGACCCGCCAGCGCCAGTGACCATCACTATCCTGTCATGCAGCAGCGCTTCAACGTGGGGGGTATCGATAGTGATCGGGTCACGACCCAGCAAATCTTCGAGGTCGATCTGTCGCACGCGCGACAAGAACGCCTGGCCTTGCGTGACGTCGGTCAACGCAGGTAGCACAAGCGCCCGTACACCCGCGCGGACACATAGCGTCGCAACGCGTCGCTGCACGTCCACGGTGGCGGAGGGAATAGCAATGATTGCGTATTCGGTTTTCAGCGTCTCAGACAATTGAGGCAATTCGCTGATCGAACCTAGCACTTTGTAGCCATAGATCTCGCGCCCGTGCTTGGAGACATCGTCATCGAGCAGACCGACGAGGCGCCACTCGCTCGAACGCGACAGCTCACGGGCAAGGCTCGCCCCTGCATTGCCCGCGCCGAGCACAACGACCGGTTTACCCTTGGCAACGAGGCCGCCGTACAGGTAGAACTCTTTGGTCGCACGGTACAGTGCGCGTGATCCGCCCATGGCGAGAAACAGAAACAGCGGCGACACCACCAGCACCGAGCGCGGCACGATCGGCATAGGTTGAACCAGCACCGATGCAACCATAACGACGAGCGCGCCAGCGGCGACTGCTTTCGATATACGTACAAGATCCGGCAAGCTGGCAAAGACCCACATGCCACGGTACAGGCCGAAGATGCGGAACATAATGCCGTAAGTCGGCAGAACCCAGATGAGCGAGTGGATTGCCCCGACCCGAAAGTCTTCCGGGATCAGGCCGTTGAAACGGATGATGTACGCCACCAGCCAAGCGGCGGCGACTGCGCACAAGTCAAAAAGGAAAGCGCTGAAAGATAGCCAGGTGGCCTTGCTTCTTAACATCAGCGTTATACCTCAGTTATCGGACAGTGTTGATTGGAAACGACGCCAGCGCAAATCGACAAAAGCGCCTGCTGCACAGAGGACGGCGACCCAACCGGGCAGCGCCCAAGACTGAAACGTCACTGAGCGGCCAAGTGCATAAATAGCAAGCATTATGCCAGCTACCATTAGTAGATACCACGTCAAAGCTGTCCTGCCGTGCCCGATTCCGGAGCGCACCATCCGTTGATAGTAGTGCTCGCGGTGCGCTTGCCAAAATTTTTCACCTCGCAACAGCCTACGAGCAAGCGTAATTGAAGCGTCGGCTATGAAAGGCGCAAACACTACCATCGGGAACCATATGGGCCAGACTCCTCCGCGCCATCCCCAATAACCAAGTGCTCCTGCTAGAAACCCCAGTGAAATCGATCCCGCGTCGCCGAGAAAAATGCGCGCCGGATGAAAATTGAACAATAGGAAGCCGAGCGCAGCGCCCGAAACAGCGGTAGCCGACCATGCCAGCTCTGGCGAAGGATGGTCGCTTAGCAGCGCACCAGCCGCATACCCGGCAAAGCCGAACAGCGCCATACCGCCCGCTAGGCCGTCGGCGCCATCCATGAAGTTGTAAAGGTTGACCAGCCAAATCATCAAAAAAGCAAGAATTACTAAGACCCACCACGGCACATTAGCGGGGAAAAGCGCTACCAACCCAATCACAGCAACCAGATGTGCCGCGAACCTAATTCGTGCTGATAATCCGCGCCTATCGTCGATTTGCGAAACTGTCGACAGGAAGGCAGCGCCGAGAGCTACATACCAGAGGCTAGGTGACAGTAGCAACGTCGCCGAGACTGCTACCGGCACGATGCCCCAGCCGCCAACCCGCGGCGTAGGTCGCACGTGCAGAGAACGGTCGTTGGGAATGTCGGTGGCAATCCGCCAAGCCAGCCCCGTGTTCAGTAGCACACATAGGATTGCGCCGCACATGCAGACGGCAACAGATCCAACAACGGCGACGAGCGCCCACTGGGAAGTCAACAACTCTTGCATTCGCATTGTCAGGCCCGATGCGTCGAACGATACCAGTGGGCTGTCGCCGCCAGGCCATCGTCCATAGAAAACGGTGGTTGCCAGCCGAGCACGTGGCGAATGTGCTCCGTTTCGACTCGCAAACTATCGATAAGGCGGTTTACCTGTTTTGAGCGGCCGGTCAGACGCCCCGCCACTCGCAGCCATCCCGGGGGCACTGGTAGCAGTCGGGCTGGCTTGCCAAGGTGGAACGAAAGCGAACGTCCTAACTCCGCAACGGTCGGAGCATCTGTGTCGGCGACATGAAAGCATCCGCACGTTGCGCGTGGATCGAGCGCGCAGCGCATCAATGCGTCCGCCAGATTGTCGACGTACAACAGGCTGCGGCGCGCCTCAATAGCGCCAATCGGTAGCGGCACGCCTTGCCAGACAGCGTCCATTAGACGGAGAAAATTGGCACGTACTTGCGGCCCATACACAAGCGGTGGCCGTACAACGACCACGTCCAAGCCGGTCGCATTGCCGAACCGAACGAGCGCATCCTCGGCCTCTTGCTTCGAACGGCCATATGCATCCTCGGGAGCGGGCGCGTCGCGCTCACACAGCGGCTGTCCATTGTCCCGCTCGCCCACTGCCTTAATGCTGCTCAAGAACAGAAAACGTTTTACTCCATGCTGCTGCGCGGCGGCCGCAATACGTAGCGTACCGCCAACATTCGTCGCGCGGAATGCGGCATCCGGATCGGGAGCGTTATCGTTCATTACGTGCACGCGCGCCGCGAGATGAACCACGCAGTCGCACGTCAAATGAGCCGGCCACGCCCCCTCAATTCCTCCGAAGTCCTCGCTTGAGTAAATCCATTCCGTCACACCGTCAACACATTCTCCTGGGCGACGCACGAGCCCCGTGACGGTATGGCCTGCGTTAACAAGCACGCGGCAGAGCGCCCGGCCGACAAACCCGTTCGCACCGCTCACAACAACATGACTCATACCCACTTCCATCCAAAGCGATTGAAGAACCGAAACGCCGATGCGGCGAACATCCGGATATGCGAGTAGCCCTTGCGCGCCGCACCGCCACCGTGGTGAAGCACACGTACCGCCGGCACGTAGGCAACGCGCGCAAAGTCATGCGTGCGCAGGCTGAGGTCATAGTCTTCGAAATAGAGGAAATACCTCGGATCAAAACCCGCGAGCGCCTTAAGCACCGATGTGCGAAATAACATGAAGCAACCACTGACAATAGGCGGATCCCAAACGACGTCACGGTCGTTTATCAGGTCCTGCATTTCATAGCGAGCCAGTCGCCCCTTGAAAAAACCGCGAGCGCGAGCGGGGAGGAAGCCACGCACAAACAAGTCCAATAGCGTCGGAAAGCGTCGGCACAAGTATTGGATGCGGCCCGCTTCGTCGCCAATGCGAGGGGTCAAAAGACCAACATCCCGGTGCCCGCCCAAAAATTCCACTGCGCATTTGAGCGCATCGCGGTCTAGATCAATATCGGGATTCAGTACCAGATGATAGGCGCTTGCCGAACGCTCGATAGCCAGATTGTGGCCGCAGCCGTAGCCAACGTTCCCCTGACCGGCGATAACCGTGCACATTGCTCCGCGGGAACGCAGTTTGTCCATTAGAACCGTGATGTCCGGTAGTCCACCATTGTCCACAATACAAACGGATAGTCCAAAGGATGCATTCACCTCGGTTAGCGCGTCGAAAGCTACCGCAAGACCTTGAAGCGTCTGCGCGAGTTGCTGTTTGTCAGGTCGATAGACAACAACGGACACAGACAGGCTGTTGCTCTCGCTGCTCTGCTCACTTTTTATGTTCATTCGAAAATCCGACGAGTGTAGGGAGCTGCGCGCCAGCATCTCCCGGCCGCGGGTAAGTGTGCTTTACTTTGGCTAGCTCAGAAATAGGCCTGCTTCGCCACCGCATTGAATCGGCAAGCGCCGCTAGCATTCTTAGCGATTGTGGGAACTGATCGTACAGACGACGTTCGCCGATTTTATAGATCACGTAAAGGGTAGAACGGCTTTCCCGTCTTGCGCTGACTTGCGACCGGCACTGACAAGCCAAATTATAGATCACCGGTCTGCAGGCGCCTGGGTGCCGACTGGCGACGTCGCTCATGTCACCAGTTGCAAGCGGATGGCGCAGACCTTGCCGTCCGTTCTCGACGTATGCGCTCAGGAGGCCGGTAAAACACCGTCAGGCAGACAAACCACGGCGGGCACCTTTCTTTTTTGCCGCCCTAGTTACTGCGAACTTGTCAGACATATTCCGTGCCTTGTCAGATTCCTCCTGCCAGCGTAGGATTCGCGGTTCACCTCGACAGTCATGCTCCGCACGCGCGACCAAGCCAAATGTACGCCACCGACATTCGTTTCAATCACGTTCAGGCACTGAGATTTTTCGCTGCTGCCGCAGTAGTACTAGGGCATTCGGTCATTTTTTGGCACATGAAATTCCCAGGCACGATTGATGACGCCACGCGAGATTATTTTGGATGGGCGGGCGGCTGGTCAGTGGGTCTATTCTTCTGCATATCAGGCTTTGTCATTACGCACTCCTCTCGCAACCAGTCACCATTGGTATTTTTGGCGTTACGGATGCTGCGGATTTATCCCGCGTTTTGGTTTGCATGCTTACTTGCTGCCGCAATCAAGCTTTTCTTTTTTCATTCCTTTAACTGGCACGCTGAAGGGTTTACGTGGAAATCCCTGCTTCTAGTTCCTGCCGGAGAAATCCCGTATCCGCTAAGGGTTGAATGGTCGCTAGTCCACGAGGTGTTTTTCTACATTCTGTTCTTTGTTTTCCTGATCGTACCAGGCCGCAGAAAAATTCTCGAGTTTAGTATCCTCTGGCTGGCGATTATCCTGGGCGCTCAGGCTCTGGGCCATGGGTATACCGACCGTTATCCGGAACTAACGGGCATATTCGTTTCCAGCCGTAACTTACCCTTTATCGGGGGCGTGATCATTTATTTCTATGGCCAGTCGTCATTCGTGCGCCGTTGGCATAAATTTTTCCCGATCTGGGCGCTTGGAGCTGCCCTATTAGCACAAGTGACCAACTCGACTTTTTTGGTCCTCGTAACTCAGGCAGCCTCGTCGATGCTGGTGCTGGCCTATGCTATCGAACGCGATCACGTAAAGCCGCTTAGCGCCGATTCAGCCGTGGTCAAATTTGGCGACGCATCTTACGGGCTGTACCTTTTCCACATCACCGCCATAACGGTATTGCTGGCGCTGTGGAATGGTTCGCATAACTGGATCGTGACAATTGTCTCCGTCGTGGTTTTCGGCTTGTCACTTGGACTCCTGTTCGGTGTAGCCGAACAGCGCTTATATCGCAGCATGAAAAAGCGACTGGAGCATTTACTCCAGCGATTCCGGCCGCTGAATCCGCGGACCCGGCCGACGTCATCAGCCAATTAACGTTTGTCCGATGCGGTCACACGCTTATATCTGATGCTTATCTTCGGATCACTTCTGACTCCGTCATGCGCAGTTGGCCCTAATTCTGTGTGCATCGGCGCGTGTCCGAACGAGACCGCTTCGGCCCAATAACTGCCCTTCGCCTGCTAAGTACGGTGCAAAATGAGCGGCGTTGGAAAGTGAAGCTTCTGTCGCGTGCCCTCAGGTCTGCATGACAAACCTCGTCTATTGACATCGTTTTGTCACTCATAACTGGGGGTTGGTACCATTCGATCTGAACCTCCCTACCTTGGCGTCGAAACGACGGTGTCTTCGCCGGAGGCAATCCTGGTCACCGGCCACGTTCGCGGATCAACTTTCGGACCTGCTATGCAAACTGCCGTTAACACAAAATTCACTACTGAAGCAACGGGCGAGAATACGCTTATCGTAGTCTTGGGCATGCACCGCAGCGGTACGAGCGCGATCACCCGGGCGATGGAGACGGTAGGCGCGGAGCTCGGAGGCAATCTGAACCCCCCAGCAGCCGAAATAAATGAGAAAGGATTTTTCGAAGACCTCGATATTCATGCAATAAATGTTGAGGTAATGAAGGCAGCAAATGCCGAATGGCACAGTTTGGAGCACGTCGACATAAGCCGGATTGAAAGCTCCGAACTGACTGCATTGAGGACGCGGGCCATCGAAATATTACGCGAGAAATGTCAAAAGAAAATTTTTGCACTCAAAGATCCGCGCATCTCCCGGCTGCTGCCGTTTTGGCAGCCAGTATTCGATGCAATAAAGATTCGCGTCGCTTACATCATTGCAATTCGCAATCCTATCAGCGTGAGTCGCTCGCTCGGGAAGCGCGATCAGTTCCCTGATGAGAAAAGCTATTTGCTCTGGTTAGCGCATATCGTCCCCGCGCTACAGCGGACACGCGGATCGCTTCGCGCAATCGTGGAATACGACAAGTTGCTCGATGATCCACGCCGAGAACTGGAGCGCATTTCTAAGCGCCTAAATTTACCGTTAGATCTCGAGCGCGTACACGAATTCGAGCAAGAATTCCTTGAAAGTCGATTGCGGCATGCGCGATTTGAGGCTCAAGATTTCGCAGTTGTATGCTCAGCTCCGCGGCAAGTCGGCGAATTGTTTAGTGCGTTAGAGTCCGCGTCGGCAAAAGGGGACGGAGAGCTTCCCCCGGCCGGTGAGGCCGCGCTATCTGCTGCTCAAACTTATCTCGACGACATCTCACCTATCCTGCATCATTTGGAACGGGTCGAGCAGCGGCTGTCGCAGTTGCGGGAAGAATGCACGAGCCGCGAACTACATGCCAAGAGTTTGCAACGCGAGCTTGAAAACGCCGAATCGCGGGTGCGACAGGCGGAAAGCGTCATAAAGGACATTAATAAAGAAAAATTCGAAGCCGCCACCGCGCTGGAGGTCATGGCCTCGACCGTTCGATCGCTAGAGGATATGGTGGCGGCGCGACTTACTTCCCTGGAAGTCACGGTCGCCACGCAGACGACAACCATTCTGAGTCTAGAGCAGAGTGCTGGCGCACAGGAAACCGCGTTGGAAGAGGCAAACCGTAAGCTAATGCAGGTGTGGCAATCAAGGTCGTGGCGCATTACCGCGCCGCTCCGTGCTGTGCATCGGTACATCCGGAAGTGAAACGATGCTATCGCTTCAACTAAGCGTCGACGATAGCGCAAGTCAATAATCGGACGTAACGTACGAGCCCGCATAACCAGCGTCGATTCCATGAAAGAGGTGTAGCAAGTTGCGTCAGAGGCTGCTTGGGCGCTATTGGTCCGTGTGATGCACGGGCTCGATTGTACAGGTTCGCCATACCTCTCAAAGTTGACCTTTTAGATTTTCAGCAGACGAAATCTTCGAAGATCGATGGAATAGTACAGATATTGCACTCGCCAGGCGCGTCCACCGGTAGAATTCCTAGCAAGCTCCGAAGTTCAAGCGCTGGAGGCTCGGCATGGCACTTACCGTGGTTGACGAGCGTTACCAACGTTACGACGAAGCGTATTTTGAGGACGGCTCCCAACGCGGGACTCAGTACCGAGGCTACAAAGAGGGGGCGCGTCGTAATCGCACTTATTTTGAAATAGCCGAGACAATAATCAAATGCTTCCGCCCCAAGCGAGCCTTGGAGGTCGGCTGTGCGACCGGTATCGTCGTAAAGCATCTGAATGATCTTGGCATCGAAGCGCACGGCATCGATGTGTCGCAATGGGCGATCGATAATCGGGAGCATCCCAACGTTATCTTGTCAGGCGCAGAATCGATACCATACGATGATAACTACTTTGATATCATTTATTCGGTCCATTCACTCGAACATTTGCCGACTGATATTAAAGACGTAGCCCTCGCTGAAATGACAAGGGTCTGTCGAACCGGAATTCAATTTCACATGCTTCCTATAATTGGAAGCGGCCCTTATGTTGGTGATACATTTCAACATCTGATCAATTTGCGCAGCGATCCATCACATAATCTTTTATTTAACAATGAGTGGTGGATTAAACAATGGTCGATGCACGGCTGGAAAGATACCGGAATGCAGATTGCGCTCCTTCACGACAGCGAACACTTTGAATTAACACTGTGTCAATATATTCTTTCACAGAAGAGTTTATCTGACGAACAAATTCAACGAATATTGCAACACAATATCAGTGTTGCCTACGGCCTCAATCAAGCGCTATACGGAAAGCCGCCTCCAGGCCTAGATGTACACATCGCGGCCCTTTGCGATAAGGTCCGCGGACCGGCCACGTCGCGCTCCGATAGCGGCGCGACAGCCAATCATCTTGAAACAGCAGCAGTCAAACAAATAGCAGACGATGCTGAAAGGCTACGCGCCGCCTACGATGAGATTCTCACATCTACATCGTGGCGTGTTACTGCGCCGCTAAGGGCGTTACGCCGTTGGCTGATCCGATAGTGGAAGCACACGCCCCCCGTCTGCCAAGAGAGCCTACTAGCCGATTGGCCCGTCACGCCGTCAGTTTCGTGCCAGTGTCCATCCGGCTGCGACGGTCCGTTATTAATTTGCCGAGCTTCATTCCGGTGCGCTCAACAAAGAGAAAAGTCAGCGCCGACACTGAGATCACTCCAGAAAAAGTACAAAGCGCCACAACCCAGAAATTCGCCGGAGAAAGCACGGCACTCTTGCCGAGAACTGACGGCGCCATAACCACAGTCAACACGAGACCATGCAGTAGATAAATGCTGTAACTCATGTGACCCATCCGTCGCGTCCCACGAAGTACTAGCAAACCAAACAGTGATGTCCCTGAAGCGATAAACAGAAAGAAAATACCTAAAAAAATGACGGCGCTGGTCGAGTAAGCTGTATCGGCGAACTTGAAAGCAAACGTTGCGCTCGCCAAGGCGATGAGGGAACGAATGGGACCGTCCCCTTTGAGGTTCGGATAGGTCCTATTGAACGAGGCCGCAACCATTCCAAGCAGAAATTGCGCGATAAAATATCTGTTTGGCTCACCAACGAGGCTTTCAATGTTCAGGACAAGCAAAAGGGCAGCAAGGGAAACCGCAAGAGGGCTGCGTGCCTTCGCGAATACCGCCAATATAGGCAGCGCGAAATAGAAGGTCCATTCGTAGTAGAGCGTCCACGTCTGACTGGTCACACTTAATGATCGGGTATCACCTAACAGCGGCTCCGGGCGCGCGACGATCCCAAACGATAACCATTGAGCGAGCTGGCTGGCGAATTCACGGCTCGGGATGTGGACTTGAAAATGAGCTCTTGTCAACACGACCAGGATATAGGCAATTATGACCAACATATACAAAGGCACGATCCTAAAAAATCGATTTATGTATAGCTTCGCCCAGTTATTTTGCCCTCCGCTATCAATAAGGCGTCCCCAAAATAAATAACCGGTGATCATAAAAAAGATTGCGACTCCTGCCTGCCCAAGCAATGAGTAGAAGTGGGATGGTGGTAGCTCCCACCGTCCAGTCTCTAGCGCCCAACGCTTAATTACCAAGTGATGGAATAAGACAGCGACTGCGAGGATTCCACGCAGACCGTCTAGCGAGTCTACACGGTGAACGGAGGCGGTCGGTAGACTGTCTAAAAAGTGGAATGGACGAGGCAGCGACAGCATTGTGACGCATACCGTCACAATGACGAGCATCGGCCAGATTGAGAAAAATGACATTTGGACGCTTTCCAGAATTCAACTACTCGAAACATTAGCGCAGGTTAGAAATAGCTCGGACAGCGCCCCTAATAGGCACCTAGAATGCGACACGCTCCTACGATTGCCTTGACTGCGGAGTCATTCACAACGTTGGAGCATGAAGAACACCGCTTAATGGTGGTGGAAGATTACTCCAGTACCTTGGCGCTCAAACTGGAATTCAAAGTGCCGCAAGTGAGAAAGAGCTAACTTGATCGCCGGGTGCTTTTGCTTCGGTGCAAAGAATACTAGGAAGCCGCCGCCACCAGCGCCTAGAAGCTTTCCGCCGGTCGCTCCCGCTGCGATTGCAGACTCGTAACAGTCGTCGATGAAGCCGCTCGAAATACCCTCGGTTAGACTTTTCTTGAGTTGCCAATTTTCGTGCAGAATTTCGCCGACCGCATCGACATTCGATGCTGTAAGTTCTCGTCGCATGGAATCAGCAAGTTCGACCATTCGATGCATGGTCTTGCGCTTCAATTGGTCGGAAGCCATCACGTCCGATTGCTTTTGAAGAAGCGCCGACGCAGATCGCGTAATACCTGTATAAAACATAATCAATGACTCTTCGACTGCTTGAATCACGCCCTTCGGTGCCACGACGGGCTCAATATCAATAGAGTCATCCGGATTGAAGCGAATGAAATTGACGCCGCCCATCGCCGACCCGTACTGGTCCTGCTTTCCAATAGGTTCTTTAAGAATATCAATTTCAATTTCGCAGGCCTCGGCGGCGAGTTCCTGCTTTGATTTGTAGACACCCAGATAGGCGTACGCGCAGTGCAGCAGTCCAACAGTGAACGCGCTCGATGAACCAAGGCCGCTTCCACGCGATGGTACGTCCGCCATCGAAGTGATCTCAAGCCCCCCCCTGATTCCTAGCTTTGTCAGAATGGCCTTCACGAGGCGATGCTGGATTTGCTCGACTGTCTCAACCTCTTCAGTCTGCGAATAGCTTACCCTAAGCGTGTGATCGAAGCGCTTGTTCAGTGTCAGATAGACAAACTTGTCGATCGATGTGCTCAGAACCGCACCGCCATGCTCGCGGTAGTAGCTGGGAATGTCACTCCCGCCCCCCACAAAACTAAGGCGCAATGGAGTCTTCGTAATAATCATTGTTGCAATTCCTTAAGCAAAATATGGCGATCTGCTGCAACAGCACTCTCCCGTATCAAAGGCACCTCATCGCAATTTCGTGCTGAATATAGCGACTCAATTTCCGCTAACGTCATTCCACGCCGTTCATACTCGGCGACGAATCTCCGATAACGAACGTCTTCTTCGCATTCCACGAATATGCGGTGTTGCGCTATCTTTGTCAGCGGACTGCTAATAAGTGCGGGACATCCCTCGATAATGATTACATCGCGCCGATCCGCCTTGACCTGCACGGCGTCAGCGGTGCTAGTCCACGTCATTTCGTTATATCTCGGTATCACGATGCGTTGTCGTCCCTCGATCAGCGCACGCAGTTTACACTCAGCTTCAGCCATGTCATAACGACCCAATAGCCCCGGACCGCGCGAGTCGCGCGAGCGCAGCCAGTTATCGAGTGATATAACGATCGCACGCATCCCCTTCTCTCGCAGTGCGATCGATACTGCGGACGCAAAACTAGATTTTCCGGATCTCGCAGCACCGCCTATCATTACGACCTCACCCTCCTTAATGTCGTCCACGAGCGTAGCCGAGCTTTTGGAAAGAATAGGCCATTGATCCAAGATAAGGCTCACTGCTTCGGGCAGCGCAGGAACAACGAAATCGGCCGTTACCTCATGACGCCCGTCTCGTCCGCCGTGGCCTGTGCGTACGAGAATTGAACGAATCCCGGTTCGCCGCGCAAGCTCGATATCTGTAGTCGTGTCACCGATCATCCACGACCCTTGTAACGCTAAATTCAGTTCTGCCTTCGCACGCTCGATCATGCCGGTGGCCGGTTTGCGACAGTCACAGATGCGCTTCAGCGCGGCAACTTCACCCGGGAATCCACCATCGGGATGGTGCGGACAATAGTAGAGACTGTCGACAAACGCACCCTTTGCCCCAAGCAAGGTATCAAGCCGCGCGTGGATACCGGCCAATTCATCTTCCGTGCAATCGCCGCGAGCCACAACTGGCTGGTTGGTGACCACAACGGTTCGATACGCAGATTGGTTAAGTCTCCTCACCGCGCCTTCAACGCCCGGCAACAGTACGAGTTCGTCCGCACGAGACACACGGTTGCGTTCTTCGTTCAGCACACCGTCCCGATCCAGAAAAACCGCCGGTACAGGCTTCCTTAGTGACATCCCCGCAACACGACCACTCGCGAAATCCTTTCGAACCTTGGCGATTCGATCAGGCGTTCCGGCGTCCTTAATGTACTCCGGACTCTTATATGCCAATATCTTCTGCCCGCGTGCCAACATTCGGGCAAACACATGCTTGCCGAAATCAGGCTTATCGGGCAGGCCATCAAGTCCGGAGAGAGCATCTCGTTGCAAGACGTATAAGCCCGCGTTAACGAGATTAGGCAGGTCTACGCCTTCAGCGTGAGGGTAAGGCATAAATGCGCGCACGTAGCCGTCCCCGTCCACGGTCACGATATCAGAATCGTATGGATGATCGTTCGGATGGAGAAACAGGGTCGCTTCAGTCTTGGCCTTCTGATGCGCTGCGACCAAGCGATCCAGGTCCACGTCCAGCACCGTGTCGCCATACATGACAATAAAAGCGGGATCTAGAAGCTGATACGCATCGAGCACTGCGCCGGCTGTGCCTCTGGCATTTTGCTCGGCGACACAGCGCACGCGCAGCCCCCAACGGTCGCCGTCGCCGCAGTATCGGCTGATTTCCTCAGCGCCGTAACCCGTGAGAATCAGAACTTCCCGGCACGTTTGAGTGGCAGCAATCAATTCGAGTTGCCTGCCGAGAAGCGGTTCACCGCATACGTCTACCAAAGGTTTCGGTAGATCGCCAGTGACTAGCTTGAGACGGGTACCCCTGCCCCCTGCGAGAATTATGACTTGCATAGCGTCAAACCAACCCGCGCTCTTGGATCAACTCGTCAATCGCACGACGTACCGCTGCTTCCGAACCACCGGATGGACGCCAACCAAGCTTTGCCAGCTTTTCGACCGAGTAACTGAAGCGAGGCACATCACCGACCCACCCACGATCACCGCCGGTGTATCGCAACTGAGCGTTCGTCTTCGACGCTTCGACGATGGAACTTGCAATGAAAGAGACCTTGGCACCGTCGTCTTCGGGACCGATGTTGTAGAGCGCGCGACGCTCAATGGCCGTCTGCCAAATAAATATCATCGCATTTACGAGATCCGCCACATGGAGATACGGCTTCTTTTGCTCGCCGTCGCCCAATACTTCAAGTTCATTGCGATCGACCAGAAGTTTGTCGATCAAGTCGCGAATAACGCCGTGGGTACCGCGGCTGCCCACTACATTGGGGAAGCGGAAAATCCACGCACGGTCTAAAAAAGATTCTGCCGCGGCGCTGATGATCGCTTCACCGGCCAGTTTCATTGCGCCATACGCGGAGATCGGAAGCAAGGGGCCGAGCGTCTCGACAAGACGCTCCGAAGTCTCGCCGTATACGGCTGACGTCGAGGCGAACGCCAGCTGACGCATGCCGAATTTTCGTGCCAGTGCGACGGTTTCAAACGTGGTCATGAAAGTATCGCGCAGGTCAATTTCCGGGTCGGCCACGCCCGCTGCGATGTCTGAATTTGCGGCAAGATGCCATACTGTATCGACACGTTCTTCAGCCGCAAAAAAGGGATACAGCGTGGCTTCGACCGCGGCTCTGTCCGTAATATCGAGTTCGAAGAAGTGAAAGTTTTTATTTTGGAGCGCAAGCTCGAGATTCGCTTTCGTGCCCCGCACAAGGTTGTCGGTACCGATTACGCGGTGTCCAAGCGAAAGCAAGCGGTCCACCAGATGACTACCGATAAAACCCGCTGCACCAGTTACATAAATCAGCATGAATGTCGTCTCCAACGCCGCTAGGACAGCGGCCTAATTACACATGGATTGGGGGGCGCCGCGCCGAAACAAAGTTGTGCGGTCGCCCGGCCCAAAACCTCAAGTACCCAGAAGGCGGCGGCCTAGCGCACGCCTTCTAAAACTTCACCGTTCCGATAGACGACCTCTCCTTCATATGTTGCTGGCGAGCATATTGCGCAAGGATATGCATCAGACTTTGATGGACGTCTTCGACGATGCCGTAATTATCAGCCTTCACCCAGAGATTGACATCCGCCAGTTGCGCCGCCTCGCCACCCGAGAACCCGGTCATAGCGATCGATTTCATGCCTAACTCCCGGGCTCGACGCAATGCTTCCAGAATGTTCGGAGAGCTACCGGACGAGCTGATAGCGATCAGCAGATCCCCCCCCTTTCCATGACTTTCCAGTTGGAACGAGAAAACCTTGTCGTACGAGAAATCGTTGGCGATAGCGGTAATCAACTCCACCGTCGACGCAAGACTATAGACGTTCGGCTTAACGGTCGTGCCGTTGCGAATTCCCTTTAAGCAGTCACACGTCAAATGATTGGAGATAGCAGCAGACCCACCGTTTCCGCAAGCAAATACGGTGCCGTTACGCTTGATGACGTCCTCCAGAAGTGCTGCGGCCCGCGTGATTTCAGTGCGATCCACGGACGCCGTAGCCTTTGCTATTTCGGTGAAGTAGTCGTCGCAGAACTTACCGCAGTCCTCGTAGTAAGCGCTCGGAAATATGTTCATTTCCCAATCTCATAAAAAATTGTTAATACAACGTGTAGCCACTCAAGCTTGGCGCGTGGCGTGCTAGCGCTCGTCGTTGAGTGATCGAACGTCGACAGGTGCTGCCTCTCGTATGACCCTCGTATACCCGATGATCATTTCTTCGAACCCAGGCAAGCTCTCGAGAACATCTTTACTTCGGGCGCCGAGCCGGTCACGAAGCTCGTCATCGGTGGCCAGCACGGATACGAGTTTCGAAAGCTGCTTTACATCACCGGCGTCATAGAAGAGCGCATTGACGCCCTCCTTGACCTGCTCGGGAATGCCAAAAACCGGTGTCGTAATGATAGGTAGACCGCAAGCCATTGCCTCCACCAGTACCCGCGGCGCACTTTCGATATGGGAGCTACAGACGTAAATATCCGCTGCACTGTAGTAGACGAAAGGATCCTCCACCGGGCCAGTTAACGTTACCCGCTCCCGCACCCCGGTCGGCAGCTCGGATATGGTCTTTTCGATCTCATCGAAATAGGTGGACTCGCCCGATTTTCCTGCCAAAAATACACGAACCCGTCGCTGAACTTGCGAAGACATAAGCGTGAATGCCTGGGCAAGATCGAGTTGTCCTTTTCGATGGCAGACGGTACCGACGACCACTACAACGATGTCGTCTTCATCGACATCAAGCTTAGACCGAGCATCTTCGCGTGACCAGCGCCCCGTTTCTTCAGAGAGGCGCTGTGGTGGGATGCCATAGCGGATCACCTGTAGGTTCCCGCGCGTTTCGACATCGCGCCAAGCGCGGCGGGTGGCCTCGGCAACGTAGAGAACCCTGTAGGCCTGAGCGAAGGCGGCATAAGCAACCCTCCGTGCTGCCGGCGGAAGGTAGTCAAAATATGTATTCCACGGCTCGCTTTCGTGCTGACACCAGATTGATGGGATGCCGGCAGTAGTCGCGCCAGCGATAGCCCAAAATGTCACGAGCGTATTGGCCAAAACGACGTCCGCGCCGAGATGTTTAAAGACGCTGCCGACCGTCTCGAGCGTCGCCGATACAGCATATTCGTCGCTCATGGCAGACGGATCGCTCAGCACATGGACCTTGAAGCCCGCACGTTCGAAATCGGCACGCAACGGGCCATCCGACGGTGATACAACTGTGGCCGTCACGCTACCGCGGTCGACCAAGCCCTTGACAAGATCGAACAGGAAGATCGGGGCACCCTCAAAGTTCAGGTTGTGCGTCACGAACACCACATGCACCGGTTGATCGCGACGAGTCTGAGAATGAATCGCACCAGGTTCGAACCACTCGTTTTCGAGCGAAAGATTGCGGTTGTACCAGCGATCTTTCCATTGTCCGTATTTACGACGAAACGCCGTGATCTCGAGGGGGTCATCTTTCGACCCTCTCGACTTGCCTTCAAAGTGAAATAGTTCGGCCTGCGGCGCATATACGCAGCTCCATCCCGCTTGCACAAGACGATAGCAGTAGTCGACGTCATTGTAGGCAACAGCAAAGTTGGTCTCATCGAATCCGCCGATGTCCAGAAAGAGTTTCCGCGGCGTGACAAGACAAGCGGCAGTGACGGCCGAATATTCTCGAGCAGTACGAATAAAGCCCAGATAACCCCAGTCGTGTGGCGGCTTGCACCTGAACGCGTGTCCGACCATACCTTCGTTATAACCGTGAACGATACCAGCGTGCTGAATCGTGCGGTCCTCGAAATACAAACGCGCACCGACTGCACCCACCTTTTCCAACTGCGCATAGCCCATCATGGCACTCAGCCAGATATCGCTGATTACCTCAGTATCATTATTGAGGAACAGCACATATTCGCCACGGGCGTGCGTGACTGCTTCATTCATCAATGCCGAGAAGCTGAAGCGCCCCCCTTTGCTAGGAATACGAATGACTTCATGCCGTGGTCGATCTTTCAACGACTTAAAATATTCAATTGTTTTTGGATCATCGCTGTCGTTATCAATCACGAGCACGTCGAAATTACGATAGCGCGTCCGCGCCAACGAATCGACACATGTTTTAATAAAGGAGAATTGGTTCTTGGTCGGGATGACGATCGAAACCGACGGCCCGTCATGTGGGAAGTCGATCTCGAACATTCCGACCTTGGCTGCCTTCGCCCAGTCGGGCTGGATGACACGGGCCTCTTTCAAGCCTCGTCTTCCAATGGCCTCTTCTACCGCCTTACGCCCTGCTTCGAAGCTCTCAGGTTTCGCGTCCCCCGATGCCGCCGTCGAACCGGGAACCACTCGCCAGTTGTACAGAATCTTTGGCACATGACCCACATGACGCGCCCGTTCGACTGCACGCAACGCAAAATCAAAGTCTTGGGATCCGTCAAAGGGCTTGCGGAAGCCGCCGATTTCCCTGAACAACGATCTCCGTACTGTGAAAATGTGACCCAAGTACATATACGACAGCAGTAGCACCGGCGACCAATCCGGTTTGAATTGTGGTGCGAAGTGCCTCCCGGCAAGGTCCACCTTATCGTCGTCGCTGTAGACAATATCCGCGTCTGCGTGGTCGGCATAGTAGAGCGCGATCTCCGCCAGACAATCAGGCGTAATCAGGTCGTCGTGATCGACAAATGCAATCACTTCGCCTGTTGCGATTTCTACGGCGGCGTTGGTTGCAACGCTTATTCCCCCATTTTTTTCAAGGTGCGCAACCTTGATTCGACTATCAAGCGACTGTGCACGCTCCAGCATCGCAACTACATGCGACGACGGACTGCCATCGTTGACAAGACACCATTCCCAGTCTGTATATATCTGGGCGGCCACGGCCCGCTCGAGAAGCCCGAACAGTTTGGGATCGGTGTTGTAGACGGGCGTAATGATCGAAATTTTTGGCAGCTTGCCCGCTCTTTGAGCCAGCGCATGCCTTAACTCGTCAATATCAACTTCGCTGAGCGCATTCACCGCTCGCCAAGAAGCGTAAGGCTCCAACCTCCCGGTACGCATCGATTGGCCAATCGGAAGCTCGCCGTCGGGTAACGCCTTCAACCACGTGATCAAGTGTGAAGGTAGTTCTGCTTTGGGTCTTGCAGCTGGTTCGCCAGACGCATACATTTCCACTCGGGTACCAGGGGTTCGCCCCTCCCCTCGACCATGGAGCAGAAAATGCACCAGTGGATTGATTCCAAGCGCCCGGACGTCGGCGTTGCGCATCAGATACCATTTGGTGTCGAACATGGCGCTGGGGTTGCGCCCCTCGGTTGCGCCGTACATCAGGTAATGCAGAAGCGGATCAACTTTGCTTCTACGCACATCGGGGTAGTGCGTGAGGTACCAAGTGGCATCGAAGAATGATGCAAGTTGCAGCGTCGGATCGTGCCTGAGCCGATGCGCCATGACCCGAGCTCTGACGTGACGCTTTAAGAGCGCGCTCTTGCGTTGCAGCGTCACCGCCCCGACGTCGTGTGAGGGGCGCGCAGTAGGCCGTAAGTGGCGAAAGATTGAGCGCATCATCGATATTACCGTAAAAATATTTATGTCAGAACGCGAACGCATCCGCATAACGGGCTGTTCACGGGCGGGATCCTTCCCGCAAGCGTTTTCCATCTGTTCCAATTGCCCCAAGCCGCACGGCCTCCAGCTCGCTCGACGTTCGTGAGAATACACTGGTGGCCTTTCTCCAGGCTTGGGCATAGTCGTCACCGCCCATCGCAACCGGTAAGCATTGCAGTGCCCGGGAACAGCACCGGAAACTGTTGCCACCGCTGAGTTCCGATGTGCGTCGCCGGTCATGCAGCTACGTATATACCGGGGCCGTTTGCTGGCCCAACCGCCGGGCCGGCCTGTTTAATCCTTTCATTTTGTCGCACACGACAACGCGCAACAATGTAGGACATTAATCAGGCACGACGCCATTTATTGAACCCGTCCTGTCGACCACTACGGCGTTACTGTCGGCTAAATTTTGTGCAAAGATAGCGCTTGGCGCAGGATACCTCTTGACTTAGGCCAGATACGTAACGCGAGGCGGCCAAGCGAAGCTGAAATCCTCATACTCCAAACTCAAGTTGGGGCTATAGCATGGGTCCTTCTCAAGCAGTTGGCCCCATCGCTTACGCATGTAGTCCATTTCCGACAGGAAACGAGCCCGCTTTACGGGATCGTCTTCATAACCGCGCGTCGCCGACTCATAGTGATACAGCTCTGCATACGGTGTGCAAACATTCCTATAGCCGGCCTCAGCAACACGCAAGCAAAAATCGACATCATTGAAAGCAACTGTTAAATCCTTTTCGTTCAACCCTTTGACCTCCTGGTAAACAGATCTACGCACAATCAGGCATGCTGCTGTGACCGCCGAAAATGCAGAAATGAGAGCAGTTCTCTCAAAATAGTTGGAATACGGCGGCTGCGAATATTTATTTGCATGACCGGCGACCCCGCCGATTCCTAACACGATACCTCCGTGCTGCAACCTTTCGTCCGGATAAAGTAGTCTCGCCCCCACAGCACCCACCGACGGCTGCAAGGCCAGACGTACCATTTCCGACAGCCAGTCAGGCGAAAGAACTTCGATGTCGTTATTGACGAGACCAAGAAGCTCACCCTTGGCCTGCAAAACAGCTTGGTTGTTGAGCGCGGAATAATTGAAAGGTCGATCATCGCGATGCACTCGGATGCGCGCGTCCGTGCTCAACGAAGCGAAATACTGAAGCACTTCCGGGTCGTCCGAGCCATTATCGACAATCAAGATCTCGTAGTTTGGATACGTCGTCCTATCGACAATGCTTTCTATGCAGCGGCGAATGAGGTCCAGCCCGTTGCGCGTCGGAATGATTAGACTGACAAGCGGCGGCGTGGCGGGCAACCCGTAACGCGCCCTATATCCGTTGCCTACCCAGTCAACCTGGCACGCTACGTTCTGCCGTGCGAAATGTTCATTGAGCGCACGCTCACCGGCTACCGCAGCATACGGTTTGACCGCAACATTCTTAGCGGTGCTATTTGAATGCGCGCGCCAGTGGTACAAGACGTGTGGAATATGGTGCACTGTTTTGTCACCGGCGTGCTCGACACATCTCAGAACGAGATCGTAATCTTGCGACCCTTCCAGTCCCTCCCGAAAACCGCCGACGGCCTCGACAAGTTCGCGTTTAAATACCCCCAAATGGGAAAACATATTCTGCGAGTAAAACAAATCCGGATTCCAGTCGCATTTGAAATACGGATCGTATCGGCGGCCGAACGAATCGATCTTGTCCTCGTCACTATAAAAGAGATTCGCTCCTGGATTCGCAATGATCGCTTTCGCCACACAATACAGAGCATGTTCTGGCAATAGATCGTCGTGATCAAGCAAAGCGATCCACTCACCGTTGGAGACGCGAAGTGCGCTGTTGGAAGCAGCTGAAATGTGACCGTTGTATTCCCGGAAAACGACCTTGATACGTGAGTCCTTCTCACTATATTCCTCGAGAATTGACCGCGTTGTCAGATCGGATGACAGGTCATCCGCAATGCAAAGTTCCCAGCGGGGATAAAGTTGCATCCGTACCGACTCTATCGCCTCCCTTAGCCACTCCGCTTTTGTGTTATAGGTCGGCATAATCACCGAAATCAGCGGTTGACTCGACATCGCTGCGATCCGTTCGCGAATAGCACCGCGCTCCTTATCGCCTATCAGATCATAGGTCTGAATCCAGCGGTCATAATCGTTCCGCCCTGCCGAAGCAGCGTCTGACCGCCCTGCCAAGCGGCGACGCAATCCCGAGAGGCCTTCTTTCGAATACAGTTCGGCTGCCTTGCGGACGGCAAACTTCAGGCCTCCGTTAGCTCGGACTGAGCGCATGCCAACACGTGCCATGTGCCGCACGCGTAACATCTGCGTGACGACCCGACGCAAAGGTGCCAATAAACGCCAGCTGGTCGAACTAACAAGCGCATTGATGTCCTCTTGAAGTCGCAAAATGCGCACATCGCGGCGAACAACATCGTTACGCAATCCGGCGATCTGATATTCGTATCTATCAAAAACCTGCCGGTCGTCGGCCAGTTCCGCCCGTAGACCATTAGCTTCGCTTTCGTATCGCTGGACGTCCTGCTTCAGGCCGCTTAGCTGGCGTTCATACTTCTCGACCTCGCTCTCAAACGCCTCGATTTGTTGCTCTCGCACCCAGATTTGATCGTTCAATGCAGCTACAGTAGCCCTCAGCGCCTTCGTTTCTTCCCACTGCTTTTCCCACTGCTCCGCCGACGCACTCTCGACGACGGACCACTTGTTCGCATTCTGGTCCGGTGTGATGCGGTCGATAGTCATCTGCTGCATGGCGGCCGAACCTCCCGCCACTATTTCTTCGCAACCGGCAATCACACGAGGACCGAGAATGTTTTGCGTTTCCGGCATCTTGCGGACGATACACACGGAATTGACAAATTCGACCGAGTGTATCGACGTCGACATATCGACATGCGGCGCGTAGTCGTAATGCTCGTAGAACCCACGCAGGAGATCCGCGCCAGTCTTGTTAACACCCCAGTGCTCACGATTGACGACATCGGCCAACGCCTTGAAAAACGCCATCGACGAATGCGGATAATGTAGTCCGCCATCGAATTCCTGCCAATAACTGCAATGAAGATCTTCCGCAATAAAGATCCCACCGTCATTAAGCTTGGGGAAGTAAAGCAGGAAAGATTTAATGATGTCGCCGGATCGATGCGATCCATCATCGATCACAATGTCAAGCGAGTCCGCGTGCCGGGCGATTTCCTGCTCCACCTCCGGCCGGTTCGCATCTCCGATCACCACGACAATGCGCGGGTCGGCATACTCAAGACGCGCACAATCCGGGTTTATGTCACAGCCGACTATCCTGTTATGGGTTTTGAAAAAATCCGCCCATATTTCAAGCGACCCTCCATTTTGAATTCCGATTTCCAGAAGATTAACCGGCGAGCCGCGAAACTCCTTGAGCAGTCGCTCATACTCGGCCAGATAAATTGACCATTTATCAGACACTTTCCCATGGTGCAGCTCATATAGCTCTTTCAACGTCTTCATCGCATGGGTTCCGTTTAGCTGGAAACAAGTTGTGACAATCACAGAATCTTGACTAGGGGGGTTGCCCGCTGATCGGAACAGCATTTGACAGAACAGAACCCCGGTCTGCAACTATCGACAGACCGATAAGCAGCCGGCGCGCGATTCGCGTTCACGCCGGTGCTCCGCCACTCACACGGTCGACTCGTATGCAGAGACCACTTCCTCGACGGGACCAAACGCCCGAACTCGACCGCGTTCCATCCAGAGAGCCTTGTTGCACACTTTGCGTATCTCGCTATTGGAATGCATCGCGAGCACCACGATCTCCGCGCGACTGTGCAAGTCTGCAAGGCGCTGCTCTGCCTTGTGCATAAAAGACGCATCGCCGACACCCATCACTTCGTCCAGAAGGAGAATTTCTGCATCAACTGCAGTCGAAACAGCGAAAGCCAACCGGACCCGCATACCACTCGAATAGGTCCGCAGCGGGAGATCCAAATAATCACCTAGCTCGCTGAACTCACCGATCGACTGTTGCTTGGAACGAATTTCAGCATCGGACATGCCAAGCAATAGCCCCCGCAAACGGATATTCTGAATACCCGACGAGTTTTCATCCATTCCCAATCCAATGTCGAGTAGCGTCACGATCTTGCCTTCGCTGACGACGTCTCCAGCGGTCGGTGCATAGATGCCCGCCATCGTGCGCAGCAGCGTAGACTTGCCCGCGCCGTTTTGACCGATTAGGCCAATCCGATCACCGCTCTCGAAACGCAGATCGATATTGTCAAGTGCACGCACGACAACCACCCCGTCGCTGCCTTCTGCAATCGTGTTCCGGCGGCCCATGTTCATGACCTTCTTCTTCAAGGAACGTCCTTGCACGTCGAAGATCGGCAAGTCGAGTGTTGCGCCCTTAAGTTCGATGTATGCCATGTTTATCTCTTAGACCCAGTACGGAATGCGTTTCAAGAAACGACCAGTCAGCGCCAGCGCGGCTAGCCAGCCCAACACGCACATTGAGATCGTGACAATCCATGTTGTCGCGCCCGGCATTTGTCCGATCAGCGGGGCACGGACTAGTTCGATAAGGTATGCCAGCGGATTCCACTCGACGATAAAGGAAAAGCGATTCAACGCATTCGGTCGATAAATGACCGGTGTCACGTAGAAGGCTATCTGCATCAATGCCGCGACCATCTGCGGCAAGTCACGAAAACGTGCAGACAGTAGGCCGGCAATCATCGCTATCCATAGCGCGTTGCCCATGTAGAGCACCAACGCCGGGATGAAGACCAGCAGTGTTTCCCAACTCTTCACTCCGAAGATGGCTAGCAGCAGCACAATGATCACAAAATTATGTGCGAGGATGACGAGGTTACGCCACAACACTTGCAGCATAAACAGCAACTTCGGCGTGGATGCCTGGCGAATATATTGACCGCTGTTGATGTACGCTGTGCTCCCTTCAGTCACGATCTGGGAGAAGGAACCCCACATAACTAGGCTAATAGCCAAGAATGGTAGATAGTCGCTCATCTTCTGGCCAAAAAGCGTGCCGTAAACGACTCCGATCGAACCCACGAGCACGCCCATGCTAACCGTAAGCCAAAATGGCCCTAGCCGCGAACGCGCGTACCGCTGCCTGACTTCAAGCCACCCAAGTAGCGTCCAGAGACGCCAGGAGGCTATGCTTTGTTTTAGATCTTTAAGAATTAAATTAAACATGTGGGCTTTTAGCCTTCAATTGTTGATGATGCAGCACCGTTCTCGCCACAGCCGTAGACTGTTACCGTTGCTCAAGCCGCCCCATTCGACCGATCAAGCCGTGCCAGATACCGATAAAAGCCATGCGTAAATGCTCAAGCCGTGGTTGCAGAAACAATCCATAGATAGCTAGACGAAACGGAAACTTAATCAGCTCAGTCGACTTCCAACTCCACGGAACGTAATTGCGTTTGATCAGGGAAACCGCATTGCGAAACAAATAGTAGTGACGAAGCGGGCTATGGGACGGATACGGTCGCCCCAGAATACGCACAGGCTCCCCACCAAGTTCGTGGGCGAGCCGCAATGTCGGCACGCCCAATAGTTCATAGCCCTTGGCGCGCGCGCGCACGCACCATTCAAGATCGACAAAGTCGATGAATAAGTCATCGTCCATTGGACCGATCTCATCCCAGGCCGCAAGATTAATGCAGGAGCCGGAAGTAATCAGGAAGTCAACCGACAGTGGCTGCGTACCAATGGGTGCAACGCGGCGCAGCCTCAAATAGCCAAAACGCACGAACGGTGCCACACCACCGAGGCGCACATCCTCGTAAGCTGGGCCGACCAATGCGACCTTGACGTGCTGGCTCATTGCTGTCGCGAGCGCAACCGGCAAGTCTCCGAGCAGAAGCGACGACGGCTCGCTGTCCTGATCAAAAACAAGTGCATAGTGGCAACCTGCCTTCAGAAGAAATTCCACGCCTTGATTAATCGCGGTCGCAATGCCGCGGTTGCTTCCGTTCGACAGATAAACAACGTGCGAGTTGAGCTTCAATTCCTTGGCGCTACTGACTTGTTCAGTATTGTCGACGACTACACAAAGACCCGCTTCGGCAAGTCGGTTGGCCCTTTGTACGCATGCGGCGTCTGGCCGATAGAAAACGACGACAATTCCGGTTGACGTATTTTTATGCAGCCGCCCCCTACTGACTGAAGTCATAAGCACGCCGATCGGCTGGCAGGCTGCGCATGCGGAAAAAACAGCACCATAAAGAGAACAGCCTTACACATGATGTTCAGCCATACACAGCCGCATCGCCTCGTCCCACGCAGGTGAATACAAACCGAAGGTCTTAGACAGTTTGCGGTGGGAAAGCCGCGAATTCGCAGGGCGCTTAGCCGGAAGAGGGTATTCGCTCGCGGGAATCGGCAGAACCCTCGGCGCCTTATCTCCCATCGCGGTCTCTAGAATCGCCTTGGCAAATCCGCACCAAGAGGTTTCGCCGCTCGCGGTCAAATGAAAGATACCCGAGCGCTCACCCCACCACGCCGCACGATCTTCTGCGGCAAATGCCTGTGCGCTCATGTGAGCAGTCAGCGTGGCGATCGTGTTGCTCCAGGTCGGCGCACCGAACTGATCGGCAACCACCTTCAATTCCGGCCGATCTGCGCCGAGACGCAGCATCGTTAGCAGAAAATTCTTGCCGCGGGTGCCGTACACCCAGCTCGTGCGCAGCACCAGGTGATTCACGCCAGTCGCGGCAATGGCCTGCTCGCCAGCGAGCTTGGTGCGGCCGTACGCGTTCTGAGGATCGGTGGGATCGTCTTCGACGTAAGCACCGTCTTTCTCGCCGTTGAACACGTAATCGGTCGAGTAGTGAATCAACGCTGCGCCGAGCTTTTTCGCTTCTTCAGCTAGCACGCCCGGCGCTTCGCCGTTGATGCGCATGGCGAGATCGAATTCCTCTTCTGCCTTGTCGACCGCGGTGTAGGCCGCCGGATTGACGATCAGCGCAGGCCGCACGTCGCGAACAACTGCACGGACCTGGTCCAAATTGGAAAGATCAAGCGTGCCGCGGTCGACCGCGACCACATTGCCGAGCCCTTGCAGCGTACGCGCGAGCTCAAAACCAACCTGACCATTTACACCTGTGACGAGAATCGTCCGTGTGGCATCACATGCGTTCATGCGACACCCCCTTATGCGTAGACTTCAGCATCGGCAAGACGCTTGCCCGCCGCGTCTTTCGCCGCCAGCAACGGCTCGAAATCGATCGGCCATTCAATGCCGATGGCCGGATCGTTCCAGACGATGCTGCGCTCGTGCTCGGGGAACCAGTAATCGGTGGTCTTGTAGAGGAACTGCGCCGATTCCGACAACACGACGAACCCATGCGCGAAACCAGGCGGCACCCACAACTGCCGATGGTTCTCCACCGACAGCGTCACACCCACCCACTTGCCGAAATTCGGCGAACTCTTGCGGATGTCGACAGCAACGTCGAACACTTCACCTTCAACCACCCGCACGAGCTTGCCCTGCGCGTGCTGAATCTGATAGTGGAGGCCGCGCAGCACGCCTTTCGCCGAACGCGAATGATTGTCCTGCACGAACGCGACGTCTTTCTCCACGTGCTCCGCGAACTCCACCGCATTGAAGCTTTCGTAGAAATAGCCTCGCGCATCGCCGAACACCTTCGGCTCGATGATCTTGACTTCCGGCAGCGCCGTAGCGGTTACTTGGATGGCCATGCAA